>Ga0265295_1008417_pt1 | contig 11458 bp, 12 predicted proteins | sample Munlansysbiofilm_FD_192503 | JGI IMG/M metagenome (GOLD analysis project Ga0265295, IMG submission 192503) | Leachate microbial communities from a municipal landfill in Southern Ontario, Canada - Methane capture system biofilm | ecosystem: Engineered > Solid waste > Landfill > Unclassified ... | reverse complement strand
AGATGGAAATGCAAAAAGCTTTAGCGGATTTTATATCAACAACAACCAAATGGCTTATATCACCATGCTGGATGGAACCATGTTTAACAAAAAATTTGGCGGTGAATCAGGCAGTGACCCCGATTGGTTCAGGGTAAAAATATGGGGTATACGCGCCGACAACACAGCAACCGAATCCATTTATCACTATTTGGCTGATTTTCGGTTCGAGGACAACGATCTTGACTATATACAGGACTCGTGGAAATGGGTTGACCTACAATCGTTGGGCGAGGTAAAAGAGTTGCAGTTTGTGATGGAGTCAACAGATTCAGGTGATTTTGGAATAAACACACCCGCCTATTTCTGCATGGATAACCTTACAGTGATGGAAGCTCAGGGACCATTTGTAAATACTCCTATCGAAGATATGCTAATCGCTGAAAACTCACCCACCATAGAAATTGAGCTGAGCAATCATTTCAATGCTTCGGGTAGTGCAATCACTTATGAAGTATTTAGTAGCAATACTTCGCTCATAACTGCTGATGTGGATGGATCTGTCCTTACCCTTACGCCCATGCTCAACTCAACCGGTGATGCAGAGATTACCATTAATGCATCAGCAAACGGTATGCTTGTTACCGATATTTTTACAGTAACGGTAAGTTCCAATGTGGGAATTGACGACGCAATTGCTTTCCAGCCCAAAGTCTATCCCAACCCTACAACCAACTTCCTGAATGTGGAGGTAGAGTCGGGCTCAGTGCTCAAATTATTCAACGCTTCGGGTCAGCTTATGCTGGAAAGGAGTTCAGTTGACACCAAAACATTGCTCCCACTCGAAGGTTATTCAAATGGGTTATATTTGTTGGTTGTTGAGGGTTCCAATGGAAATTCAACCCTGAAAATTAGCAAAAACTAAGTATTCCCATTTTACATGAAATTTTTATCGTTAACCGGCTTCCTTTGCGGAATGATTGCCCTGCAGCTTCATGCACAGGATCCGGTTAGCGATACTTTACAACTACAGGGAATTGAAGTCACCACCAAAAAGATAAGCAGGGCAGAGATTTCTGTGAATCCGTTACAAATCCTTAATACCGCACAAATCAATGCTTTGGCCGGAAATTCGGTGGCCGAAGCCGTAAAAACCTTTTCGGGCGTAAGCCTGCGCGATTACGGCGGCATGGGCGGACTAAAAACCGTAATGATTCGCAGCCTGGGGGCCAATCATACCGGAGTTTTTGTGGATGGTATGCCGGTTTCCGACATTGCCAGCGGACAAATTGACCTGGGAAAACTTCCGCTGGAAGGGCTTGAGGAAATTTCACTCAGCATTGGCACATCGGGAACCCAACCCCTGCCGGCGCGTGCTTTTGCTTCGGCTGGAATGATTAACCTAAGGAGTATTAAACCGGATTTTGAATATCAAAAGACGCACGGGAATTTTAAACTAAAAGCAGGTTCCTTCGGTTTGATAAATCCATCCGCCGGTCTTTCCCGGAAAACCGGTGAAAAATCATGGATAGATATTACCGCCTCCTGGCTAAAGTCAGAAGGTGATTATCCTTACCTGGTGGACAATGGAACGGCAGGCACCCAAACCCTTGACCGAAGCAATTCAGATATTACTGCCTTGTCTGCCCATGCCCGTTATTTCATTACCATCAGCGACAGCTCGGATTTTCAGGCAAAAATAAGCATGTATGATTCCGAACGTGGCCTGCCGGGAGCTGTGGTATTTTACAACCCGCAATCTGCACAACGGCTCACCAATAAAGATCTTGTTCTGAATCTTCAATACCAGGCTAAAGACAAAAATGTATCCAGCCTGAGCAGTGCAGGATGGTCGAGAGCATGGTTGCGTTATGTGGATCCATATTATTTAGGCCAGGATAAGCCCCTGGACAACCGCTATTTGCAAAACGAATTTTATATTTCCCAGGCATTCGGCATTACCTTTGGCAAATATTTAAGCGCCTCCACTGCTGCCGATGCCATAGTAAACACTTTTTCATCCAATCTTTTCGACAACCGCAACCCTTTGCGGTTAAGTCTGCTTACCTCAGGCAGCCTGCTCTACAAAAGAAAAATCACCGAAACCTCCGCGGGCTTTCTGCTTAGTCTGATTAGAGATGAGAATGATAGCGAGTACCAAAAAGATTTGGCAAAATTGACTCCATTCGCATCAATCTCAGTGCGGCTTCTCAATGACCCTTCGCTTCGTTTCCGGCTCATGTATAAGCAATCCTTCCGATTGCCCACCTTCAATGATTTGTATTATAATATAATAGGTAACCTCAACCTGCTACCTGAAAATGTGCATCAGCTCAATGCCGGAATGTTGTTTGGATTTGTCCGCAGCAGCCGCTTTTCGATTAACGGACGCGCCGATTTATTTATGAATCAGGTAAATAACAAAATTATTGCCATCCCCACACAAAATCTCTTTGTATGGTCCATGCGCAACATTGGAGAAGTTCAAACCAAAGGCATCGAGCTTCAGCTTGACCAGCATTCGGACATTACTAAAAATCTACACTTAAATCTCAGTGTTAACTTCACCTATCAGCAGGCTTTGGATGTGTCTAGTCAGGATTCGCCCGCTTACAAGCAGCAGATACCTTATATTCCCTTAGAAACCTTTTCGGGAATGGCTTCGGTTCATTTCCATGCTTTTACCTTGAATTACACCTTACTTTTCAATGGATTCCGATATATTTCCGCAGAAAACAGTTGGGAAAACATGCTTCCGGGCTGGTGGGTGAGCGATGTGGGTTTGAGCTGGGAACGAAAAACCACAAAGCTGAGCTATCAGGTTAAAGCGGAAGCCATTAACCTTTTTAACGAACAATATGTTGTCATAAAAAGCTTCCCAATGCCCGGCCGAAGCTTTGCACTAACCCTTGGTTTAAATTTTTAACAACTGATTAAAATGAAAAGCTGATATGTTTCTCCCACGCAAAGACGCGATGACACGATGTATTTTTTAATGCTCTAAAAGTATTTTAAGTTACAGTGTAAGAGTCTTAAAATCATTTTTTAAAAAATTTTCAACACAAATAGTAAATAATAAAACCCTCCAAATGAATAAACAAACTCCTTTATTCAAAAAAAATCTTTTCGCAGCAACATTGATGCTAGTTTCCATGACATTGTTTTCATGCACCAAAGAACCTGAACCTGATGTAGAGCCGCCGGCAGAAACAACAACGATAGTTACCGGTGTGTATGTGTTGAACGAAGGTCTTTTTAATGCCAACAATGCCTCGCTCACCCGCTTCAGCTTTGAGGATTCAACCGTTGAAAAGAGTTGTTTTTACAATGCAAACAACCGCGGGCTGGGTGATACCGGCAGTGATCTGGCCATTTATGGTTCCAAAATGTACATTGTGGTGAATGTTTCAAGCCAGGTAGAAGTTGTAAATGCCACCACCTGCAAAAGTCTTAAACAAATTCCATTTTTTGATGGAAACAAACCCCGGCAGCCACGAAAGGTTGCCTTTTCCGGTTCCAATGCCTTTGTCTGTAGCTTCGATGGAACGGTTGCTGTAATTGACACCACATCGCTTGAAGTAACCAAATACATTAAAGTAGGCCGAAATCCGGATGGCATCACGGCTGCTTACGATAAAATATGGGTAAGCAACTCGGGCGGACTGAATTTCCCGAATTATGAGGATACAATTTCGGTTATTGACCCGTTTTCCCTCACCGAAGAGAAAAAAATTACCGCCGGGCCCAATCCTTACACCATCTTGCCGGACAATTACGGAGAAATGTATTTAATTTCTCGTGGGAATTATGATGATTTGAAAAGCCGCCTTCAGATATTGGATGTTGCTACCGGAGCGCTAAAACACACTTTCATGGATTTTGAAGCCCTGAGTTTCACCATAGCGGGTGATACCGCCTGGGTTTACAATTACGACTGGGCCAGCCAAAGCAGCAGCATACTTATGCTTAACGTAAAAACCGAAGAGATAATTACCAACAACTTTATCACCGATGGCACACCCATAAAAACCGTGTATGGCATAAAAGCCGATCCCATTTCCAAATTGGTTTACATTACCGATGCCCTGGATTTTGGAAGTAATGGCAAGGTTTACGCCTTTGATTACGAGGGCAGACTCAAATTTGAGTTTGGAGCAGGTATTAGTCCAGCCAATGTAGTGGTGGTGGACAGGAAGGTTGTGGCGATGCCGTAATAAATAGGGCCTGCTGAAAAACTCACAACCATTTTATATTTCGGTCTCGTCCAGAAAGACGAGACCGAAATATAAAAGCATGGAATGTGGACGTATGGCGAGAAAAATCCTGCATGTAACATAAAAAATATCATCATATCATGCTGGCATCCAATGACATATTATTTTTTCAGCAGACCCTAAATATGCTTTGGAAATCAAATCGTTAAGATCAAAAGGCGCGTTGAGAAATTTCTTCAACCGGGAAACTTCAGCAAAGACTTTGTGCATTAGCTTTCCACAAACCCAAAGTCCCGGAAATACTAACCAGGGAACTTGCCACCACGCGATTTAAAATGTTTTCAGAATAACATATTAATACTCTCATGTTGTGTACATGGCATTTTTATTCATGTCATGTCTTTAATCTTGTTCTAAATTCATTATAATGTTTTTTAATCCTATCTATATAATCTTTATCCGAAAATAGTATTTGATTAAACATTTTCAGAACCCTGTCTGAGATATCTGATTGATACTGAAATGCATCTAAAGATGGCCCCTTTATCTCTTCAATATTTTCTTCGTCAAAAAACTTGAATTCCTTTTTATAGAAAGAGAGTTTTTCCCATCCAAAAGCGATGGTTGCAACTATTTTTTGGTTTTTGAAAACTTGCAAAAACACCCTGCGGCAATCGCATTCATCACAGAAAAGTTCTATGAAAACATATTCACCCCGAGGAAGGTTAAATTCATTGTTACTTTGAAGTATGGAAATTACCCGGGTTTCTTTTTCAGCAATCGCAGGGCAAATTTCAAGAAATGGTATGTACGGCATATATTAAAAAATATTGTTATCCGGAAAAAACCAATATAAAGAAGTTGCATAACGCAATCTTATTATTATCAGAGGCTTTCGAATTGTATTTCGCTGCTTTATGAAAGTAAGCCCCCTTTAGAACAGAGCCAATTGTTCCTCGTTAATGAATGTTTTGTGCCAATCTTTATCCGGATTTTCCAGAAAACGAATCAAATGAATATAATTGAACAAATGAATCTTACAAAAACTTACCAAATTTGAAAAGGCCCAGCTCCGTTTGAGACTTTTTTGTATCACAGTCATCAGCAAGTTTGCTATCAAAGCGCAATAGATCTGTATTTTTATGGCGTTTTCATTGTCTCCAAGAAAATATTTCAAGAGGAAGTCCTGTTTTAATTGCTTGAACAACTCTATTTGCCACCGAAGCTTATAAATAACGCCAATCAGGTCTGCCCGCATTTCAAATAGATTGGTCAGAAACTCAAATACTCGCTTTAGCTCTCGGTCATAAAACTTTACTCTTCTGAGCTTTAGTTTACTTTGACCCTCTTTATCTTTTACGGTAATTGTGATAATTTCGTCTTCTAAGACACCTGAATGTATATGCTCTTCAATGGATAGATTTTCAACTGATTCATATACAGCATTATCCTTAAGGCGAGTAACAAAACCTGTTTGATTTTCGCAAAACATGTGGAACGCTTTGTAATCGTTGTATACTTTATCAAATACATAAATCGTATTCGCATCCATTTTAAGTTTACTGAGTAAAATATGGTCATGTGTAGTTGCGGGGGTGAACCATATCATTTTGGGAACCGCCTCATCAACATTCATGATCGTATGCACCTTAATTCCTCCTTTTCTCCTGCCATTTTGCGGATTCCGGCCAACACATTTTAAAATTTCCTGGAAAAGACTTATCGTAGTGCTATCAATTATCTCTATCTTTTTCTTAATCACTCCCTAATCCGGCTGTCCGATATAAGATGTCCATTTTGGAGGAGCAATTGATTGTAGATATAACCAAATACTTCAGCAATACGTTGTTGAATGGAATCGCTCAAAGTGCTTCGTCGGGGGATACAATTCATCTGAAAATGCCTGGTTTTGTCAGACAAGCCGAGCATTGCACCGCAAACTTCACGCAATGAAGTGCATTTTGCCAATGCACAAAAAAGCATGCTTATCAAATAATCCTTGGTCATAAACTTCTTTACATACCGGTCAGAATCATAACGAATGACCGCTTTTTCAATAATTGCTGGGTCAATTAATGAAATCATCTGTCCGAAAACCGATGAACCGAAAAAACGTGTACTTTTATCCTTGTAGTATTATATTTTTGCGTGACCTTTATTTTATATTTATACTTTCGTTTTAGCACATAATCCGCTATTTTTTATATCATTGTTACAACTGGTGTTATTTTAGCGTTTCTGGATTTGCGATATTTGTTGGATTGCCATTTATATAATTCATTATATTTTCAAAAGCCTTTCCAAAGTATATTTCATATCCGTTTTTTTCGACGTAGCCTAAATGAGGTGTACAAATAACATTATCCATTTTCAACAATTCAAAATTGGTATCATAAATTGGTTCATTCTCATAAACATCAACGCCGACATAAATCATTTTCCGGATTTTAAAACATTAAGCAATGCGTCATTTTCTATTAATTCTGCTCTTGCAGTATTAATCAAAACGGCATTTTCTTTCATATTCTGCAAATCGCTTTCTTTTACACATCCATTTGTAACATCATTTAAACGTAAATGAAGCGTAATAATATCTGAATTTTTAAAGAAAAAATCTTTGGTTTCGGCTTGTTCAAAACCGTCCTCAACTGCTTTTTTTTGGGAATTTTCGCTGCCCCAGATTAAAACTTTCGCCCCGAAAACTTTCGCATACTGTGCAATTCTTTGTCCTATTTTTCCATATCCCCAAATACCAATAGTTTTTCCGCTAATCGTCGAAGCAATATTGATTTGCCAATTACCTTTTTTCATTCCTTCAATTGATTGAGGGATTTGTCTAACAGTATTCATTAGTAAAGCCCAAGCTAATTCAGCGGGTGCAATTGGTGACCCAACTCCTTCAGCTACTGCAACATTATGTTTTGAACAAGCAATAAGATCTAAATGATTTGAAATTTTTCCTGTTTGACTAATTAATTTTAAATTAGGAAGTTTGCTTAAAAGCTCACCATTAATTTCAGTTCTTTCTCTTGTTAAAACTAATATTTCGCTTTCTGAAATTAGAGATGCAAGTTTATCAGGGTCTTTTTCTGTTTTATGTAATATTTGAACATTTTGTCCTTTTAAAAGGTCAAAACATTTAAGCTTTTCAATAACATTTTGATAATCGTCTAAAATCGAAATTTTCATCGTTTGTAATTTTATGATTCGGGTTTTACTCACTTACTGCTAACATCTGTATATATCAACCGTTTGTAAAATCATTATAGACATAGTTCTCAACAACATCCGGCTCAAGATTTTCACTATCCGCAACAATTGTTTAATTATCAAACTTACTTTTCATAATTTCAGATTTCTTCTGTGTTGGCATCATAAGTTAGATTTATCACAATTTTTTACTAAGCATCAACTTTCGGTTTGACGCTCAAAAGCTACAATTACTATTTACTCTTGCACTTAATGTTCCATTCACTTTTAAGATGACCATATACTATATCATCCACCCATTTTCCATCAATCAATAGGCTTTCTTTAAAATGAGCTTCTTTTCTAAAGTTCAATCTTTCTAAAAGACGTATCAAACTGCTGTTTTTAGGATCGACTGACCCTATTATTCGATGTTTATTTAGCGAATTAAATAAGTAATCAATTGTAATTTTCATTGCTTCAGTCACAAATCCCTTTCCTTGGTGGTCTTTACTCAATGTACATCCGAGTTCACATTGAAATCCATCCTCTCCAATGAAATGCACTCCTATGGCTGTGATTTTGTTTCGTAATAATTCGTCATTCCTTTACAGGTTGTGAAAAACATTGAAACTAAACATGTTAGCCCCTTCGATCCGCTGACTTTCATCAGTTGCATCACTACTACGAGCTAATCCGTCCCTATCGTCTCGTGCCATCCTTGCACGTTTGCGTCTCCCGATGCAACATCTGGATTAACAAAGCGATGATAAGTTCTCTTGTTCCATACAAAAGCCTGTGTATAGTTCTTGTCAGCTTTGTCCCGGATGCCCTGTAACCGGAAATTAGGTCGTCTGTTACAGTCTATCGCAAAGAAATCCGTTACTCCTTGCTTTTGACATCATCTAAACCGCTATCGAGACCTCAGTCGCTGATTTACTCTATTCAACTCCTATACACGCACTTGCGAAAGTCGAGCTTTCGCTTTTCCTTATCGTTCACCACCGCACCAGTTTCCAAGCACCGCAGCATAAGGTAGTTTGCAAATTGCTCCTAACAGCCATTTGCGGAAGGCCTTCTCTTTTAGTTTGTTTGCCATCGGTTGGCCAGTCTGTTCGCTCGACCTCCACACTTTCTGTGCTTACTCCCTAAAAGTCTTCCATCTTTTGTAAAGCATTCAACCAACTTGCGTTGGCTAATTCAAGACACACACGGTTGATGGTATGGCGTCGTGCGGGATTACAAAGCTATCTCCTATCAGTTTACACCGACTTTTTTACGAGCCGCAAACGCTCGAAAACCTCTGAAGCCCACATGCACTTTACCATTTGTTGTGCCGTCGTGCTTTATATTCGCTCATTCCATATTTTAGGATTTCTACTTGTATGGAAAATCGCAATTACTTGTATCACTGTTTCAACAATTCGATAGTAAATTAAAAATGGGAACTTTTTTATTACATGTTTTCTTACATCTTTGTGAGCAATTGGAAAAAAATTTGGGTTTTGCTTGATATCCTCTAATCCGAGGTTAATTCGCTGAAATAAAACGTCTGCAACCTTGGGGCTGTCCTCGTTATAAAATTCATATGATTTATCAAAGTCAACCTCTGCCTCGTCTAATAATTCAATACTAAACGGCCTTGTCTTCATATTTCTTTTTAATCAAGTCCCAATTCTTAAAAGTCGTTTCGCCATTTTCTATTCTTTGCAGCCTTTTATCAAGCAAATCCTTATGCTCGCTTGGTAGCTCCTGCAATTCTTCTTTCACATTAACAATCTCAATGTAATCAATTTCTTTGATTAGATTAAGAAAGGCAGCTATTTTACTCTGCTCTTTTATATTAATTGTAAGTTCCATATCAAATCATTTTAGACAAAGATACTGATTTAAAATGCGATTGTCGATTTTAGAAGCATAAAGGTTCGTAAATTCTATTCTGAATCAAATACTATTGTTCGCTTTTTAAGAAGGTAAATCTTTTAGATCCGCATTATCAAGCGAACCAGGTTCTTTGTTATTTTGCTTACTGAAATTATTGTTAGAATCTTTTTCGTTATTCATTAACTCATAGTCTCCATTCAAATAGAAATCTATGTCAGACGCATTTTTCTCGTAAAATTCATCTGATGGAATGCCATCAATTACATGTATTTTACGGAACTTCATTTTCCCTCCGACAAAGAAGTACTGCTTTATAAATTCACATCCATTCTTATCTCTAAGAATCTTTTTCTTCTTTTTATTTTTCACTTATCCTTAATCCTAATTTAGTTGCACACGGTTTTTTTTATTTTTATCTAATCCTATTCGGTCAATAAATGAACGGTATCAGCATTTTTGTCTTTTTTGCATATTCATCATAGCCTTTACCATATTTGCTTTTTAGGTATTTGTCAAGTTTCGGTGCGTTAAAAAAAGCGAAAAAGCTAAATAGAAAAATGGGAATTGCTATCGAGTACCAATTTTTCGTGATAAGTGCGTAGGCAATTACCCATAAAATATCTCCGAAATAATTTATATGCCGTGAATATTTGAAAAATCCTTTGGTATATATTTTCCCTTTATTTTCAGCTTTCTTTTTCCATTCATTCCTTAAAATTTCACCACCGCTATTCAACACACACCCAATTATAAATAACCCAATCGCAAAATAATCAAGTCCATCAATTGGTGCTGAAATTGGCAATACGAATAATGGGTAACCTATAAAATAAAGGGCAAAAGCAAAGGGAACGCTTACACTCTCTTCCCAAGGTATTTTTCTCTTTAACAGGACAATCATCATATATGCAAGTCGGAAAAAAATTATGACGTTGAAAATAAAAATAATTATTCTTCTATCAATATTTTCGGTCGCATTGTGAATGTGCAAATGCTTTTCAATCCAAGCTCCACCGTTTTGGAATAAAATTAAATAGGAGAGCCATAAAATCAGGATTTCAATTAGGTGAATAACAACCTTCTGTGGGATGCTTTTACTTTTTTGTCCGTATAGTTCCATTTTTTGAATTATTTAGATTTTTGAGTACACGGTCGAATTTTCCTTATTATCGTTTTTTTAGCTTACCGCTATCGGTTTGCAGCTATAAGAAGTAGACGATTTCGAGGCACGAAACTGTCAACCTGCACGAAAGTCTGATTGAAAAACTGAACTTCATTTAACCACTGAACCGCCAATTTCTTTTAGGTGCTGTTGAACTAAATCCGCCTTAGGCGGATAACTTTATCAAAAACACCCGATTCTTTCCGTTATACAAGAATTATTCACCTTAAATATTCTTGATATGAGAAAGAAATCGGGTTTAACCATTTTAGAGCAGGCCATTGTGCGTGTTCCTGAGTTTGAAAACGTTGTTCATAAACTTGATGAACAGGTCGAGTTGCGCGGACAGAGTAAAAGTACACTAAAGAACTACTCCCGGCGTATTGCCTTGTTTGTGATTCATTTCGGGAAGTTGCCTGAACAGATTGAGCTTGTCGAAATGCGCTGCATTGAGCTTGTCGACTAGCATTTATATCTTTACGAAATCACGAAAATTCTCCCTATTTATCAAGGATGTTTCCGCATTGTATGTCTCTGTAAATGTTTGAGAGAAATTTGCTTTTTTACTATTCCATTTGAATTCATATCCAAATATTTGGCCACTACTTTCTTCCACTAAATCAATCTCTTGCTGTTGTTTAGTTCTCCAAAAATACATTTTTGAAAATGTGTCTTTGTAGAGGTTTTGTTTTCTCCTTTCAGAAACCAAAAAATTCTCCCAAAGCGCTCCTTTATCTACCCTTAAATCAAGCGGATTAAAGTTCCCAATTACCATATTTCTCACGCCATTATCATAGAAGTATATTTTTCGATTTTGTTTTATTTCGCTTCTCAGGTTTCTGCTGAAACTGTTCATTTTGAAAACGATATAGCCCTTTTCTAAAATCTCAATATATTTTTGAACAGTAACCTTATTAATCCCAACAGTCTGCGATAATTCATTGTAGTTTACTTCACTTCCCATTTGTAGAGCTAGAGCCTGCATAAGTTTTTCAAGAACTTCTGGTTTTCTAATACCTGAAAATGCTAG
>Ga0265295_1008415_pt1 | contig 11459 bp, 8 predicted proteins | sample Munlansysbiofilm_FD_192503 | JGI IMG/M metagenome (GOLD analysis project Ga0265295, IMG submission 192503) | Leachate microbial communities from a municipal landfill in Southern Ontario, Canada - Methane capture system biofilm | ecosystem: Engineered > Solid waste > Landfill > Unclassified ... | reverse complement strand
GCGGTTGATGTGGAGCTTGGTATCTATCTTGCTTGAAAACGCCTGCCAAGGAGATGCTGCCATGAAATTTTGCATGCTGTTCGTGTTGTTGTGTTGCGGTTGCGCGTATTCACCGGTGGATGTGAGCTTAAGTGAAATCCGTTACCATGATGACGCTCCGGTCGTTTTAAGCGAGCTGATCGAGGCGGTGACGCCTGAGTCCCTGCCTGAAAGCGGCCTTAAAGCCTTGATTCTGCCCTTTGCCCTGCGTCAGGACATTGCCGTGCGCAAGGATGTGGGCAGGGAGATGGCGGACATCTTCCGGCTGGCCTGGCTGAATCGCCGGGTCTTTGAGGTCATGGAATACGATCCTTCGCGGCCGTGGCCCGGCCTTGCAGAGGCCATGGCGCAGGCACAGGCCAAGGGCGCCAATATTTTGGTCAGCGGCAACGTGTCCCAGTATTTCGAGGGCTCGCGCACGGGGCGCACGTCCATCGGCGTGACCGTGGAGATTCACTGGGTGCCCGATGGAACGCTGATCTGGTCCGCGGCCCAGGCCGCGACCATGGAGAGTGCTCCAGACAAGGATTTCGCCCTGTTTCGCAGCTCCAGGCGCTTGCCTGAAAATCCTACCTATGCGGTCATGCGGACCTTATCCCAGAGCATGGCCGCGGGTTTTGCCCGCCACGCCTTCCAAGAGTAGCCGCTCTTCTTGCCCCGTTCATCTCGGCCAGTGCTTTTGTGCTGGCTTTTTTATTTTATTCCGTATGGTTGCCGCGCTCTTTACAAACCGGGGAGAAGCTCTGTAGGAATCATCTTTTTTGCGAACATGGCGTAACACATAAACCGGCTCTTCGGCTGATCGGGTGATATCATGAAGCATTTTTTATCGATTAATAGTCTGATGGCCACCGAGGCCATGGATCTGGTGCTGAGGGCCAAGGAAATGAAGGACGGAAACTACCGTTCCGACCTGCTCGCCGGCAAGACTCTGGCCATGATTTTCGAGAAGGCCTCCACCCGTACGCGCGTTTCTTTCGAGGTGGGCATCCGCCATCTGGGCGGGGACACGATATTCATGACCCCGGCCGACTCCCAGCTGGGTCGCAGCGAGCCCCTGAAGGACACGGCCCGCGTACTGTCGCGCTACGTGCAGGGCATGGTCGTGCGCACCTTCGCCCAGAAAAATGTCGAGGAGCTGGCCCGCTACGGCAGCATCCCGGTGGTCAATGCTTTGACGGACATGTATCACCCCTGTCAGATCATGAGCGACATGCTGACCATCTACGAGCGGACGACGCATCTCAAGGATCTGGTCATTTCCTGGATCGGGGACGGCAACAACATGGCCCATTCCTGGATCAACGCCGCCGTCTATTTCGGCTTTCAGCTCAACATCGCAAGCCCTGAAGGGTACACTCCCAAGACCGCCGTGCTGGAGCGCGCGCTGAAGATGGGCGCCAAGGTCTTTGTGACAGATGATCCGAAGGCGGCCATCGCCGGATCCCATTTCGTCAACACCGACGTGTGGGCCTCCATGGGACAGGAAGCGGAGCAGAAAAGGCGCGAAAAGGCCTTTGCCGGGTATCAGCTCGATGAAGAGCTTTTGGCCCTGGCCGACCCGAATGCCAGGGTTCTGCATTGTCTGCCCGCCCATCGCGGCGAGGAGATCAGCGAGTCGATCTTTGAAGGACCGCAGTCCATTGTTTTTGATCAGGCCGAAAACCGTCTGCACATGCAGAAGGCCATTTTGGAATGGATTTACAGCTAATGCGGCATCGCCGCTTTGCATAACGGAGCACTTTCATGAGCAAGATAGAAAAAGTCGTATTGGCATATTCAGGCGGCCTCGATACCTCGGCCATCCTGAAATGGATCAAGAAAACCTACGAATGCGAAGTCATCACCATGACCGCGGATCTGGGGCAGGGCGAGGAGCTCGACGGCCTGGAGGACAAGGCGCTTTCCACCGGCGCGACCAAGGCCTACGTCGTGGACCTGCAGGAAGAGTTCGTCTCCGATTATGTTTTTCCCATGTTTCGCGCCAACGCCGTCTATGAGGGCGGGTACCTGCTCGGCACCTCCATCGCCCGGCCGCTCATCGCCAAGCGGATGGTCGAGATCGCCCTGGCCGAAGGCGCCCAGGCCGTGGCCCATGGTGCCACGGGCAAAGGCAACGACCAGGTCCGCTTCGAGCTCTCCACCCTGGCCCTGGCCCCGCACCTCAAAACCATCGCGCCGTGGCGGGAGTGGGACCTTAATTCCCGCACCGATCTGATCGCCTTTTGCGAAGAGAACGGCATCTCCGTGCCCGTGACCAAGGAAAAACCCTATTCCTGTGACCGCAATCTGCTGCACCTGAGCTTCGAGGGAGGGGAACTGGAAGACCCGTGGTCCGAGCCCGGTCCCGGCACCTATCAGATGAGCGTCAATCCCGAGGACGCGCCGGACGCGCCCGAGGTCATTGTTCTGGATTTTGAAAAGGGCAATCCCGTGGCCCTGAACGGTCAGGCTTTGTCCCCTGCGAAAATGCTCGCGGCCTTGAACGAGCTGGGCGGACGGCATGGCATCGGCCGTCTGGACATGGTCGAGAACCGCTTCGTGGGCATGAAGTCCCGCGGCGTTTACGAGACTCCGGGCGGAGCCATCCTGCAACGCGCCCACCGCGACCTGGAAGGGGTGTGCATGGACCGCGAGCTTCTGCACCTGCGCGACACCCTGATCCCGCGTTACGCCGAAATGGTTTACAACGGCTACTGGTTCGCGCCCGAGCGCGAGGCCCTGCAGGCCTTCATGGATAAGGCCCAGGAAACCGTGACCGGCACCGTGCGCCTGAAGCTGTACAAGGGCGGGGTCTACCCGCTGGGACGCAAATCTCCGTATTCGCTCTATAATCCCGAACTGGCCACCTTTGAGAAGGATGAAGTCTACAATCAGGCCGACGCTGCCGGATTCATCAAGCTGCACGGCCTTCGTCTGCAGGCCCGGCAGCCCTTTCTGAACAAGATCAAGGGCTAGGCCATGAGCTCGACGCAGAAGGAAAAGAAATTGTGGGGCGGCCGCTTTTCCGGCGACACCGCGCCCCTGGTTGAGCGCTACACCTGTTCCGTTGGTTTTGATTCGCGCCTGCATGCCCAGGACATCGACGGCTCCAAGGCGCATGCTTCCATGCTGGCCAGGCAGGGCATCATCAGCCAGCCCGAATGCGACGCCATCCATCAGGGTCTGGAGCAGATCCGGGGTGAAATCGCGGACGGGACATTTGTCTGGCGGCAGGACCTCGAAGACGTGCACATGAACATCGAGCACCGTCTGACCGAGATCGTCGGCACTCCGGGTCAGAAGCTGCATACGGGGCGTTCGCGCAACGATCAGGTGGCTCTTGATTTCCGGCTTTTTGTCGGGGCCTGTCTGGACGAGTGGGCCGCGAATCTGCGCGGCCTGATCGGTGTGCTCGCGCAGCGGGCCGAGGAGCATCACGATGTGCTGCTGCCGGGGTGCACCCATTTTCAGCCCGCCCAGCCAGTCAGTCTGGCCCAGCATCTGCTGGCCTACGCCCAGATGTTTCGCCGCGATCACGACCGGGTTCGCGATGCTCTGGCCAGGACCAGGATTTCTCCCCTGGGCGCTGCGGCCCTGGCCGGAACCACTCATCCCCTGGACCCGGAGCAGGTCGCTTCGAGCCTTGGTCTGGGCGGGACCTTCGCCAACAGCATGGACGCGGTCTCGGACCGTGATTTCGTGCTCGAAGCCACGTTCTGCGGGAGCCTCGTCATGATGCACCTTTCGCGTCTGTGCGAGGAGATCATCATCTGGGCCAACCCGCAGTTCGGCTTTGTGCGTCTGCCGGACGCCTATTCCACGGGTTCGTCCATCATGCCCCAGAAGAAGAATCCGGATGTGGCCGAGCTCATGCGCGGCAAGACCGGCCGGGTCTACGGGGATCTCATGGCTCTTTTGACCCTCATGAAGGGCCTGCCCATGGCCTATAATCGGGACATGCAGGAAGATAAGGAGCCCTTTCTGGACACGCACGACACGGTTGCGCCGTCCCTGTCCATCATGGCCGGGATGCTCTCGGAACTCGGTTTCAATCGTGAACGCATGCGCCTGGCCCTGAAGGCCGGATTTCTGAACGCCACCGAGCTTGCCGATTATTTGGCGGCCAAGGGCGTGCCGTTCCGGCAGGCACACCATATCACGGGTGCCGCCGTGGCCTTTGCGGAGCAAAACGGCATCGGACTCGAGGATCTGAATATCACCCAGTTGCAGCGTTTTTCCGCAGATATCGACGAGGATGTCTTTGCGGTCCTTGATTATGGGAACGCGGTGGCCAGACGGCATGTTCCCGGCGGAACAGGACCCGATTCCGTCAAAAGCCAGATCAAGGACTTTTCATCCTGGCTGGATGCGACATCTTAGCGCCCTGTCCCGACTGAAATCGGGCCTGTCTTCATTTCAGCAGGAATCATCTCCAAACGAAGAACCCCGCGTCGTGCTCACGATGTGGGGTTCTTCGTTTTCAGCGGGTTTTCGTGAACATGTCACACGGTTTTATTGCTTGTGCGAACCGCCCTGTGCGTGGGGCTGCCCCGGGTCCCATGATCTGCCGGGCGAATACGTGTTGATGAGTAGTTTGTACTCATAATTTTTAGGCATGATTGTTAATTATTGATCTTTGAAAATACATAGCAAACCCAGTTATGCGCTCGTCATGTTCTCATCTAAATAACTAGGTAGATGCAGGGTACTACTATCACTGGAGGTGGAGCTTGGAACGGACTCTCTCAATGGGCGACATTCTTGGCAACTGGAGGCGGATGACGGGCAAAACGCGTGGCGACATCGCTTTGAACTCCCGGACGGCGGCCTCGACCGTACATGACAAGGAACTTTTTCGGATCTGTCATGAAGAAGAATTCCGAGCGCGTATTCTGCGCGAGAGGAGGCTCGGCCTGGATGAAAGCAAGCTCCTTTGCCCCTCAGAGGGCTATGGATTGAGTCTGTCATATATATATTTGCAAGCGGAGAAGATGTTCACGCCCGTTGGCCTCGTTTGTATGTCATTGTTAAAATTCCTGTTTTTCGCGTTGTCGCACGGTCGCGACTGCAGCGTGGCAGCAAGGACGCAGGCTTGGGAAATGGTAGATAAGTTGTTGACGTTATTTATTTTTTCATGTAACGTTTTAGTAATATCTAAAAATAGAGGGTCTGGCGATTCGCTTTGCAGGAATGGTGTTGTCGTGAATGAATCCGTTCAAGGAGGGGGAATGGAGGGACGAGTTGTGCTCAATGTGTGGCATGCCTTTGTACTGGTATGCATGTTATGGCCGTTTTCCGCCATGGCGGAAAACTCGTATGTCGGCACTGCCGCCTGTAAGGACTGTCATGAAGAGCAGTATGAAAATTTTACTAAATACGCCAAGAAGTCCCATTCGGACAAATCTGTGAAAATTATGGCTTCGGACTTGACCGAAGCGGAACTTGCCTCCTGCTATGGATGCCATGCCACGGGGTTTGGCAAGCCCGGAGGCTTCGTCAGCTACGAAAAGACGCCGCATCTGGCCGATGCGGGATGCGAGGTCTGTCATGGACCTGGATATGACCACGCGGAGAGCGGGGGTGATGCGGAGCTGATCAAAGGCAAATTGACCATGGAAGATTGCGTGGGCTGTCACAACGAAGATCGGGTCAAGTCCTTCAATTTCAAGCCGCTGCTCCATGGCGGGGCGCACTAGGAGGTCATGATGGATATTTTCCGAAGATCTCTTGCCGCCAAGATGCTTGGGACCACGGCTTTGGTGTTGGTAGTGTTTTTCGGCATTCTTTTCTGGACGACCTTTTTCATGCACAAGGCCAGCACGCTGCACGAGGTCGATATCACCGCGGAACGCACCGCGGAAATGCTTTCCCTGGCCATCCGGGAACCCATGGCTCTCGGAGACAATGCAGGGACGACTCGAAAATTTGAGGAAGTCGGGGCGCGTTATGACGATATCGATATTCATCTGACAAATTTCAAAGGCAATATTACCTATTCCACTGCAAAGAAGTCTCTGCGCGGAGAAATTGCCGACGTCGTAAAAGCGCCCGAGTTGGCCAGCCTGCTTTCAGAACGTCTGAAAACCGACGGGATGAGTCAGATCATCACCGAAATCGACGGCACACCCTCCTATGTCGAAGTGAAGACCATTCCAAACGAGGCTGCCTGTCATCATTGCCACGGTGGAAATCAGCCGGTGCTCGGAGTTCTGGTCATGCGGCAGGACATTTCCAGGCAAATGGGCGCGCTCATGGACGGTCAGGTCAAGGTCGGGGGGATTATGGCTGCGGGCATGGTCGTGCTCCTTTGCTGCCTGGCATTTTTCATGCGTCTCGCAATTTTCAAGCCTGTCCATGCGGTGGCGCTGGCTACGGAGAAGATCAGCAACGGCGACCTGACCGTACGGGTGGAAACCAAGAGCCGGGATCAGATCGGTCAGTTGGCGCAGAGCGTGAACACCATGACCGAGCACATGGGCGCCATGATGCAGGAGATAATCTCCGGCGTGGGCACCTTGGCGGAAGCTTCCGGGCAATTGACATCGGTTTCTGAAACCGTGGCCAGCGTGGCCCGGGACAATCAGGAACGTTCCAACAGCGTGGCCGCCGCCGTCGAGGAAATGAGCCAGAACATGCGTTCGGTGGCAGCGGCCACCGAGCAGGCGACGGTCAACATCTCCACGGTGGCCGCCGCATCCGAAGAGATGAGCGCGACCATCGAAGAGATCTCCAGAAGCACGGGCCGGGCCAGGGAAATCACCGCCCAGGCCGTGAACGTGGCTCAGGCCACTTCCACCGATGTGGACCGCCTCGGCGCCGTGGCCAGCGAAATCAGTTCGGTGACGCAGACGATCACCGCCATCTCTTCCCAGACAAACCTGCTGGCGCTCAATGCCACCATCGAGGCCGCAAGAGCCGGTGAGGCCGGGCGGGGATTCGCGGTCGTGGCCAATGAGATCAAGGAACTCGCCAACCAGACGGCGGCAGCGACGGATGAAATCCGCAACAAGATCAGCGGAATCCAGGGTGCCACGGATCAGACCATCGGGCGTATCGGAGAGATCACCCGGGTCATCACGGACATAGACTCCATTGTGGCCACCATCGCCGCCGCCGTGGAGGAACAGTCCACGACAACCCGCGATATAGCGCAGAACATCGGCCAGGCCTCGCAGGGTCTTGACGAGGTCAACCATAACGTGACTCAGACATCGGGAGTTGCCGGCGAGATTACTGTCCAGATCGCGGAAGTCAGCAACTCGGCTTCGGACATGAGCCGCAATGGCGAAACGGTTCGGGAGCATGCGGAAGAGTTGCGCGCCCTCTCGGAACAGCTTAAAGGGCTCGTGCAGATGTTTCGCATCAGCTAGATTTTTGACTAAAAGAGGACGCACATATGAAGAAGTTTTTTTTGACTGCGGCGCTTGTGCTGGCCATGGCTTATCCGGGCTTCGCCAAGACCTACAACGTTTCCGTGAGTCAGTTTGTCGAGCATCCGTCACTGGATGCGGTTCTGAAAGGCTTTCAGGACAGTCTGAAGGCGCAGGGCGTGGAAGCAAACTACTCCGTCCACAATGCCCAGGCCAACATGGCCACGGCCAATCAGATCGCGGCCCAGATAGCCGGTGAAAGTCCCGATCTTGTGCTGGCCATTGCCACGCCCGCGGCTCAGGCTTGCGCCCTGGCCACCAAAAGGTCGCCGATCCTGGCCGGGAGTCCGCTCCTGTTCACGGCGATCACCGACCCTGTGAGCGCGGGGCTGGTCGATGACCTGGAAAAGCCCGGCAAAAACATCACCGGCGTCTCCGACATGCTGCCTGTGGGCCAGCATATGGCCATGCTGCGTCGCTTCTATCCCAATCTGAAGAAGCTGGGCATGATCTATAACGCCGGAGAGGCGAATTCCAAGACCACTGTGGCCATGGTCAAGGCGGAAGGGGCCAAGGCCGGTTTTGAAGTGGTCGAGGCGACCGTGGCCAAGACCAGCGATGTCTATCAGGCCGCCAAGGCTCTCGTCGGCAAGGTCGACGCGGTCTATCTGCCGACGGACAACACGGTGATTTCCTCTCTGGAGTCCGTAATCAAGGTTTGCCAGCAGGAAAAAATGCCTCTGTTTTCCGCGGATGTGGACTCGGTGAAACGCGGAACAGTGGCTGCGCTGGCGTTCGATTATTATCAGCATGGGTACCAGACCGGACTCATGGCCAAGCGCATCCTGGTCGATGGCTCGTTTCCGTCCGTCACGCCCGTGGAGACGCAGCAGGAACTGGTGCTGCACCTCAATCTCGGGGCCGCCAAGAAGATTGGCGTGGATGTGCCGAAAGAAGTCAGAGAGACCGCCGACAAGATTTATGAATAGCTCTGCGGTGCGCAGTTTTGCATCGAGGCGGCCTGGCCGCCTCTTTTTTTATGTATCGTCCACGACGACAGGTGTCCGGGCATGACGCAAGCGTTCCGTGCCGCGCGTATCCTGACCATGAATCCGCAGTGTCCCGAGATTCGGGATGGAGGAATTCTGGTCCGGGAGGGGCGCATCCTGGCCGTGGGAGACTGGCACGAGGTGGCCGGGGATGGAGCTTGCCGCGATCTGGGGCTGGTGACCATCGTGCCCGGTCTCATCAATGCCCATGTTCATCTGGAATTGTCGCATTTGGCCGGACTGGTGCCCGGCGGACGGGGCTTTGAGGCCTGGGCGGACGGCCTCTTTGCCGCCATGCGCGAAAGCAGGGTGACTGAAGCGGCGATAAAGCGGGCGGTGGCGGAGGCGTGCGCAAGCGGAACCTGCTACATGGCCGATGTGGTCGGCCGTGAGTTCGACACGGTCCGCCGCGTATTGGAAAGTCAGGGGCTTGGCGGCTTTCTGTTCAACGAATTTTCGGGTCGGGGCCGCGAATTTTGTCCCAGGTCTCTGCCCGGGGACTGGAGTCCGGGCGTGCATGCCTTATATTCCACGGATCACGCCCTGGCCCGGTCTATCAAGGAATGGTGCTCGTCCCGTGGTCTCCCTTTCAGCCTGCATCTGGCCGAAGTTCCGGGAGAGAACGAACTCTTTCAAAGCGGCAGCGGTGAGTTTGCCGATTTTCTGCGCACCCGCCGCATTCTGCCCAAGGGCTTTGCCGCGCCGGGACTCAGCGCCGCCTGTTTCGCACGCGAACTTGGCCTGCTCGATGAACGCACTTTGGCGGTGCATTGTGTGCATTTGGACGAAAACGACGTGGAGATTTTGGCCGCAAGCGGGGCCAGCGTCTGTTTGTGCCCGCGCAGCAACAGTCGGATCGGAGTGGGCGACGCGCCCGTGGCCGCTTTGTGCGCGGCGAAAGTTCCGTTGTGCCTGGGCACGGATTCCCTGGCGTCGGTCACCAGTCTCGACCTGTGGCACGAGTTGCGGGCCGTGCGGGCGCTCATGCCCTCCAAGGCGTCGCTCATTGATCTCCTGGCGCTGGTGACCCGCAATCCGGCCCGGGCGCTTGGAATTGAAGCGGACTACGGGAGCCTGGCCGTCGGTAAGCGCGCAGTCTGGGCCGTTCTTCCGGATGATATGCAATGACGATGGGCGATGATTTTAACGATCAGGGGCACAAAGAAAAAACAGGGGGACGAGAAAGGCGAAGCGCGTTTGATGGGATCGTTGGCGGAAGCGTATAGGAGTCGAACCTACCGAAGACCTCTCGACCTTCCACCGGTTTTGAAGACCGGGCGCCACACCGGTGACGATACGCTTCCCCTTTGAAGAGGCTCGTATCTATCAATGCCCTTGGCAATGATCAAGTTTTTCCAGGAACCTTTTAAAAAAGCTTTTTTTTGATGAAAATTTTCTTGTCATTCTGCAAACTGACCTTAACAATGATTCCTTGTTCCGCTACGGTTTCATTCATCTATGAAGCAAAATGGTCGGAGAGAGGAGCGTTTCTCAATCCGGCTTATGGAGGTTATTTCATTTGAATAGTTTTTCAAAGAATCTGGTTCTCTGGGCCGGGATCTGCATGGTCATGATTGTTCTGTTCAATCTGTTCAACCAGCCGCCGGTTTCGACTAATGACCTCAATTATTCTGAATTTCTCAATAAAGTCCGCCAGGGTGAAGTATCCAGCGTCAAGATTCAGGGTTCCCGCATCTCTGGAGTCCTGGTCAACGACCAGCGTTTCACCTCCTACGCTCCCGACGATCCGACCCTGGTCGACACGCTGGTCAAGAGCAACGTCCAGGTCAAGGCCGAACCGCAGGAAGATGCCCCCTGGTACATGACTGTGCTCATTTCCTGGTTTCCGATGCTGCTCCTTATCGGCGTGTGGATATTCTTCATGCGTCAGATGCAGGGCGGAGGCGGAAAAGCCATGTCTTTTGGCAGATCGCGTGCCAAGCTGATCACCCAGGAAGAAACCAAGGTGACTTTCGAGGATGTGGCCGGCGTGGACGAAGCCAAGGAAGAGCTGCAGGAGATTGTCGATTTCCTGAGCAACCCCAAGAAGTTCACCCGCCTTGGCGGCCGCATCCCCAAGGGCGTGCTTCTTGTCGGCGGCCCCGGCACGGGCAAGACCCTGCTGGCCAGGGCCGTGGCCGGCGAGGCCGGAGTGCCCTTTTTCTCCATTTCCGGCTCGGACTTCGTGGAAATGTTCGTCGGTGTCGGCGCCGCCCGGGTGCGCGACCTGTTCATCCAGGGCAAGAAGAATGCGCCCTGTCTCATCTTCATCGACGAAATCGATGCCGTGGGCCGTCAGCGTGGCGCAGGCCTCGGCGGCGGACATGACGAGCGCGAGCAGACACTGAACGCCATGCTTGTGGAGATGGACGGATTCGAATCAAACGAGGGCGTCATTCTCATCGCGGCCACCAACCGTCCCGACGTGCTTGATCCGGCCCTGCTGCGGCCAGGTCGATTCGACCGTCAGGTCGTGGTGCCCAATCCGGATTTGAGGGGCCGCAAGCGCATCCTTGAAGTTCACACCCGCAAGACCCCCCTGTCCAAAGAAGTCGATCTGGAAGTGCTTGCTCGCGGAACCCCCGGCTTTTCCGGCGCGGATCTCGAGAATCTGGTCAACGAGGCGGCCCTGCATGCCGCCAAGCTGAGTCAGGATCTGGTCACCATGATCGACTTTGAAGAGGCCAAGGACAAGGTCATGATGGGCAAGGAGCGGCGTTCCATGATCTTGAGCGACGAGGAAAAGAAGACCACCGCCTATCATGAGGCCGGTCACACGCTGGTCGCACAGTTCCTGCCCGGCACGGACCCCATTCACAAGGTGTCCATCATTCCTCGCGGCAGAGCCCTGGGCGTGACCATGCAGTTGCCCGTGGACGATCGCCATACGTATTCAAAGACCTACCTGCAGAACAATCTGGCCGTGCTGTTTGGCGGCAGGGCCGCAGAAGAGCTGGTCTTCAATTCCATCACCACGGGTGCCGGCAACGATATCGAGCGTGCCACGGCCATGGCCAGA
>Ga0265295_1008414_pt1 | contig 11460 bp, 8 predicted proteins | sample Munlansysbiofilm_FD_192503 | JGI IMG/M metagenome (GOLD analysis project Ga0265295, IMG submission 192503) | Leachate microbial communities from a municipal landfill in Southern Ontario, Canada - Methane capture system biofilm | ecosystem: Engineered > Solid waste > Landfill > Unclassified ... | reverse complement strand
AGAGTCATATCCCTTTCACCGAATAGAAATTATGCTTCATTTTATAATAAGGTGATTCAGAGGAACTTCCTGTTAGCTGAAAAAACAGGATCTGAGAAGTCTGATTGGGAAAAGAGGACATAAATTAGTAAGACTTGAATTTTATTTTTTGGCTGTAGCGGGCCGCCCGGAACTTAACCGCAACTGCCTTCTTAAAAATTATGCGGAAATTTTCTCAACTTTTCAGCTGCTCAAAAAGCTAAAAAACAATAAAAGCGTCTAATTATTATACGTTAGAGGATAGATTCTATACTATAGGCGAAATCATGTCAATTTTATCTGAGATCTTCGGAGACTGCCCCCAGGCAAAAATAATCGAGGCGTTTGCAGAGCACCACGAAGACAAACTCTATGTTGCCGATATTGTCCGGATGACTGGTGTTTCAAAATCAACCGTTTACAAGCACCTGAGAAAATTAATTGCAGAAGGGGTCATTGAGGAGAAAGGGAGCGCAGGCAATATCAAGTTTTATCAGTTAAATCCCAGCAGCCCGAAAGCAAAAATAATCATGAAACTGGAAAGTTTTTTTGTTTCAGAGAGTCTCGAGGCACCTATTAATGCAGGACTAGGAGAAGGTGGACAAAAATCGACTGAAGCTGCTCATGGAGATGAAAAAACCCGGCAACTGGTCCCCAAGGAGAGCGAAGGAGCCCGAGAAGAAACTTCGGCTGTTGAAGAAGAAAAGTGGTATATTGATTCTTACGGCATCGAAGCGGCCTCAACAGCAGACGGTGAGACCTATCTAATTGGGAATTTTGAAAGCTTTGAAGATGCCAAAGACTTTCTTAAATCTGAGTTGAACCACTTTGAAACCGTTAATGCAAGGATAATCAGGCACACTGAAAGGACAAGCATGGAAGCTATATTCACAGACCGCATAGAAGATTTCTTTTACCACAAACCGCCTTCATGGGATTCGCAAATATAAAAATGGAGGGCTATTGGGTTTCTATGGTTGTCTTGAACACCTCTTGAGATATGATAAAGATAATATGACAAAAATTTCCTTTCCTTCATCTCTTGAAAAACATAATAGTTAGTTAGAATAAGTATCTTTAGCAAATGCCAATCAATAGAAAGCTAATTCGAGGATCTAACTTGTCGAACCAAAAAGATTCAACAAATTTCGAAACTAAAAAAGATATATTTGCTAGAAAATTAATTCAATGGCATAAAAACAATAAAAGAAACTTTGAATGGAGATCTACAGAAGATCCTTACAAAATTTTGGTTGCAGAAATGATGCTTCAAAAAACTGATGCTTCAAAAGTAGAAAGCGTTTATTCTAAATTCATAAAAAAATATTCAGATCCATATATTTTAGCTAACTCAGATATATCAGAGATCGAAAAAGAAATATATTTGTTAGGGATTCACCAAAGAGCTGAAAGACTAAAGAGAATGGCTGAAACTTTAGTGAACGAATTTAACGGAAAAGTTCCCGAAACAAAGCAAGAGCTAGTGGAACTTTTTGGAGTAGGGGATTACATATCAAATGCTGTACTTTGCTTTGCTTATAAAAAAGATGTCCCCCTTCTGGATACAAACATAGTACGTATTCTAGCAAGAGTTTTTAGCATAAAATCTGAAAAAACCCGCCCAAGAACAGATAAAAAAATGTGGGAAACAATCGAATCGATGATTCCACAGGGCAAAGCAAAAGAATTTAATCTATCTTTACTCGATTTCTCTGCAAAAGTTTGTACTGCAAAAAAACCTAAGCATGAAATTTGTCCATTAAAAGAAGTTTGCGACTATTACATAAAAGAGGTAATATTATGAGTGGTTTATCATGGAGTAAAGAAGAACAAATAATTGTCCTTTACTATTATCTGGTGAAAGGAGCAAAGGGGTATGAATCTGATAACCTAGTTCAGAAACTTGCCAGTTTAATTCCTAGACACTCTGCTGCATCTATTGCAATGAAAATTGGAAACTATACATATCTCAATACAAACAAGGAAGGAGGATTAAAACATATTTCTAAACTTGACGGGGAGATATGGCAACAATTTAATCAAAATCTTATAAATCTCGAACTAGTTGCAAATGAATTATTGACTACTTCTCATTATAAAAATTAAAACCGTTTTAAACTCGCTAACCATTAAAAAAAGAGAAATTAAAAGTCTATCTAAATGAAAGCAGTGTTAAAATTTGCTGTAAATTCTTGAACTTTAAGATATTACAAAAAACTTGATCACTGCCCTATATTGTACTAAGTTATTTGGAATTTCTTTTTAGTTTCTTAATAATTTCTCTTGCAACACTTTCGCCCAAGAGAGGAGGTACTGCGTTTGCAACCTGTTGCTGTTGAAGTGAAAGTGGCCCTTTAAAGATATAATGGTCAGGAAAAGATTGGAGCCTAGCAGCTTCTCTTACAGAGAGACCTCTATCCTGAAGAGGATGTATAAGCATATTTTTTCTATAGTTGCTTATAACAATTGATGGCTTGTCTTCAACTAGACGCTTATAAATACCGCTGTGGCAACGAGAAGGATCCTCATAATTATTCATTAAATCTGGTCTTCTTTTAAACACTGCTTCCCAATTTTCTCCTTGCTTTATGTATTTATACCTCTCTAAAACCAAAGTAGAATTTCTTGAAACAAGATTGTTTCTTACGTTATTGTCCACTTTTTCCCGCATCTTTTTTTGATACTCATTTTGAGGAGTATTAATATACTGAATTTCACAAGTAGAGTTTCCGTTTTCCAGTACAGGAAGATCACTTATTGCTTGTTCAACGGTGATGGGGTTTTCAACTAGAATATTCTTTAATTTTTCAACAAAATTTATTTTCGATTTTGTTCGAGTTCCAATAAAAAAAAATCTTTCTCTATTTTGTGGAACACCAAAGTTAACTGCGTTTAAAACTATTGGTTCCATCTTATAACCTAGTATATTAAAACATTTAATTAATTCGTCAACAACCATACCTTTTTTAAATAGTTTAAGTCCTGCGACATTCTCTAAAAGCACCCATTTTGGATTCATTTCTTTTACAATTCGAAGGAATTCGTATATTAACTGATTATTTGGATTTTCCATATTTCGAGTTTTCATGTTTGAAACCGAAAATCCTTGACAAGGAGGACCACCAGCTAATAAGTCAATTGCTCTTCTACTAACACCTGTGCCTTTTAAAATCGAAGTAGTATCCAATTTCTTTATGTCATTTTTTATTAAGTTTACATTTGGATGATTCTCAGCATAAGTTTCAGATGCAGCCGGATCTTTTTCAACGGCTGACACTACTAAAAACCCTGCATTCTTTAGACCTTCGGTTAAACCGCCCGCGCCGCAAAAAAGGTCTACTGCAACAGGAATTCCGTCTTTCAATTTATACCTCACGACCATTTTTAGTATTATAAGTGTGGACTGAATTTTTATTATGTAATTTATTAATATCTATAAGGTCAGAAACTTCATACAATCGTTCTAAAATCTCTAGAACTTTAGTGACTTTTGTACCTCGAATTATAACTCCAAGTTCAAAATTATATTTAAGACTTGTTTCAGTAACATTTGCACTTCCCAAATAGCAAGAAGTTCGATCTGAAAGAATGACCTTTGAGTGAAGGGCATACTCTTGTTTTCCAGTAGACTCATTTCTCTTAAAAAAGAATCTCATCTCAAGCATATCAAGAAGATTCTTTTCATTAAATTTACTTACGAGCTTTACTACAGTTTCAAGCATTTTCTCGTCTGTTTCTTCTTCTAAAAGATTTCTCGTGATTATTTTGATATCGACCCCTCTTTCTGCGGCGCTACATAAAGTAGGAATGAGATACTCGATACCAAAAGAATCAAAAAAAGGATTGATAATCCACAACTGCTTTTTGGTATTTATTATAAGTCTTTTCATTGAAGGATATATTGAATACACTTCAGGAATTTGTTCCCCAAAAAATAGAGATGGCAAAGTGGCTACAATTTCAATATCCTCAAGACTCTTCTTTTCCTCAAACTGCTTGTCTAGACCATCCAAAATTTCTACTGCATGTTTTTGAGATGAAAAATAATAATCAAAATTTTTAATATTAAAAGAAAAGATATACTCTTCAACAGATTGAGAAATTTCTTCTTTTACAATTACCTGTTCATTAATTAAATTGTAGAGAAAAAATGTCTGAATTTTTTTTGGTATTAGGTCTCCAATTTCTGCAACAATTGTTCTACCTTTTATCAAATTTGAGCTTAAGTGTCTTCTTAGACGAGCTTCTATTATATCAATTTTGGATTTATCTTTTAGATAAAAGGCAAGTTCGTAGTTCAAAATTATTCCACCAAATTTTCTTTAAATTGATTCTCCCAAAAACCAATGGTAGAGGAGTGGTCATATTTCTTTCCGATTAAGACATCTCTCCCTAAATCTCTATTGAAATGTACACAGGATATTTCACTAAGATGTAAGCATGCATGACATGAGGATTCCCCATCCATACACACAGGATCATACAAACATTTTTCAACTCCATTTTCTGTTGTATCAATCCAATTTAGAATACTATTTTCGAAAAGAGTGTGAAGGCCTCCGAGCTGAAAATCGTGTGAATTGTTACTATAAATTGCTATCGCAGGCACATTCGGAAACAGAAGTTCAGCAAGTGAATCTTTGTCTAATCCTACAATTCCAGAGGCTTTTCTAAGAAGTGAGTGTGATATAGTGTGTATTAACTTGTAAACAGATTTAGTTATGATTTCGTCTTCATTTATCTCATCATAGATTGGAATTTTAGATAAATTGACATTATTTAAAAACCATATTTTTTGACCTAATAAATCATTTTTATCAGGAATCTCTTTTATAATATTATTTGTTTGAAGCCATTTTAAAACCTTGTACCGATCAAACTGAAGTACTATAGCTTCTGTTTCTGTAGCATTCACATAAATAGGAATTTTTCCTGGAAACTTAGTATCTTCTCCAAAAGATCTTAATGTGCATTCTGAACTATTTACACTACCTCTAGTGTACCCAAAAACAGCTGACATTACAGGAAAATCATTTATTACTAATGCTTTTTCGATACCTATTTCTCTCATTCTTTTAGAAAATATATTTTTATCTATACATAAAGCTTCACGATTTTTAGACTCGTTAATTACATCTTCTATTGAAGTTATTTTACCAAGCTTAAGCGTTTCTGTATACTCATAGACACTTATAGCAGTATCCTTAAGATCATCTTCTGAACTCGAAAACAGCTGGTCGATTCTTTCGATAATTCTCTTTTTTCCACAGTGATTATCAGGTACTTTGAACTCTTTTATAAATTCTTGCAGATATTCTTCCGGCATTCCAGCATTACGGAGTTTTTGTATCTTGCTTTCAAATTCCTTGATGCTCTCATCATTTTCTACTGAATCTAGAAGTTTATCTAATTCAAATCCATCTAGAATCTCTAAATATTCTGCCAAAATTAATTTGTGTGAATCAGGACTAGACTTTATCTTTCCTTCATTTTTGCCTGGCACATTTACCAAAGTAACTGATTGAGGATAAAACACCTGACTTTTTCTGAATGGAACTGTGCTCATCGGTTTCTTACATTCACTGCAGTATCCTTTAACATCCCCAAGAACTTTTCCGCAAAGCTTACATCTCCACTGCCAATTTTTAGGAGAGTCACTGTTGTTTCTGTCTAAAGCGATGTATTCATAACCGTGCTTATCATTATCACATTTCCTTATCTGGAGACTGTCTACTAACCCACATTCATGGAAGTGGATCAAGTCAATTTGTTCTAAATCTCCTTCACATTTCGGGCATTTATAATTTTTAGCAAGCTTCCTGAAAAAACTAACGTTTTCATACCGAAAGATTCGGCCGCATTTCTTACAGTTAAATGTCAGTGGAAACAAATCCACATCTATTGAAATTGGCTCCAAAAAAACGTAATCTTCATAGCTACCAGATGCTGGAAAAAAGCGTTTTTTAGGGTAAAGCTGCATTTTTCTTTCAATTCGTGATATTACTCTCGAATAGCTAACTTCTTTGAATTCTTTGGTATTCCACTTCGCAACTTTAGCTATCGTTTGAGTATCTGAGTCATCAATTATGCATTCAGGAAGGTACCTAAATAATACTTGGCTTTTTCCCCTTCTCATTATTCAAATCCCCTAGATTTTTTGGAGCTAACCTTAAGCATAGGATCGTAGCTTTGAAGAGTAGGCGCAATTTCAACAGGAACATCGGTATCACGCAGACTATTCATTGGCTGTTCCTGACTTGGAAAACAGAAACTGATAAATTTCTTGCTAGGACATTCAAGAAGATAATTAAAATATCTTTTAACTCTTTCTCTAATTATTCGCGAAAAATATTCTCCTTTTTCACTGTTCTCTACACCGTATACATCGAGAATAAATTCTAAAACCTCTTCTTCTTTTAAAACGTTGGAATTATAAGCATCTGCAAAACCGCTACTAAGATAGAGCTTTGGATATCCTTTATTTTGAGCGACAGTCCCAAAATAATTAATTATAGATCCGCAAAATATACCTGGAAGAGTTCTTTCTATAGTAAATTTTGCCCAGCGACTTATTGGAACTGGTTCAACAAGAATATCCTTAAATTCGTGAAATTTTGTAAAATATTGATAGTAACTCAAATCTCGTTCTCTTGTGTGATTAAACACTATAAATACTAAGCCTGGATGTTTTCTTCCTACACGGCTGTATGCTTGAATGTATTCAGCGGTGTTTCTCGGCATTCCTCTAAACACCATAAAATTCATCATATCAACATCAACACCGTGAGAAATCATGCTTGTAGCGGTGACCAAGTCTATTTTCTCTTCATAACTGGATGGATTTTCAATAATATCAAGTGCTTCCTTGATATCACTAAAAGTTACATCTCCAGTCATCGATCTAAAGTTTATTTCGTTATAACCTTTAGCCGCTAGGCGAGGATTCACCATTGTTTTAATGGATTGATTTACTGCATCTCCTTCTAATTTTGCTAAATTGTATGAAAGCATTAATTCGTAGTCTTCAATCACTTCTTTTGCGTCTTCGAGGGAATCGATTCCAATATTCAGATCAAGCAGAAGTTTTAGATCTTTTTTATATCTTTGGATAATTTCTGAATAAAATCTCAATAGATCTAACACTGCAAATATTATAGTTTTGTTATGCGGCATTATTCCTACTATGAGCCTACTCAATTCACTTTCATCTGTATAAGCATAAAATGATTCATTTAGTTTCGGCCCTTGTGACGGAAAAGCAACTCCTTCTTTTTGATATAATTCTTCAAGCTGTAATTTATAGTGCGAGATAGTTGCCGTGGCTCCTATAATTTTTATTCCGTACTTTCCACCATTTAATTTCTTAATATAATAATTAAGGAAAGACTCATAATGAGAATCATAAGATCCCAAGCTCTCCCTAATAAGGTGCATTTCATCCTGAATAAGTAAAGAAGGAGCTGGATTTAACAATTTTACGGAAACGTATTCTTTAGGATCTCGCTTACATCCATTCCATCTCTGAATGCATGAATCGCCGCTTAAAAAACCATGATCTGGACACTTGTGCGTAACTTGTCCAAGAATATGTTTAAAGAATCTCTGAAATCCAATAGTTGCTGTTTTATCGAGAGTCCCTATTATAAAAGTTGGTAAATACCTATAAATTTCATAATCAGAAATATAAACTGGCAAAATTTTTTCATTGCACGCGGGGTTTTTGCATACGTGATATATACGCAGTTTTTCTAAATCTCCCTCTAACTCAACTTCATTTTTTCCACAAAAAGGACAAGTTGAGATTATTTGATATTTCTTTTTTTCATACTCTCCATTAATTATAGGTGTAATGTAGTCTTCATTATCTTTTCCAAACTTGGAATTATCAGCATATACTTTATTTGGAGTGTTATTACTACCTACAAAATATCCAGTTGAGAATTCATCATAGTTTACTTGACCAATTATGGGATGAGCCCGTCTAAGTATCTCGGCCTGGGCAAAAATATCTGCTATTCTTTGAAGCTGTTGGATAGAAAGAAGTCGGAGTGGAAATCTGGTAATTGCAGAAACTCCAAACTTTTTGCCCATTAATCTATCTAAAAAAATAGTGAAAACAACAATTCCTAAATATGTTTCTGTTTTTCCACCGCCTGTCGGGAAATAAACCAAATCAACTTGATCCCTATATTTGCTATCAATAGAAGAATTGTATGATACCAAAACATCTGGAATCATCATTACAATAAAAACGATCTGAAACACATACCAATGAGTATAGCCTTTTGATGAATTCATGAAGGCTTGGTTCATGAGTTTAAAGGCTTCCATCGCTTTTTCATTCGATTCAATAGCTTCTATTCCCAAGCCAAATCTAAATATTTCATTCTTAAATTCTTTTAAATCGTCTTCATATCGAAGCTGTCCTTTGGGAGTTAGACTCCTCCGGTCAAATTCGTTTTCAATCTCTTCGAGATAACTTTCCATTTCACCTTTCAACTTTTTAAGAGCTGAAATTGGTGAAGTTGAAAGTTCCTTAAATGATAGCTTAATTCTGTTATTAGATTTGTATTTTTTCTGCTCAAATAGAGGAATATGTTCTGTATGAATGATATTCGATGTGATTCTTTTAATTGAGCAGTTAATACCATTTGCGTAGATATTTCCGTTATACTTATAATCATCTTTAAGATAATCTAAAATATACGGAGCAAAGTTTGTTCCTTCAAGTTCGACTTTTAACTTAGTTTCGAAAACTGAATTCTCTATGTCCTCTTGCTCTCTGTTTTCTTTCACTGAGTTAATTAGCCTAACAGATAATTTGAAACAATCCTTATTAAATTTTGAGAATTTATATACAATTGCTATATTCCATGAAGGTGCAATTACACTCTTATATTGTTTTTGAAGATATTCCAAATATGTATTCTTATCAATTAAAACGTTTTCTGGAACATTTTGATCAACTTCTTTTTCTTTCGAGAGGATTTTTAAATATTTTTCACTATCATTTTCATAAACTTCAAAAGCATCTTCGATTATCAATTTTGATTCTTCAAATTCTCCTTCTTTACTTAAACTATCACCTATTAAATCCCTTAAATTTCGTTCAATTACTATATTTTTGAAAGGAATTTTCTTAAAAATTTTCCTTAACCTATAACCCTTACTGTTATCAGTAAACTCAGAATCTTCATCTTCACTGCTTAGAGGCTCTAAATATAAGCCTTCTTTTTGCTTATTATTGAAATCTATCTGCTCTTCTAATGTTGGAAATACTCTATAATAAAAAGCTCCTTCAGGTATTATTTTGATCTTAGAAAGAGGGATAGCTTCTTTTTCTATTAAGACTTCAAGTCCGAATTCAAAAGGAGATGTTTTTGTAATTACCTTTGATATCTCTGTGAGATCTTTTTGAGGAGATAAATTTCCGACAAAAAATTTTCTTGAAGGCTTTTCATCATAAACCCTATACTCTTTTTTTCCAGTAGCTCGATCCCCAATTTCATCAAAAACATGGAATAAAAACCTCTCCCTCACATAATTAGATAAAGTCATAACACCGCCTCAAACGTCAAAAATTTGTTCCGTTCTATAAGTCTCAATGTCATAAGGCCCTTCGATAGAGACAACCCTTTTTATAGCGATACTGTTTGCAAAATCTTCTAAATACAAACCCAAATCTTCATCTATTACCTTGTCTTCACCACCATTCTCGAGCATTAAGCCTGCGTCTATCATTAGCATGTGTAAATTCCGCTTAAGTCTAATGTGAATTCTCCTCAATCTATCGATAGAGTTGTAAATTTTCTCATAATTATCAATCAAAAATTTGTCTTCGTATATTTCTCCAATAAATTTTATGTTATCTCGATTTCTTTTTGAAGGACCTATTGTGACACCTTCCGCCCAAAAATAAACTGCAGTTGAGGTCTTAACCTGTGATCCTTTGTCATTAAGTTTTTTGAAAAGAGATGAAGGGGTGTCTTTTTTTGAAAGCATGTTTTTTCGTAGGGATTCTACCCAATATTTTTGATAAAGAACCACTTCAATCATTTTTGGATGTTTTTCTACAATATCGACGACCTGCTCAGCCAGTGTTTTCTTTAAACCGTTATTAACCAACACTAAAAGGTCGCCAACTTTAGCTTCAATTGCCTTCTTATATATCACTTTTTTATTCCAGTTTTGATACACGGAAATATTTTTATCAACAGCTACAAAAAGACCCTTATTTCCTTCTAATTTTAACAAATTAGCCTGGATTTTGCGGCTGTAAGAGTGTCTCTTCATTTCATAACTTCCAGGTAAATTTTCATAGAAAAGTTCACTACAATAATCCAGTTCGCTAAATTCACTATCCACAGAGAGGTCTATTTGAGCTAGTTCAGAAGAAATTTGTAAACATTTGAAGTCTACAATACTCGAATCTTGTGGATCTATGATGATTGGTTTTTTGGACACCAAAATGGACTTTGGAGGCCTTTTAACACTCAATTCAACATCATTTTTTGAAATTTTTAGTATTTTTTGTATAGAATGAACTTTTCGGTCATATGAGGAAATTGAATTTGCTTCATTAAATTCATCTTCAATAAGATATTTTAAAGATCCAATTTCTGAAGGATAAGCCAAAAATACAATTTTGCTACAACAAGTATTACGCAGTAATTTTTTAAACTTAAAACTTGGATTATAAAATAAGCCTAAATCTGAATCTTCCAAATCATCTTCGTATTTTGAATATTCTACCGTGATTCTATTAGCTGTCAAATATTTTTCATCCATATTGTATGAGGATTCAAGGAAATTCAAAAGAGCTCTTTTTGAAGCTCTATTTTTTAGTACAATAGATAATTTTTTATTATTTCTTATTGATTCCTCAATAATTTGAATAACAATTACTGGTTTTCCAGATTCACGATCTTTTAAATAACTATATATATGCTTCAAATCTTCAACAGATCGATAATAAAAACTTGATGCAGTACTATCCTCAGTTCTTAGGTTCTCAGCTATGCTTAAAAGATATTCAATTTTATTTTCAATGGTAGTGGTTCCCCAAGTACCTAAATACTCTCTTTCAGAAAATATTAAAGGTGAAGTAAGTTGCTCAAAAGAATGAATCACTTTTAGATAGTTAATTGATGCTTTATTCAAAATTGAGGAATTTATTTCATGAGAATGTTTGAGTAAAATCCTAAAATTTTCCCGTGCATAAAGTAACATTTTGTTTAATTCATCTTCTTTGACAGGAAGAATGAACTTTTCAATGCCATCAGAATATTTTTTTATTTGATACAAAGGAGTAGAAAAAGACTCAGTTCCAAAATCTAGTGATAAAAGTAAATGTAACATCACTACACAAAATTATAATTCTATAATTATGTAATGATGTTACGGCACAAATAATGGTAACTATAAACCTTACTCTTAATAACT
>Ga0265295_1008413_pt1 | contig 11460 bp, 7 predicted proteins | sample Munlansysbiofilm_FD_192503 | JGI IMG/M metagenome (GOLD analysis project Ga0265295, IMG submission 192503) | Leachate microbial communities from a municipal landfill in Southern Ontario, Canada - Methane capture system biofilm | ecosystem: Engineered > Solid waste > Landfill > Unclassified ... | reverse complement strand
ATGAACCTCAAACTCCCGGAAGAACTGAACCAGATACTCTCATTCGCACGTGAGGAGGCGATGCGTTTGGGTAGTTACACCATAACAGGCGATCATATATTTCTGGCGATTATCCGCCACCAGGAAAACCAGGCTTACGGCATACTTACCATGCTGGACCTGCTGCTCTGGCAGATGAAGAACCTCATTGAGAGCAAGGAGATGGGCCGCACCATGATCCCGCCCGATCAGGCCGACAAACTTTCCCTTTCCGAACATGCCGAAAAATGCCTCAAGGCCATGTACCTCGAGGCTACAAAACTGGGACAGACCACCCCCAACTCGCTCCACCTGCTGCTGGCAATGCTGGCCCTGGACAACGGGATAGGTGTTTACTGGCTGCGCACCAAAGGTGTTACGGACCAGAGTCTGCGGGCTTACCTGAAAGGGGAATATCCGCTGGTAGTGAAGGGTTCCCAAAGGCGCCGCACCGCACAGCGACGCGAAGCCATTAAGAATATGGAAGAAGATATGGGCGGGCTGTACAAGGCCGCCAAAAAAGAAACCGGTAAGGAAGCCCCGGCAAAAGACTCCTCGCGTACGCCCATGTTGGATATGTACGCGCTGGACCTGACCGAGGAAGCCCGTTCCGGCCAGCTGGACCCCGTGGTTTGCCGCGACAGGGAAATTGACCGCCTGGCGCAGATCCTGGGCCGCCGCAAGAAAAACAACCCGGTGCTCATCGGGGAACCCGGGGTAGGGAAGTCCGCCATCGTGGAAGGCCTGGCCCTGCGAATCGCCCGCCGCAAAGGTTCACCCACCCTGCAGGGGAAGAAGATCCTCTCGCTGGACATCGGCTCGGTAGTGGCCGGCACCAAATACCGCGGCCAGTTTGAGGAACGCATGAAAGCGCTCCTTGCCGAGATAAAAAAGAATCCCGACATCATCCTGTTCATTGACGAGATCCACACCCTGATCGGGGCCGGTGCCACCGGAGGCGGGGGCGGCTCGCTCGATGCCGCCAACATGCTGAAACCGGCTCTGGCACGGGGCGAGATCCAGTGCATCGGGGCCAGTACCATGGATGAATACCGTGAATACATAGAAAAGGACGGGGCGCTGGAACGCCGTTTCCAGAAAGTGATCGTGGACCCCACCAAATACGACGATACGCTGGAGATACTGCGCAGCATCCGTCCCAAATACGAAGCACACCACCTGGTGGCATATACCCCCGATGCCCTGGAGGCCTGTGTGCGCCTGTCACAGCGCTACATCACCGACCGCTGCCTGCCGGACAAAGCCATTGACGTGATGGACGAAGCGGGTTCGCACGTGCACATCTCGCACCTGAAATTGCCCAAAGAGCTGGTCACTATGGAAGAGGAGATGGACAGCATCATGATGGAAAAGCGCGAGGCGGTGGACAAAAAAGATTACAGGAAAGCCACTTCCCTGCGCGAGAGGGAGCGCGTTCTCGAAGAAAAACTCAGCGTGGAGCGCAACCAGTGGTACGAAATCCAAAAGAAAAACAAAAAGGAAGTCAATGCAGATACGGTCGCCGAAGTGGTATCGATGATCACCTCGGTCCCGGTAAGCCGCGTATCCGAATCGGAGACCCAGCGGTTGCTGAACATGGCCGAAATGCTAAAGAAGAAGCTCATAGGGCAGGACAGCGCCATAGACGCCATGGTTCGTGCCATCCACCGCAACCGCGCCGGGCTGAAGGACCCCAACAAACCCATCGGCACGTTCATCTTCCTGGGTCCCACAGGAGTGGGGAAAACGCACCTGGCCAAACTTCTTGCCCAGTATATGTTCGACTCGGCAGACAACCTGGTGCGCATTGACATGAGCGAATACATGGAAAAATACGCCGTAAGCCGCCTGATCGGGGCACCTCCGGGCTATGTGGGCTACGACGAGGGGGGACAGCTGACCGAACGCATCCGCCGCAAACCTTACACGGTGGTGCTGCTGGATGAAATTGAGAAGGCACATCCCGATATTTTCAACCTCCTGCTGCAGGTCTTTGACGAGGGACGCCTGACCGACAGCAACGGACGTCACGTGGATTTCCGCAATACCATCCTGATCATGACCTCCAACATAGGGAGCCGCGAGCTGAAAGAGTTCGGTGGCGGGGTGGGATTTGCCACCGTTTCTTCCAATGCGGCACATGCCGCCGATACGCGACGACGTCAGATCATAGAAAAGGCCCTGGGTAAAATGTTCACGCCCGAGTTCCTGAACCGCGTGGACGAACAGATCCTGTTCAACGCCCTGGACAAGGGCCATATTGGCAAAATCATAGACATAGAACTGGCAGACCTCTACAAACGTATAGAACAGGCGGGATTTACACTCGAGATATCCGAAAAGGCAAAAGACTTTGTGGCTGCACAGGGTTTTGACCCGCAATACGGCGCCCGGCCGCTCAAACGTGCCATTCAGCGTTATCTGGAAGATCCGCTCTCTGAGGCCATTATACGTCTGGAAATGGCACCCGGTTCTGCACTTCATGTGGACCTTGATCCGGAAGGTACAAATACCGTTGTCAATTAGCGGAATTATTCGTATTTTTGAAGGATTATTTGAAGAACATGGAGGATAGAATTCAGAAGATTAACATCGAGGATGAAATGAAGAGCGCGTACATAGATTATTCTATGTCCGTGATCGTTTCCCGAGCCCTTCCCGACGTGCGTGACGGTTTGAAACCGGTACACCGCAGGGTGCTCTTTGGCATGTCCGAGCTGGGCATCGCCAGTTCCAAACCCACCAAGAAATCGGCCCGTATCGTAGGGGAGGTTTTGGGTAAGTACCACCCCCACGGGGATTCCAGTGTATATGAAGCCATGGTGCGTATGGCCCAGGAATGGAGCCTGCGCTACATGCTGGTGGAAGGCCAGGGGAACTTTGGGTCGGTTGACGGGGATTCCGCTGCCGCCATGCGTTACACCGAGGCACGTCTGCGCAAGATTGCCGAGGAGGTGCTGGCCGATATGGATAAGGATACCGTTGATTTCCAGCTTAATTTTGACGATTCGTTAAAGGAACCCACCGTGTTGCCGGCCAAGGTGCCCCTGCTGCTGCTGAACGGGGCCAGCGGGATCGCCGTGGGAATGGCTACCAACATGCCCCCCCACAACCTGGGTGAGATCGTGGATGCCGTGTGTGCCTACATAGATGCGGACAACATTACCGTGGACGAGTTGCTGAAGCACGTCAAGGGCCCCGATTTTCCTACGGGCGGGATCATATACGGTACCTCGGGCATCCGCGATGCCTATGAAACGGGACGCGGCCGTGTGGTGGTCCGTGCCAAAACAGATATTGAAGTAGCCCCCAGCGGGCGTGAAACCATAGTGGTGACCGAGATTCCTTACATGGTCAACAAGAGGGAGCTGATAGAGAAGATTGCCGAGCTGGTGGAAAACAAACGCCTGGAAGGCATTTCCTTTGTCAACGACGAGAGCGACCGGAACGGTATGCGCATTGTCATCAAGCTGAAGATGGGTGTGGTGGCCAACGTGGTGCTCAACAGCCTGTTCAAGTACACGGCCATGCAGAGCAGCTTCTCGGTCAACAACATCGCTTTGGTGGATGGACGTCCGCGCTTGCTGAACCTGAAGCAGCTGATCAAATACTTTGTGCGTCACCGCCACCAGGTGGTAGTGCGCCGTGCCCGTTTTGAGCGCGACCAGGCCGCCAAGCGCGCGCACATCCTGGAAGGGCTGCTCAAGGCGCTGGACATCCTGGACGAGGTGATCGCCCTGATCCGGGCTTCCCAGACGGTGGAAGAGGCACGGACGGGACTGCAGGAGCAATTCGGTTTTTCAGAAGAGCAAGCCTCGGCCATTGTGGAAATGCGTCTGCGCCAGCTTACCGGTCTGGAACGTTCCCGTTTGCAGGCCGAGTACGACCAGCTGATGGAACTGATCCGGAGCCTGGACGAACTGCTGGGCAGTGAGGCGCTGCAGATGCAGCTGATCAAGGACGAGATGCTCGAGATCAAGGCGCGGTTCAACGATCCCCGCCGGACGGTCATCGAGTATGCCGCCGGGGATTTCAATCCGGAAGACTTTTACCCCGATGAAGACGTGGTGATCACCATCTCGCACCTGGGGTACATCAAACGGACCAATCTGAACGAGTTCCGGCTGCAGGGCCGGGGCGGGGTAGGATCCAAGGGAAGCAACACGCGCGAGGAGGATTTCATTGAGCACATCTATACGGCCAACATGCATAGTACCATGCTGTTCTTTACCGAACAGGGGAGGTGCTTCTGGCTGAAGGTGTACGAGATCCCCGAGGGGAACAAAACCTCCAAGGGTCGGGCCATCCAGAACGTGATCAACATAGAGCCGGGGGACAGCGTATGTGCTTACATCAACGTGAAGAACCTGACCGACGAGGAGTACATCAACAACAATTACATCGTATTGTGCACCGAACGGGGAACGGTCAAGAAAACGACTTTGAAGGCCTATTCCAACCCGAGGGCCAAAGGAGTGAATGCCATTACCATCCGGGAAGGCGACCGGCTGCTGGAAGCCTGTCTTACCAGCGGGAATTGTGAGTTGCTGCTGGGTGCCCGTGAAGGGAAGTGTGTACGCTTTAACGAGCAGGACGCACGGCCCATCGGGCGGACGGCTGCGGGTGTGCGCGGGATTTCCATTGAAGAGCACGACCGGGTAGTTGGCATGATATGTGCAGATACAACTGTAGAGGCCTCGTTATTGCCGCATGTGCTGGTGGTCAGTGAGAACGGGTACGGCAAACGTTCTTTGATTGAAGATTACAGGAAAACAGCCCGCGGGGGCAAGGGTGTAAAAACCCTGAACATTACCGACAAGACCGGAAAACTTATTGCTATTAAATCGGTTACCGATGAGAATGATCTGATGATCATCACCCGCTCCGGTATCACCATACGCGTAGCTGTAAGTGATATCCGGCTGGCAGGACGCGCCACCCAGGGTGTCCGGCTGATCAACCTGCGCGAAAGCGACGCCATTGCAGCCGTTTGCTGCGTCGGCAAAAGCGATCCCCTCCCCAAGGATGCGGAGGAGGATCTGTAACGGCGCAAAAGACCCACCCAGGCGCCGAAGACCGCGGACCCGGCAAGCACGAAGGCCACCGACTCGGCAAAATATATTGAAAGACGATTTATTAACTGAACAAACACATAATACATCATGAAAAAAATCCTTACAGCTGCCCTGATGTTGTTGATGGCATTGCAATTGGGCGCACAATCAAAAGAGGTGCAATCCCTCCTGAAAAACTACGATAAATTCAAATCACAAACCCAGGATGCCAAACGCGGTAGCCGCCCTGCCACCTGGATAAGTTATGCCCAAACCCTTACCGGCGCCTATTCCTATCCCACGAACAACCTGTGGATAGGCCTTTCTGCCCTCGAGGCAAAGGTGGTGCTCAAGGATCAGCGTGCGCTGTCGACCGAGTTCAGGGATGTTCAGGGAGAACAGTATGAAGTGGTGAAATACGAGGACAAAGACCTCTATTACAACGCTGACGGCAAACTTTCCTTCTGGATCATAACCAAACCGGTGATCGAGGGGATCAATATGCTGGACCAGGCGTACCAGGCCTACGATAAGGCAGCTGAACTGGATTCGCGCGGCAGCAGCAAAGCCGATATCCAGGAAGGTCTGACCTTCATCGCCAACAATTTCATCAACGACGCCATGGCCGCCTATACGCTTGGCAATTTTGCAGACGCTTCTGTGAAGTTCGAGAAATCATTCATTGCAGCATCACATCCGGCTTTGAACGTGGTGGACACCACCATTGTGTATTATGTGGCTTTGACCGCCCTGATGGATCAGGACCTGCCCCGTGCAGTGAAATTCTTTGACAAGTGCCTGGAAATGGGCTTCGAATCGGCAGGCGATACGTATGCCAACCTGGCTGAAGCTTACAAACAAATGGGCGATGTGGAAAAGAGCAAGGAACTCCTTTCCATGGGATTCACCAAATATCCCGACAGCCAGAGCATTCTGGTGGCCCTGATCAATACCTACCTGGAAAGCAATGACGATCCCAACAAGGTGCTCGAGTTCATCCAGCTGGCCCAGCGGAACGAGCCCAACAATCCCAGTCTGTATTATGCAGAAGGGAATGTGCTCAAGAACCTGGACAAATTTGAAGATGCCATTCGTCTGTACGAAAAATCCATTGAGATAGACCCCAACTTCTTCTTTGGGTATTTCCAGCTGGGTCAGGCCTTTTACGACAAAGCCGTCGATATCCAGACAGCCGCTTCCGACGAGCTGGACGACCAGAAATATATGCAAATGGTAGAAGAACTGGATGTTATGCTTGAAAAGGCAATCGCTCCTTTCGAAAAGAGTTTTGAGCTGGTTCAGGACGACGAAATCCGTACCGTAGTTGTGGAATACCTGAAGAATATCTATTTCCGCCTGCGTACCAAGAGCCCGGAATACGAAGCTTCATACGAGAAATACAACAAGATGCTGGAACAGTAGGAGTTTTTCTTCTTGCTTGCTATGGCGCGCTATGGCGCCAATGGCGCGGAATCTCCGAGGTTCTGCGCCATTTTTTCTTTTGTATATATGCATAGCGCAGTAATACAGGTAATTAGCTTATCTAGTCATGTGTTTTGGCGCAGAATCTCGGAGATTCTCCTGCGCAAGGTCGATTCGGGAATACTGAACACCCTGCTGAGCTGACGTACAGAAATCGGATACTCCTTTTTAAAATGTACACTCAATAGCATTTTTTCACTATCAGACAGAGATATTAATGTTTTGGGTTTAATTTTATCCAGGATCATTTCGCTTAAGACCATGTCATTGACCTTAACAATACCGGGTATTTGTTTGATTTTGCTATTATCTTCAATTTCTTTTGGTGTTGGGGTCGAGATCTTCTGCATGAACTCACCGTATGATTTGAAGAGTTTTTCTACGGATTTATATTGCAGAAAGCTTCTTGGGTAAATATGTCCGTCACTATCAATCAGGTAATCTTCAGGTATATATTGGCAGCTGTGGTTAAGTTCACATTTAGTTCCGGCCGGTTTCAAATTTCCTGCAATAGTTTTTGATTGCTCTTCCATAAAGTAATATTGAGCCGAGTTAAACCTGTCGGCTAAGGGATGCTCACAGACTTTATGCTTGGTGGAATTCCGAATAACATAAATCAACTTCTCTTCTAATTTTTCTTCATCATAAATTTTACCCTGAGAGTACCGGCTTCGACCGATCGCACCAAATGAATTGTACACACTGTTATAATATTTAGAATAGCTGATCCTGAAACCCCATACAAAATTTATAGGACACAGGCACTCCAGTATGAGATGAAGATGATTGGACAGAAACTGATAGGCAAGCACACCAACATTGTGTAATTTGCTGAAAACTCCCAATAGATCTATGGCGTGAAGAATGTCCCTGTTCCTGAGAAATAAACTCTGCCCTCCGTTTCCCTGTACACTTATATGGAACCACATAATTATGATGATAAAAAATTATGTGCGGGATCATAAAGGTAGATATTTTGCAGAAACTACGCAAGGAATCTCCGAGATTCTGCGCCACTGATCAACAATCAAAACCGTAATCTGCAAATTTTCAAGCATTTGAAATTCAGAATAAATGCAAATGGCGCAGAACCTCGGAGATTCCTACCCCACATACACCTGGGCAATTTCTTCCCCGGTGAGTATACAGTAGGCATTGTGGGCCAGGGCCGACATCTCGTCTTCTCCGGCGTAGGTGTAACAGGGGCCGAGGAAATTAATGTATTCGACGATCTTGTCTATGAAGGGTTTGTTGTGTGCTATGCCGCCGGTAAAAAGGATGCCGTCTATACGACCGCACAGTACGGCGGCTGTGGCGCCTATCTGTTTGGCGATGGTATAGGACATGGCATTGTATATGCGCAGGGCTTTGGGATCGCCCGAGTGTACTTTGTCGTTGAGTTCCATGAAGGAGTTGGTTCCCATATGGGCCATCATACCGCCTTTTCCGGTGATCATTTTTTTGATTTCCTTATAGGTGTATTTGCCCGAGAAACATAGTTTAGCTAATTGAAGTGCGGGGATGGTGCCGGCCCGTTCCGGGGCAATTGGCCCGTCTCCGTTCAACGCATTGTTTACGTCTATCACCCGGCCTTTTTTGTGGGCTCCCACTGATATACCTCCGCCCATGTGCACTACGATCAGGTTCAGTTCCTCGTAAGATTTCCCCATGATAGCGGCATGGCGTTTGGCGATGGCTTTTTGGTTCAGGGCGTGAAATATGGACAGGCGTTCAATTTCAGGAATGCCTGTCACGCGGGCCACTTCCTGCAGTTCGTCCACAACCACGGGATCGGCAATGAAAGCCTGGCATCCGCGGATCTCGGCAGCAATACTATGCGCCAGTAAGGCACCAAGATTGGATGCGTGTTCCCCGGCAGTGCCATCGGTAAGATGTCTGATCATCAGCTCGTTCACGCGATACGTGCCCGACGGAATTGGTTTTACGAGCCCGCCCCGGCCGATCACTGCCGCGAAGCTACCCGATTCAATATGGTTGTTTTTCAACTCGGCAAATATGGTTTCTTTCCGGAATTCATATTGCAGGCAAACACTGGGAAAAGGATCAAGCTCCTGGGCAGTGTGCCGGATGGTTTTGCCAAAAACTTCCTTGCGGCCTTCGTAAACCGCGATCTTGGTGGATGTGGAGCCGGGATTGATTACCAGTATGTGCTCTTTCATGATTTTGGGGTTTAATCTCCGAGATTCTGCGCCAAAAGACCTGAAGTAAAAACGCAAAGCGCTCTAATTCAGATGTTTAGGATTTCGATGCTTGTGCAATGGCGCAGAATCTCGGAGATTCCCGCGCCAAAAGCAGCAGGCGGTGCAGCGTGCGGGGGGCAAAAGCAGCCGACGGGGGTCACGCACTTGGGTCACTCACGCACTTGGGTCACCTGGCAGTTACGGCAGCCAGGGCGATGGAGTTCAGTTTGGTGTCTATGGAGTCGGCACGGCTGGACAACACGCAGGGGGCCGAGGCACCGGCCACTATGGCGGCTTGTTTGGACTCGGGGCTCAGCTGGGTCACGCATTTGTACATGACATTGGCACTTTCGATGTTGGGAAAGAGCATGCAGTCCACATCGCCTGCAACAGGGCTATCGAGCTTTTTGATGGCGACAGCCTCGGGGCTCAGGCACACGTCAAGGGCCAGGGGTCCGTCTGCGATGCAGCCGGGGATCTGTTTGCGGTCGGCCATTTTGGAGAGGATGGCAGCGTCGACGCAGGCAGGCATTCCGGGGAGCATTTGCTCGGTGGCAGTCACAAACGCAAGCTTCGGCTTGGGAATCCCCAATGCGTGAGCGGTGTTGACCAGGTATTTGGCAATGGCTACTTTTTGGCCCAGGTCGGGGGCGGGAATAACGGCCATATCGCTCATGATCAAAAATTTGGGATAGTTCGGATGGGACAGTACGGCCACGTGGCTCAAAACGGCCTTGGGAGGCAGCAATCCTTTTTCCTTGTTCAGGATGGCGCGCATGTACTTGTCTGTACTGCACTGGCCTTTCATCAGAATGTCGCCTTCCCCGTTGCGGACCATTTCAACGGCTCGTGCAACAGCTGCCAGTTCCTGGTCCACAGGCACTATGGTAAATACGCCGGGGTCGATCCCTTCTTCGTGGCAAACGGCCTCAATCTGTACTTTGTTGCCTACCAGGGTACCGTCCACGATTCCCAGTTCTATGGCTTTGTATACGGCGTTGATGGTATGGTCGTCCACGCCCCAGGCTGCTATCAGACGTTTTTTCTTCTGTGAACGCAGCTTGTCAAATATTTCTTCGAATGATTTCATATGTTTATTGCATTAAATTCAGTGTATCTGTGGCGATCACCAGTTCCTCGTCCGTGCTGATAACGGCCACCTGTGTATGGGTGCCGTTGGTGGAAACCAGGGCATCTTCTCCGCGCACCTTTTTGTTTTTCTCGGCATCAAAGGTGACGCCCAGAAAGCCCAGCCGGGTGCCGATGATCTCTCGGACCATGTGGTCGTTCTCACCTATTCCGCCAGTGAAGACGATCAGGTCGGCTCCGTTCATGGCCGCGGTGTAGGCACCGATGTACTTCAAAACCCTGTAGGCAAAGACATGCTGTGCCAGGATGGCCCGCTTGTCGCCTTCAAGCACTGCATTCTCAATGTCGCGGCAGTCCGAGCTGGGTCCGTATAAGCCCAGGAGGCCGCATTTCTTGTTCAGAAAATCGTTCGTTTGTTCAGCGGTCCATCCTTCTTTTTCCTGCAGGAATGTCACTATGGACGGGTCGATGTCCCCGGTGCGTGTGCCCATGACCAATCCTTCGAGCGGGGTGAATCCCATGGATGTGTCTATGGATTTGCCTTCCTTGACGGCGGTTATGGAAGAACCGTTGCCCAGGTGGCAGGTGATGACTTTGGCTTTATTGAAATCCAGCCCGGCCAGTTCACAACCTTTGCGGGCTACGAATTTATGACTCGTACCGTGAAAACCGTAACGCCGGATATCGTATTTTTCATATAATTCCACAGGGATGGCATACATATAGGCATGGTCCGGCATGGTCTGGTGGAAGGCTGTATCGAAAACGGCTACCTGTTTGACATGGGGCAGTAGCTTGTCGACGGCCTCGATCCCGAGCAGGTGGGCGGGGTTGTGCAGAGGAGCCAGTCCGGCAAGCTTTCTGATGTTGCGCTTCACTTCCTCGTCTATCATGACGCTGTCCTTGTAATACTTGCCACCTTGTGCCACACGGTGACCTACTGCCTGGATCTGGGTAAGTGATTCCAGAACGCCCCATTTTTTGTCTGTCAACAGGTTCAGAATACCTGCGATGCCGACCGTATGGTGGGGTACGGGAAGTTCCACTTTGTACTTTTCCTTGTCGCCTATGAGCTTTTTATGTGTAACAATACCCATGTCCTGGCCTATGCGTTCCACAACGCCCTTTGCCAGGACGGCGAAATCCTTCTCTGTCTTCATATCCAGCACCTTGTACTTGATGGAAGAACTCCCGCAGTTTAAAACAAGAATGATCATGATTGGTTTTAGTAAGTTTTTTTTGTTATTTTTGAGGTAACTGTGATGGTTTCCGGTGGTATTTGGTTTTGATTTGTTATAAGAATCTGCAAAAATACGGAAACTATACGTGACTTGCAAGCATGAGGAGGAGGAAAAATGTAGTAATGTTCCCGCCCGCTGCCGCAACCATTCTTGGCACCCTGGGCGGTCTTTTTTTCAGGGAGCTTTGTCCCTCGAGGGGGCAGCTATTTGGGAGTATTTTTGCCGAGGCCGGGGCCGGGGCCGGGAAAACAGCTGCGGCAGGGGACAGCCTGGTGACGACAGTAGCTGCGGCTGCGGCAGGGGAAGGCCCGGCGGTGATGGCAGCTGCGGCAGGGGACAGCCTGGTGACGACAGTAGCTGCGGCTGCGGCAGGGG
>Ga0265295_1008411_pt1 | contig 11461 bp, 7 predicted proteins | sample Munlansysbiofilm_FD_192503 | JGI IMG/M metagenome (GOLD analysis project Ga0265295, IMG submission 192503) | Leachate microbial communities from a municipal landfill in Southern Ontario, Canada - Methane capture system biofilm | ecosystem: Engineered > Solid waste > Landfill > Unclassified ... | reverse complement strand
GGTGGTTCCCTAAAGCCAAGATATATCGCTTTGCGCAGCGTTACTATGCCTTCAAAGGCCGTACCAGCGCGTCAAGTTCCAGGGCTAATCTGGCCGTTAGCTGTCTGGCATTCGATGAAGGGAAAAGCGGAATCTCGGATTATACTGTCAATGTAGTAAGGGAATTGCTTAAAAGGGAAGAGCTAATACTGCTGATTCATCAATCCGATCTGGATTTGTTTCCCATCAAAGATCCCCGACTTGGCTATTATATTGTCCCAGAAAGGATCAAACGGCCAATAGTCTCCATGTTCTGGCACCTCTACATCCTGCCCGGGATAGTCCAGAAACAGGGCTGGGAAAAGCTGCTCCTACCCGCTGGAAACCGCCGGCTGCTATCTAGATATCCGATTCCGACGGTGGTTACCTTTCATGATCTCTCCCAGTTTCACATCTGCGGGAAATATGATGCCTTCCGGATGTTTTATATCAAACACATCATTCCACATTATCTGAAAAAAGCCGGCACGATCTTTGCCATCAGTGAAAGCACCAAAGCTGATATGATCCGTTTTTACAAGATGAAGCCTCAGCAGATAGCTGTGAACTACAATGGTTATGATCCCCAAAAGCTGGAGGCAGATATACCTCAGAAAGATTTTGTTTCCAGATTTGGGATAACCGGCAAGTATATCTTCTATCTGGCACGGATTGAACATCCCGGCAAGAATCATCTCAATCTTTTGAAAGCCTATGAGATGTTAGCTCAGGAGATCAAGGATGAATATGAATTGGTGTGTGCCGGAGGTAAATGGAATAATGCGGAAGTGGTGGTGGACTATCATTCCAGGATGAAGGATAAGGACAGGATTCATTTCCCCGGTTTTGTCCAGGGAGCGGAAATGGCTGCATTGTACAAGAAGGCCAGTCTCTATGTCTTCCCTTCGCTATATGAGGGCTTTGGTCTGCCCTTGTTGGAAGCTTTTGCCGCAGGATTACCGGTGATTTGTTCGGATCGATCCTCATTGCCGGAAATCGGAGGAGCGGCTGTTCGGACCTTCAATCCGGAACAACCTTCAGAGATTGCACAAAGAATCCAGGAAGTGCTCTGCGATCCACCTTTGCAGTTGCAGATGATCTTTCTGGGTAAAGAGAGATTGAAGGATTTCAGTTGGTCTGATCATGCAAAGAAGATCCTGGAGAGTTGGCAGAACTAAGATGTCAGCCGCTGATATACACAAAAATTGAGCGGATATCTGCCATTTGCTCCCCATGCAGATTCACAACTGATTCGTTGCCAATCACCCCACTGTATCTCCGGAAACATGGTATCACCCGGAATATCCAGATCAATATGGGTGATGTAGAGCTTTCCTGCAAGTGGCAATGCCTGGGCAAATAGCTGAGCGCCACCAATCACAAAGGCATCAGGAAAGTCCCGGATAGCATCCTTAAAACTATCATACAATCTGGCATCACTAAGCTGAAGTGACTTGGAGCGGGAAAGCACAATGTTTGTCCTCCCGGGCAATGCTTTGCCGATTGAGCGATAGGTGTTGCTCCCCATGATCACAGTACCGCCGAAAGTGAGCTTTTTAAAATAGGCCAGATCCTCCGGAATATGCCAGGGCATTTGATTGTTCAGGCCAATTACTCTATTTCGAGCCATGGCGACAATGATCTTTAGCACTAAAACTTACCCACTTCAAAGAACCGGTCGATTTGCGGGATACCTGCTCTTTTGGCATCTGGCAGGCTGCCATTGAACAGCATCTTGCCCCCCTCCAGAAAGATGATCCGATCTGCAATCCGATGGATGGAAGCCAATTCGTGGGTAACAATCACTATGGTCATTGAAAGCTGCTGTTTCAAATCCAGGATAAGATCATCCAGGGCAGCTGAGGTGATGGGATCCAAGCCAGCAGAAGGTTCATCACAGAAAAGAATCAAGGGATCCAAAGCCATTGCTCTGGCCAGGGCTGCACGCTTCTTCATCCCACCGGAAAGCTCGGAAGGAAACTTGTAGATGGCTTCGCTTAGGCCTACCAGATGTAGTTTTACCCGGATGATCCGATCGATGATATGGCGGGGAAGCTTCGTATGCAATTCAAGAGGGATCGACACATTGTCATAGACAGACATTGAGTTTAGCAGCGCTCCGTTTTGAAATAGCATGCCAATCTGCTGTAACACGCGATTGAAAGCTTTTTCATCCATGGTCAGGATTTCCTCTCCGCAAAACCTGACACTCCCGGAGAAAGGCTCGTAGAGACGCAGCATGTTCTTTAAAAGTGTGGTTTTTCCACAACCGCTACCGCCGAGAATGACGGTAACCTCTCCCGGATAGATATCCACGGATATGCCATCCAACACTGTCTTTTCGCCATATTTGGCAACCAGATCGCGAATCTCGATGATAGCTTCGTTTTTCATAGATAGAGCAAGCTGAATATTGCATCAAAGATGATTACGGCAAAGATCGATGCCACCACTGCGGAGGTAGTGGATTTGCCTACTCCCTCTGCCCCACCTTTCACCTGGAATCCAAAATGTGAACCTATCACAACTATTACCCAGGCAAACCAGATACTCTTTCCAAAGCTGATCACGATATCCTTGATGGTTAAGATTTCCACACTCCGGGCATAGAATACTTCCACTGAAAGCCCCAGATAACCAAGAGCAATAATCGCTCCACCGATCATACTCACAAGGATGGACAGAACGATCAGGATCGGCATTACTACGGTGATGGCATGAAACTTTGGAACAACAACATAGCGGATCGGATTCAAAGCCATCATCCGCAGAGCATCAAGTTCTTCGGTCACCTGCATGGTGGCAATCTCGGAGGCAATCGCCGATCCACTGCGGCCAGCTACGATAATGGCTGTGATCAGGGGACTCAACTCCCGCACGATCGATACTGCCATCAAATCCGCAATAAATACATTAGCTCCAAAATCCCTTAACAACACACCGGATTGCAGAGCAATGATGAAGCCGATGATAAATGATAGCAAGGCAACAATCGGTAAGGCGTCAAAACCCAGCAGCAAGGCTTGTTGAACAAAAGATCCCTTGCGTTGCTTTCGGCGATCAAACAAACCAATAACGCTGTAATAGAATACTTCTGACGCTAAAGTGAAGGTCTCCACTAATTGCGACCATCCATACAAGGCTGAATCCCCGAGCTTCTCAAAGAAGCCCATTTCTCTGTCCCTGGCTTGTACTTCAAGCTTGAGCGTGGTAAATGTATCAATCACAGCCTGAACTTCGCTTGAAGCAGCCCTGAACAACAAAATCCTGGCCTTGGGCTGCAGACGGGTATGGATCTCATCTAGCAGAGCAACTCCAGCCGAATCAATCATGCTAATTCCAGATAGATCCACTGTGTTTATGTGCTCTGTCTTTAGAAAGCTGTTTAACTCCCTTTCGAGTTCATAAACCTTGTGTTTGCTGAACTCACCTTCAAGATACAGGGTGGCATTTGATACCTTCATGATTCTAATAGAATAGGCTCAACCTCAGATGACTGCTGAGATCATATTCAAGATATTCTCTTTCGGATTCATCATAAGAAAGCTTTAGTTCAACATCCATGCTTATATTACGGTACAAGCGGAAGTTAATGGTATTCTCGTTTTCAAACCGAGGTTTGAGCGATGAATTGTCAAATGGAACCAATGCTTCAAATATGGAATTGATGGACATGAAGTTCAGGATGTTTCCCGAAGAGAAGATAATGGTGGTTTCCAGACCCTTGCTGTGTTTATCCGGATTCTCCTGATACATGGAATAAGTAACGCCATCCTGGGTGACATTCACTGGGTTTGCATAAGAGAGGCGGTTATAGTTTTGCTGCCAACCGTAGCCTTCTCTAAGAGTGAGATTTGTAGTGGGAGATAGTGCAAAGCGGTATGTGATTCCCAATCCTTGCTTCATCTGTAGAGGGAATAGGGCAATCTTGGTTCGCACTTTATCTTTGTTTATTTCGCGATCTATCTCGTTGCCATATTCGTCATTAAGGATGTAGTGTGTATCTTGAGAGAAATGCTGGTATTCGTCCATGAAGTGCGTTTCCAGATCACCCCGGCTGTATAAAGCCAATTTACCCAGAATCTTGCGATCGCGTTTCCAGGGATACAGCAATAATGAGTTCTTCAGTTTGTAGATATCGCGATCAAACCGCAGCTCAATATCCTTGCTGAATATTGAGCTAAGATCATATATGCTGCGCATACTGTAGTGGAATGCACCAAAGTCCTTATCAATACTATTATCAAACTTACTGGATAGCGTCAGACTGTAGGTGGGATCCTTCTCATCAACTGCATTATCTGCCAATACTCTCAGGTTAATATAAACCGCTCCACGGTGAACGCGATTAGCGTCGTAACCAAGTTCGTCAGATAGTACTCCCGCTCCAACCATGATGTTCCCACTGGAAACTTCGGTATTCACAATCACAGTGAGGATCTGGCTGTCACGCTCTTTCATGCAGATTGTGGCAAAATCACGAAGATCACTCCAGTTGCTGCCTCCCAAAGTAAGCATGTACATGCCTTCTGGCAATATCCAGACTTTATCGTCAATACCGTGCTCATCGTCGCCACGGCTCACGTCCTGACCTATGTTTACATAGCCGCTGCCATTCTCATTCTCCAGCCAAAGCCGAAAGAGTTGACGCACCCTATTCTGAGATGTATCCAGAATCCTCACGGTCAGTTCACTCCACAATCTATTGACTACGGTTCGTTGACGGGGGTAGATATCCACAGGAATAATAATATCTTCATTGTGACCAGTAATCACGCGGTATCTGCCAGGTAACAGAATCAAGGGCGTATTGAACTCACCAATTGATTCACTAATCTTTGTGTTCAAGCTATCAAGGCGTTCAACAGTATAAGTAATGGAAAAGGTGGTGCGATACTTAGTGGATAGCAGCAATTCACCATATACCAGGTGAGATTCCTGATCCTCAATTTGCTCATAGAAGTATTTAGCCGGTGCTGAAATGCCCTCAACATACTCCGGACGCAATCTGCTCAGGGTTCTTCCCGAGAAGTGTTCAATGCACTTTGCGGCAAAGAGGTTTGTTTCTTCCATGATCATGTCATTATAGGTTTGCACTAGATAGTTGTAGCTATCATCATTCAATTCATGATATTGCTCATTTCGATGTACCAGAATGGTCTGAGAGCCGGTGCTATCCCGCAAAACAAACTCAATCCTAAGGAATGCTCTGGGGGTAGGCCCCACGATCTTCTCGATATTCAAAATGTTGGTTTCCAGATAATAATGAGGATCGGTATCCTGAATGGAGCGTGTGACATTGCGAAAGATATTATACGCATTCAATCTTCTACTGATGATGTTTGGCACAGCATCACTGAGTCGATTGGCCCACAATTCGCGGCTCAGGAAGTTGACTTTATTGAAGCTCTCCTTTTCGACCAACTGGGTACGATTGTAAGTTCGATTGATGGTTGAGTTCAACACTTGCAATACTTTTCCATTTGAATTGGGCATTTTGAGTTCGCTTATCTCGCTGGCGTGGGAGTAATCCAAAACATAGTAGTTAGTTTCCTGCCTCTTTCCACCCCAACTGCATGCAGCCAGTAAAAGCAGTATGAGAGCTAAGCCAATGATATAGATACGTTTCATTATACTATCTCCTTCAGTTTCCACGCAGCACACTTGATGGATCTTCGGCAATTTGACGGGAGAACTCATTCAGGTTTGAGCTAGTTTCACGCAGGTTTTCCATCGTTTCCATGATGTTATCCTGATTCCGCATTACAGTGCGGTTGACAGTACTTACCAAGCTCCCAGCGCGTTGAATGGTGGCGCTGAGATTAGTGACCATCTCCTTGAAGTCAGCTTCAGCGAGTTGACCTGAGAGAGCGCCAATATTATTAACCAGCAATTCAAATTCCTCGGAGTTGATCATCCGATTGATCCCATCAATAGTCTCATTGATGCTCTTGGTGATATTCACAATATGTGATGATGATTCCACCAAAAGGGAATCCGTGTGAACGCCAATCCGGTTCAAATGCGTTCTTGCATCACTTACAAGGAGGGTGCTTTCGTGAGTTAGTTCCTCGATACTCGTATTGAGATTCAAAGCCAGGCTATCCAGAGTGTTCACGGTTGTTCTGCTAATAAGATCCAGGTTAGTGGTCAGGTTGGTGGTCAGACGTTCCAGATTTTTGCCAAAATCCTCGGTTACTCCTGCAGTGTTTTCTGCTATTCGATTTAGTGAAGCCAGGGTTCCGCCAAGGTTAGCTCTGGTATCGGCAAGAAGCAAGCTGGTTTCACTTAGTATGCGGGCAATGCTTTCCTGATTCTCGTTATTGGTGATTTCTCCAATATTGGCTGCAATAACGTCGATCTTCTCAGCTATGGATAGTGCTCGATCCGAGATATCATCCAGCATCGTGGATCCGGCTTTGATGAAGCTCTCAGGTTGCATGTTTTTGGCTTCATTGGTTCCACCCTTGATCTCAACAGCTTTGAGTCCCGTGATTCCCACCAGACTTAGGACAGCTTCAGTATCTTCTTTGATTGGAGTGCCGGGTTCCACATTAATCGTTATGATCACCTTGCTGACATCTTCGGGGTCAATCTTTACAGCTTGAACCTGTCCGACCTTGATGCCCTGATAATTGACTGTTCCGCCCACTTGAAGTCCGCTTACGGGATAATCTTTAAACATGATATAATAGGTATCCCATTTCTGTGTTAGCCGATTACCAGCTACGGCTATGGCAAACAACAAGATCGCGATAAAGCCTATGGCCAGGAATATTCCCAGTCTTACTTTGGTTGCTTTTGAAACCATTCTCTCTCCCTTAACTGTAAGAAACCTGGCCAGCCAGCAGGCGATTAGTGATAGTGACCGGGGTTTCAGCCTGGATAAACACTCTGCCATCGCAGATCACATCCGGCCCAAAGCTAACATCTCCATTGATATGTAGTTCCTTGCATCCGGCAAGAGATGGAACTGCATTCTTGAATCGCTGACTCAGTTTATCGATGGTGTCATAGTAACGAGCATCAAGTTCAATCACCGGGGTCTGGGATAATCCACGTTTTAGCTGAATCTGATATTGATCGTTCAGTTCGTAGGCATCGCTCCATATTGCCAGAAGATCGTTTGTCTTCTTGACTGGAGCAAAGCGTTCGCGAGGTACGATCAATGCCCGGGAACCAGTAAAACTGCTGATTGCAGCTCCCATAGCTGTTTCCAGTTGATACACAGGAGTGCCATCCACCACTTTGGGATTCACGATCAAAGGCAGCAGCATCAAGTTATCGTTTGTAATCAGATGCCATTCAAGGGCTTTTAGATCAATCCAGAGGTTGTTGGTATTGAAATATCCATATTTACTGATATCCTGAAAATCCTCAAGCTCATCTGGGGGGCACTGGGCAATTTCTCTTAAGAGCAGTTGCCCATGATCATCCATTGCCAGATGTCCGCCTTTTCTATCCATTTCTGTGCGCTGACACACTTCCATCAGGAAGGGGATATCATGTTCTTTCATATAGGCTGCAATTGCAGTGTCCACTGTTGCGCCCAGATTGTCTGAATTGGATACAAAGGCATAACGGTATCCCGCAGCTATCAGTTGCTCAAGAATCCCGGATGCTGATATGGCGGTATAGATATCACCATGTCCAGGGGGATTCCAGCGTTGAGCTTTGTCTTTGTGTTCAAAGGGCACAAATCCCTGTTGAGTAATGCGGGGGAATTTGTTTTGAACAAAGGAAAGAGGTAATGCCTGCTGGAACAGATCAGGGTATTTTTTCAGGTAATTCAGGGTATCATCTTCAGTGGCAAAACTATTCATAAAAAGCAGTTGCACCGGATACCCACTTATTGCTCGTAATGTAAGTGTCTGACGCGTGATGATATCCAGAAAGCTCATGTTCCCTTTGACAGGAAGAAGTGACTTTGCCTTGGAAAGCCCCATGCTGGTTCCCAATCCACCGTTCAATTTGATTACCGCTATGTTTTTCAGCAGATGGTTACCGGTTGTACCCTGGAGTTGCTCATAGTGTATCAATTGATCTGCTCCGGGGGCTTGCACCCTGGCTATTCTGCCTGTCTCACCATTCACAAGAGCCTGATAATAGGATGTGAAGGTTCTGATTACCATATCTGATAATCCTTCAGCTTTCATGATGCGGGTAAATTGGTTCAGCATATTGCAAGTCCTTCTTTGATCTTAGAGCAGTGAATTCAGATAATCCTCATTGGCAGGATGAGGGATTGTGATTGCTCCTTCATTGGGGTGATTTTCATTCCATTTCTGAGATGTGCTGATAGCTCCGGTGTTTCTTGCCCAGTTGCGACGGGCTACTCCACCCATTACATCCCAGGATAATGCCTTCTTGATGACCTCATCCATGTGGGCACTTCCATCCAAAACGATGCCATTCCCTCCATTGATGCTGCGGCCAATACCAACTCCTCCCCCATTGGAGAGTACCACCAGGCTCATGCCTCGGGCCACATTTCCAGCAAAGCAATGGGTGGCCATATCTGCCATCACATTTGATCCATCATAGATATTGGCAGTTTCTCTAAAGGGAGAGTCTGTGCCTGATACATCATGGTGATCTCTGCCCAGGATAACGGGGCCAATCTCGTTGTTGCGGATCATTTCATTGAACTTCAGGGCAATCTTGATCCTACCCTCTTCATCAGCATATAGGATCCTGGCTTTGGTGCCAACCACGAGGGCGTTTTCCTCTGCATTGATGATCCAATGATGATTATCGCGATCCATGGCATTGCGCTTGGGATCGATGAGAGCTGCTGCTGCCTGATCAGTTTTCCGCAGATCTTCATCCTTGCGGGAGAGGCATACCCATCTGAACGGGCCATAACCAAAATCAAAACACATCGGGCCCATAATATCTTCTACATAGGATGGCCAAATGAATCCATCATTGGTAGTCCTGCCATCTTTGGCGATTGATGTTTCACCGGCATCAAACACACTGGCCATAAAGCTATTGCCATAATCCCAGAACCGTGAACCCTTGTCGCAAAGGTTTCTGATCACATGGAAATGGCGAGAAAGGGATTGATCGACAGCTTTCTTGAATGCCACATGATCTTTTTCCAATAGTTCTCTTCCAGCCTCGAATGAATAACCTACAGGTGTGTAGCCACCTTCATACACTGCGTGGCAGGAAGTTTGATCGCTGATCAATTCGCATTTGATATTGTTTTGATCGGCATATTCCAGAAGATCCACGATGTTGCCATGATAGGCAATCGAAACTGCAGTTTTGCTGCTTCGAGCTTCATTCACCCAGTTGAAAACCTGATCCAGCTTGCTGGATACCTTGCTCACCCAGCCCTGCTGGTGCCTGGTTTCAATTCTGCTGGCATCCACTTCGGCGATAATGCCTATTCCTCCAGCAATCTCAACTGCTTTAGCTTGAGCTCCGCTCATTCCGCCCAAACCAGATGATATATATAGCACTCCTGCCAGGTTCTGATCAACAGGAATGCCCAGATATTTGCGTCCAGCATTGAGCAGAGTGATATATGTTCCATGCACAATACCTTGCGGGCCGATATACATCCAACCCCCAGCAGTCATCTGACCATAGTTTGCCACTCCCAATGCAGTTAAGCGTTTAAACTCTTCCGGGTTGTCCCATTTACCCACCACCAGTCCATTTGTGGATATTACTCTGGGAGCGTTCTTGCTGGAAGGAAAGAGCCCCACAGGATGACCGCTGGCCACTACCAGAGTTTGCTCTTCTGTCATCACTTCCAGATATTTCTTGATCAGCCGGTATTGCATCCAGTTCTGACAAACCTGTCCGGTTTCGCCATAGGTTACAAGCTCATAGGGATACAGGGCAATATCAAAATCCAGATTATTGTCAATCATCACCTGCATCGCTTTAGCTGCTGTGATACCCTTGTATTCATGTATTGGCTTTCCGGATAGTTTCCCTGCTGGACGCCAGCGATAGCCATAGATTCTGCCCATGCTTTTCAGCTCATTCAAAAACTCAGGAGCCACTTTCTCATGTAGCTCTGTAGGGATATAACGCAAGGCATTTTTCAAAGCTTGTTTGATCTCAGCTTTGCTAAGATTCAGACCCCGATCCGGAGCACGTCTGATCCCTTGAATAAACTCGGGGTCAGGTGGTAACACTGGATCCAGGCTTACTTGAAAGATGTTAGCGGACATGTTTTTCCTCTTTATTGGTCTTTTTGTTTAGCATTATGGACAGGATAGTGGAATCGGCGTTTTCCATGCCACTGTCTACAAAGCGAGCCAGGTTGTCGATAGTTTCATCCAGATCCTCGGTAATGATCCCATCATTGGAAGAGATGCATATCCTCATATTGGCAAGAAGTGCTGCTTGTACCGCTGCTGAAGTATTGGTGGCCACCTTCAGGGAACAACCCTCTTTGGCTCCGTCACAAACCATTCCGGCAGTATTGCCAATCATGTTTTTGATGGCATATTCAACTTTCTTCATATCCCCGCCTAGTAGCAATACGATTCCACTGGCGGCTCCGGCTGCCGCAGAAATGCAACCACACAATGAGGATAACACTCCTATCCGGTTCTTGATATGGACACTAACCAGATGACCCATCGCCAAAGCGCGTACCAACGATTCATGATTGGATTTCAGCTTTTCGGCTGCGGCGATGATTGGCAAAGTGATGGACAAGCCTTGATTACCGCTTCCCGTATTTGAAATCACAGGAAGTGTACAACCGCTCATACGGGCATCAGTGGCAGCGGCAGTGAGAGCCATGGCAAAGTGATGCAGATCATTACCCAAAAGCCCATCCTCAATTTGTTGCATGATCATCTTCCCCACCGACATGCCAGATGATTGATCCAGGCCAAAATCTGCTATGCGGCGATTGATGATCTCGCCCAAGTCTATTGTGAGTAATTGCTCATATGTTACATTCGTCGCAAAATCATAGTAATCCCTGATGCTGAAACTATCCACTGAGATCAGATGATTATCGTTGCTTTCTCCCCCCTCTTGATACATCAACACCTGATCATTGAGTTCCAGGCGATGCAACCAGGAATGTCGCCAGCGAATAACAGCCCGGGCACGATTTGTGCCATCTTCAATCACAACTTCAATATAGATCTTATCATCTGATGCCTGCAGGGCGATCTCGATCAAACCTCTTTGCACCATATCCTTGGCTTTGGCAATATGCATATCGTTTAGATCAGCCAGAACCTGGAGTTGCTTTTGAGGATTGGAGACTACCAAGCCTAAGGCGGCAGCAATTTCTAATCCAATCAGGCCAGTACCAGGAATGCCTACTCCCATACCGTTTTTCAAAATTGAGGGACTTACAAGAATAGTAGCTCGTTGAACTTCACCAGGAAGCACATCAGCAGCATAAGCAGCAGCCAGAGCAACTGCGGCAGGCTCTGTACAGCCCATAGCAGGCACA
>Ga0265295_1008410_pt1 | contig 11463 bp, 8 predicted proteins | sample Munlansysbiofilm_FD_192503 | JGI IMG/M metagenome (GOLD analysis project Ga0265295, IMG submission 192503) | Leachate microbial communities from a municipal landfill in Southern Ontario, Canada - Methane capture system biofilm | ecosystem: Engineered > Solid waste > Landfill > Unclassified ... | reverse complement strand
TTATACCGAATGAACGAGCCTCGTAAGATGAAGTAGTAAGAATCCCACGAATCCTCCCATCCGCATCTACAAATGCATCTATATCATCACTCTTCTCATAAGTTTTGTAAAAAGTGCTAACAAAAGAGCCAGAGTTGTTTAGATTGACACTTTGGTTTTTTGCACCTTTATCAAATATCTTAGTATCACTACGCCCACCAATAGCCACAGCCTTCCCCTCAAGAGATGGCTCAACAATACGAGCAGCACTTACAAAAAAAGAGTCAATGTCAATGTGGATTTTCATAGTTTAATTATATATAAAACTTAATACTTTTATGAAAAAGATGACAAATTGAAATTTTTATCTACCTTTCAAAAAACTTATCCACAAAATCAACTATTCTTTCAAGAACTCTTGGAACTATTTTTTTCCGCTCTAATAGTTTTGGCTTGACTTTAAGAGTCTGGGCGATATCGTTTGCAAGTGGTTTTCTCTCATCATAGATGTAAGTGTCTATCACTTGTTTCACTTTATCACTTTGCAGGTTCTCTTCCTCACAAAGCTCATTAAAAGCTTTCTCTTTCTCTGCATCCCAGAACTTTTCAAACTCTTGTTCTATGTCATCAGAGTTCTTTATATTTGCAAGATTTTCATTTATGAACCTCTCAATAAGCTCTCTTTTACTTCTAAGCTGAGGGTTATTGTTGAGTAGATTACTGATATTCTCTTTTTGTTTTGACTTGACTGTGTCATCTTCTGTATCTGCATACTGAGCAAGGAGCTGTATGATGTAGGTCACATTGATTTCATCTTTATGAATCAACTCAAGCTCAAAGTCTACATCTTCGAGGATTGATACTTTTTCAATACCATCATCTTTTGTTGGTTTCATATCAAGATATTTTGATAAATAATTATTAAACTCTTGTTCGTTCATCTCTACATCAGACCATTTAAAGTCACTAAATCCAGCGATGACATTTTTAACTCTCATCAAGTCTCTAAATGCCTGAACAAACTTCAACTTCTCTTCATCTCCAAAAAGTTCATTGACGCTTTCAATAGTTGGAGTGATAGCAAGTAGAGCATTGTATTTAGCGTTAAATTTTGCAACATAACCCTCATACGGTTCCATAAGGATGATTTCTTTTGCATCTTTGTTTGAAAATAGAGCGATAGCTTCATCTGTCGCACTCTTTAGATTTCTAAAACAGATAATATTACCTTGTGATTTTTGCTCATTGAGTATTCTGTTTGTTCTACTAAACGCCTGTATAAGACCGTGATATTTGAGGTTTTTATCTACATAGAGGGTATTGAGTGTTTTAGAGTCAAATCCAGTTAAGAACATATTGACAACAAGCAGTATGTCTATCTCTTTTTGTTTCACCCGTTTTGAGATGTCGTTATAGTAGTTGTAAAAGCTCTGAGAGTCTTTTGTAGAGTATTTACACCCAAAGATACCGTTGTAGTCTTCTATGAACTCATCAAGCTTCTCTCGTGAGTGTTTGTTGATATGCTCCTCATCTACATGAGCACCGTCAGACTCATCAAGGTTTATCTCTCCTGTTGCATCTTTGTCTTCTTCATTTGCACTGTATGAGAAGATAGTCGCTATTTTTAAGTTGTGTTGTTTAGACTTAAACAGCTCATAGTATTTTATAAGCATATCAACAGAACTTACACTCATCATAGCCGTAAAATCTTTTGAGTGAGTTTTTCTATCGTGATTAGCGATGATATAATCAACTATCTTCTCAATTCGCTCATCACTCTCTAAAAGCTCTTTTGTGTCTATGTCTTCAACTTCTATATCTCTATAGGTTTGGCTTCCCTCTTTTTCTTTGTATCTTCCCACATACTCGATTGAAAATTTCAATACATTATCATCTTTGATAGCATCCGTGATGACATACTTATGAAGAGCATCATCAAATAGCTCTTTTGTGGTTCTTTTTCCAAGAGCGTTATTTGTAGCGTTCTCGGCAAAGATAGGTGTTCCTGTAAAGCCTATCATCTGATTTTTAGTAAAAAATTTCGTAATAGCTAAGTGGGTCTCTCCAAACTGGCTTCTATGACACTCATCGAAGATAAAAACGATATGTTTGTCTTGAAGCTCTTGCATTTGGCTCAAGTACTGTTTTTTAGATATTGCAGTGTTTAGCTTTTGAATAGTGGTAACGATGAGCTTGGTATCATCACTAAACTGTTTTACAAGTGCTTTTGTGTTGTCTGTTCCATCTACTGAACCATCAGAAAAGCTGTTGAACTCTTTTGTGGTCTGGTAGTCTAAATCTTTTCTATCAACTACAAAGACGACCTTATGCACTTTTGGCAGTTTCATAAGGATTTGAGCGGTTTTAAATGAAGTCAGTGTTTTTCCTGAGCCTGTGGTGTGCCAGATATAGCCGTTTTTATTTGAGTTAGAAACTCTGTCGATGATAGCTTCAACCGCATGAAACTGATAAGGTCTAAGCACCATTAAGATTTTTGGAACTTCTGCAAGAACTATATATTTACATATCATTTTAGAAAGATGACATCGCTCTAAAAACAGCTCTGTAAATTTTTCAAGGTTATCAACTCGCTTGTTCTCAATATCAGTCCAGTAAAAAGTTTGCTTGAAGCTCATGGATTCTAACTTTGAGTTTGCATAATACTTTGTATTTACACCGTTACTAATCACAAAGAGCTGTATGTAGTTAAACAGAGCGTTATTAGCACTGTATGAATGTCTTTTATAGCGAAGTGTTTGATTGAAAGCTTCTTTGAGTTCTAAGCCTCTTCTTTTTAGCTCAATCTGAACCAATGGAAAACCATTGATAAAAATGGTCACATCGTAACGATTTTTATATTTTCCTTCTACTGTCACTTGTGAGGTAACTTGGAAAAGGTTTTGGCACCAGTGTTCACTATCTAAAAACTCAATGTATTTAGTAGTACCGTCATCACAAGGAAGAACAAATTTATCTTTAAGGATTTTTGCTTTTTCAAAAATAGAGCCTTTTTTTAGGTGGTTGAGAACTCTTTTAAATTCGGTATCTGTAATAGTGGTCTTGTTGTGCTTTTCGAGTTGAGACTTGAGATTTGTTTCAAGCTCTGCATCATCATTGATGACAACTCTTTCATACTCTTGTAATGTAAGTTGTTTTAGTAGGTTTTCTTCTAAGATTGCTTCTGATTGTGTGCTCAATTTTATTCCTTATTGAATATTAAATACAATTTGGTTATACTTTTTGCAAAGGATTTTTTTCATGAAAAGAACTATTGCAAACAGTAACAAGCATTTTTCTACTGCTTCTAAAAAGAAAAAAATGATTATAAATTCCGTTCATAGTTCTGCGAAAGTTGAAGGTTCTAAAATCACAAAAAAAGAGCTTAGTGAACATTATAAACTTATTCATTCATAAGTTCCTCTTCAATCTTTATTTTAATTAACTCTTTCATTGGTTCATAGTTACAGTTATAGCCCTCATGTACTCTTTGTATATAATTATCACTTCTTTTTAGTTTAAGTCCAATCATAGGAAAACCATTTTTAGCCAAGATTATATCACATATCAAACGGCTCAGTCTCCCGTTCCCTTCACGGAAAGGATGTATAAATAAAAACTCACTAATAAGCTTTGATAAATCATCAGTTATTACATCTATATCTTCATATTCGTTTGAGCTAACCTCTTGTAAAAACTTATCAAAATCATCCAATCCATTTAAAAATTCCAGTCTCCATTCCCAAGCATCATGTCCACTACCCTTACTCATATTGACCGTTCTAAGGTCTCCTGCAAAAGGATAAATAGTTTCAAATACCATCTTATGCCATTTTTTAATAACCTCAAATCCAAAAGATTTGGATATATCAAAATTATCTACAAGAAAACTATACACTTCAAGAAGTTTTAAATCCTCTTGCTTTGTGATATAGTCTGGATTTGTAGATTTTAGATAGTTTATAGATACACCATCTTTGGTTATGATTTTTTGTATGTCGTTTGAACTCCATTTTAACCATGGATTTTCAGTTATCTCATTATCTTCTAAACTATCAACATCTAAAGTGCTTTTATCAACTATATATTTTGGTGGTTTTGATTGTCTAAAATATCTATTGTCAGTTTCATACCAATAGCTATATTTACTATTTTTGTTTAGTCTAAAAGCATATAGTAAATATTTTGTTTTTGTCATTTTTCTCTCACACAAACATCTGCTGTAAAAGTGCTTTTTTAAACTCTTTTGTTTGTTCTAGTTGGTTTTGGACTTTCATATATTTATCTCTTCAATCATTAATTTCTGCTCAGATGTTTTTGCTTGAAAAAGATTAATTTTTCTATTTTGTTTTTTTTCTATTTCTAAAATAATTGGTTTTAAAATAGCTTCATTCTGAAATTTTAAACCAAGAGTTATGGACTCAATTTGTAATGCAATTATATTTTGTTCAAGAGCTTCATTAATATCGAAAGTATAAAATATTTTTTGTTTCTCTCCATAATGTAATAATCTTACCTCTTTTTCATATTCCCAGTCTTCTGATTTTACAGTCCAATATTCAATCAAATTATCAAATATTTCTTTTTCATTTAAGTTAGTGTTTTTATACTTTACTTCACCTTTTCCAACATAATCTGGCAAATATAAAAATTTATAACCAACACATATCCCAGTATGTTCTTGTGTGTAATGTGACCACATTAGTTTATTGTCATTTATTTGCGATAAAGAACATAGTTTAAAGTCATTCTTATTTAAGCTTAAATTTTTAAATTGTTTTTCCAAAGATTCTGATGCAACATCAAAGGGGTCATTTAGTTGATCAGGATTTGCAAAGTATAAATAATTCTCCGACAAGCTTGACAAGGCATTTACAGAAAAACTTTGATATTTATATAGAGTTTGTGCAAAAAATATTGTTCTTGTATCTTTTTGATATGAATTATAAAATATAAAATCATTTATACTTTTATCAAAAAAAGCCTTTTTATCTTTTTTGGATGTTTTTACTTTTACTAATAATAGCTCAGCTTCTCCATAAAGGTTTACAAAATATTTTTCTGCGAGCTTAATTGATTTTTCAAGATATTTAATTGCTTTTTTGAAGCTTTTTTCCGTCAATTTAGCTTTTGTGTGATGTAGTTTACCAAGCTCTAAATAATATTTTGGATTTTCTGATTCTCTTTTAATTCTACTTTTAAAAATTTGGATTCTTTTAGTTATTGAATTCAAATTTTCAAAAGCTGATAAATAATATAACTCTCTATCCTCAGAAAGTGTAACACCATGTTTTTTGGATTTCTTATAAATTTTCTTAATTTTTTGAATGTACAGTTTGTGAAGTTTTTTACGAAATATCTCAGTTTTTTTGCTAAATTCATTGTCGTATTCAATATTTAATTTTTTGATATATTTTTGCATTTCTTGAAATGTTGCCAATATTGAATAACTAAGCCCAAAAACATCATCAAGTTCAAAATCTTCTTCATCAATGATTCGAGTGTATGATTTTTTTATATAATCTCGTGTTAATTTATAATTATTTAATATATATAAAAAATAAATATCTCCTAATAGTTCTTTATTATTGTTTTGAAGCTTTTCCAGAATACCATTTAAATGATTGATACTATCTGCATATTTTTTGTCAATATTTAATATCTTAGCTTCATAAAATATTTTATACTCTTTATGAAGATGAGACTTTTCATTTTTCAACACATATTTAACTTCATCATATCCTTGAAGTTTAAATAATTTTTTTATTCCATCATTCCAGTTCCCTGAACGAAAATTGTTGTAATAATTTTTATAGCACTGAATTGCTTTTTCTTTTTGACCATGTTTCTCATAACATTCACCTAATATGAAAAAGTCATTACTACTTATGTCATCTTTACCCGTATAATACTCTATCGCTTCATCATACTTTTTAAATTCAAAACAAACTTTTCCATAGGAAATAGTATTATTGTTAGATTTTCTTTCTTCATCTTCATTAAAATATTTATATAACCATTGATAATCTTTTTTCTGTATATAGTAATATAAATCATTTTGCTCTGTATTTAGATTATAAAGTTGCTTAAGCTTTTGAGAGTCATCCAAAAATTCATCTTTAAACCAAAGACTATTAAGAAACTTTTGTACAATTTTAGTATCTAAGGTATTTTTACTCAAAAATTCAAAACACTCTTTTGTTTTTTCTTCATGTAAAAGACTATAGAACTGTGCTTCAAGATTATTGGCATTCTCTTCTAATGCCATACCAAGAAAATCTTTAGATTTATCATATTTTCTAAACCAAGTAAAGCGTTCAAAAGTTCTAAAATTTTCTTCTAAAAATAAATATAATTGAAGATAGGTAGTTGATTTGTCATTTTTATTGGATTGCAATATTTGCTTCAAGTATTTATCTTTGCTTTTTTGTATGGTACTTGTAGCTTCATGCTTTTTATGATGGCTAACCCAACTCATTAAATCATACAGATAATAATATAAATATGGCACTTCGTTACTATCAGGAAATTTTCTGTGTACTTTTTGAATATGTATCAAAGCATCATAAAAATTTGATTTGTACAAATTATCTATAATTATTTTTTTCAATTCTTTCATCTATATCTCTTTGATGTTTTCATATTCAATTTTGACACAAAAATCTTCAATTAAAGTGCTTTTTAAGACTTTGTCATCACTTATGATAACTCTTTCATACTCTTGAAATTCAATTTGCTTGAGTAAGTTTTCTTCTAAGATTGCTTCTGATTGTGTGCTCATTTATTTGCCCCAAACATTTACAGTTCTATAATCATAAAAATATACATTTTTTGGCTTATCAAGATTTTCAAGCTCTTCTTTAAACTCTTTAAGCTGGTTCATTTCATCTTCTGACCCAATGCCAAAATAAATATTTTTAACTTTATTCTTCTTGATAGTTTCTCGTATATGTGAATCATTAGTTTTTAAAAGTGTTCCAAAAATAATTAAACTACTATTTTTAGAACCTATTGACCCTAAACTTTTGTAAGAGTGATTTAAATAAGCATTATGAATTATTTTGGTTTTTTTCTGCTCACTCGTTCCTTCAGAAACAAAAATAGGATAAATATCTTTATCTAAGTTTTTTAATGTTTGTTCTTTGAGTGCGATAGCAGTTCGAGAGTAGGTGTTTTTTATTATTGATGATTTTTTATCAAATATATGAAGTGCACCATGTAGATAATAAATTTCTTGGCTTGAATTATCATTCCCAAAAATTACATAGTTATCATTTATATCATCATTGTGAAAGCCATCTGTAGGGTTTAATATCACATCATCAATCGTTTCTTCAGCTACATAATCCATTAACTTAATTGTAGTCCAATAAAGTAATAAGTCGTAATTTAGCGTATATACTTTATTGTATTGTGATATAAACTTAGTACTATATGAAAACTCTTCCTCTGTAATCTCAGTTATTTTTTCAGGATGATTATTCGTAATGATTTCTACTAAGTGCTTTTTTAAGTTTTTTGAATCATTAACAATTTGTTTTTTATTTTCTTCATCTATAGCATTATACTGTTCAACAACTCTAACTGATGTTTCTAAAAGTTTTACAACCTCTTCAAAATCTTTTGTTGCAAATTCTTCAAAAACACTAAATACAGGGCTTGACTCGCTAATTAATCCTTTGGAAACAGCGCTATCAAGTAAACTGGTAAATGAGAATCTTTCACTATTATAGGACATACTAAACCCATTACCCGTTAATAAAAATCTTTTTTCGCCCATTGTGTTTTTTAATACATCATCATAACTCAATATATCCATAAATCTTCCTACTTAAATTGTCTACCTCAAAAATGTTTTTTAACTTTCATTTATGTTCTCATGAATAAATTCAAAAACTTTATTTTTAATATGATTGATTTTATCTGCTCTTTCAAGCAACTTTGGTTTTTCCTTTAATAGTTTGACTATATCACTTGATAATGGCTCTCTACCGTCAAATAAATATGTATCTATTAATTTCAATACTTCATTTATATACAAATTTTCTTCATTACATAAATTACGCAAATTTTCTTCTGAATTTTCTTTTTTGAACATATATGAATATTTTTCACTGATTTCGTCTGAAACTTCAACCTCTTCTTGCTCGTTCTCTGAAACTTCAACCTCTTCTTGCTCGTTCTCTGAAACTTCAACCTCTTCGTGCTCGTTCTCTGAAACTTCAACCTCTTCTTGCTCGTTCTCTGAAACTTCAACCTCTTCTTGCTCGTCTTCCTTGTTTGATTCAAAGGCTTTTAATTGTTCAACGTAAGTAAAATAATCTTGATTATAAAGTGCTTTACTATACATAACAAGCCCATCTAAACTAAAAGCCTCATCTAATGTTTTATTAAATACATCATTATCCTCATAATTCACTTCTTGGTAGTCCACTATTTCAATTACAAAAAAGTGCGATAAGATATAGTGTAGTAAATAATCAGTCATTCCCACAACTAATATTGAAAAATCTTTAGGACTGTATATATCTTTTGGTGATTTTCTACCATGAGATATATCACCTCTTTTATTTCTTATTTCGCCTAAAAGATGTATTAGTGAAGAAGCTCTATTAACAAAATCTCCTTCTAAAAGCTCATTATGCTCATTAAGTGTTGTCATAGCTTTTTTAAATAAAGGTTGAAAATCCAGTTTATCAACATCGGAACTTTCTAATGTATTATCTAAAGATAATAATATTGTTTTAGAAATTCCTTCAAAGAGAGACTTACAAGTTTCTATCGCTACATCAGGATGTGAAATTTTATTTTTTTCTATTTTATCAATATGTAATTCATAATATCCAAAATAACTATGCTTGTTTTTATTATTTACAATAATGCTTTTAGTTTGTTCCATATTCTTTCTACATAAACATCTGTTCTAAGAGTACTTTATCAAACTCTTTTATCGGTTCTAACTGCTTTTGAACTTGTTCAATTTTAATATCCATTAAAGACAAGAAATGTGCTATTTTATTTTGTTCCTCCAAGCAAGGTAATTTAATTTTTAACTTTGCAATGTCTTTATTATAAATATGTTTAACTGTTGTTCCAGTAACTAACTTCATAATTTCTTTTTTATTATTATTTAAAAAGTATGAAATAAACAAAGAATTAACTTCATGTTTAGGTCTTAAGATATTAGTATCTCCGCCAATAATAATATTATTCTCCATAATAACACTTGCAGTTGCTAACCCTTGTGGTGTTACATCAGAACTTGGCATTAGAATGTCACCACTCTTGCTCATTTGACCATCTGTTAAGTTTGTAGAAGATATAACATTAAATATTTTTTCTTTATATATTGTGAATAACTCTCCATAATGAATACACTTGTTTAATCCATCAGTTACTAAATCAGATTTAGATAGACTACTTCCTCTTAAAAATTTAAAAATTTCCCCTAAATTTTTCTCTTCCCATAAAGGAAACTCACTTCCATCATCAGCTTTAAATCTAATCTCTTGATTTAATATTCTTCGTGTTATACCTTTTTTATACTGCTTTAAAAGAGAGATATTGTTTCCATTTATAATGGGCAAGGATAATTCATGACAGTATTCTTTCAAAACTTCGTCATTAACTTGTGAAAGTTTATCAACCTGAACCAGTAAGTTAACTACAGCATCTAAATCAACAGGCTTTTCTTCTTCGAATGTATCTACATATCTTGGTATGTTTAAGTTGTAGTCATTCTCTTTAATCTCATCAAGTGAAGCAAGGTAGGAGTATTTATCTTCAACGCTTCTTGTTCTATAGATTGAGATTATTTTTTCAATATCATTATGCTCATCATCTTCTCTAAGATAATTTTGATTTTTAGCTTTTCCAAAGTGATTTGAAGCATCTATAAAGAGCACATTTTCACTATCTTCTCTACACTTTTTAAAGACCAATATACATGTAGGGATAGAAGTACCATAAAATATATTTGAAGGTAAGCCTATAACCGCATCAAGGTAGTTTCTGTCTTCTATAAGGTACTTTCTTATATGCCCCTCAGCAGAACCACGAAATAGAACTCCATGAGGCAGTACAATCGCCATAGTTCCGTTATCATCAAGATGATGAATCATGTGTTGCACAAATGCAAAATCTGCTTTTGATTTAGGTGCAAGTTTTCCATATTGAGAAAATCTATCGTCATTCATATGAAGTGGATTTGCAGACCATTGAGCTGAAAAAGGTGGGTTGGCAACTATCGCTTCAAACCTATCATCCATATGTTGTGGATTTTCAAGAGTGTCTTCTTGTTTTATGTCAAACTTTCTGTAATGCACATCGTGCATAATCATATTCATTCTTGCAAGGTTGTAAGTAGTGCGGTTTAACTCTTGTCCGTAGAAGTTAGATACATCTTCAACCTCTTTTGCGACACGAAGAAGTAACGAGCCTGAGCCACAAGTCGGGTCATAGACTGAACGGAGTTTTGATTTTTTAGTAGTAACTATTTTTGCTAAGACTTTTGAGACCTCTTGAGGAGTGTAAAACTCTCCCGCTTTTTTACCTGCTCCAGATGCAAACTTTCCTATGAGGTACTCGTAAGCATCCCCTAAAACATCTCTGTCGTGATTTTTAAGCTCAAAGTCTATGTTATCTAAATGGTAAAGCACTTTTGAAATAAGAGTATTTTTTGCTTCTTCTGTTCGTCCAAGTTTTGTGGATGCAAGGTCTAAGTCTTCAAATAGATGTTCAAAGTCATCTTCACTCTCATGACCCATAGTTGATTGTTCTATGTGTCTAAGCACTGCTGTTAAATCTTCTAAGATGAAGTTGTTGCCCTCTCCGTTGCCTTTTTTTGCCATTGCTGAGAAAAGCTCACTCGGTTTTAGGAAGTACCCAAGTTGCTCTATTGCATCTTCTTTGATGGCATCACACATATCTTGATGCTCTTTGTTATTTGTACAGTCAAGTTCAGTAAATACAATGTTATCTTCAGCTAATAGTTCGTTTGCATAATCTTCAATTTTTTCTGAGAGATACTTGTAAAATATAAATCCTAAAATGTAGTCTCTAAACTCATCGGCATCCATTTTGCCACGAAGTTCATTAGCTATATTCCAAAGTTGTTGTTCCAATCTTTTTTTGTTCTCTTCGCCCATTTTATACCTATTAAATTAATGGCTACATTGTATCTAAAATAGGTATATATTTTACGAAACTGAATTATTATTATTAATAAATGTTCTCAAATTCTTCTGATTAACTTTAAAAAATTAAATACAATTTTTAACCCCTTTATCTTTAACAGATACAGTAAAACCTGAGAGTGATTGGTTGAAGTTAAAGTAACAAACAAAATGTTAATTTTTTTCAAGAATTATATGGTAAACTTTCTGCACTGATTTATTAAAGAGAGATTCTACATTTTACACAGAGTTTAGAAAACTCTATATCTGACAAACAGAGTATAGATTTTCTAAACATACTAACTAAATCCTT
>Ga0265295_1008409_pt1 | contig 11464 bp, 12 predicted proteins | sample Munlansysbiofilm_FD_192503 | JGI IMG/M metagenome (GOLD analysis project Ga0265295, IMG submission 192503) | Leachate microbial communities from a municipal landfill in Southern Ontario, Canada - Methane capture system biofilm | ecosystem: Engineered > Solid waste > Landfill > Unclassified ... | reverse complement strand
ATGGCTTTGGTAATTGGGGATGAAAATCCAGATTTTATTATCGACATTGATTTTCCACAAGACACGGATACCTATAATTTTCCGGAAAAAGATTTATTTGTTAAAATTGCAGCTCATATTTATAATGGGCTTAGCCTAGATGAACTTGGAGATCCTAAAAACTCACTTAACACCCTATTAATCAACAATGAACCCAATTTAAAACCCAACAATATTAATGGCAAAGTGAGTCATATTGATGCTTACTCAAACATTATTACCAACATCACTAAAACGGATTTCAAAAATATCCAAAAAGGCAGAAAGTTTGAAATTACAGTTTTTCCCGGATTTAGTATCAACCAACTAAAAACCTCTTATTTGGATGTTGAGGACAATAGTTTAGTTGCTTTTTTTAACGACAACGACCTTCTCGAAATTGGCATAAACAAAGGACATCTAGCATCCCTTATGTCCGTTCGTATCGGATCCTTTATCAATATTGAATTTTTCACCTAAAACATATAAAAATCATGAAAAAAATACCCTTATTATTACTCATTCCGTTGTTCATTTTTAGCTCATGCAACAACGACGAAGTGAAACGTTTGAAAGACGAAAACAAACGTTTATACGAAGAAATTGACTCGCGCGACAAAACGGTAAACGACATGTTTAAGTCGTTAAATGAGATTGAACAAAATCTTTATGAGATAAGAGCTAAAGAGATGATAATCAAGAATGCAAGCTCTACTGAAATCCCTGCTGACGACAGCGATGTTCGAGAACGAATTACCCAAGAGATGCAACTCATCAATGAACTTGTAGAAAAGAACAAAAAACAGATGGATCAGCTCAAAAAGCAAATGAAAAATTCCAATATAAAAATCGTTGAGTTGGAAAAAACGATTGATAAACTAAATCGTCAAATTGAGGAGCGCGATACACAAATTGCCGATTTAAAAACCCGTTTGGAAACACTTAATTTTACTGTTGAAGAGCTAAACACACAAATCAGCGGATTGGCTGAGGAGAAAGCTGCTCAATCAGAAATAATTGAAAAACAGACAGAAGAGATAAATTCTGGATGGTTTGTTTTTGGAACAAAGAATGAACTTATTGAAAAAAACATTATTAGTCGCAAAGGTGGGATTATTGGCATTGGAAAAACATCAAAAATTTCGGCAGATATGAACCTTGAATATTTTACCAAAATTGATATTCGCAAAACTACCGAAATACCACTTATGGTTAAAGATGCAAAAGTTCTATCTACCCACCCTGCTGATTCTTATGAGCTGAAAATGAGTGATAAAACAGCTGAAAGATTGATCATAAAAGACCAAAAGAAGTTTTGGAGCATTACAAAATACTTAATTATTGAAACCAAATAAATAGCTTTATATTCGAAACTTTTGAACTTTAATCTAAAAAAAAGTCAGGAAACTATAATTCCTGACTTTTTTTTACTTTTTTATCCTCTGTTGAAAATGTTCTGAATCGCCCCATTCGTCATATCCAATCGTTCCGCCAATACTTTTTATTCGTTCTTCTAAGGATTTTTTGCATTCTGCAGCCTCTTCATCAAGGTTGGGTTTGTCTTCATATAAAAGATAACTATCGCGATATTTGAGCGGAGTTAAGTTCGGCATAATAACATTGGCTCCTACTTTAATGGCTTTTTCTCTGCCGGCATCGTCCAGTGTTTGCATGGCAGTTGTTGCGGCAATATTAATATCTTTCATTATAATTCTCAATATTGCAACCATTTTTAGAGACAAATCAAAACGTTCTTGTTTGCTCATCAATTGATCTTTATATTGATATAAGGGTGTGTCTTCATGCTCAATATAAGGTCCCATACCGCACATATCAATGTCCAATCCTTTCATAAACAAGAGATCGTCTGCTAAATTTTCAATGGTTTGGAATGGCAATCCAATCATCACGCCAGTACCAACTTGATAGCCAATTTTGCGAAGTAATTTCAGACTTTCGATGCGAAAATCATAATTATGAACCTTGTTGTTTGGATGGAGTTTTGAATACAAGTCACGGTCGGAGGCTTCAATACGAATAAGATAGCGGTGTGCTCCGGCTTCAAACCATGTTTTAAGAGTTTCTTCCGATTGTTCGCCCAGCGACAGAGTGATTCCGAGTTTACCTTTGCTCATTGTTTTTATTTCCTTCAAGAGATGGGTTATTTTATCTACAAAGCTTCTGCTAGAGATTTCTCCAGCCTGAATTACCAATGAACCATATCCATCTTCATATGCATATTTTGCAGCTTCCAGAACTTCGTCTGCAGGAAGTTCATAATGAGTCATATTGCTGTTTCCAGAGCGAATACCGCAATAGTAACAGTTTTTTGAACAAATGTTTGAAAACTCTATTAATCCTCTGAAATAGACTTTATTGCCTACAAATTTTGTTTTTACCTGAGCTGCTTTTTCAAAAATCAGCCTAGTTTCTTCCTCATTTGCTTTGAGTAAACAGATAACATCTTCTCTTGATAAAGATTCTTGAATTAATATATCCTGAATTGATTTTGACATGTTTTTTCTTTTTTAAACAAAATAGAGCAAAGAAGGTTTGAAAAACACTACACTATATTTTTTCGATTCATATCTAATTTAATAAAAATAAAGAGCATTATTGTAAATGCAATTAAAGACGATCCACCATAGCTAATATAAGGCAAGGGAATTCCGATTACTGGCACCAAACCAAGAGTCATTCCTATATTGACGGCAAAGTGGGTAAACAATACACCCGCAATTCCGTATCCATAGACACGGCTGTACCTCGATCTTTGTCGTTCCGACAATAGAATAATTCGTATGAGTAAAAAAAGGTAAAGAGCGACCACTAGAAAACTGCCTATAAAGCCCCATTCCTCTCCTATGGTGCAAAAAATAAAGTCGGTACTTTGTTCGGGCACGAACTTAAATTTAGTTTGAGTTCCTTTCAAAAATCCTTTTCCATAAAACCCACCTGAGCCAATGGCAATTTTGGATTGATTGACATTGTAGCCCGCTCCTCTCAAATCCGTCTCTGTGCCAATTAAAACCTCTATTCTGCTTTTTTGATGCGGTTGCAAAACATTATCAAAAATATAATCAACACCGAACGAAAATGAAGATAACAAAAGGGATATGAGTATAAGCCTGATCACATCTTTTCGATATCGACGGATAAAAAACCACATGAATAGTGTTAAAACAGCAATGGCAGAAATCACAATCCAATGGGTAAACAACAAGGTCATTAAAAAGACGATAATGAATGTTATTCCAATCCATAGAATAGTGCCTGGCATTCCTTCCCGATACATCACAAAAAGAAATACTGCAAAAACTAGCGCAGATCCCGTATCGTTTTGAAACAATATAATTAAAGCAGGAATAAAGATTAGAAGAAGTGAAACAAACTGAACCTTCAGCTGTTCCATGTTTCGATTGGATTCCCCAATATATTTAGCCAATGCCATTGCTACTGTTATTTTGGCGAATTCGGAAGGCTGAATACCCATATTACCCACTCCAAGCCACGACTTAGCACCCGAAACCTCGGTGCCAATAAAAATAACCAGCAAAATTAATATTGTTGAAATACCGTAGAATATCCAGGTAAATGTGGTATAAAATTTTGCATCAATTAATAATATAATTAAAGCAATAGCCATTGAGGTCATGATCCAAAGAAACTGTTTTCCACTATTTCTGTCAAAATCGAAAATGCCTTCTGATGTAGGTGTATAAGTTGCTGCATAAATATTTATCCAGCCAATAAAAACCAGCAAAAAATAAATTGCAACCAATATCCAATCAATATTAGCAAACAACGATTGTCTTCCTATTCTTTGACCCATTAGTTATTCATTAAGTTTGCATTTTTAATATTATTTTCCATATCTACCCAATTTACACTTCGATTGATGTAATATTCAATCATCAAACTAGCAATTGGGGCTGCCCACACTCCACCAAATCCTGCATTTTCGACAACCACGGCAATCGCTATTTTTGGATCATCCACGGGAGCAAAAGCAATGTACAAAGCATGATCTCGACCATGCGGGTTTTGGGCAGTTCCGGTTTTTCCTGCAGATGTAATGTCTTTAATTTTAGAACGTGCTGCGGTACCTGCTAATACTGCATTCTCCATCCCTTTTATAATAGGTTCATAATGGATAGCATCAACTCCTGTATATATTTTTTCAGAATATTTTCTGTTTAAAGAATCACGATGTCCAATTGCCTTAACCACGTGAGGACGGACATAATAGCCTTTATTTGCAATGGTTGCAGCAAAATTTGCCAATTGCAAAGGCGTTGTTCCCAACTCACCCTGTCCTATTGCTAAAGAGATTACAGACAATGATTTCCAACGATTTTTCCCATGATAACGGTCATAGTATTCGGCGGTGGGAACATTTCCTCGCAATTCGTAGGGCAAATCGGTATCATAGGTGACGCCAAAACCCATATTTATTAAATATTCACGCCATTTATTGTAAGCCTCGCGCGTGGTCTTATACTTTTTCCGATTGTCAATGACTTGTCGGAAGATCTTACAATAATAAGCATTGCACGAATATTGAACAGAAGTCATCACATCTGTTGGCGAAGGATGACCGTGACACCCCACTCTTAGATTTCCGAAAACAAATCCGTGTTCGCAAGTATGCTTAGTGGTAGGCTCAATAACACCTTCTTGCAAAGCAATCAAAGCATTTGCCATTTTAAAGGTCGAGCCCGGTGGATATGTCGCCATTAAAGCCCTGTTAAACAATGGCTTATTAACAGAATCACGCAATAAACCCAAATAATTTGACGAACGATTTCTACCCACCATTAAATTTGGGTCATAACTGGGACTGGAAACGATACACAGAACTTCGCCTGTTTTTGGTTCAATAGCGACAATACTTCCTTTTTTGTTTTGCATCAACATTTCGCCATACTCCTGAAGTTTCATGTCTAATGATGACCAAATATTAATTCCAGGAATGGGAATGGTGTCAAATTCGCCCTCTCGAAAAGAGCCTTGTTCGCGATTGTGAACGTCAACCATCATCACACTTACTCCTTTTCTGCCTCGCAGCTGCTCTTCATACGACTTTTCGATTCCACTAATTCCAATGTAGTCGCCCATTCGGTAATATGGATTTTCTTGCAAAATACGATCATTTACTTCGCCAATGTAACCTAAAGTGTGGGCTGCAATAGGCTGAGGATAATATCGTAAGGTACGAGCCTGAACATAAAAACCGGGATATTTATATAATTTTTCTTCAATAAAGCCATAGGTTTCCTTTGAGATTTGTTTTTCAAAAATTGAGGATGCAAAGGGTGAATATGCTCTTGCTTTTCTTAGTTTTTCTTGCACTTGTTCGACGGTTAAATCAAGCAATGAGGCCAACTCAACAGTATCCATCTCGACCACTTGATTGGGGATAACCATTAAGTCATAAGTGGCTTCGTTGTAAACCATTAATTCTCCAAAACGATCATAAACAAGTCCTCTGGATGGATATTGAACCTTATTTCTGAGTGCATTTTTCCGGGAAGAAATTTCCCATGTATCATCAATTACTTGAATATAGAAAAGCCTAAAAATGAATAAAACACCTACCATAAGGAACATTAAAATTATTACATTTTGTCGTGCTGAGTATACTTTTTTCATTCCTTTTTTATATGGCTTTAGTTGACAAAAGTACTAATTTTTTGATGTACATTTACACTCAAAATTAGGTTTGTGAACTTTTAAATTTTACATCATGGATGTTATTGAATTTAGGGAATTTTGTTTGGCAAAAAAAAGGGTTACAGAAGAGTTTCCATTTGACAGGGTGACTTTGGTTTTCAAAGTGATGGGGAAAATGTTTGCCGTTACGCGCTTAAACGATGGCGAGTCCTTTAAAATCACCTTAAAATGCAATCCAGAATTAGCGATAGAGTTACGCGAAAAGCACGACTGCATCGAAGGTGCCTTTCATTTTAATAAAAAATATTGGAATAGCCTTACAATTGATGGCTCTCTTTCGGATGATGAAATTAAACACCAAATTAACCATTCATACGATGAAGTGGTGAAAAAACTGACAAAAAAAGACAAAGAGCTTTTGGGATCGTTGTAAAATAAATTTGAATTCTGTTTATTTTCCCATAACTTTTTGAACAGTTTGGAATGATATTTATCTTGCTCATTTATCAATTGACTTTCTATAGTCGTTCACTTTATCAAAAAACTCCAAATCTTCACTTAATTCAATAATTCTTGCTACTTTTCCATAACAAACTTTGCAACGGCCATTTATCATGACATCATTTAATGGATTTAAATAAATCTCCATGACTTCAACTCCATTTTCACAAATTTTCTTACACGTACCGCAATAAACGTCCTTATTCAACAAGTATTCGAGTTGTACTTTTTGCATATCATTTAGCAATTTCGACAATTGCAATCTATTAATTTTTATCCCTGTCTTGTGTTTCATTTAAACTAAAATTAGTTGATGCGTGAAATTAATGCTATTTGGTTTTATTCTATATCTTGTATTCTTTTGGCAATTACTTGACTGAAAGCAAACTCGTTATCATCAGGCTCTCTATTAATGCTTCTAATTGTTTGCTTTTATATTTCCTTTCTAAGAGTACCCAACTGGGTTTCATTAGAACGACAATGTTTTTCATCTCTTTATTAATTCTTAGTTCACTTTTTAGATTGCCATTATTATTAACACGTTGTTCATCGGACAATAAATTAACATCCAAGAATTACATACTAAATCACTGAACTTCAATGATTATTGTTTCTAAAATTCCAATTCAGTATTGGCAAAGATCTGTTTTCATTTTGGTTCCATAAGCCAATTTGAAATCCTCTCAAGTTTTTTGTTTTGTTTAAAAGGCCTATTTGCATTCCATTTGTTTTGGCAACATGATTGACAAGTGCAATTGAAACTCCGTTGATCTCTTCATATAAGTTCCAAAAAAAGTTGAAGGAAAGTCCATTTATTTTCTTTCCCATACTCATCCACAGTGAGAATGAAACTCCATTTATCTGATCTGTGAATGATCCCAGTGGCGAAATTAACAGGCCATTATGTACTGCTCTTTGGGGAACTGTGTCACTCATCCAATGAAAATCGTCAAATTGTAAAGTTTTGATGTAAAAGACCTGAAAAAATCCTTGACCTAATAATTGAAGATTAAGACCATGTGAGTATTTCGTATACGGTTGGTTGCAAATTGCTTCTGACCCAACAGGTCCAAGAGCTATTCCATATATGTTTGTAGCAACAGAAGGGATGAAGCCAAAAACAAATCTGTCAATCTGTTTTTTATCAAGATTAATAGAATCACTTTGTGAAAATGAAATTTTTATCGAGCTTAGAATTAGTAGTATAATTAAAAGTCTTTTCATCGTTAATAGAAATTTAATGGCAATAAAAACTAAAATATTATAAAACTATATTTGACTAAAACCCAAACTTATAATTTGACAATTTTATATGTTGCTGCACTATTGTTAGATAAAATCTCCATAAAATAGATTCCTTTACTTCCTTCAATTTCAAAAATGATTGTATTGTTGTGAGTAGAACATATGTTTTTGATTAATTTTCCTGTAATATCACGAATATTAATTTGAATATTATCAATTTCTGATTTAAATTTCAGTGTTATTGTTCCATTTGTAGGATTTGGATAAATTTGAATGTTTTGATAAAATATATTATCCTCAACATTGGAAATAACTTTTATATTTGGAAGATTCGGGCGATAATAGTACAGCACATACTGCATTACAGCAGCTTGACCATAAGTGAATGAGTTTTGACAATTTCCACTTGAATAATCCATATAATTTTCAACCATATCAGGCAAGTCCATTCCGTAAATATCATCAAAACATGTATTTCGCGTTTTATTGCAATTGTATTGGCTGGCCGCATTACTTCGGGGCGTATCATAAACAAAATCATCAGAATTACAATCTCCATCGCCCCAAATATGTCGTAAACCCAAAAAATGACCAACTTCATGCACAAGCATTTTTCCAGTTGTTACAAGTCCATTGTATACATTATATGGTGCTGCAAACGAATTGGGATTATTGGCTCCAATGTTTACATAATGAAGTATTACGCCTTGCTCATAAATATTTACGGCACCTAATACAGAATCTGGCCAATTATGATGATCTATTGGCGGTGTTGCTAATCCAAAAAAAACTAATTCTTCAAAATTATCAAAGTTTGGTTCTAATATTCTTAAGTCACCTATCCAAACATTTAAATATTTCTCCGTGTCCCAAGCATTTATCCCCCCTAGAGTATCTTGAGTGATACGAAAAAAATTATAAAACAAACTATCATTAACCCAATCCGTAATTTCTTGATTTTGTCCCGATGAATAGGGCAAAATGCCACCAAAATACTCAATGTCTGAATTTGTTCTGGTTATTCCAGTGGTTGGATTTCCAGCAGGATCGGTTTCGGCAAGTTTAAACTCGATTTTGGCATCACCAACAATGTTTTGAAACAAAGTTCGGGTGTTTATTGTATCAGAATTTGTTCTTCTGTAAGAATTGTTTAAAATTTCAATCTGATTGTGAATTACTGAGTCTGGAATATTCTCAGAGCTATTGTTATAAACTATATGAAACACCACGGGAATAACATATATGCTATCTGCTGATTTTGTTTTGTTTTGAGTAGAAATACTGTTTTCAATATCAAGCATTGATTGGTTTGATAGATCTAAATATCCAGGCTGCTTACTGTCTATGTGTTTCATAAAATCGTAGCTGCCACACCCAATTGAAAAGTCTGTTGTCGTTTGTTGGTTTTGTTTATTTTGCAGAACCAAGCCCTGGGTTTGAGCTTGCGTTGTGATTATTGCAAGCATAATAACTAAAAATCCAATTTTTCTCATAACTAAAATTTAACTAAATGACTTCGATAATGAACGCTGATTTCTTTTCTGATAATTGTTTGTAAAGTTACATTTTTTTTGGAGACATTTAACTCTAAAGTTTGGTCAATATTTTTCATCATTTTCTCAAAATATCACTCAATTTGTCACCAACTTAAGTCCAAAAATGGATACAATTAATGTGCTTATAAAAAACAGCCTCCAAAAATCGACAGGCTCTTTAAAAATGACAACTCCTACTAAAACAGTACCAACGGCACCAATTCCTGTCCACACTGCATAGGCGGTTCCAATGGGCAGTTCTTGTGTTGCTTTTACAAGCAATAACATACTGATTGTCAGGCAAATTAAAAATCCAATATACCAATAAGTAGCAAGAATTCCAACGGATTCTTTTGCCTTGCCCAAACAGGAAGCAAATCCCACTTCAAACAATCCGGCAATAATTAATAATATCCAATTCATTTATCTCTATTTAAATTTCTTTTACAGAGCTTCAAAAAATACATATTTAGTATTTTACAAACAACCAAGCCCTCCTATTTTTGAGCAAATTTAGCAAAATTAAGAATACCGTTCCAAGGCTTTTTTATACGACTCTTTCAAATCATGAATTAAAGATTTGGGTTGAATCACTTTTGCATTTTCTCCGTGAGATAATAGTTCCATAATAAAATCATGGGTAATGAACAAGTTTAATAAAATACGAAATTCTTTTTCGGTGTCTATCAAAATCACTTGCGAATCGTGCAAAGGCAGAGATTTGATGTATTTGCCTTGATATGGTTTAAAAGACAAAATCACTTCCTGAGGTTTTCCAGCATTCGGACTGATGATTCCAAATGAGAACTTAAAATGTTCGTTGACATTAAAATCGCTTTGAAGCTGAAATTTCTTTTTTGTTATTTCTAACTCTGATAATCGATCCAAGGCAAAGCATTTTACTTGATTGTTTTTCAAATCCTTTGCCAAAACATACCATCTGTTTTTGAATTCTTTTAGAGCATACGGTTCAGCATTTCTTTCTGTCGGATTTTCGTCGTGAAATTTTTGATAAGAAAACTTTATTTGAACTTTGTTTTTAATGGCATGAACCAATCCGTAGAGGCTTTCCGTTCCGCCAGATCGTCTTTTTTCGATATGAATATGATTTGAGAATCCATCTTTAAATTTCAGAGCATTCGTAATGTCTAAAGCTTCAAAAAATCGCTCGTGAGATTCCGGATTGTCATCGGAAACAACCCGATATGCTTTTAGAGAATAATCGTATTGAATATCGATATCAAAAAGAGAACGAATGTCTTCTAAATCCCTCTGAAATGTACGTTTTGAAACAATAAAATTATACGATTGCAATTCCGATTGCAAAGCAAGATAATCCATGATTTCGATGAAATTTACAGGCCTTCTCTTTATCTTATTATAGATTAAACTATAACGAGAAAACGATTCTCTTTTTGACATTTTTAAATATTAATTTGAAATATACAGATTATTTATTTTGCCTCTCTTGGATAAGTCGTTTTATCTCTTTTGCTTCTGATTTTGTAAACTTTCTGCCAACAATTTCGCCTGCTCCGAAGCTTTTTATAATAATATCGGTTCCCCATATGCTGGTATCGAGCTCTACTGATGAGATTTTGGAAATAGGAATAGAAATTGAATCTACGTTTATTAAATGCTTGTTTCTCTTTTTATACGTTACGGTATTATCGCTAATGATGATTCTATCGGGTATTAAAATGCTTCCACCGCGAGTAATGGCCGATTTAAAAACATATTCCTCTACTGGATCGGGTTCCACAAAATCGTTCTCTTTATCATCCTTAAAACGATGACTTGAAGTCTCTGCTAATTCGAGTTTTATAAGCAAATCAACGGTTCTTTGCTCAAGTCCAAGATCTTTTCCTTTTTCTATCAAAATTGCATATTCCGAGGGTGAAATTTCGTCATCTTCAGCCATACTTGCAATAAGTTCTTTGAATATTTTTTCTTTTGACATATTATTTTTCTATGGTATTAAAATCAAGTACTTAAAGTACAAACATAAAATATTTTCAGCTCTCTTTTTACGAATCAGGTTTAAAATATTTCGAAATCTCTTCTACCGAAAGTTCGTTTCCCTCTGAGTCCCAGCCAAAAATTCGATTGTTTGTCATTGGATGAGTGAGTTCACAAAACAAACAAGCCGTTTCGGAAATAAAAACAAAAGAAAACTGCCAAGGCGAAAAACTCCATTCTCGATTGTTGTATGGATATGGGGTTAAAAAACAAGCGCTTAATTGAGTTTCATCATATTCAATTCCTGAAATATCAAGAAATTTTTGTTTTTGAATCTGTGATAATGATTTGTGCATAATTAAATATTTTGACACAAATCTAAGAGTTCACTACGTCATAATATGTCGCACCTTGTTTTGTACTTGTTTTTTTGAGATAAAATATTTACTTCCCGCTAAAAGTAAAAGTTTATGTGTGTCAACTTAAAACACAAAATATCAGTCATTTTCATAAATACGAAGTCTGTTTTTTAA
>Ga0265295_1008407_pt1 | contig 11469 bp, 7 predicted proteins | sample Munlansysbiofilm_FD_192503 | JGI IMG/M metagenome (GOLD analysis project Ga0265295, IMG submission 192503) | Leachate microbial communities from a municipal landfill in Southern Ontario, Canada - Methane capture system biofilm | ecosystem: Engineered > Solid waste > Landfill > Unclassified ... | reverse complement strand
CGGCTTCAGCCGGCGTAAGTTCGTAGTTCAAGCTTTAGCTTGCGCTCTTAGCAAGCTTTAGCTTGCGTTGTTCTCCGCCCGGCTTCAGCCGGCGTAAGTTCGTAGTTCAAGCTTTAGCTTGCGCTCTTAGCAAGCTTTAGCTTGCGTTGTTCTCCGCCCGGCTTCAGCCGGCGTAAGTTCGTAGTTCAAGCTTTAGCTTGCGCTCTTAGCAAGCTTTAGCTTGCGTTGTTCTCCGCCCGGCTTCAGCCGGCGTAAGGTAAGCGTCCGTTCTGACCATATGTTTTTGCTGGCACTCTGTGCTACAGTAAGAATATGTCTGTTATGCCATAGTGCCGCAGTGCTGATGTTCTGTCCCTGACCCGCTCAGACCTGAAAGAACCATCAAAGCCTGACAGCGACAACTAAAAACCGTCTGTTTCCAGCCAGCCTTGACGCTCCGTACACGGTTGAGCCTCTGTAGCGGCAGGCGATGAAACTTCTTCCGAAACGCGCGCACTTTTTGCGTTGATTGCCGGACATAAGCCCTCCTTGTGTCTGTGCCCGGCGACCCTTCGATGTGGCGAAACGGAAAAAACCGAGCGAAAAACGGGGGAAGAAGACAAAAAGCAAATGAACAAGCGGGTTATTTCATACGAAGCCCTTGAAGAAGGCTGAAAGAAAACAAAAAGCATACGGAGAAGAAAAAGGCAAGTAGATGAACCATGAGAACTGCTTCTATGAAGCATTCAAGAATATCCACTGAAGAAATCTGCCGCATAGCAGGGTGGGTTGGTTCTCGATGTGAAAAAAGAATAAAGCAAACGTAATATAAGTTTGGGTGACGCAATGGTTTTGACAGACAAAGCGCACAGCGGGTTTTTTATATAATTAAATGCACCTGGGCGTTTTTGTAATAGTAAATGCAAATGGGGCAAAAAACACGTGCATTTAGTTTACTACTTACAAGGTATTTTTGAGAAACAGGCCACGGAGTGGAAAGCTTGTAAAAACAGGAAAACAGGTTATTTTAATGATGTGCGAGATATGGGCTGGTGCACCTGTCAAGCAGAAGTATCGCACTACTTGAACACCAAAGACTTATATAATAAATGCTCGAAAACTAAAAACATAAATATTTAGCTGTACTAAAATAATGAGCAAAACACGCAGAAATTCCATATTCTGCCCCGCCCACCTTACACGTGGGCGCGAATTGAAACTCAGCTTCGGCGCCGGCATTGCCGCCAATGTCCGCCCACCTTACACGTGGGCGCGAATTGAAACTGAAATTGATCGGGAAGAACCGGAATTTTTACGCCCACCTTACACGTGGGCGCGAATTGAAACATAGCCTTTGGCGTAAGTGGGGCGTTGGATCTCGCCCACCTTACACGTGGGCGCGAATTGAAACCGAAAATCCATACATCTGTCGAACCGAAAAAACGCCCACCTTACACGTGGGCGCGAATTGAAACTTTTTCGCCCATTGAAAACCGAGCACCCCGACGCCCACCTTACACGTGGGCGCGAATTGAAACTGTTCGGTTTGGTCTGCTTCCTGATGAGGTCCGCCCACCTTACACGTGGGCGCGAATTGAAACCAATGGGCGAAAAAAAACGGAGTGCGTGATGTCGCCCACCTTACACGTGGGCGCGAATTGAAACGTACTGCTCATCTTGTGCGATCACCGCCCGAGCGCCCACCTTACACGTGGGCGCGAATTGAAACTGTTATACATAATGAAAACATGAAATCGGGTATCGCCCACCTTACACGTGGGCGCGAATTGAAACACATAGTGCCGCCGGACACCACCCTAGCTCGGCGCCCACCTTACACGTGGGCGCGAATTGAAACTTCGTACAGCGCGCCATCGCCGCGGATGCCGTACGCCCACCTTACACGTGGGCGCGAATTGAAACTGTATAGCGCTCCGCTCTTTGCTGCATAAGCACGCCCACCTTACACGTGGGCGCGAATTGAAACCGAGTATCTGCCCCTCCTGTGCGCCGGCGGTGCGCCCACCTTACACGTGGGCGCGAATTGAAACGGAGACGAGGTCAAAAGAGGCGGAGGGATCGCCGCCCACCTTACACGTGGGCGCGAATTGAAACGGAGAAGGTCAGCGAGGGAGCCAGTATCTCCACCGCCCACCTTACACGTGGGCGCGAATTGAAACGGATAGATCGCGCAGCGACTGCGGATCGTTTTCGCCCACCTTACACGTGGGCGCGAATTGAAACATTTCCTGGCCGGCGGCTGACAGCTCGTCATACCGCCCACCTTACACGTGGGCGCGAATTGAAACAAGCATCCTCGATCACTCCCTCCAGCAGGGCTACGCCCACCTTACACGTGGGCGCGAATTGAAACCATTTTGCCGGTCCAGCTCGTCGAGCTGGCGCCGCCCACCTTACACGTGGGCGCGAATTGAAACTTCGTTCGGCGGGGGACTTGCGGGCGGCTCTGCGCCCACCTTACACGTGGGCGCGAATTGAAACATGAAGTATGAGGTCGCGACGAAGGCCAGGGCGCCCACCTTACACGTGGGCGCGAATTGAAACAATAATCAGGAGGTTGAAATGACAAAATCTTTCGCCCACCTTACACGTGGGCGCGAATTGAAACCGCCCGCGCCTGGATGTGGACATAGAGAGCCAGCGCCCACCTTACACGTGGGCGCGAATTGAAACCCCTATCCCCTTGGTGATCGAGCAGGCGTACTCCGCCCACCTTACACGTGGGCGCGAATTGAAACCAACAGCCGGAATGCTGGGAGGAGTCGGAGCCGCCCACCTTACACGTGGGCGCGAATTGAAACTTGGGTATTCGAAGCCGGATGATATTTCGGCCCGCCCACCTTACACGTGGGCGCGAATTGAAACCATGGGGGAGCGGCTGTACATCGAAAGCGGAGCCGCCCACCTTACACGTGGGCGCGAATTGAAACGGTGGTGCGACGAACTGCACCTTTGTTCGCCCGCCCACCTTACACGTGGGCGCGAATTGAAACTGAGGGGGCTATCCCGCTTTTCGGCATGAACCCGCCCACCTTACACGTGGGCGCGAATTGAAACACGGAGGCGAATTTCAATGCCACCTACATCGCCCGCCCACCTTACACGTGGGCGCGAATTGAAACACTATGCCAAACTGCGCCATGTTTGCCTCGGTAACCGCCCACCTTACACGTGGGCGCGAATTGAAACAGGAAAATCAAGCCAAGCGACCCGCCGATGACCGCCCACCTTACACGTGGGCGCGAATTGAAACAAGCAGAAGTTGAACGAGGCGAACGGAACGGCGCCCGCCCACCTTACACGTGGGCGCGAATTGAAACACAGGAGGCGGCGGCCATTGCGGCGGCAGAAACCGCCCACCTTACACGTGGGCGCGAATTGAAACCACAGGAAGAGCGCGTTGCCAGGGCCACGGAGCCGCCCACCTTACACGTGGGCGCGAATTGAAACAGTAAGGTTGCAGCAGCGGCCAAAGCAGGAACCCGCCCACCTTACACGTGGGCGCGAATTGAAACACACAGGTAAAAAAAAGGCCACAAATCGACTTCCGCCCACCTTACACGTGGGCGCGAATTGAAACTTCCACCTCCGCAGGCGTGAAGCTGGAAACGTCCGCCCACCTTACACGTGGGCGCGAATTGAAACCATGAACCGCCAGTTTACCTACGGCACCTACGGCCGCCCACCTTACACGTGGGCGCGAATTGAAACCTGCTCCGGTAGGAGTGCAATAGCGGATGACTCCGCCCACCTTACACGTGGGCGCGAATTGAAACATTGTATTACGCTTTTTTCTTTTTTTCTGCGCCGCCCACCTTACACGTGGGCGCGAATTGAAACGGCCACGAGCACGTCGAAGCTGATGGTGGCCTCCGCCCACCTTACACGTGGGCGCGAATTGAAACTGGAGCCTGGCCTGAGCAGCGTCGATTTTGATTCCGCCCACCTTACACGTGGGCGCGAATTGAAACCCCGACGTCGAAAAACCCCGTCCCCGCCGCTACCGCCCACCTTACACGTGGGCGCGAATTGAAACACCCGCGCCGCCAACGAGGCACGCCTCCCCGGCCGCCCACCTTACACGTGGGCGCGAATTGAAACGCCCAGCTCGATGCCATAGCCGGCAAGCTCACCGCCCACCTTACACGTGGGCGCGAATTGAAACAAGGCCACCCTCACCATCACCGCCCAGTACATCCGCCCACCTTACACGTGGGCGCGAATTGAAACCGTCATCCCCAATCAGAGCGCCACCAAGGTGCCCGCCCACCTTACACGTGGGCGCGAATTGAAACTATGTTTTCCCAGATCGTCAACCGTCATCAGCCGCCCACCTTACACGTGGGCGCGAATTGAAACTACAACCTGGGTGGCAATGCTCGGAATGTCAACCGCCCACCTTACACGTGGGCGCGAATTGAAACCATGCCTGAACGGAGGATATTCATTACTCAACCGCCCACCTTACACGTGGGCGCGAATTGAAACAGAGCGCCAAGATCATCGTTGATGATGTCTTGCCGCCCACCTTACACGTGGGCGCGAATTGAAACGGTTTGTCGGACAAAACCTGCAACCGCGGCCCCGCCCACCTTACACGTGGGCGCGAATTGAAACCATCCGCAACCGTAAACCCGCCATAAATCCCGCCGCCCACCTTACACGTGGGCGCGAATTGAAACCTATCATCTGCGCTACCTGCCAATATTCCTGCCGCCCACCTTACACGTGGGCGCGAATTGAAACAGGATCATACAGCAGAGTTCCCCGTTGGTTTCCCGCCCACCTTACACGTGGGCGCGAATTGAAACAATAAGAACTGCAAGGCGTTTTGGGTTGATGTCCCGCCCACCTTACACGTGGGCGCGAATTGAAACTACGAGTACCGCTGGGCTGACCCCAGGGACGGCCGCCCACCTTACACGTGGGCGCGAATTGAAACCTTTTTTTTGGGGGTTGGTCTTAGGTGTCGGCCGCCCACCTTACACGTGGGCGCGAATTGAAACTTTGCCTGCGAGCCGCTGACGCTGGAGGAGCATCCGCCCACCTTACACGTGGGCGCGAATTGAAACCGGCAATTCCGGCAAAAAAAGGGGCACCTCTCCGCCCACCTTACACGTGGGCGCGAATTGAAACATTTAAGAAAGGATTTTACACAATGGAAGTTTCGCCCACCTTACACGTGGGCGCGAATTGAAACGCCAAAGACATGATCATCGAGGGCCGCCCGCACCCGCCCACCTTACACGTGGGCGCGAATTGAAACCGGAGTCTTTTCCGTAATGTCGGCGACGCAAAGCCCGCCCACCTTACACGTGGGCGCGAATTGAAACCTCCGCCCCCTCGGCACTCGCGTCGTGGCACGCCGCCCACCTTACACGTGGGCGCGAATTGAAACATAAAATACGATGTTGCGACGAAGGCCAGGGCCGCCCACCTTACACGTGGGCGCGAATTGAAACTATGTAGCGGCGGTCCAGATTATACTCTGTGCCGCCCACCTTACACGTGGGCGCGAATTGAAACAAAACCTCAGTGCATTTCGCACCGCGAACGCCCCGCCCACCTTACACGTGGGCGCGAATTGAAACAACCACTGCCGGACATTTGACTCTTTCCAACTACCGCCCACCTTACACGTGGGCGCGAATTGAAACCCTAGCCCTCTATTTATTGACGTGGAGGGCGGCCGCCCACCTTACACGTGGGCGCGAATTGAAACACGATTGGAATTTCACCGACATCTGGCGGTATCCGCCCACCTTACACGTGGGCGCGAATTGAAACCCAGCCTCGGCGCAATCTCCATGCAGTCGCCGCCGCCCACCTTACACGTGGGCGCGAATTGAAACCCGTCCATGGCCGACCTGTATATGAGGGGGTCCCCGCCCACCTTACACGTGGGCGCGAATTGAAACTACCTTCGGCGTTGAGTCCGCCCAGCTCGCCCCCGCCCACCTTACACGTGGGCGCGAATTGAAACCGGCTCGACTTTAAGCTTGTCCCACTTGTCTACCGCCCACCTTACACGTGGGCGCGAATTGAAACTATTTCGGGAATGCTACAAATCCCTCTTTTTGCCGCCCACCTTACACGTGGGCGCGAATTGAAACATAAAATGCTTGACGGCAAAGCCTAGCGCTCCACCGCCCACCTTACACGTGGGCGCGAATTGAAACTTCCCTCTGCTATCTTTGTTGCCCTGATTGCCACCGCCCACCTTACACGTGGGCGCGAATTGAAACAGGGTGGGGCGCTGGGCGCGGATGCTCTTGAGACCGCCCACCTTACACGTGGGCGCGAATTGAAACCACCGCCGGCCAGCGCCTTTTTGCTTGCCAGGCCGCCCACCTTACACGTGGGCGCGAATTGAAACCTAAGTTTGGTCTTGTCGTAGTGCCAGTCCTCCGCCCACCTTACACGTGGGCGCGAATTGAAACCGCTAGTAGCTTGTAGCGCTCAATCATTGGATCGCCCACCTTACACGTGGGCGCGAATTGAAACGAAAAATCCGCGGTTATACTCCGTCTGAAATACGCCCACCTTACACGTGGGCGCGAATTGAAACTGCAAGGAAAATCCCGACCCTTATGATTTTCGTCGCCCACCTTACACGTGGGCGCGAATTGAAACCCCGTAGTGACAATTTACGATCCGGACGATGACGCCCACCTTACACGTGGGCGCGAATTGAAACCATTACCCAGCTTTTGCTGTAAGGCTGATTGCCGCCCACCTTACACGTGGGCGCGAATTGAAACTTTGTCATCGCCGTCCTTTGGCCAGTCGTAGCCGCCCACCTTACACGTGGGCGCGAATTGAAACTTACTTGTACACATCCATTAACGTCCGTATCCGCCCACCTTACACGTGGGCGCGAATTGAAACAGGGTCTGCTCGTTGTAGTTTCGCGGGTTGGTGCGCCCACCTTACACGTGGGCGCGAATTGAAACTTTTTTGGTTTCGTCTTCGCGCGCGGTGCGGCGCCCACCTTACACGTGGGCGCGAATTGAAACCATAGGCCTCGCCGACAGATGGGAAGGATGTCGCCCACCTTACACGTGGGCGCGAATTGAAACGCCGCGCTGGATTGGGAGCTGTCGCGCAAGGGCGCCCACCTTACACGTGGGCGCGAATTGAAACCCTGACGGCCTCCACCTTAGCGCTCAGCGCGCGCCCACCTTACACGTGGGCGCGAATTGAAACGTCAACACCGCTGTTGGCGACCGCACGGCTGAACGCCCACCTTACACGTGGGCGCGAATTGAAACTGATTCAGGGCAAAACAGGGAGCCGTGCCCGGTCGCCCACCTTACACGTGGGCGCGAATTGAAACCCTGGCCGCCACCCCCCTGGCCAAGAGCTTTTCGCCCACCTTACACGTGGGCGCGAATTGAAACACTATGACGAATGCCCGGAAAACCCGCGGGATTACGCCCACCTTACACGTGGGCGCGAATTGAAACAGGTTTTGCCGGCGTGATGTACGCCACACAACGCCCACCTTACACGTGGGCGCGAATTGAAACGGGCTATCGCGACAACGCCACGGTAACATGTTCGCCCACCTTACACGTGGGCGCGAATTGAAACTGACGGCATCGAAAGCCCAGTGAAAGATGAAGTCGCCCACCTTACACGTGGGCGCGAATTGAAACAAAATCGCTTGCCGTTTGCCCGCCGCAACACCGCCCACCTTACACGTGGGCGCGAATTGAAACTTTCAATCAGCAATATCACAAATTATTCGAGGGCGCCCACCTTACACGTGGGCGCGAATTGAAACAGGAAGCCTACCTCCATCGCGGGCAGTTCGTTGCGCCCACCTTACACGTGGGCGCGAATTGAAACATTTTATAGCTCCTCCACATACTCGTAGCATCCCGCCCACCTTACACGTGGGCGCGAATTGAAACCAGCTTGTCGTCCGCAACCGCCGCAGCGATGCCGCCCACCTTACACGTGGGCGCGAATTGAAACACCTTCACAGTAAAAAATTAGCGATAAAGTTTCGCCCACCTTACACGTGGGCGCGAATTGAAACAAAACCTCAGTGCATTTCGCGCCGTGAACGCCGCCCACCTTACACGTGGGCGCGAATTGAAACCTCCTCGACGGCCTCGGGCGCGACTACAAGCTCGCCCACCTTACACGTGGGCGCGAATTGAAACCATCACCCTTGCTGGTGGCCTGGGTCTGCCCTGCGCCCACCTTACACGTGGGCGCGAATTGAAACCCGGATACAGCCCCATGAGATAGCGTATCTGCGCCCACCTTACACGTGGGCGCGAATTGAAACCGCTGACTGTGCACCCCTCAAAGGTGCAGCCGTCGCCCACCTTACACGTGGGCGCGAATTGAAACTGACGAGCATCGCTGCGTCCTGGCCGAAGGCCGGCGCCCACCTTACACGTGGGCGCGAATTGAAACCCGTCTATATGTATTCACACGGCGGGATTAACGCCCACCTTACACGTGGGCGCGAATTGAAACCCACATTTCTCACCTTTTTTTGCTGTTATTCACTGATTTTTTTGTTGTTTCTAAACTATTGATTTGCAGACGCTTTTTGGCGTAATAAAGACCTTTTCATCTAGACCGAGTGCCTCGAGGTATGGCAATACTTCTTTGCCGATCTGGTTTGCGATGGTTCGGTGTGAATCGATTTTTATCACTAGCAATCCTTTGAACTTGGTGGACATCATGTAAGAGGTTGGCCTTTCTGTCTGCTGTCTGTTCCAGCCCGGCAGGGTTCCTCCGTGAACTGAAAGATAATTACGCATTGAACGCTCAATCAGCCGCCAGACTAACAAAGAGATAATCATGATGCAGCCGAGCACGTCAATGCGCTCGTTTTTCTTCAAAAACATATCGTTTACAATGATCGGGTCTTTCAGAAAGGCGAAGTTGCTTTCCACGCCATACTGTCCTTTGTAGACAAGGAACAGCTCTTTGGCGTTCATGGAGTCGTCGCCCCATGCCGGAATATTTGTCAGCAGAACAAAGCACCCTATAAGCTCTTTTTCCCGCCGCAAGCCGTCTTCATCGATCTTTATTTCCGTTTTTAGCGTATATTTCAGGCATGTGGATTTTTCTGGTTTTTTTGATGGTCTTCCTCGTTTTCGCACCTCATTTTCCTCGATCATTACCGTCAAGATATGCAGGTGATCCGAATTTTTACTGAGCTGCTGAGCCACCTTTTCGGCATCCGCACGGCAATAAAACTGCATTGTCTGTTTTTTCAGCACCTTATTCAGCCGCTCTCTGGAGGCGGCTATTGTTTTCTGCAAACGTTTTTGCATACGCTGGTCATGCGAGTCGGAGTGAATAACCACAGCCCGGTATTCCTGACCGTATATTACGACTTTGCCTTCCGCCGATCGGTAGCTTGCGCTTGGACGGCTTGCCGGCGAGCGGAGCTCGGACAGCACGCCAAGCTCGACCCAAGAGTCGTTGTCAACCGCCTCCCTTATAACCCGACCACATTCAAGAAAATTTGCCGACAGCCTGGTGACAAAGGGATTGTATCCTATGAGCTTCAAATTAGATTCGGTGGCCATCGCGGAATCAGCCACGTAGGTAAACGCCCCGGGACCCAGCCCGTGTTTTTTCATTAGACTAGATATGCGCGTGAGCATCTTGTTGTTGCTGGTTTTATCTGATGAATTGCCGTCGAGACAACCGCCGCAAATGGGCACACCTCTCTCGACGCAAAGCAGTTCAATCATCACCTGCTTCAAATCCGGATTATTGTCCTTGCTGTGGCCATAGGCTATTCTGGGGGCTTTTGGACGGGTGGATTCACTCTGTGGAGCCGTCGGGTTTTTATTCCCATTCTCGTCAGAATCGCAATACCTGTAGTCCCCCCACAGACTCACTGACGTGGTATCATAGCTAAGGCGGGAACAATCAATGTTGAATTTTGCGCAGGCCGAAAGCGCAATCTCAGTGAGAAGATTGCTTGCGCCAGCCTCGAATATGGCATCCATGGCGCGCCCAAGGTTGGTGTCGGAAAAGGCGTGAGATTCATATGGGTGTCCGAGGAGAAGTTCAATGTCCTGCTCGTTCATGAATTCCTCAAGATGATAGAGGGGGCTGCGTCCGTTCAGGGTGTTGATGACCATGGCCTGCACTATAGCGCCGGGGGGCACGGTCATGCGGGAGCACACAAAGGCGTTAACAATACCCTGAAGATTGATGGCGTTGCAGTAGGCTGCCACAATCGGAAGATAGTTGACGTTGTGTACCTCCATTGTGCCAATGAGTTTCATCAATTCCGGCGTGAAAGGTGTTTCAGGCATCGCTTTTCTCCGATAAAAGTTGAAGGTTGATAGCGCTTATACGGTCCATGATCTCAAGAGCTTGTTTATACTCATCTACATAAAGCCTTGCAAGCCGATGCATTTGCTTTGGAATATACTTCTGGCGTTGTCGTCCGTTTTCATTGACCACAACACACATAATCGGACCATGCCTCTTCCCCTGGCGGCATTTGCAGTTCAGGCGGGAACAAACCGTGTAGCGCTCCACCACGCTGCCGTGAATAATGTGCGGCAAGGCGGATAGCTTGGAAAACAAATCCTCACGCTCGGCAACCAGATTTTCTATTTTTTTATTTGACATAGCAATAATATCGCATATATTATATGATATACAAGTTGGCAAATAAAAAAAACGCGAAAAAGCAACATGTTTTTGCGTTTTTAGGTGAGAAATGTGGGTTGCAACAGGAATTCTACCGTCTAATCAGTAGAAAAACAGCCTTTTCGCCACTGATAGCACAAAACCAACATGGTCAGTTTTTGCACAGGTTGCTCAGTTTTTCAACAGTGTTTTTCCGTCTGTTTATAGAATTTCAATTTGACCAGAGGTGATAAACAAAGCTGTGTTCTAGAGTGCGTCCAAAAAGCCCTTGAACCACAAAGACAAGAAAAGAGAAAGACACGAAGGCACACTAAGGGCTTGTTTGGACCAGATCGGAGCGCCGGCTTCCAGCCGGCATAAAAAAAGACCGACCAGTACGCGGACTGGTCGGTCTTGTGATTGAGTGGTGGACCATAAAGTCAGCTTTGAAAAAGTTTCTCAGTTGGAACTCACTTTATGCGAGCCACAGAATTTCAGCAAAACTCTTTCTCTATTTTATGACTGAAATTGGCCACTTTTTCTCTGTTTTGCTGATTTTTCCCTGAATATCTTAAGGTCAGCAAAACCTATAAAAATCATACAAGAACACTCTGACCCCCCGTCCGGGAGTCAAAATCGCTTTTCTCAGGTCTGCCGGAAAAAGTCAGAATCAAATGAGAAAGACATGCCGGGGGCAAAAAGCTGGCATAGACAGAGCCCGTGCTATCCGAAAACTCATCGCAGGTTGATTTAATTCTGTCCGGTCAGGGCAGGGGAAGCTTTCCGGCAGAATTGTCATCGGTAGCTGCTGTCAGGTGAAAATCCACTCCCCTGGCTCCGCTGAAT
>Ga0265295_1008404_pt1 | contig 11474 bp, 11 predicted proteins | sample Munlansysbiofilm_FD_192503 | JGI IMG/M metagenome (GOLD analysis project Ga0265295, IMG submission 192503) | Leachate microbial communities from a municipal landfill in Southern Ontario, Canada - Methane capture system biofilm | ecosystem: Engineered > Solid waste > Landfill > Unclassified ... | reverse complement strand
CAACATCACTGGCCTGCGTTCAACGTAGCCGATTCTGCCATCACTTTGGGAGTGGCATGTATGTTGGTGGATTTAATATGTAGCCGTCGCCAGTGAAGGGTTGGCTGCTTGACACTGCAGCAATGAGACATGGCGCAGAGTAGAGGTTGTTCATGCGGAAAGCTGCACAGGTTATCAGGTAGATAGGGTGATCTGGGAGGGATTTGCGCTTGAATCTTGCTTGATTTTTAAGTGGCCCCGTGGTAAAAGCAGCAACGATTCAGCCGACAGTCGCGTGTATAAAAGTAGGTTACCAAAAATAGATTCACAAACGGGATGTAGCGCAGCCTGGTAGCGCACCTGCTTCGGGAGCAGGGGGCCGGAGGTTCAAATCCTCTCATCCCGACCATTTTTTACAAGTAGGAAGAACTTCTACACCTTCATATTTAGCCTCACCTCCTTCTGGCGGTGAGGTTTTTTACGTTTTATGGTCTCTTAGTGGTACAGCATTAAATTCTTTGTGTCAGTTTTGTTGCTCTTGCTGACACTGGCAATTATGCGCGTTACTCTGAGTGGCGATGCCGCTGAACTTCTGGTGCATATCATGCTGAAATACTTGTAAAATCATACTATGTGTGCGACTATTTGCCCTGTGTGACCTTGCCGTAACGTGATGGTTTTCAGGGCTGAGGTCCTTCGAAGACGAAGTTAATACCTGTGCATCGGCATCCTGTTCCGGTGCTTTTTTATTGTGGTTTCAGCATAAGGATGCTGGCTTCTCCCTATTGTCAAGAAGGTGTGAGGGATGGAAATATTTGGAATCGTGGCGTTAGCGTATCTGATTGGAGCTGTTCCAAGTGGCGTTATCCTCACACGTATGGCTGGTATCGCAGACATCAGGAACATGGGCAGTGGAAACGTGGGCGCGACCAACGTGTACCGGGTCGCGGGCAAACGCCTGGGTTTTCTTACTCTGATTTTGGACATACTTAAAGGCGTTTTGCCACTGTTGCTGCTACAATATCTACTTGAAAGTGGAACCATAAACACTCCAGGTACACCGACGTCCATATCTGCTCTTGCTGCATTGGCCTTGTTTGGTGGGCACTGTTATCCGGTGTATCTGCGTTTCAAGGGGGGAAAAGGGGTGGCGACGGCGCTTGGTGTGTTTCTTGTGCTGGCGCCGCTGGCGTTGCTTCCCTCTTTGGTTGTTTTTATCCTGGTGTTGTGGCGTTGGCGCTATGTGTCCCTAGCTTCGATAAGTGCTGGCACGGTGCTGCCCTTTGCAGTGCTCGGGTATGGATACCCTTGGAGCTTGGTGCTGGTCACCTGTGTAATTGCGGCAGTGATTGTGTATCGACATCGCACCAATATCGGACGCATGCGCTTGGGTACGGAAAACCGCTTTAGTTTTTAACCTCCTGTTTTTACCCCATTGAAGGGGGAGGATATCGATGTCTGAAGCTCGGAGATTATTGCTTGCCATTGCAGTGGGGTTAATTGTGCTGGTGGGAATTCCAGCCGGAGTGTTGACGTGGTTTGGTCTGCGCCCTGTTGTGACGCCATATCCTTGTGTACTTGAGATCAAGCCGGGGCGGGCGTTTATTTCAGTGGCGCGCGAACTGGAAGATGCTGGAGTGGTGGCGGATTCACGCGCACTGCGTCTGCTGGCACGCCTACAAGGGGTGGATCGCGGTATTCAGGCCGGTGTATACCGTTTTTCCGGCAACAATACCCCCATTGGGATTCTAGAAACACTGCATAGCGGTAGGGGGGAATTATTAAGCTGCACTATCCCTGAAGGGCTGAATGCGGTGGAGATTGCGGCGCGCTGCAGTGCAGCTGGGTTGGGGCGCAGTGAACGCTATATGCAACTGTTGCAGGATAACGACTTTATTGCCACACTGGGATTGTCGGAGCCGCGAATTGAAGGGTATCTATTTCCGGAAACCTACCATTTTGCTCCTGGAACCAGTGAAGCTACGGTGCTAAAAACCATGGTGGCCCAGATGCAAAAACAGCTGCAGCCGGAACTGATAGAGGGAGCAGCGCGTAATGGACTTGATGCGCACGCCTTAGTAACCTTGGCTTCTATCATTCAGAAAGAAGCTGCCAATGATGCGGAAATGACGCGAATCTCCGCAGTGTTTCATAATCGTCTACGGCGCAACATGCGCCTGCAAGCCGATCCTACCACAATCTACGCTTTGGACGCTTTCAACGGCAAGCTGACCCGTGCTGATCTGCGGGTGGTGCATCCATACAATACCTATGTTGTATTTGGGCTGCCACCGGGGCCGATAGCGAGCCCAGGGGTAGCGGCACTTCATGCTGCGGCTTTCCCCGCTGAAGATGATGCGCTGTACTTTGTGGCCACCCGCGATGGCGGGCATCACTTCTCCAAAACTCTGCGCGAACACAACAACGCTGTACGCCGTTATCGGCAACAGGGCAAATAGCTCAGGAGTGGCTCTGGCTTTGGTTTACCCACCTACGGCTCAATAAACTGTCTTCAACCGAGCACCAAAGTGCCAGATGCGTGCGTTGTTGGGCACTTCATGCGATTTTATGGCGTTTCTTAAAGGTTGTCAGCCATTGTTGCAGCTGCGTCTCCTCATGCTCCATGGCAAATGAGTTGATCAAGCCTCGTTGAATAGCTACTGCCACAGCGCGGTTGCGTGGGTTGAACGCATCACCAACTTTTTCTGTCTGAAATTGCTCCTGATCAATGCACAGTTTGTTGTAGAGTGAATTGAGTCTACTCTGCACCCCACGCCGGGATAGATAGCGGCGCTGAGCTATGAGGTTGTCTGTGAGGCCGAGGGATATATCTAACAGGGCCTCGAACTCAATATCTGAAAGCCCTGTCTGGGTATGGCCACTGCGCCCTTGTACCTTGCGTACTTCTGGGTCTATCCAGCATTGCTCGTCCAGCAGAACAGTGGTTACCGCTGCTGCGATTCTTTCCGCCGTATTAGATTTTAGAATGTAACCGTATACAGTTTCTGGTGGCACGATTTTGAGCAGGGCGCGGATATACATCTCATCTTTGAACTGACTCCAGAACACAATGCGCGCTTGGGGCTTTTCTTTCCACAACGCTTTCGCAAAATCGATGCCGTTGAGTCCCGGCATCTGGATGTCACTTACAACCAGCGGATTTTCCATCTTCAGTGCTAGCTGCAGTGCAGCATCACCATCGGCAGCGCGCATAATGTCAAATTCAGCTTGAGTGGAATTATGCAGTAGTTGTTCGAGAAATTCATAATCTCTGGGGTTGTCTTCTGCAATGATTACCCGAATGGTTTTCATGGGCAGCTCCTTAAAGAAACAAACTACGAGCGGTAGCGCTCGTTTCGGCCATCGCTCAGCTTAGGGGATGGTGGCGGTGGATGACTGTGGTAGTAACGGCAAGCTGAGTTCAAAACAGGTGCCAGAAGAAAAACGTGACGGTTTCCATATGTAGTGTGCACCGATGATGCGGGCGCGTTCCTGGATATTATGTAGGCCGCGACCCGAGGAATCGGGACGTGCTTCAAACCCGCGTCCGTTATCTTCTACGGTCAGGATGAGTTCGGCATCGGTGCAGTCAAAGGTGAGCTCTAGCCTGGTGGCATCGGCGTGTTTGTATACATTATGTACCGCCTCAGAGATAATGCGGTACAGTTGCAGTTGTATCGTTTTAGGTAGATCCAAGTCCTCGGCGGCGCTGGAAGCGAAAAAATTGGTTTCGACGTTGTTGTTTTTTTCGTGACTGGCCAGATGCGCCTCGAGGGCAGCGGTCAGACCTAGAACGTCCAGTGTTTGGGGGTGAAGATCGTCCATCACCTCACGCAGATTGTTGATGGTCCCCTGAAGCCGAGTTTCCAGTTCTTCTGCGGCGGCTCGGCAGGTGTGGTCTTGCTTGAGACCCTGAATGTCACGCAGCACATTGGAAAGGTCGGCAAGGGTCTGGTCGTGCAGGTCGCGGGCGATGCGTCTACGTTCATCCTCGGCTCCCTGCAGCAGTTTCTCTGCTCCCACTACACGGACAAGTTTCTCCGCCATGGTGTTGAGGGAAACGGTCAAATCGTCCAGCTCATCGCTGATGGTTTCCGGCGAATCTGTCAGGGAGCTCTCTCCACGCAGCAAATTGTTGGCGCCATTGGAAATGATCTGGATCCGGCGCAGAATACGGCGCGAAAAAAACCAGGAGAGCAGAATGCCGATGATGATGGCGGCACTCATGACAACCAGCGAAACCAGAGTGGTGCGAGCCACCAGCTCATCCATGCTCTGATTGCGCAGACTCTTGAGTTTGCCGCGCTGACTGCGCGCTTTCTCTATCAGATGCATCAGTTGCGGGCGCAGGATATCCAAGGTGGCGAGAAAGCGGTCGGTGTCAATACCTTCCTCTGGATTGAGTTTTATGACAATCGACCTTAGGCTCTGGAGGCGTTCGGGTTCGATATCCAGATAGATAGCCGAGCGTTCCAGGGCATCAGCGAGGTGAGAATAGAGCATGTCCATCTCTTCGAGACGGCTGGTGTCGATGGCGAAGTTATGCCGAAGCGATAGCGCCAGACCTTGGATACGCTTAGCCGCCAGGTCTGCCTCGGCCAGGGCGATAAATGATTTGCCCAGATCGCTGGCCTGACGACGTTTAACCGATAGGTCCCAGTAGGTATACTGCATGAATACAAGCAGCATGCCCGCAATGAGTAAAACGGTGGCCGGAGCCATGAATACCTGATGCTTAAGTTTTATTCGCATGTCAAAAAATTAGCACAGCGTCAAGATTAGCACACTGTGTAAACCCACAGATTTGCAATGCATACGCAGCTACTTTCGACGGGATATTCCGACAAAAAACAGGCTTTCTCCACGCTGTACCAGTAGCCGCACGCTCTTGTCTTTGGTCTCACCCTCCTGGCGTGTCGCATGGAGCAGTTCAAACACGTTATTTACTGGGATCTGGTTGTATTCCAGAATAACATCGCCGGGAGCAAGGCTGGTCATCGCTGCGGGTGAGTCTGGAGTGATCGAGGTTATTACTGCGCCATGATTTGCCAGGATGCCATACTGGCGTCGGAGTTCCAGGGTTATGTTGTGCAGGGTCAATCCGAGCGAAGCAGGTGCCTCGGCCTGCGTTGATTGATCTGGCAGGGTAGTTTCAATCAAGAGTGAAGCGGGGGCGGCCTGTGCGATAATTTCTACCTGAGTCTGCCATTTTTCCCCCTGGCGCAAGATGGTAAGGGTTGCGCTTTCCCCAAGGGGAATCTGCGCCGCTAGGCAGGAGAGATCATTGATCTGCTTAATCTCCTGACCATTAAACGCCAATATAATATCTGCGTGTTGCACTCCAGCTTTTGCCGCTGGAGAAGAGTCATGTACTGCAGAGACCAGAGCGCCGTGAGTATTGTGCAGTCCAAATGATTCGGCCAGCGCCGGAGTAATATTTTGCACCGTGAGTCCCAGCCAGCCCCTGGTTACATGCCCATTGTGGCGGAGCTGAGGCAAAATAGCTTTGACGGAATTGATAGGAGTGGCGAAGCCGATTCCGTGTCCGTGTGCCACGATTGCGGTATTTATCCCCACCACTTCAGCGTTGGTGTTGAATAGTGGTCCGCCGGAGTTGCCTGGATTGATGGAGGCATCCGTCTGAATGAAGTTGTCGTACGGACCGGCCCCGATTACGCGCCCCTTAGCGGAGACAATTCCTGCCGTGACCGTCTGTTCCAATCCGAAAGGATTGCCGATAGCCAGAACCCATTGCCCAACTTCGAGTTTGTTGCTGTCTCCTAAGGTGACTGTGGGCAGTGGCGTCACCGTGTTTATCTTTAGCAGAGCAATATCCAGCTGCTGATCAGTGCCAACAATGGTTGCCGGGAAGGTTTGACCGTCGGAGATTTTCACCGTAACTTTGTGTGCATCATCGACTACATGCTTATTGGTAAGTACATACCCGTCTTCAGAGATAATAAACCCAGAGCCTAAATAACGGTGAGTGCTGGGTTTGCTTCCTCGTGAAGGGATGAGGCTGTCAAGAAAGTCATGCAGCATGGTCGAGCTGCCACCAGCACTGGCAGATTCAGCGTTGTTGCGTAAGGTGCTGATATTGACGACGGCAGGTTTCAGTTCCTTGCTCAGGTCGACAAAATCTAGACTCCCTAGGCCTATCGTCGGGACTGAGATGAAACAGAAAATGCTTAGTAGAAGACAAAAACGCTGAGGGTGCATGGAGGTTTCCTCACACTGGTAGTTTACGGTTTAGTGCAGATGGTGAGTTTTCGGCCCCGATATTTAGCAGACTTTGCGGGTGGAGGCAACAGACTAGAGAGGCAATATGTTGTACTTTGGCACCGAGGTCCTTTAGGGCCGTGTGGAGCGTGGTGTGGGCGTCTTGGACCAGTCCAGCGGTAAGGTTACCTTGAAGGTGCTGCCGGCGTCGACTGCAGACTCGACGTGGATGCTTCCGTGGTGAGATTCTACGATCCACTTTGCAATGGCTAGTCCAAGGCCGGTTCCGCCGTTGGTGCGGTTGCGTGCTGCATCGGTACGGTAGAAGCGCTCGAAAATATGCTCGATGTGTTCTGGCTCGATGCCAATACCAGTGTCTTGAATCGACACAATGGCGGACTTTTCGGTGCATTCGAGTTTAATGCAGATGTTGCCGTATTCCGGAGTGTAGCGCAGCGCATTGCTGAGCAGGTTCCAGAACAGTTGCCGCAGGCGCAGGTCGTCTCCGTTGAGCCAGATCTCCTTGTCGACCTCGTGCTGTAGATGAACTTCAATGTGTTTATCCGCAGCAAGTTTGCGTGCCTGCACATACATTTCCTGCAGCAAGTCACTAAGACTTAAGTGGCTGATAGATAAAGGTAATTCTCCTGATTCGCTTTTGGCCAGGGTCAGCAGATCTTCTATGATCCGCCCCATGCGCTCTATCTCCTCCATGTTGGATATCAGGGTGCTGCGATAATCCTCCGCATTTTTACCCCAGCGCAGGGCTACCTCGGTTTCTCCGCGCATGATGGTCAGGGGGGTGCGCAGTTCGTGCGAGGCATCGCCGGAGAACTGGCGAATGCGACTGGTCGAGTTCTGCAGACGTTTGAGCATGGCGTTGTATGCGTTGAAAGCAGCGGCGAAGTTATAGCATTGTTGTTCCGTTTCGAAGGGATGAGCGAGGGAGTCGATGTCGGTACTGGTGCAGTGGGAGGTGAAATTATCAAGTGCGGCTTTGCATGTGTTTATTTTTCCAGCCAAAACAAAAGCCAGCAGCAATAGCGAGAGAATAAGCACCAGAGCCAGAATAAGTGAAGACATCCCGCTGCATATGCAGGATGATTCTAAGAAGAGCCATCCTTTGTAAAGGGTGGCACCGGCTGCCACAGCGACAGCCAGTGCCAAGCTTAAAATACATCCTAGCGCGGTTTTGCTGCGCAGGCATGCATCATACTTCCTTGAGAACATACCCGACACCGCGGATGGTATGAATCAGTTTCTTGTCATAATCTTTGTCAACTTTTTTGCGTAGATAGTTGACGTATACATCAATGATATTGGTAAATGAATCAAAGGTATAGTCCCACACGTGCTCAGCGATCATGGTGCGGGTTAGCACTTGATTGGGAGAACGCATGAAGTATTCGAGCAGGCCATATTCCTTGGCAGTCAGGTCGATCTCTTTTTCCCCGCGCCACACTTTGTGGGTTACTGGGTCGAGGCGCAGATCGGCAAAGAAAATCTCAGCGCCACGGTCTTCACCGCTACGCCGTACCAGCGCGCGCACGCGGGCTAACAGTTCGGCAAAAGCGAAGGGCTTGGTTAGATAGTCATCACTGCCGCTGTCAAGACCAGCCACGATGTCATCGACATTGTCTTTGGCGGTCAGGCACAAAATAGGAGTTTTGACCCCCTTCTCGCGCAGTTCCCGAATGACAGTGAGGCCGTCTTTTTTTGGCAGCATCACGTCCATTAGAACGAGGTCATAGCGGTTCGCCTCGGCCATGTATAGGCCCTCTTCGCCATTGGCGGCGATGTCTACGGAAAATTTCTCCTCTTCCAGGCCCCGCTTGATAAAGCTGGCTACCTTTTTTTCGTCTTCAACAACTAGAATTTTCATGATTCCTGGCTCCTTTAAGTTGGATCTTTGTTTTGGCTTCAGGGTAGAGGGAGGTAGTGGTTCCGTATCCCATTAAGCGGTTTTTTAAGATAGTAATGGCTGTTAAAGCCGCGCACTGCCCATGAAAGCGGCTTTGTTTTCAGGTTTAGATCATCTTCAATTTTACTAGTACCTCGTTTGCGGTTTCTTCAACCGCCTTGCCAGTGACATCAACAATGGCCCACTTCTGACGCCGGAAAAATTTTCTGGCAGCCTGAAGTTCTTCTTCGATCTGTTCAAACTGGGCATAAGCCTCGCGCGGATTTTGCCCGAGATTGCGCAGGCGCGCGGCGCGAAGTTCTACCAACCGCTCAGACTTGATTAATAAACCAGCTACGCGATTGTGCTCCAGGGTTAAGAGCTCTGGTGGTGGGGCTATGCCGCTCACCAGAGGAATGTTGGCTACCTTCCACCCTCGGTGCGCAAGATACATGGAAAGAGGTGTTTTACTTGTGCGCGACACCCCAACCAAGACAATATCTGCTTTGTTGAGAAATCGAGTTTCCTGCCCGTCATCGTTGCGTACGGTGAATTCTATGGCGTCGATGCGGCGGAAATAGTCGTCATCGACACTGTGGAGCAACCCCGGGGTTTCGTTTGGAGTAGTTCCCAGAAATTCTGACAAGCGCACCAGCAGAGGGGTGATAATGTCTACACTTATCAAGCCCATGGCGCTACACTCTTCATGTACCAGACGTGACAGCTCTCGGTTGACCATGGTATAAATCACCATGGCCTGTTGCTGGGCAGCTTTGTCCAGAGCGGCGTATATTTGGTTTTTGCTCCGTACATTGCTTACCCTGGTTACCTGCGCATCTCGATGTTGAAACTGGGTCAGAGCCGCGGACACTATTTTTTCTGCCGTTTCTCCAGTAGCATCAGAGAGGAGCAGGACTTTTTTCCCGGCACTTATATTGGCTTCAACTGGTGTTTGCATTTTATGGTGCTTAATGTCCTATAGCATAAAAAGGGGGCTATGCAAGAAAGGCAGCAGAAAAACATCGGTTTTACTTAAGCTGGAGCATCTGATGAATGTCCAATAATTCAGTACTTGAAAGCCTTACATCCTTAAGTCCCTGTTAGCTGCCGAGCCCTGTCTTTATTACCTGATATGGTAAAAAGATGTGCGCTTGACACTGCTAAACTCATTAGGTGAACATAACAAGTATCTCGTTTTTTGGGACACTGTCAAGAAATTTCATTGGATTATCTTTTTCCATTGTCTTTCAATTGCCATTTTCATTGTATATTCCGGAGCGTTTCCATTGCCTTTCCGGTTTCGATTTGTTACATAAGCAAAATGACTGAAAACTGGTATGAAATATCCTGCACTATCCCTGTGGCCAGCACCGATGAGGTGTGTGAAGTGATGGTTGCGATGGGAAGTACAGGGGTTATCGTAGATGAGCGCAAGCTCGACACCTTTATTGTACCTGATCCTGACGAAATATCATCAGACACCTACGCCATCAAGGCCTTTTTCCCTGCGGACACCCCAATAGAACCGCTGCTTGAAGCAGTTCATACCCGTGTGCTCAATGATGTTATAACGCTACGCAAGGCCGGTATTCATCTGGCTTGGCGCCAGATTGGCAACCAGGACTGGGCAGAAGGGTGGAAGCAATATTTCACTGCGGTGCGCATCGGTAAAAAATTGGTGATTAAACCAAGTTGGGAGCGAACTCAATTCGTCGCAGCTGTGATTGTTACCCTTGATCCCGGAATGGCATTTGGCACTGGCACCCATGGTACCACGCGCCTGTGTCTTGAGTTTATTGCCCACCTGCACGATTCCGGTCATGCTGCTCGGCACATTCTCGACGTCGGAACCGGATCGGGCATACTGGCTATTGCTGGGGCCGCACTCGGCGCAGAACGCGTAGTCGCCTGCGATATTGACCCAGTGGCGGTGCAGACAGCACATGAAAACGCAGTACTCAACGGTTGCGCTGACCGGATAGAGGTGACCTTAGAGCCGGTGCAGAATATCGGTGGAGCCTTTGACCTGGTGGTGGCAAATATTCTGGCGGAGGAAAATGTGCGTCTCGCCTCAGAACTCTGCGCGCGCGTGGCTCCCGGAGGCTATCTGGTTCTTTCCGGGATTCTGCGCGAGAAAGTAGATTATGTCACCGCAGCTTTTTCTCCCCGCTACGCTACGCCCGCGGTGATTGATTACGCCGGTGAATGGGCATGCATCAAGTACCGAAGAACAATCTAATGCGTCGTTTTTATGTGCCACACTTGAATGATGTGGCTTCAACCCTGGAACTTTCTGCGGAAATCTCCCATCACATTGTAAAAGTGTTGCGCCTGCGCCCCGCAGATAGTTTTGATCTGTGCGATGGCGCCGGGCGGTGCTGGCGGGTTGCACTTGAAGAGTGCAATGCAAAAAAAGCGCAGGTGCGGGTACTTGATCGGCGTACCGAAGCTGAAACAGCTGTATACATTGAGTTGCTGCAGGGACTGCCAAAGGGAGATCGTTTTGACCTGGTGCTGCAGAAAAATACTGAGCTTGGCGTGAGTCGTTTTATTCCAGTGTATACTCGACGCTGCCAGGGACATATTGCGCGCGAAAAAGAAGATAAAAAGCACCAGCGCTGGGAAAAAATTGTGCAGGAGGCCGCGCGCCAATCTAGGCGTAGTTGGATGCCAAGGGTAGAAAAACCAACGCCACTGGAAGCTGCTTTGCAGACATGCACCGCCGGGTTACGCTTGGTGTTGTGGGAGGAGGCTGAGGCGGAATTGAGCACAGTGCTTCCAACAAAACTGGAACATGAGCAGAGTACAATTGCAGTTTTAATCGGCCCAGAGGGGGGACTTGCGCCGGACGACATAGAATTGGCGCGTACCTACGGGTTTGCTCCAGTGCGTTTCGGTCCTCGGATTTTGCGCACCGAAACGGCCGGTTTTGCAGTCAGCACCGTGCTGCAGTACCTGTATGGAGATATAGGGAGATCACCTCAGTCTAGAGAGTGAACTTTTGCTTAGAACGCCTACGAGTGCTGACATGGTGTATAAAATGGAGAAGGTATGCGTTGTCCTCATTGCAGTTATAATAGCTTTGCCCACCTGTCCAGGTGTAAGAAATGTGGTGGAGAGCTACACGAAATGTACGTTCAAACTTCTGCGCCTGAGGACAGTGATGTAACGGAAGAAACGTTTGCCGATGAAGTTTACACCCAAGAAGTTATATCTGCCCCAGAAGCCGAGTTAGAGGCGACTCACGAGTCCGTAGAAGATTCCGTAGAAGATTCCGTAGAAGATTCCGTAGAAGATTCCGTAGAAGATTCCGTAGAAGATTCCGTAGAAGATTCCGTAGAAGATTCCGTAGAAGATTCCGTAGAAGATTCCGTAG
>Ga0265295_1008402_pt1 | contig 11477 bp, 11 predicted proteins | sample Munlansysbiofilm_FD_192503 | JGI IMG/M metagenome (GOLD analysis project Ga0265295, IMG submission 192503) | Leachate microbial communities from a municipal landfill in Southern Ontario, Canada - Methane capture system biofilm | ecosystem: Engineered > Solid waste > Landfill > Unclassified ... | reverse complement strand
GAAGCGTGGAGAAAAATCCTGAACAATGCCAAGCATATCATGCAATACTAAAACTTGCCCATCAACGCCATTACCAGCTCCGATTCCAATAATAGGAATAGAGACACTTTCTGCCACTTTTTTTCCTAAAGTAGCAGGGATTTTTTCTAATACAATCGAAAAGACACCAGCCCTTTCTAATAATTTGGCATCATTAATAAGCTGATCAGATTCTTCGCGATCAGTTGCCCGAACCGAATAAGTACCAAACTTATGAATCGATTGTGGCATTAAACCCAAGTGACCCATTACTGGAATTCCAGCAGATAAAATCCGGTTAACGGATTCTATAATCTCTTTTCCGCCTTCTAGTTTAACAGCATCTGCTCCGGTTTCCTTCATAATGCGAATGGCCGAATTCAAGGCTTCTTTAGAATTCCCCTGATAGGTGCCAAAAGGCATATCGACCACAACAAATGCACGCTCAACAGCTCTTACCACAGACACTCCATGATAAATCATCTCATTTAAGGTAATGGGCAAAGTTGTTTTATTGCCAGCCATCACATTGGATGCAGAGTCTCCCACCAAAATAACATCAATACCAGCCATATCAAGCAATTTAGCAGTAGAATAATCATATGCCGTCAGCATTGCTATTTTTTCTTTATTGGCTTTCATTTTATGCAAAACATGAGTGGTAATTTTACTCACATTTTCTGACAAATAAGATACCATAGTGTTTAAATTTTGGTTGCGAAATTACTCATTTTTAATGACACTACAACAATATATTCATAAAGCTTACTACCGATTCAATTGCAAAGCGACTTCCTTTTTCAAATTTTCCAAATACGATTTAGCTTCTGGGGCAGACTCAGCGGGTGACCAAGTGGCAAATGTCTTGTCATTATCAACCAAGTACGGTCCATCCTTGATCTCATAATAAACCGTATTCTCTTTTAAAGATATTAAAGTATGCCAAACAGCAGGCGGAATTTCAACAAGAGAAATATTTTTTAATTCAAAATGAATTACATTTTCAACATTTCCTTCATCATCAAACAGAATCAATGCCATTTCACCTGTCAGCAAAATGAAAATTTCTCTTTTATCTGGATTTTCATGCTTGTGCGGACGAATATAAGTATCTGGTAGCAAAGCATTAAGCATTCTCTGAATAGAATCATCAGAAGTTTCATGAAAATTAAAACTCTTTCGCCTTCGAGGACTTTTACCAGCCTCTTCACTTAGATTTTCAAGAAAATCACGATCTACTATTTTTATTTTTTTCATTAGAAAGCGATGATTTTAAATTCTGTTCTGCGATTTATGGCTCTTCCTTCTGGAGTTTCATTATCCGCTATCGGAACATCCATTCCGTAACCTTTATAAGTTAGTTTTGATTTGTCAATTCCTTTTGAAATCAAGAAATCAAAAACAGATTTTGCACGATTGTTTGAAAGCGTTTTGTTGTGATCTCGTGATCCAAGATTATCAGTATGACCGCCAATTTCAATCTTCACATTTTTATTTTTGGTCATCAAACTCACCAATTTATTAAGTTCAATAATCGATTCTGGTTTCAAATCATATTGATCGGTGTCAAAAAAGACATTTTTCAACACCACGACTTCACCAACACGCATCATTTTTAATGGGATATCTTTCTTAAACGGCTCTGTTTTTGAATAAATTCCCGTTAAATTAAAGTTATCAGAATAGAAAAGGAAGTTTTCATTGTTTACATTTAATGAATATTCATTATCGGTTGGAATACAAACCAAAAATTCTCCAGTTTGTGCATCCGATTTTAATATTGTAACCGTATCGCCAGTGTGAATATTTACAAGTTCAATAGTGGCTTCCAGTGGTTTAAGCGTCAATTCATCAAAAACTTTTCCTTTAAAATAGGTGACAGAAGTAGGACGAATATTTTCATCCAATTCAAACCAGTAAAGATCCAAACCACCAAATCCACCTGGTTTATCAGATGAATAATAAGCAATATTTCCTCTGGAATTTACAATCAAATTCACCTCATCATCCACCGTATTAATAGGATAACCAAGATTTACGGGTTCGGTCCAATTATTTTGAGCGTCCATGCGAGAGAGAAACAGATCTTTTCCACCCATTCCTTTATGTCCATCACTGGAAAAATAGAGCGTCCTTCCATCGGGATGAATAAATGGCGAAACTTCACTAAACGGAGTATTGACGGGAGGTCCAATATTTTCAGGCTCCGTAAAAACGCCCTCTTCAACCATGGTTGTTTTCCAAATATCAGTTCCGCCAACTCCTCCTGCACGATTGGAAGCAAAATAAATAGTTTTTCCATCGGCAGCAAAAGAGGGCTGCGATTCCCATGAGGAAGTATTCACTGGGCGACCGATATTTCGCGGTGTCGTCCAGTTTTTCCCAAGTTTTTTCGACCAATACAAGTCGCAACTTCCTTGACCATCAGGTCGATTGCAACCCGTAAAAACCAAATATTTCCCATCGGGAGAAATGCTTTGAGCCCCTTCATTATAATGTGTATTAACAGGACTTCCCAAGGGACGACGAGGAGTCCATTCTCCATTTTCATCTTTTTGTGTAATGTAAAAATCCTCTTCGTGCGTGCAACCTGCACAAATTGTATATTGATCTTTGGGGCGACGTACCGTGAAAATAAAAGTCTCTTCATCCGCTGTTATCGTGGGCAAATATTCGTCCCATTCGGAATTAATATAATCTCCAAAATTTTGAGGATCGAATTTCACTGGATTATTCATCATGTTAACTGCAAATTCGCATCTATTAATATAGGTTTGAACCGTTTTCATATGGTCGGCATTGTTTCCTTTAAGATGCATCGACTTTTCAAAATTAACCAGTCCTTCGCGATACATTCCACAATCCATTTGCTGAATGGCTAACAAATAAACCAAAGCTGGATAAAATTCAGCATTTATTTCATATGCTTTTTGATAATACTTAACAGCAGAAGAGCATTTTTTCATACGACCGTACGTATCGCCCATGACAATATAGGCTTCAATAAAATTAGGATCCTCATTTATAGCCTCATTTAATTCCAATATTGCTTTGTCTAAATATCGAGTATCCAAAGCATTCAAAGCACGTTGATAAGAACGGGCTGCTTTTTTTGAAGTGGTCGTCAAATCTTTAGATCCAGGCTGACTCCAAGCATTAAAACTTAGAAAAAGAAAAGAGATAAATAATATTTTTTTGATCATAATAAGATGTATTTATTTATGGAATCCGCATAAATTTGTGACTTTGCAACGAAATTTCCCAGCGATTGTTTGATTTTACATACTCCACAATTTGAGGAATGATTTCTTTAAAACTGCTCCACTCAGGTTGTAAGTATAGCTTGCATGTTTTTTTAACTTTTGGCATAAAAGATTCAGCCCAATCAAAATCGATGTCTTCAAACACAATCACTTTTAATTCATCAGCCATAATTAACTGATTTTCAATGGGAGGAAAATTGTGCTTGGGAGAAATGCAAATCCAATCCCAATATCCCGAAATGGGTTCCGAACCAGAAGTTTCCAAAAAGGTTTCGATGCCATTTATTTTCAACAAACGAGTTAAATACTCCAAATTGTACAATGCAGGCTCTCCACCCGTAACAACCACGGCCCGACTGCCCGATTTCATAACCCGATCAATCACCTCATCTACGTTTATTGGTGGAAAATCAACCGCATTCCAAGTATCTTTGGCATCGCACCAAAAACAACCGATGTCGCAACCGCCAATTCTGATAAAATATGCTGCTTTTCCTGTGTTATATCCCTCACCCTGAACAGAATAAAACTCTTCAGCAATGGGTAAAAAACGACCTTCTTTTGTATTGTCTTCTGCTTTCAAAATATTTTTTTTCAAAATTACTCTTTTTTGAGGTATGAGCGCATAACAAAAAGTCAATAAATCTCTAAAATTTCTATTGTTTTGTTGTTAAACACGAGCTTATCTCCCACTTTTTTGCCTTGAATGGGGGGAAAAGATTGGAAAAAGGATTGGAAAAAGATTGAGGGGAAAAAGATTGGGAGAAAAAGATTGAGGGGGAAAGATTGGGAAGAAAAGATTGGGGAAAAGATTGGAAAATAAAGATTGGGGGGAAAAGATTGGGAAGAAAAAAGATTGGGGGGAAAAGATTGGGGGGAAAAAAGAAGATTGGCGAGGAAAGATTGAAAAAGAAGATTGTTGTAGATTAAAACAACTTTAAATCATTTAGAAATAATTCAAACAAACAACAATAATTTACATATCTTACATACAGTATACTAATAAATTAACTACTAAAATAAATATATTTTCATAAAATAACATAACTATTAAAATAAAACATATATTTGCTGAATCAAATAACAACTCATGAATTATTTCATTTTGCACAACTCTTTTATAAAACATCCATTCTTAATAGAGAGAGAGAGAGAGAGAGAGAGAGAGACCATTTAGGGCTTCAGGTTTTAATTTTTCAACACATTCACTTTATTATAGCACGAGCAGTTTTTGCCCTGCAAAGCATTTTGGCACTTTAAAATCAATCATGGCTTTGAAGCCCTGCATGGTTCTAAAGTGCTTTTTAATTTACGCACTATTATTAACCAAAATAAAAACTGCATTTAAAGATAAAATCTTCCGAAACGAATGTAAAAAACACTATTTTTGGACGCAAAGATTCACAAGTTTTGATAAAAAAAACTGCGAAAAGGTGAATTAAAAAACAACCCAAATTCAATTAATGAATAAATAAAATTAGACATGAAAAACCTACTTATCAAAATTATACCAATCATCACAATTTTTTTCACATGTATATCTTGTGAAAAAACAGATGAAAACAATTACGATATTAATAAACAAAAACTTCTCAAACCAGGGATAAACAACATTGTTACTATCAAATACACCATAGATGGTATTACAAATACTTTTACAGGACAAAACATAGAATCAACTTTAAATTGGAAACAAATCTCTGACACAGATTCAACCGAAACATTAATTGGCAATGTAATTTTCGATATTTCAGAAATACCAGATGTGTATGTTTTAAAAATTGAAAACAATAACTTAGCCCTTTCAATTGAAAACAGCATTTATAGTTTTGAAGAAATAGTTTTGAATCAGTTTAGGGATTCTTTGTCATTAAACATCATTACACCAAATGATCGATTAGTAAACTTTTTTTATTACGATAATGGCAATGCAATTCCAAGTTTCCTTGAAGGATTAGAAGAAGGTCAAATAATTTCATTCAAAAACAAATCTGCATTTCCAATACTTCCAATACTTAGGGGAACAGCTATTATTATTGGAATTGCTGTTAATTATTACTGCGACAAAGCAATAGTAAAAGATGTAGAAAATTGCCGTTTAAACGGCAAATGTGCAAAGGTATTCCCTTGCAAAGCAGAATGCGTAGAATGTGCAAAGCCAAAGTAAAACATTTATTTGATTTTGAATTGTGAGTATGAATACTCACAATTCAAAATCAATATCACAAAACAAATTATTATATGAAAAAATTGACTATTTCAAGCATCATTATATGGCTAATAAGTTTTTGCTATATCCTAATATACCCTTCATTTTCGGAAAACATCAACACCAATAGCACTCCTAACCCCCTACTTAGCTTATTTTCGGATTTTAGCCCAATAGTGTTGATTATTATTTTTGTCATCTTTATTCCAATAATCGAAGAAATTGCTTTCAGATATTGGACTTCATTAAAAAAAACGACAATTATAACCTCTTGTGCTTCTACATCATTACTCTTCTTTATTGTTTTCAACAGTATCTTTATTTCAATGTTTATCTTGTTTATGCTATTATTTTTATTCTACTTTATCAGGAATTTGAAAAACAAAACAATTATAATTACAATTATTACAAGTATATTGTTCTCATTGCTTCACTATAACAATATCGGCGACCAGTTCAATTGGATATATAAAGCATCTTATCATCTTAACATAACAAGTGCAGGAGTAATACTTGCAGCTATTGGTTTAAAAACCAAGTTTATTTACTGTATAATTGCACATTCTTTAAATAATCTTGTTGCATTTAGTTTACTGCTTTTTTTATTCAACAAAAACATTTACAACATCGAAAGTAATACCTATATTGGAAAAATAGAAACACATTCAATTTTTTCAAATAAAAAAACAAATGAGTACATAACAAAAGATTCTATACAAATATTTAATTCTCTTAGCAATCTTATGAGAGGACTACACGATTTTAAGAATGACACTTTTTACATGTTTTACACTTACGATTTTATGCAATACGACTTGACTGTAAATTCAATTGACGAATTTGAAATATCAAAAGAAGAGCTTATTAAAGATATTGTCTCACTTAAAAATATTAAAACAGTATCAATAGAAAAAAATGCATATACTTTAAAATTATTGGACACAATAAATTTTAACGCAAATGCCTCAGAAAATAATTTTTACATTAATCTTGACAACTATCTAAGTTTTTTGAGAAACAAAAAAGTAATGATAAAAAAGGAGGCAAACACTCCAAACATAATCCTAAATCTTGAATCAAGTATTTTATCAGAAAAAAACATTGGAAAAATTAGAAATAATTTAAAAACACATCATAATATTGACATTTCAAATACTGAAAACTCTAGCATTACCGTTATTTCATATTCTTTATAATCAAAAACTAATTTTATCTAACTTGTTTCTCAAAACGACAATACACTAGCAATTATTATTTTACCCCTCGCATAAAAAAAACTAAAAATATGAAAAACCGTCTATTCTTCTTGATAATTCTGCTTTCATTAGAATGCCAATCTCAAAGTTACTTTAATGAATTATTTACCTTGGACACTACAATAATATTAAAGACAACAGATTTTGCCACAGTTGGAATTTATGGAACTGCCACTGCTTCATATAAAAACTTCATAATCTTTACTGACCACACACGAGCGATGAAATCACACGACTCTATTCCTTTCTTAAAATACGACATTGAAAACGAAAAATTAAGTAGCTTCTACCTCATAACAAACAATCATGAGATTTTTTCTTCAAAATACACCACGATTAGAAATATTGATTAAACGAAAATAATATTTTTGTTTCATTATTCAAACACATTGTTGTTTTCAAAAAAACAAACTACAATTATATTGTGGATTACATTCTTCAAAACAATAATGATGAAGTATCTGTAATCAATGATTCTACAATTTTCGGCTTACATCAGAGAAATCCAGCTTCATCATACCTAATCTATGATTTCAAAAACAAAAAATACATTGAACAAAAAAATTACAGCATCGACATATTGGGCATGATTCACATCGCACCATCTAAATATCTCGATGCACACAAAGATCAACTTTATTCCATTAGTGCAAATAAATACGAAGTTGTACGTTACAATTATCTCACAAAAGCTACAGATACTATTATTAAACACAAGCCAAAAGAATGGAATAATTTTAGCGAAAAAGAAATTAGATTAATTAACAAAGCCCGCCCTGGAGGACCTGTAATTAAAGAGCTTCAAGAGATACTTCCAAGAAAAAATGTGATACACGGTTTAGCGATTATCAATGATACTACTATGTTTATAAGACATCTACAAGGGTATTATGGACAAAACTTAGAACTTTTTGTTGATATTTGGAAATTACAAAACAATGAATGGATACTATCTGCATCAAACATCAAATATAGAGACCCTGTTGAACCAAATTCTATAATATCAAAAAACAACTACCCGTTTTTTTTACACCATTCATTTAACTATAATAAAAAAGGGCTTTTTTATACAATTTCAGATAAAGAAACAGAACTCTCACCAATTGGGATGACTTATACTGAGTTTTATGAAAAAAATCAAAACGAACTAATCTCAAAAGAACCTGTTTATAAACTAAATATTTTCCATAAAAAATGAAAAAAAACATAACTATTCTATTACTTTTTTTCATAAGTGCTGATTTGCATTGCCAAAAATCGCTCGATTCCATTAAAATATTCAATGAAATAAATAAAAAGTTTTACTTAAAAGACTCCATCCCTGAACACTCTATTATTATATATTATGGAGAGCCAGTATGCACTGAATGTATTGAACATTTAATTCACTTCGCAAACCATTACAAAATTCCATTTTATCTAATTATCGAAGACAGAAACGACATCCTTTATCGAAAGATGAAAATTTGGGACTTTACACAGAAAAGTGAGAATATCAAAGCAATATTTTTTGACAAAACACAGCATGAAAAGTCCATAAAATCAATTTGTAAGCTCAATGGAAATTTTCCAATTTTGATTTTTTATGACAAAAAAATTAAAATGTTTGACTCAAAAAAAATATTTAGAGATAAGAATCTTTTAGAAATCAATCAAAAAGTGCAGTCTAGGCTTTTAGAAAATCGAGTATTTTGAAAATCTGATTTTGGCACATATAATGGATTCGTTTTAATATTACGTGATGTTTTACCTACAGCGAGTCTTGGATTAGAATTCAAATTATAGAACCACCAAAAAAGCATTTCGCCTTTATACTTTTGCGTCATTCAAAAAAAAGCACTTAAAAAAAACATTCTTCCGAAACCATTGTAAAAAACACTATTTTTGGACGCTAAGATTCACAAGTTTTGATATAAAACTGCGAAAAAGTGGATGATATTACACTAATTATCAACATTAAACAGAATCAAAATGAAAAAACCATTCTTCAAATTAGCATTCTTTGTAATCTTTTCATTATTGTCATACGCTTGTTCAAAGACATCAGAACTAAACAATAATAAAATAAATAATCAAAAACTAGACAACATATTACTATGTGAAAATAACAAAAACCGTTTACCGCCAGGTGTATCAGGTAAAATATATCATGCATCATGGTCAGAATGGGGCAGAACGAGCCAAAATTGTAAGAGTTGGGGATTATGCAACTACACTGATTGTTGGTTCTGTTGTATTAATGATGAAACAGGTCAAATCGTAGACTGTAATACAGGAAATCCTATTAAAAATTATGGAACAATTTATTATGACGATAATATTGGTATAGGAAAAATGCTAATAGAGATGAATCCAGAATATGCCGATCATCAAATTGCAATTACAGGAAAATTAACACTTTATATTGATAATGACATCTATGGTGACAAATTTATACTATTAAAAGGCGAATATTCATTCAATACAGAAATAGGAAAATTTGGCGGCTATGTCATAAACGTATCAATTATAGACAAGTAACAATTGTAACAAATGGTTGCTTGTTTAATTTATCTTAATCTAGATTTTTCATTCAACCATTTTTGAAAAAATGTTCTTTATGAAAATACTATTATTATCATTAATATTATCATTCATTTTTATTACTTCTTGCTCTATAAATGGCTCTTTTCAAGGTTTATTTAGCTACTACAAAACTACTAATAATGATAATAAAATTACTTTTATAAAAAGCACTGAAAATAACAATTATTGTAATAATGCATATGACTCAGCAACAATTGTTATTATCAACGGCACAGAATTAAAAAAGTGTTTGTCCCAAAAAAGCATTACACTCGTCTATATTTGGTCGCCAAAATGCAATAGTGCGAAATGCTATCCATTATTTCTTTTACAAGATCTATGCACACAAAAGAATATAGAACTGCTGGTTGTTGCAGAATACTATGACACTCGGAAAATGACTAAAAATCACAATTTAATTCATCCAATTTTTGGCATTGACACAAAGTATTACAAATCTAATTTCACCTCTAGATACTTGGACTTATTCCTTCGAGATTTATTAATTGACGTAAATCATACAACTTTGGAAAAGATAAAATATAACAATTTTTTCTATTTTAGAAATGGAATTTACGTGAAATCATTCAACGATATTCAAGAAATTAACCAATAAGGGACAAAAGGCTGAAAGTCGCCCTCCGACTTTTAGTCGGAGTACGACTTGGCAACTCCAAGTCATTAGATGAGTTTTGCAATTTTATCACAGACTTTCAAGCACTTACATTTTCATTTTAAATATAATTCATATAGTTGCTCATTAAAAAGTAATAGGGATTAAAAACATCCTATTTTTGCTGGAAATTAAATACACAAAAATGCATTATCATCTTTTTAAATATTCACATTTTACAGATCACACTCACATAAATAGTTCCTCTTCTGATTGTAAAAAACATGAAAAAAAACAAATATTATTTACTTCGCTATCAACTATTCTGTTTTTACTTCTCTTTGTTTCATGCACTAGGAACAAAGTTGAGCAACTTTCGATTTTAAATCATGTCATCAAATCTGATACAATTTTCGAAAAAAATACATTTTTCTTGGGAAATAACAACAATGGCCTTGTTGACATGAAATTCATTAATGATTCTGTTTTGTTATTCTCCATAATCAGAGAAAACAGCAATTGTTATCTAAAAACCTATCTTATTAATGACAGCATAGAAACAATGGATGAAAGAAAACTGTCCGAAGAATTAAGCAAAATAATTAGTGAAGGAAATTGCTCAAATATTTTTATGATAAATCCAGATTCTTTGATAATTTCTTCAGATTTAGCTTTTTATTTTTACTCCTTTGTAAGTGACACAATATACAAAACCATAATAAGTGACCCAAACAGCTATTTTTCCTCATTATACACAAACATTTTCTACGATCAGCCAAATGGCGACATCTACACTTATTACTCAGACGGATCTGCAAATTACATGAATGACATTCAAAGTAAAAAGAAAATCATTCGTTATGCAAAAATCAATGAAAACAATTTTGATATTAAAAAAATCACCGTCAGTATGAATGACACTGTAATTCCATACAACATAAACTTACAACATCATTTTGTTTATGCAAATGGTTTATTCATAAACAAAAGCAGTTACAATAACGGATTTGAAACATACAATCCTAAAACAAAAGAATATGATTACATTGATTTTTCATTTTTAAAGAAAACCAATGATAATACAGAATTTCATAATAACAACAAACGCAGTTACCAAAACCTTAAAAAGCATTACATGGATTCGTACATACAACAATCGCTAATGTATGATTATGAAACCCAAAAAATGGTTTTATTATATTTAAATCCCGTACCCGAAAGAGATGAAAATGGACTAATGCCAGAATTTTGCTTTCGTAAAAAAAACCTGTACATGTTCAATCAAGATTTCAAACCATTGGGCTACATCGAAACCAAAGAAGATTGTTTTATTCCGAGTTATTCCTTTGCCATAAACGGCAAAATACACATGCTCCGCATCAGTCAACATAAAATAACACTTAATACAATTGAATATGAATTACAGTAAACTGGCTTAACCCCCTTTAAATCGGACAATTTACTAAACTCGATGCAAACATACAAAATAATGTTATAAATTTGCAATGCAAGGAACAACCGACGGCGATTTTTTGAACCGTATGTTGTGAGAT
>Ga0265295_1008401_pt1 | contig 11477 bp, 11 predicted proteins | sample Munlansysbiofilm_FD_192503 | JGI IMG/M metagenome (GOLD analysis project Ga0265295, IMG submission 192503) | Leachate microbial communities from a municipal landfill in Southern Ontario, Canada - Methane capture system biofilm | ecosystem: Engineered > Solid waste > Landfill > Unclassified ... | reverse complement strand
CTAAATGTAATGGCGAGGTAGCTCAGCTGGTTAGAGCGCGTGATTCATAATCACGAGGTCGGGCGTTCAAGTCGCCCTCTCGCTACTAATAAAACAAAGGGTTACAGCAGTGTAACCCTTTTCTATTTCCTGCATTGTAACACATTTGTAACACAAAACTGCTCTTAGGGTGCTGTTTAATCAAAAAAACTTCTACTAACAATTTAGTATTTCGTCTCGGGTGTTGTGAACTTTGCCTTTGTCAACTATTGACAAAAGGTCTATCTGTATATTGGTTTGGTAATCTTTGGCTATTTCGGTTTGGGTGTTGTGTTCTTTGCCTTTATCAACTATTGATAAAGGCTGGTTATTACCTACATTAGTTTTTAAGTTCTCTCTCCCCCTCTCCAGCCTAAATCTTTGGCTATTTCGTCTCGGGTGTTGTGAGCCACTTTATCAATAGTTGATAAAGTGGATGTGCCACCACGATTAGCGGCTATGTTTATACCCTCCTAAAGTCTGAACTTGCTTTTGGGGTTTGGGTTTCATTATGCAACTGTTTTGCCACAACAGCCAACAAATTTGACAAGGGCAAGTTGATGTAAAAACTTTATTCCCTCGAAAGAAGAAAGTTTTAGAACTTTGCCAATAAAAAAAAGTGTGTAAGACTTTTACTGAAAAAAGGGGTAAAGTTTTACTAAGGATATGGTAGAACTTCTTAATCTACTATCAAAAGGCATCAAACAACTTTGTTAGAGCGGTTCGCATCGTACCAGTCGGCTAGTGTTTTTGGTTGGGTGTTATCGCTTTCCGAAGTTTCAACAATTGCCTCAAACTCGGTACGGTTCAATTTTGGTAAGGCGTATTCAAATAGTTTTACTAAAAAATCTAGCCTTTCCTTTGGCTCTAGCTGGTCAAGGTCGGCTTGAATGCTATCAAAATTATTATCTATTAAGTCACTAATACGCTCCCTTAGTTCTTTTGTATCCTTGTTCGGCGTGCCCTTTGTTCTACCGCCGTACTTTTTTCTTTTTACTTCGCTCATAACTTGTCTTTTTTATCTACTTCCAACTACTTTAGATATTTGCTTTAACGCTCATCTAACTTCAACAATATACCACTTTTTAGCTCATTTCTCAACCTTTTCATAACATATTGGGTTAAGTTAATATTTGCTGCATTGTTTGCAACCGCTGTAAATAGGGTTGAATTTCGCTTGTTGTCCTACTGCTAATGGTTTTATAGTGGGTACTGAGTAGGCTTTTTACGGCTTCAACATTATTGCACCGTCCTAATTTTAGCCTATTTTCGGGTATCGCTTCGCCTTTCATTTCAGCCTCAAGCATTGAAACGTACCATACACATTGCAACTCGTAAACAGTATGATGTTTTTTAGGCTGTGGCTGGTGTGAAAATAAATTGTTTGTTTCAGGGGTAACTTTAGTAACCCTAGTAACTTTTTCGGGTTCGATGGGTGGTGTGCTATTAATCTTAAATGAGCTAAATTCATTTCTTAGAACACTTGAGAATATCTCAGAGGCTCTGGTGCTATGTTGATGTTTTACTATTATCTCATCGTGGATAGTTAAAAAAGGGACGTTATTATTTATTAGCGACTGCCATACCTTTTTCATTATTTGAACCTCTGTGTTTTGGAGCAACCACGCTAAATTGCTATGAGGTTTGTTTCGGCTGTGAGGATTGTGTGCTAGGTGTTGAGACTTATAATCGTTAATCCAGTTAATCCAACTAGCATTGCCAAACATATTGGATAAATCGTTGCTGGGTTTGCTGAATAGTATCTCAAAAAATCGTTTTTTAGCCTCTTTACGGGTTGATAGATTTGCTTTGGATTGTAGCATCTCGTAAACATCCAGCCCGCTGTTTATCCACGTTGAAAGATCATTTTTACCCATATTGCGCTCTAGTATGGAGGCTAGTATGGTGGGTTGCATCTGGCAAACATCGAGCGAGGTAATTGTACTACCATAGAATAACAATTTGCTCCGTATCTCAGTTTTTAGGTTGTTTATGGGAGTGTGCACACGTCCGCAAAAATTATCTACTGTAAAAAACAACCGCATAAAATCATTTCTTAATCGCAAAAATGTTTTGAAGTAAATACCCGCATCAACTTCATTAGGCATCGTAACGTGGTACAAATAGTTCATCATTTGCTTTGTCAGCGTTGTAAGGGGCTTCCCTTTGGGTGGGATTAAGTGGGGTGTGATATATCCTGCTTTTACCGCTCTGTAGGTGTTGTACTTTTTATTATTTCCCTCATTTTCTATTATCTCAATTTCTCCACTACTTACAAGTTCAGTTAGAATGGTGCTTGTGTTATTAGGGATAAACTCCACAACTTTACTATAAGGGATAAAAACTGGGCTTAGCTCCCCTCCATCTTTTAACCTCAACCGCCAAAACATTAAGGTGCGTATGTATTCTACAAAATCTATTTGGTTCATTTTTTCGCTATTATTTAAAACAATTCACTTAAAGCACTGTATTGCAAGCATTTAAACCATTTTCAAATATTAGAATAATAGCTTCTATTATAAAGGGGGAGGGGGGTAGAAATTAGGGTTTTACATACCCCCCCTATAGTATAATAGGAGCGTATTATTCTATTATTAATCTTGGGATATTTTGAAATGTGATACATTGCTAACGTGCTTATTTTCATACCGATAGTTAAATATTGTAGCATATCGCTTAATCATTTCGGTAAAACTTCTTTGTTTTAAATCGGGGTCGCCCGAAGTTTCTTTATAATCGGTACATAATTCACTTGTATTGTGCCATTGGTTCAGCTCAATATCTTTTGCCGTTACCCATTGCGCAAAATCGATGCTTGTAGTTTGAAGCAATTTATTTCTATTCACATTTTTAGGCTTATAGAATGCTAAACCATCTTTGTGATAGGATTGTACGCAATGCACCATAAACGAGTAAAATTTATTCCAGTCGGACGTATTCCAGTCGTTATCATCAAAAAAGGTGCAGCCGTGTTCGTGCCTGAGCGGCTCGGTGTACCCTGCTTTTTGTAAATCTTTATAGTAAGGTGCAAACTCAATTATAAATTGTCGCCTTTCGTTGGTATTACCCCCACCATCTATAACGCTATTCGATGTTAGTAGTAGTTTTGGGCTATCCTGTGGCTTTATAAATACTTCTGGCTTATTCTTACGCTCCACGTTCCAGCCGTCCGTTAAAACGCTGTGAAATACGTCAAAACCAAATTTGCGGGGTGCATCGTCAATCCACACAACCTGCGTATGGTCACCCACGGATTGAAACCTGAAACGGTCGGAGGGGTCGAATTTTTTACCATCTAACTTTACCACGTTTCGCAATAATTTCAAGCCATTAGCAAATACGCCCTTACCAGTACCCCCCTCAGGGTTTTTCAGGTCGGTTATTTCTTCATCATAGCATATTACCGCCCGCCCTTTTGCAGGGTCTGAATAGTTGTTGATTAAGTACCCTATTGCTGAATAAAAAGCACATAACCGCTCAGGGTCGTTACTGGCAACATTCTTTATGAACTGGCTGTAATGGCAATCGTCAAAATCTGTATTAAATTCAAACGGCTTAGGTAGGATATGTTCACGCCAAACACAATGGGTAGTTAATTCATCATAAGGTTTTAGCTCAAAACCATTCTTAGTAATTGATAAGATACCATTTCTAAAAAATAGGCTTGTTTGCTCTCTGCTATCCTGTAAAATTGGCTTGCTGTGGGTTTCTAGGTGTGCTAAAAAATTAGCGTTTACCACGTTGTTAAATTGCTGCAGATACAGCTCTCTAAGCATATCCCTAGGAATATAAAAATCTTCTTTTTTGTAGGTAAATCGTAAATCGTCAAATTGTAGGTTACTAGGATTAAAAACAGCATCTTTAATATGAGGTATTTCAATTTCTGTTATCACGCTTCCAACCTCACGGATTAACACATAGGTTTGTTGGTCGCTTCGGTAGCGTTTGTAAAAGCCTAGTGATGATAAGAGCTTAATAAATCCATCAAAATACAATCCCTTTAAGTACCAGCTCTTACTGCGCTGGCTGTATAGAAACTTCCAAATTCCCACGGCAAATACCCCATCACCTATTGGTTGAGGTGTGAGGGTATTTACCTGACTGTTTACCGTTGCAAGTATTTCAGATATGCCGCCATCGATAAAAGTTTCAATATCAACGGTTTTATTTTCGGGTGGTGTGGTTCGTACGCCTTTAAAAAACGGGTGGTCAAGCGTGGTTATAATTGTTCCCGAATTGAGGTCGTTAAATACAGGGTTTACTTTCATTGCTCAACAGTATTAGAATGTTCAACAATGGCAGGGTGTTCGAGGTTGGTAGTAAGAAACTGAACGCCTGAACGCTTAGATATTGGGCAAATGCCTTTGCGTACCATTGCGATACGGTTTTGCTTGTGCCATTTAGCCACGTAACGAGTAATATTTGAACGTCTTATTCCTGTTTCAATAGAAACCATTAGCATTGTTTTTGGCTGGCTGTAAAAGGCTGCAAATACCCTTTTCATTTGTGCCTGAAAATGCTTACCTTTACGGTGTTCGTTACCGCTGAAAGGATTAGGGCTGCTCAAATTATTTTCCATTGTTCAGCCCTTTTTTATTGTTCAACAAATACGCTTCGGCTTCCTGCTCTATTTCTGCATTCGTTTTTTTACGCCCTGACTTAATCCAACTAATAATAATATCACGGTCAAAATACAGTCGCTTGCCTTGCTTGCAGACGCCTGGTATTTCGCCTTTTGAATGTTTGCTGTAAATAGTTGCTTTGCGTAAATGCAACAGCTCGGAAACTTCGTCAATTGTTAGTAGTTCGGGGTACTGTTCGGTGGGTGGTTGTTCCTGTTTTGCTATTAACAGGTTTCTCAGTTCCCTAACTTCATTTGTTAGGATTGCTACCTTTTTAGGTAGTAAATCAAAGGTTAAAATTTCATTCATTTTTTACAGTATTAATTAATAATACCGTAAATCTATCTGTTAGTTATTGGCAGTCAAAGCGTTAAATGCTGGTAGGGGTGTTTTTAGGTTTGTTAGGTGTGTTTTTAGGTTTTATGAAAGTCGTTATAATCATTTTCATTAAAGCCTTCAAAAGCATCATTCATTATATTAAAGTATTTTCTTTTGATTGAAGTCTGGTTTGTTTCATATTTACCACATTTAACATAAAATTCATAAAACACTTTACGAACATTTTTCTTAGGTTTAGGTATACCATTAAATTTTTTCCTTTCTGGTTTTTTATCAATGAATGTTGACTTAATAAAAAAATATAATTGTTCATTAGTCAAATAAAACTCATTGAATTTATTCGTGGTTTCTGTTAGTATTTTAAAATGATTGTAAACGTCTTCAATTGCGACTTTAGGAATTAAAAAGTTTTGGCAATTAAATAATGCTTTAAAATCGTTACTAAATTGATTTTCTACATTTACAGTAGGTTCGGGTTCTTTAGTATCCTTTTCTTTAAATTCATTTTTCCAGTATTCGAGTATTTCAATAAAAACAGGTTTCCACTTGTCGAGTGCTGCATTTGCATAACGCCCATACTTTTTATACCTGTGGGTTGCATAGGTGTATAACTCTATTTGCTCTTTGATAAATATTTCTTTTCCTGCTTTAGTAGAAATTTCTGAGTACGCTTTTTTATTCTTTTCAAAGGAAAGTGCCAAGCGTTCAACAAATCTGCTCAGGTCAATATCTGTAACTTCATTAAAAACCTCATTGATAAAATCATACTTTTCGGGGTCGCTTTCCTTAACTAAATCAATGTGCTTTAAATATTGTTCAAAAGTTTCAAATGATGTATTGCCATTAAAGTTAGTTTGCTGCTCGCTTGTTGGTTGAGGGATTAATGAATTAACATCATTCGTTTTTGCATAGGCTTTAGCAATTGCAAGGTTAATTTGGTTTATTTCATTAAGTCCTATTTGGCGAGTGCGCCCCGTTGTCTGTGAATGCAAAGGCATTGTAATTGAATGGCTGCCTTTTATGATACCCTCAAGTTCCTGCTTGTAAAAATCTATTTTTTCCAGTGTTTCCGCATTCTTTAGCTCCGTATGCAGATGGGTCTTGTACTTATTAATTTGTTGGTTTATTTCATTTTTCAAACCCTTAGTTGCTTTTAGGCAACCGCTAAAAAACTCGCTTGCTTCAAAAAACTTTTCTTTTTCGGCTTTTTTATACTCACGATAAAAATACTTCTCTAAAAATTGCCTTTTATTGTCATCAAAATAACCTCGCAATACTATTTCTAAATAATTCATTTGCCCTTTTATTAGTTATTAAAGTTAGCCCTGAAACAAATCTTTTTTTAGTTGGCTTTGCTAAATCCTGCTGTTAGTACGTTGGTCTGCTCCTTAATTTTATCGTCTTCAAAACTATCTAGGTAATTTTTTGTAACCAGCACGGAACTATGTCCCAATAGTTCGCTAATCATTTCAGTCGTTGCCCCTGAACGCTTTAGAACGGTTGCAAAGCTATGGCGTGCATAATAGGTTGTAATTGCCTTGTCTATGCTTAATTCCTTTGCTATTTGCTTCATGTACTTATTGATGGTTTTGGTCAACTGCTTTATAATTTTATGCTGCTGCTCGCTGGTCATTCCTACTTTAATATGTGGGAAAATGTAAGCATCTTTAATAGAGGGTCGCCCCCATTTTTTTATAATGTGTAGGGTTTCGGGCTTCAATGATACTTTTATGTGTGAAACTTCATTTTTTCGCTTCGTTTTTTCTCTTACGTACGTTAACATTTCGCCTTGTATATTGCTCCATTTCAATAAACAGAAATCTTTTACATTCATACCATTACTTAAGTATAGAAACATCCAGTAATCCCGTGCCATTTCTTTTGTTGTGCCTGTTGGTACTTCATGATTGAATATCTTTGCCACGTCTTCAATGGTTAATGCTTTTTTTATGTTCCTGCCTGTTGGTATGGTGTATTTTCCTTTATTTTCGCCAAATGGGTAAACGCTTATGTCAAGTCCTTGCTGGTTGTATATTGCTCTTAAACTTCGTAAATAAATACCTACTGTAGTAATGCTTCTATCTTTTCCTAGCATCCACTTTTCATACTTTTTGAGAAAAGTAGGTGTTATTTCTGCAAATGTTAGATTCTTTTTAAAGGATTCAAGGCTGTTTTTTGCCCCCTTGTAGCTTTCAGCCGTCCCAATACGGTCTTCAATTCTTAGTTGCTCTATGTATCGGTCAAAGGCAAAAGAAACGCTATCGGTTATATTCCTATTATCAAAAAAAGCCTGTTCAAAACTATCGAACGTAAAAACCTTAAGGTCTTCAATAATTTGTTGCGCTTTATTCAGGTGGTGTAGTATGGTGCTATGGGTTTGTTTTTGCTCTAAAGTTTTACGTTTACCCTTTTCAAGTGGTTGCATAACTTTTTCAAATTCAATTACAGTTAATTCAATTCCTGTGGTTATGTATTTACGCTTCCTGTTGTGGGTAATTTTAATTTTTACCGAACATTTGCCGTTTTTTAATGGGCGTAAACTATCCAAATAAATATCTGCTATTGCCTTTTTCATATCGCTATAAATTCTTTGTAACACATTTGTAACACAAATGTAACACAACAAGGCAAAATAAACAATAGGCAACGCAAATAGTTACCAACTATAATACCCGTCCAATAAGGCTTAGAGTGCTAACTGTATTGTTTTGCTATTTTGTTGTTTTGTGGTCTAGTTATGATTCATAATCACGAGGTCGGCGGTTCAAGCCCGCCTCTCGCTACAAAAGCAAAAACCACTTACAGAAAATACTTGTAAGTGGTTTTTTGTTTTCTATTCAATTTATCACACAACTTTCCATCATAAAGTATGCCCTACTTCACATACATACTTGAAAGCCAAACAAATGGTCGTTACTATGTGGGTAGCTGCGAGGATGTGGCAGTAAGGCTCAAACGGCATAACGAGGGCGCAACACCCTCAACAAAACCCTATAGACCTTGGTGCGTGGCGTGGGTACAGCAGCATGCTAGCAAAACGGAAGCCCTTAAACGGGAGCACCAAATTAAGCGGATGAAAAGTCGGCAGTACATAGAGCGACTTATAGCGGGTAATGGATAAAGATAGATTTTGTGCATGGGGTTAGAGCGTCCCGATTTACAATCGGGAAGGTCGGCGGTTCAAGCCCGCCTCTCGCTACAAAAGCAAAAACCACTTACAGAGAAATACTTGTAAGGGGTTTTTTGTTATGCGCACAATTTGACGCACAACATTATATTTTGAAGAACATGCCCTACTTCACATACATACTTGAAAGCCAAACAAATGGCCGTTACTATGTGGGCAGCTGCGAGGACGTGGCAGAAAGGCTTAAGCGGCATAACGAGGGCGCAACACCATCAACAAAACCTTATAGACCTTGGTGCGTGGTGTGGATACAGCAGCACGATAGCAAAACGGAAGCCCTTAAGCGGGAGCGCCAAATTAAGCGGATGAAAAGTCGGCAGTACATAGAGCGACTTATAGCGGGTAATGGATAAAGATAGATTTTGTGCATGGGGTTAGAGCGTCCCGATTTACAATCGGGAAGGTCGGCGGTTCAAGCCCGCCTCTCGCTACAGAAGCAAAAACCACTTACAGAAAATACTTGTAAGTGGTTTTTTATGCTTCTCAATACATGGTAATCTCCTACATAACCAGGTTAGCAAACGGCAACTTACCGTATTTTGCAACAAACTCTTTTAGTAAGCTGTACTCAAGCTCTCTGGGGTCTTCCTCTGGCAACTCTTTCCAGCAAAACAGTAGCTCGTTGGAGTTTTCGAGTTGCCAAATAAGTCGACCGCCAAAGTGACCAATATCTTCACCCTGTCCAAATTGAAAGTATTGCCCTAAACGCGTTTTTAGTGTTGCCGAGCTGCCCTCTTTTCCTGCCTTGCCAATGTAAAGCACAACGGTATCATCAACCCAATGGTTTTCTAGTTCGGCAATGGGTAAATTGGGGTTTTTGCCCTTAAAATAGCCACCACTACCTTTTTCGAGAAATTGGGGCGGTGTTTTTGCGGTATAAAGCACCATGTAAACACCTCTGGTTGGTGGTATTAAGGTATGATCGGATAAAAACTTCCTCATCCTGCTGAATCCACTAAATCCAGCTTCCTTAAGATTCTCTATGCTGTTAAAATCCATATTGTTTGTTTGTGTTAATGAAAAATCAGTGCATAATGTAGCTGTTCTGCAACCTCCGTCAATCCTCAAAAGTTCTTACTGCCTATACCGAAGTTTATCAACATGTCCCCTACTCTTCCCGCTCCCTAATTTTATCAAGCAGATGATTTAGCTGTTCCACTTCGCTGTGTGATAAATTCTTAAGCAGCATATCAATTTTTAGCTCGCAGCTAAGCATTTCAGTTAGCAAATTTAACCCCTTTTTGGTAATTTCTACTGCTTTCTGACGCCTATCGTTTGGGTTTTCTGCTCTACTTACAAAACCTTTCTCAAAAAGTCGGTCAACAATTCGGCTTACATCTGAGTTTTTATCGAGCATGCGATCTTTAATAAATCCAATTGAAAGAGGGGCTTCAGAACGAAACCCCCTCAGTATTCTTAATACATTGTATTGCTGCTCAGCAAGTCCGTGTAGCTTAAGGAATTGATAAAACTCATACCCCAGCTGTTTGGATGTGTACATCAAATTTATTGCCCCTTTATGATATTCGTTCCGGAATTTGCCCTTTATCTCGTCCTCAATTTTCATATTACCTCATTATTGCTTTGTATTAAACCCAATTATTCATTCGTATAATTGCTTTCTCCGACAGCGGCTAAGTTTCACAACCAATTTTGTTGCCCAAAATTGGGCTTGACCATGTCCGGGTAACCCGCATTTGGATTCATCTATTACAAATTTATAGAATAATGCGGGTTAAATGATCGTTGTAATATCTTCAAATAAACGGCGTGGTCTTCTTGGGAAAAGTTGTTTTGAAGAGTCAAAATAACCCAAGCCAATCAACATAACCACAGTTTCGCTTTCTTTTAAGCCAAACTCCTTATGTATGCCATCGAAATCGATGCCGCTCATGGGATGAGAATCAATCCCTTTATCCTTAGCGGCAATCATAAGAGACATTGCCAGTAAGCCCGCATTGCTCTCGGCAAACTTAAGTTTTCGATCTTCGCTTGAGCCGTATAGAAAAGTAGCGGCTTGCTTTGCTCCGGCAACCATTTCGGTATTTCCACCAACACTAGCCAGCATTTCATCCCACACAGGATTGCTATCGGCAAACCCATCCTTGTTTCCTATTATGATTAACGTAACCGGTGCATCTAATATTTTTTCTTGTTTATTGGCAAGCCCCACAAGTCTATTTTTGCCAGCATCGGTTCTTATTGCAATAATCCTCCAGGGTTGGAGATTGAAAGCAGACGGTGCTAACACCGCCATATCTACCACCTCTTTTAAAAGTGTTTCATCAATAGGTTTATTCTTATCAAAAAAGTTGACTGAACGTCGTTCCTTAAATAATGTTTTTGTGTCCATAGTATAAAGTATTTAATTTTCCGTATAAACACGTATGTACATTATATGTTCAAACAAATAATGAAGTTTTTACTACTATGTAGCTGCCGCATCAAAGCTTGAACATAATAACATGGCTAGTGCGGTAGCATAAAAAACCTTTACTATATTTGTAGGTAATCACAGCAATAACCTAACAACTTGCGTATGCCCACCTTTTTACAGATGGTTGCCCACGACCTAATTACCCGTTACGGCAACGACATATCAAACGTAACGCTTGTGTTTCCTAGTCGTAGGGCAGGATTATTCTTCAATACGCACCTTGCCAAGCTCATAGATAACCCCATTTGGTCGCCTACTATTAGCACAATAAACGAGCTTATGCAGCAAGTTGCCAACCTGACTTTAGACGATAGAATTAGGCTAGTCAGCAAGCTGTACCATATATACAACAAGGCAAAAGGGGGCAATGAGCCGTTTGAAACGTTTTACTTTTGGGGCGAGGTTATGCTTTCGGATTTCGACCAGATTGACAAGTACCTGGTTGACCCCAAGCAGATTTTTACCAATATAAAGGATATAAAAGATATTGAAGAGCAGTTTGGCGGCTTAACCCCCGAGCAAACCGAAGCGCTTCGCGACTATTTGGGTGTAATGCACGAGGGGCAGGTTTCGGAACTGCGCGAGAACTACCTTAGCGTTTGGGGAATGCTAATGGATATTTACCAGGAATTTAAGGCGGAGCTGAATGCTGAAAACATTGCCTACGAGGGGATGGCTTACCGAAAAGCGGCAGAAATTCTTGCTGATGAGGACTCAACGCCCGATTTACCCAAACACATTGCTTTTATTGGGTTTAACGCGCTAAATGAGTGCGAAAAGACGCTATTTCGTCGTTGTAAACGCGAGGGTGATGCGCTATTTTACTGGGATTACAATCCGGTTTTTGTTGACAACCCACGGCACGAAGCGGGGC
>Ga0265295_1008400_pt1 | contig 11480 bp, 8 predicted proteins | sample Munlansysbiofilm_FD_192503 | JGI IMG/M metagenome (GOLD analysis project Ga0265295, IMG submission 192503) | Leachate microbial communities from a municipal landfill in Southern Ontario, Canada - Methane capture system biofilm | ecosystem: Engineered > Solid waste > Landfill > Unclassified ... | reverse complement strand
ATCATCGCCTTTGGCGGAGGTTCAAGTATCGACACCGCGAAAGGATTAGCTGCCCGTTTGGCCAATCCGAAAAAGAGCATTGAAAAAATGCGTGGTATTTTAAAAGTCAGAGGTAAGATTCCCCTTTTGATTGCCGTTCCGACAACAGCCGGAACCGGAAGCGAAGCGACCGTCGCCGCGGTTGTTGTCAATTCCAAGACACATAATAAATATGCGATTAACGATCCGAAGATTATTCCTCATTACGCCATTCTTGATCCGGAACTATTAGTCGGACTGCCCAAACACATAACATCGACGACAGGAATGGATACGGTGACCCATGCGGTGGAAGCCTTCATTGGCAAAGGAAATACGACAAATACCAAAAGATGTGCGATTTCGGCGATTCAGTTAGTGGATAAAAGTCTTTATAAGTCATATCTTGAACCAAATGACTTAGCGGCGAGAAAAGACATGCAACTTGCCGCTTATCAAGCGGGCGTGGCTTTTACGAGAGCTTATGTTGGTTATGTCCATGCCTTAGCCCACGCTTTAGGCGGTCAATATAACGTTCCTCATGGTTTGGCTAATGCCATTCTTCTTCCTTATGTTTTAGAAAGTTTTGGACCTTCCGTATATAAAAAACTCGCTTTGCTTAGCGATGCGCTTACCTTAACCGATTCAAAGGAAAGCAATGAAGCAAAGGCTTTGGCCTTTATTCAATATCTTAAAGATATGAACCAAAAGTTAGAGATTCCTGATAAGTTCATTAATATCTACCACGAAAAAGATATTCCTGGCTTAGTTGCTCACGCTTATAAAGAAGCCCATCCCCTTTATCCGGTTCCTTCTTTTCTTGATGTTGATGATTTAGCTAATGTTTACCGCGCAGCCTTAGGCTTATAAGGTTAGCGATAATCGTTAATATATAGCCTCATAAAAGACTTACTTTTATATTGACCTATAACAATTGCTATCGACTTTGTATATAATATATGCGAAAAGGAATTATTTTATGATTGCTCAACTAATTGAAAAACTATTAACGTATGCTTCTTTTCATTTATTCTTAAATGATCAAGATAAAATTTATGTCCGGAATGTCTTACTCCGCAAATTAGAAGTGGCCGCTCCTTATGAAGGAATTGTCAGCGAAGAAGAAATCAAAAGCATGGAAGTTCCCGATACCCTAATCGAAGAACTTCATAAGTATGTTAAATCTACTTTGAAATATGACGAACTCAAAAGCGAACTTTTCGTTGAAGAAATCATGGGTGATTTGACCCCCCTTCCCTCCAAAGTAATCGCGATATTTGATGGATTATACGAAATCTCACCTCTTGAGGCGACGGATTTCTTCTACCGTCTATGTATCGCCTCGAATTATATTCGTAAGACGAGCATTGATAAAAACATCAAGTGGCTGTCAAAAGATGGATTAGAAATTTCGATTAACTTATCTAAGCCCGAAAAAGACAATAAAGACATTCGTAAGCTTTCGAAGTCCATCAGCATGAATTATCCCAAATGCGTCTTATGTTTAGAAAACGTCGGTTACGCGGGAAGAAGCAATCATCCAGCTAGAGAAACGCTTCGCGTTATCCCGCTTGAATTTGAAAATGAAGGCTGGTTTTGGCAGTACTCACCTTATGGATATTACGATCAACATTTAATCGTCGTCACCAATGATCATAAGCCAATGAAAGTCAGTTATGAAAACATGAATAAACTATTTAGTTTTGTCGATTTATATCCACATTACTTTATCGGCTCTAATTCCGATTTGCCGATTACCGGTGGCTCGATTTTAACTCACGAACACTTTCAGGGTGGCCGACATGTCTTTCCGATGATGAAGGCCAAAAATGCTTTCATTATTCCTAATAGCAAGTATCCAAGCGTCCGTCTTTCCTATTTAGATTTTTATAATTCAGCCTTTAAATTAGTCAGCAAGTCCAAACAAGACATTTTAGACTTAGCGACCCACATTAATAACGTATGGCAAAAGTTTGAAGATAAGAGTAGTGGTCTTTTATCTAACAGTAATGGTGAACGTCATTCTTCACTTACTTCAATCGTCACTAAAAAAGACGATACATACATTCTTTATTTGATACTTCGCAATAACCGCTGCGATGAAGTTTATCCCGACGGCATCTTTCACGCTCATCGTGAATACCATCACATTAAAAAAGAAGGTATCGGCTTAATCGAGGCCATGGGTTTATTTATTCTTCCGCCTCGACTTAAAAGACAATCCAAACTAATAAGTGAAATCATTGCTAAAGATATTCCTGCCGACGAGTATTTAGCCGATCATCCCGACTTAGAACAATTCGTCGCCATGATTAACGAACTTAAAAAGAAACGCGGCGAAAATCCCGATGAAGTTGTCCGTGAAGCTATTTCGGAAGTGTGCAAAAACATTTTAGATAATACGTCAGTCTTTAAAAAAGACGAACAAGGACAAAAATCTCTGGCCCGTTTTATTAAGGCTTTGGAGGTCAATTAATATGCAAACTCCAGTTGAAAAGACAATTTCAGAATTTAATCGCATCTTTGATAATCATCCGACCCATTATTTTGAAGCCGGAGGAAGATTAGAATTAATCGGTAACCACACCGACCATAACCGCGGGAAGTGTTTAGTCGCGGGTTGTAATTTAGGACTATTCGCCGCTGTTAGAAAAAGTGAAGATAACATCGTTCATATCGTCGCCAACGGCTTTGATGAAATATATGTTGATCTTGATAGTCTTAATGGTCGAACTGAGGAGTTTTTTACATCCAAAGCCATCGTCCGTGGCGTGGCCGCGAAATTTGTTTTGGACAAGCATAAAATCGGTGGCTTTGATGCTTACATCGACTCAAGCATTTTTGTTGGCGCGGGTGTTTCTTCCAGTGCGGCTTTTGAAGTATTGATTGCTAAGATTTTCGATCATTTTTATAACAATGGACATCTTCCTTCTAGCATGCTTGCTAAAGTTGCCCATTATAGCGAAACCGAGTACTTTGGTAAGCCATGTGGTCTTCTTGACCAAATTGGTGTTGCATACGGTGGCGTTAACTATTTGGACTTTGAAGATTTAGACGCTCCGAAAGTCGAAAATATCGAGTTTAAGTTACCGATTAATATATATCTTGTTCATACCGGGGCAAGTCATGCGAACTTAACGCATTTATATACCGCGATTAAAGATGATATGCTCTATGTTGCTAAACGCGTGTTTGACAAAAAAGACTTACGCGATGTGAGTAAAGATGAATTTTTCACAGGTATCGCTTATCCGACTGACGGCGTCAGCGAACAACAAAAACTTCGCGCTCAGCATTACATCGATGAAAACGACCGTGTCGACACGGCTAAAGATGCTTTGCTCAAGCATGATGCCGTCGGTTTTTTAAACGCCGTCCGTCAATCAGGTTTTTCCAGTTCAGCCTTTCTTAAAAATACCATTCACGGTGATTATATGACTTCGCCGCAAAGAGGGCTTGATCTGGCCAATAGCGTTTTAAAAGAAGGGGCCTGTCGGATTCATGGCGGTGGCTTCGCCGGAACAATTATTTGCTTTGTCAAAGATCATGAAGTCGAACCGTTTGTTCGCACGATGGTAGGCGCCTATGGCGAAGACCACGTCGTTAAAGTCGAAATCCGTAATCAAGGAGTAACTAATCTTTGCCTCAGCAACAACTCGCAGTAGTCTTAGAAATCGGCGTCAACGGATTATATATCGCGATGAACGTTTTTTTATTTATTCTTTCGATTTTGACAGTCTTTTGGGCTCGTAAGACTCGACAAGAAACCGTTCATAAGTTGATTGTCCTTTTATTATTTACTAACTTTGCCTTACACTTTTTGAAAATCTTTTTACCATCTTATTTTTTAGATCTTCCATACTCACTAAAAAAAGTATCGCCAGATAATATTTGTGCGGTGTCCGTCATCTTCTTTCCGTTTATGTATTTATGGGGCGGAAACAAAATGAAAGATTATATGTTCTATCTTGGCATTATCTCGGGAATTGGTGTTTATTTATATCCTTCATCATATGACGGATATCTAATTAATAACACCGAAACAGTCGTCGAAATCGCCCGTTTTTACTTTTGCCACATGCCTCTGGTCATCGCTCCGCTTGTGATGGTGGCCAGCGGTCTTCATAAGTTAAGTCACCGCCGCGTGATGTGGACACCATTAATCTTTTTGGGTGTTCTTTTCGTTGTCGGATTAAACGAAGTATTTTTAAAACTGAGCGCCATTACCAATGCTAGTTGGCAAGACGTCTTTAGTAATAACTACCGTAACGGAGCGATGGTGTTTGGGCCGATGAGTGTTCTTGATAGTAGCTTAAGTGGATTTTATTGGATGATATTGCCATTTTTTAAATACACCTGGCCAGGTACGAGCAGCGTTTATTACGTGCCCGTTTTATGGATTGCCTTGCCGGCTTTTGTTATTATGAGTAGCGGTTACTTCCTCATTTCGCTTCCTTTTTGCTCCCGCGAAGCGTACCTTGATTATCATATGATTAAACAAAAAATTATCATGCGGGCAAATCGCCTGATTAAAACGTAATATGCATAAAGAAAAAATAAGCAGTAATTCCAAGACAGTCGCCATTCGTAAACGAGGAATGGTTTGTTTTTTGCTCTATGTTTCCGCCCTTTTGGCTTTAGCCTTTGTCGGGCTTTCATTTCTTGATTCCTACGCCGTGGCAAGCGAGATGGTCGAAGACACATATTATTCGGGTATCGAAATAGCTTTAGGGGTATCTGATCTAACCCTTAATTATTTACTTCTATCTTGTTTGGTAGTCGGGACGATTGGGGGACTATTAACCCTCGTTGTCGCGATTATTTGTTCAATTATTAAGAAATATTCGCCGATTGCATCAATGCTCATGGCCTTAGCCATTGCCTCCTTATCATATGCCTTTGTCGTCTCGCTTTTATTTCCGGTTGTTATTTCTAATTCTTTAAGCGAGCTAGCAAATCCTTTAGAACTTATTAAGACGATGTGGCCGATTTATACGATGACGGCTCTTCTTGGTAGTTCGATGCTTATTAATCTAGCCTTATTAATCTTTGCCAGCGTTGATGCTTATGCCACTTCTGGCTTAAATAAAAGTAAATAGGAGAATTACTTTATGGTGAACGCACGCCACACAAACGTTAAAAAAGCTGGTCTTTTAATGCCGGTTTCTTCACTTCCCAACCGCCACGGGATCGGTGATTTTGGTCCGGAAACTTTTGCTTTTCTAAAAGATGTTAAAAGAGCCGGTTTTGGCTTCTGGCAGATTTTGCCGTTAACTCCAATTGGTTATGGGCATAGTCCTTATCAGCCATATTCATCGCTGGCGATGGATGAGATGTACATTTCTCTTGATTTCCTCGTCGATCAGGGGCTATTAACTAAAGTTCCCAATTTTCGGAAAAATTCCCGACGCGTCAATTATGAAAAAGTTCGCGCTTTTAAAAGTAAATATTTACATCGAGCCTTTAAGCAAGCAATTAAACAAAGTCCAACTTTTATTGACCGCTTAATTAAAAGAAGAACGCAGTTTTTTGAATACGCCATCTTTATGTCTTTTAAAATCGCCAATGATGATAAACCATGGAATGAGTGGAGTTTAGAGCAAAAAAACTGGGCTAAGGACCGCAAACTCGATTTGTCACCTTATCTTGGTGACATTTGCTACCAACTCTTTCTTCAAGATGTACTCATTAAGCAGTGGACCGCCTTAAAACGAAGAGCCCATAGCTTAAATCTTGAAATTATCGGTGATCTTCCTTTCTATGTTGGTCATGATTCGGTCGACTGCTTTACGAATCAAAATTATTTTTATCTTAATCATCAAGGCTTACCGCAACTTGTTTCCGGCGTCGGTCCCGACTATTTTTCCCTAACCGGCCAAAGATGGGGCAATCCGATTTATAACTTCCCGGCTTTAAAAGAAAGAAACTATGAATTTTTAATTACTAGAATAGTGGACTGCGGCGATATTTATGATTATATTCGTCTTGATCACTTTCGGGCGTTTGATACCTACTATGTAATCGACGCCAAAGAAGAAACCGCCGAACACGGCGAATGGAAACTCGGTCCCTCTTATGATTTCTTTAATGAATTATTTAAAACTTTTGACGCAAAGCGGATTATCGCCGAAGACTTAGGCGATATTCGTCGAGAAGTAATCGATTTAAGAAATTACTATAACTTCCCAGGCATGAATGTCATGCAATTTGAGATATTAAGTAAAGAAAAAATAACAGCCAATCCTCATAATGTCTACTATATCGGCACCCATGATAATGACACCCTTAAGGGCTGGTATTTAAAACTTACTGCCGAGGAACGCAATCAATTACGTCTTATTCTTGCTAAAGAAGGGCTTAAGGGCGATCTTTATGAACAGATGATGGAATATGCCTTAAGGCGTCCTAATACCTTATCAGTCTTGTTTATGGGCGATATTTTAAAACTTAATAATGGGGCCAGGATTAATGTACCAGGCATAATTGATGACTTTAACTGGACTTATCGGTTACAATCTTTAGTGACTTTCGAAGAAAAAATTAAGTATCTTCGTAAGCTGATCAAAGAAAGCAACAGATATAATGCTTAAAGTTGGTTTAGTTTCCCTAGGATGTGTTAAAAATCTCGTTGATAGCGAAATTATTTTGGCGATGTTTGACGAATCAGGCTTTGCTCTGGTCAATAATCCCGAACAAGCCGATATTATCGTCATTAATACATGTGGCTTTATCGCTTCGAGCAAAGAAGAAAGCATCGATACCATCTTTGAGATGGCTAAATACAATAAGAAGCTAATCGTTACCGGCTGTCTTGTTCAGCGTTATTATGAACAATTAAAAGAAGCTTTGCCAGAAGCTGATTTACTCGTCAAACTCGACGATTATCCTAAACTACACAAATTAATTGAAGGCTTAATAGATAACGGCGATAAAATCGCTCCCTTTAATCCTCTGCATCGCGTCATTTCCACCGAAAGTTATAGTGCCTATCTTCGCATTTCCGAAGGATGTAATAATCGTTGTTCCTTCTGCGCAATTCCTTTGATTCGTGGACCATTCCGTTCGCGTCCTTATGAGGAAGTGATGCAGGAAGCTAAAATCTTAGCCAATCAAGGCGTTAAGGAACTCGTTATTATTTCCCAGGACACGACTAGATACGGAACCGATTTTGATAATGGACATAATATCGTCACTTTATTAAAAGGTTTACTTGAACTCAAAGAATTCGTTTCCTTTCGACTTTTATATTTGTATCCTGATGAAATTAGCGATGAACTAATTTACTTAGTCCGTGATAATCCGCGGATTGCCGCTTATTTTGATATCCCCCTTCAACATGCTTCCAATAAGATTTTAAAGCGGATGGGAAGACGGGGCACAAAAGAAGAAATGGTGACGCTTATTAGCAAGATTCGTAAAGAAATTCCTCACGTTATTTTACGTTCGACTTATATCGTCGGTTTTCCGGGTGAAAGCGAAGAAGACTTTCAGCAATTAATCGATTTTACTAAAGAGATAAAGTTTAATCACTTAGGCGTTTTTAAGTATTCTAAGGAAGAAGATACGCCTTCTTATGACTTTGAACAACAAATTGACGAAGAAACGATGAAAAAGCGTTACGAGGAAATCATGGAAACGCAAAAGAAGATTTCCTATCGCAATAATTGCAATTTAGTTGGAAGAGTGATGGATGGGATTATTATTCAGGCGGATGTCGCAAGTAAGACCTACCGCGTCAGAACGTATTTTAACGCTCCCGATGATATTGATGGACACATTACTTTAACCAGCGATAAAAAACTAAATACCGGCGATATCGTTAAGATTAGGATTATTGCTCCTTTTGTCTATGACTTATATTCTGAGCTGATTGAAGACAATTAATCTATTTATAATAGAAGATTTTTGCTTATAATATTTTAAGGAGTTTTACCTTGTATGAATTTTGTTATTATTTCACCTAATTTTCCCGAAACATATTGGAAGTTTGCGGAAGCCTTAAAGAAAAACGGTTTCACGGTTTTAGGAATTGGCGATTCTCCATATCATGAAATTAGCCCGCAATTAAAAAGCGCATTGACGGAATATTATTTTGCCCCGAAGATGGACGACTACGAAGTGCTTTACAAAGCTTTTGCTTATTTAAGTTCGAAATATGGCAAGATCGATTGGGTTGAATCTAATAACGAATACTGGCTAACTAAAGACGCGAAACTTAGAAGCGACTTTAATATTGTCAGTGGCGTTAAAGAAGAAGACATAATTGCCTATAAATCAAAGACAGCAATGAAAGACTTCTTTAAAAAAGCAAAAGTTAAAGTTGCTCGTTACTTAAAAACAAGTGATGTTCTCCTGGCGAAGAAATTCGTTAAAAAAGTTGGTTATCCCTTATTTGCTAAACCCGATATCGGCGTCGGCGCGAACTCGACTTATCGTCTTAACAACGAAGTAGAACTTAATAATTTCTTTCTTAAGAAAGACGTTGGCGATTATATTATCGAAGAATATATTGATGGGACGATTGTTTCCTTTGACGGAATTAGCAATTCGCGGCACGAACCGGTAATTTACGTTCAGCATCTATTTCCGATCGCTAACTATGATGTCGTCACTGATCTTCTCGAAGATTATTACTATGCGCTTTATAAAGTCGACGATGATTTATATAACGCTGGTTGGGCAGTACTTAAGGCCTTTAATGTTTATAAACGTTTTTTCCATTTAGAATTTTTCCGCTTAAATGTCGATAAAAAAGGACTAGGACGGAAAGACGATTTAGTCGCCCTTGAAGTTAACATGCGACCACCGGGAGGCTATACGACCGATATGATTTCGGAGTGTTTGGGGTTTAGTTCCTATCAAGCATACGCCGATGTTGTCGCCTTTGATGAAAATCATCAAGTCGCGAGTGCTTCGCCGCTGATTGTCGCTGAAGTAGCAAGACGCGACAACTTAAAATATGCCCTTAGCAAAGAAGAAATTGTATCTAAATATCAAAGCGCAATTGTTCTTCATGGAAGATATGCTCCAATCATAAGCGTTGGGATGGGTAACGACTATTTCATCGCCAAATTTAAAACCTTCAAAGAAGCCAAGGCTTTTAAGGATGAAGTATTAAAACATCAACTAACTCTTTAAGTTAAGTCGCAAGTACGACATAATATAGGCATTGCCGAGTAGCCAAGTGGTAAGGCACGCGGCTCTGAACCGCGTATGCAAAAGTTCGAACCTTTTCTCGGCAGCCAAAGTCCACAAACGATCGCATGAGCGGTCGTTTTCTTTTGCGTTTAATTGTGACATAAGCCGAAGATTGTATTTTTATGTTACTGGGGTATAATGAATAAGAATTCATTGGAGAAATAAAATAATGAAAATTTCTGACATCGTATATAAAAGCTATGATGAAGTAAAGGACATGCCACGTTTTGATTTTAAAAAGAAAACGCGCAAGCCAAGCATCTTTTTAAAGCCCTTAATGCTTCTTCTTTGCTTACCTGAATATTTACAACGTAAAAGCAAAGTCACCAAGATTAATATGAAAGGTGTTAAGCCACCTTTTTTCATGTTATGTACTCATAACTCTTTTTTTGATTTCAAAGTCGCGACGATGACCTTTTTTCCGAAAGTTGGATGTAATGTGGTGGCGATTGACGGCTTTATTAACCGCGAAGGCTTATTAAGAAACTGCGGCTGTATCGGTAAACGTAAGTTTACAAATGATCCAGAACTCCTTTTTAATATCAAACACATCTTAAAAAACAAAAAAGGCTTTGTTTCAATTTATCCCGAAGCCCGTTATTCGCTGGTTGGCACCCAATCATCTTTACCGGATTCACTTGGCAAGATGGCCAAGATGTTTAATGTTCCGGTCGTTGTGCTAAATAGTCATGGCCATCATATTGCTCAGCCAGTATGGAACTTACGGAAAAGAAAAAACAGAACCGAATCAACCCTTGAACAAATTTTGACGATCGAAGATCTTAAATCACTTTCAATGGATGAGATTAATGAGCGGATTGTGAAGTCTTTCGTCTATGACGATTATAAATGGCAAAAAGAAAATAATGTCCATATCACTGAAGAGTTTAGAGCTGAAGGACTGCATCTTCCTTTATATAAATGTCCAGTTTGTGGAAGTGAACATCATATGAACTCCAAAGGTGCGGATTTGTTTTGCAAGAACTGCAAAACCAATTGGCACATGAACGAGCTTGGCGAACTTGAAAGCGACAAAAAATCATTTAGCCATATCCCTGATTGGTTTGAATGGGAAAGAGCTCAAGTTAATAAAGAAATTAAATCTGGCAAATACCATTATGAAGAAGAAGTGATGATTGATTCACTACCAAACGCGACGGGCTTTTACCGTTTAGGCAAAGGCAAGTTAATCCATACGAGCGAAGGCTTTAAACTTATTGGTGATTTCGCCCCTGATTTTGAAATCGTTAAAAAACCACTCGAAAACTTTGGCGTCCATATCGAATACAACTATTTTGGTAAAGGTCACTGTGTGAGTTTCTCGACCACGAATGACACCTTTTATATTTTCCCAGTTGATCAAAGTCAGTCAGTAACTAAACTGCACTTCGCTGTCGAAGAGCTTTATAAGATTACTAAAGATAACATCGCTAGCGAAAAAGATAGCCTTATTTAACTATGAGTAAAGTCGTTTATCCTAACTATCAAGATTCAATTTTAAATGTTGCGAATTCTTTGCTTAAGCATTATGGGGCGGTAACACACTATAACGGCCAAAAAGAATTAGACGCCATTTTAAACAAGAAATATCGGCATATTGCCGTCTTTTTAATCGATGCGATGGGTACAAAAATTATTGAGCGGCATCGCCCCGGCGATTCCTTTTTTCGTCAGCATATGCTTAAAAGCATTACGACGGTTTGCCCTTCGACGACGTCGGCGGCTACAACCGCCTTCTTATCCGCGCGTTCGCCCTTACAGACGGGATGGTTTGGCTGGCAGCAATACTTTGCAAAATATGACCGTCATATCATCTTGTTTAAAAATGAAGACTATTATAGCGGCGATCCCTTAGAGACGAATATTCTTTATAATGATTTACCTTATGAAAACCTCTTTGAACAAATTAAGAAAGCGCGAGATGATGTTCGTACTTACACCTCAATTTTTGAAGATAAGAAAAGAAAGTTTTTACGGCTTAACGAATTAGTAAGACTAGTAAAGAAAAATTTCCGTAAAGATGAGAACAATTTTACTTATGCTTATTACACGGAATTAGATTCACTTATGCACGAAGTTGGACCATCGCATAAGAGATCTGGAAGATTATTAAAGCGGATTGAAAGACGAGTGGCTTCTTTAAAAAAGAAGATGGGCGATGATTGCTTGGTTATTGTGATTGCTGATCATGGTCAAATTGAGATTGAGGACTTTAATTTATATGACCATAAGGAATTACTAGCTACTATTTCGGGAAAGCCAGC
>Ga0265295_1008399_pt1 | contig 11481 bp, 9 predicted proteins | sample Munlansysbiofilm_FD_192503 | JGI IMG/M metagenome (GOLD analysis project Ga0265295, IMG submission 192503) | Leachate microbial communities from a municipal landfill in Southern Ontario, Canada - Methane capture system biofilm | ecosystem: Engineered > Solid waste > Landfill > Unclassified ... | reverse complement strand
CCGAACGATTGATTCCTTGGCAGGAAATTCACGACCTCCTCAAGGCAAGTCCGGAGGGTTTGGAAGTGGAATATCGCTATCACGCCCCACAAACATATTCGATTGAAAGCGGGGGGAGAATTCACATCGCCTATGGTTTCGCCGCCCAGGCAGTCAAAGTTGGCATCAACCCCGAAACAGGGGAAGTGCGGGCTTTGAAAGTTGTTGCCGCTAATGATGCCGGTCGCGTAATCAATCCACTCGGCTTGCTGGCACAGGTTGAAGGAGGGGTTGTGATGGGTGTTGGGCATGCCTTGATGGAGGATTTTAAGGTTGAAGAAGGATATATAAAATCTGACCGTATGGCGCGTTACCCGGTGCCGAGAATGAAAGACAGCCCTGAAGTTGTTTCGCTTGTGGTTGAATCGCTGACCGAAGAAGGACCCTTTGGTGCTAAAGGGATTGGTGAACTGGTTTGCGTTCCCACACCACCGGCAATTACGAATGCCATTGCCCATGCAATTGGCTTGCGCATCGATAGCCTGCCGGTTACGAAGGAAAAAGTCAAGCGTTATATGGAAACCAGCGACCTTTCCTAATCCCTGTTTCCCGTTCCTTGGCTCTTGGCTCTTGACTCTTGGGACTTGCCTCTTGCCTCTTAGCTCTTGGCTCTTGGCTCTTGGCTCTTGGCTCTTGGGACTTGCCTCTTGCCTCTTGCCTCTTAGCTCTTGCCTCTTAGCTCTTGCCTCTTAGCCCCGCTCCCTGCCCTGGCACTCATCTTGCATCCTTAAAGCTAAACAAACCCTAAAGGGTTATTTCGTGATACTGGTTAAACAAAGCCAGGAGGAATTATGGCAAGAGCATTTGGAATCGACATTAGCAAATATCAAGCGAGCGCAGACGGCAAAAAACGGATGGATTTTTCGAAAGTTGCCAGCCATTCAGAAGCGGTGACCTTCATCGCTGCCCGTGCCGGTGTGTCCTGGGGCTATCAAGACCCCCAATTCAGCTATCACTGGTCCGAAATGGGCAAGCTCAAAGTCGGGCGGATTGCATATCACGTCCCCTATTTTGGCGAAAGTGCTGTGGCTCAAATGGACGCGCTTTTCAAAATGCTCGAAAACAAAAGTGATTGGAGATACGATCGGATTGCTCTCGACCTGGAAGTTGCCGGAATTAACACCAAAGCGCGCATAACCTCGACCACACTCAACTGTCTCGAAATCGTTAAAACTCGGCTTGGGCGCTATCCCCTTGTCTATTCGCGCGCAAATTGGGTTGATCAATACCTGCAGGTCGGCGATTTACCAAAACTGGATTGGTGGCTGGCGACTTATCGCAAGGCTGCCCCTTCTCCCTTCTATACCTCAGAACACCCCGGTCCCCCATACTTGCCCAAAGGTGTTAGCACTTATTTAATTCATCAAACTGGAGACCATTGCAAAGCGATTGGAGCAGCCAGTTATTTTATGGATTACAACCGCTGGAACGGTGATGCGGCTGCGGTGTTGAGCTATTTCAATAATCCGGCAAGCGCACCGGAACCACCAAAACCAAATCTTAAATTCAAAGCAAAATGTATGGTCAACAGTCTGAGAAAACGCTCAGGACCTGGTTTGACTTATTCCATCATCGGCTATCTCAGCCTGGGTGAAGTCGTTTCGGTTTATGAAGAAGTGAACGGCTGGTTCAAAATTGACCAAAATGCAGATGTCTGGTGTTCGGGGGCGGCAAATTATATGCAACGCCTCTCTGCTGACAGCCCTGAGCCTACTCAAGTCAGACGCGCCCAATGTATTGTCAGAGCGCTCTATTTACGCGAAGGACCGGGAAAAAATTATAAGATCATCGGCAATTTAGTTCGCAATGACGTTGTTACCGTCTATGAAGTAAAAAACGGTTGGTATCGCATTTCGCCCAACAAACAAGTATGGTGCTCCGGCGAAAGCCAATATATGAAGGTTTTAGCCTGACAGGTAGCGGGTAGCCGGTAGCAGGGAACAGTTGACTGTTCACGGTGATAATTGATAATTATTTCCGCTCCCCGTTTCCAGCTCACCGCTCCCTGCCCCGGACCTTTTTTGGACTATAATAAAAACAACAATTTCATATTCTCTGGAGGCATCTTTTGAACGCTGTATCGAAGTCTGAAAAAATGAAGACCTTTAATTATTCCGTTGGTATGTTCGGAACATCAATCCCAATCAATCTGCTTAAAACTTTTGCATTCGCATATTATGTCGACACGCTCGGCATAACCTCCGCCCAATGGGGTGTAATTATGTTAATTTATACTTTTTTGGACGCAATCGACAACCCGATTTATGGTTTACTTTCTGACCGAACCCGCACAAAGTGGGGGCGGCGTAAACCTTGGTTGGTCGTCGCCACACCTCTGCTGGCTTTGGCTTTAATCCTGTTTTTCAGCCCCTCTGCTTCATTACAAGGTAACTCACTCTATATTTACGCAGCCGTTTTCTACATGCTGACCGGCACGCTCGATTCGGTGATTAATGCCAATTATGCGGCGCTCTTCCCCGAAATCTTCCCCGATGACAGTGGTCGCGCCAAAGCCAATGCTCTCCGCCAAGCTTTCCAATTGCTTGCCATGATTATCAGCATCGCCCTGACCCCAATGGTTGTGAAAGCGCTCGGTTGGTCGCTGACGGCAATCGTTTATGGCATCTTAGGCGGAGCAGTCATCCTTTATATGGCACTGACCAGTAAAGAACGCCCAATCGAAGCCGATGAGAAGAAACCCGAACTTTGGGATAGCCTCAAATCGCTCTTCACCAACAAAAACTTTTGGGTGGCTGGCTTTACGAACGCCTTCTACAGTGCCGCTATGTCGCTGGTCTTAGCCGGTGTGCCAATTTATGCCAAATACGCGCTGGGTGTTAGTGGTTTGCAAGAAACACTGCTTTTTGCTTCCGTTTTGCTTGTCGCCATTGCCTCGGTAGCCCTTTGGGCACGCTGGGTGCGAAAGTTTGAGCTGGTCAAAGTTTGGCGAGCGGCTCTGATTGCTTTGGCAATCTCCTTTGTCCCGCTTTTCTTCGCCCGCAGTTATTTTGTTGCCCTGGCTTGCGCTATGTTGGTCGGTTTTGGCTTTGCCGGTGTGATTACTACGATGGATCTAATACAGGCACGCATTATGGACGAAGACCAGGCGAAACATCAGGTGCGCCGTGAAGGCATCATCGCCAATGCTATGGGCTTTATGAACCGTTTGAACGGTTTGTTTACCAGTGTCGCTTACATTCTGATGACCCAACTTTTCGGCTACGTTTCCGGTGATGTTCCCGGGCCTCAACCGGACATGGCTTCCCGCTTTTTGCTGACCGTCTTCCCCTTTGTGATGATTTTGATTAGTGTTGGCTTTTCCTTCCTGTCTCCATTCAAAAAAGTGGAAATAAAGCAGATTGAGGAGGAAGAGTAATTGTGGCGTTTTTACAAATAGATTATAAATCTGAGGCTGTTGGCTGCAACCTGCCGCTCAACCTGATTATTCCGGAAGATAGCACGCGCGGGGCATCACCGCTTGAAGAGCGAAAAGTGCTCTATCTTCTGCATGGCCTTTCGGAAGACGCTTCCGGCTGGGCTCGGTATAGCAACATCGAAATCCTCGCCCGTGAACATGGTTTGGTTGTGGTAATGCCTTCCGGTGGACGCAGTTTTTATACCGACATGGATAACGGGCAGGCATACTTTACTCATATCACCGAAGAATTGCCCACCTTTCTCAAGGGAGTTTTTAGAATTTCTGATAAACGCGAGCAAACCTTCATCGCCGGCCTTTCAATGGGCGGTTACGGTTGCTTCAAAGCTGCTTTTTTGCGTCCTGACCTCTATGCAGCGGCTTGCTCACTATCCGGCGTTTTGGCAATAAATGTCTTTTTAGGACCTGCTTCCAAGACAGAAGACCCAAAGTTTATCCACGAACTCGAACTTATCTTTGGCGGCCTGGATAAAATCCCCGGCAGTATTCACGACCCGGAATTTTGGCTTCGAAATGCAGCTGAAAAGCAGCTCGACCTGCCCAGGCTTTCTGCCTATTGCGGAACGGAGGACGATTTGTTGCCAATGAACCGCTGGTTTGCCCATGCCGCCGGACAATTTGGCATCCCTCTGACCTACGAAGAAGGCCCCGGCATCCACGATTGGCACTTTTGGCAAAAATGGATTGAAACGTTTATCCTTGAAGAAGTGGACAGAGGGTAACAGGTAACAAGAAATTGAAAACTCTTGAAATCAAACAACACATCTCTCACGATTGGGAAAGGCAATATTTACTTTTCCCTTTCGATGTTCCCGCGCAAACCGAGCGAATCGAGATTGATTACTACTACACGCAAAACAAAGCGGTTGAAATCCCGACCGAAATCGGCGAATTCGTTCAAACAGAACAAGTCAACATCCTCGACCTCGGTTTGATTGGGCCGGATGGCAGGCAAATTGGCGCCAGCGGCTCCAACAAAACCTCCATATTTGTTTCGACTAAGGAGGCAACCCCCGGCTATCTACCCGATCCTTTAACCCCGGGCACTTACCAAATTATGCTCGGGGCTTATGTTGTGGCAAAAGAGGGCGTTGAAGTCACTTTCAATCTTCGCTTTTTTCCAAAAGTTCGGCGTTGGTTGAAAGGCGATTTGCACACGCACACCTTCGCTTCCGACGGGCAGTTAAGCCTTGAGCACCTCGGCAAGCACGCCCGCGAACACGGTCTCGATTTTATCGCCGTAACCGATCATAATCAGCCGGTTAAACGCGCTTCCTTTCCTAAGATTGATGGTTTAACCATTATTCCCGGCATGGAATGGACGCATTACGAAGGACACAGCAACTTTTTTGGGATAGAAGATCCTTATGACGGCTCATTTGTCGCCAATACGCCTGAAGAAATGCAAGATAAATTCCAGCAGGCGAAAGAGCGCGGTGCTCTAATAAGCATCAATCATCCGATGGACGAAAACTGCCCCTTCCTGATTGACATTTCAAAACTCCCTTATGATTTGATTGAGGTTTGGAACGGTCCTATGCGCCCGGCAAACCTTAAGTCAATCGCCATGTGGGACCAAATGCTCAAGGCTGGCAAAAAGCAAGTTGCCGTTTGCGGCAGCGACTATCACCGCGATACTTTTTTCCAGCGTTTAGCCGGTCCGACGATTAATGTCCTCAGCTGGTCGGCCTCTGAAGGAGATATCCTGGAAGCCGTGCAATCCGGGCACAGTTATTTCACATACAGCCCGACTGATTTGCAGATAGATTTAACCGTTGAAAATGCTACCTATGGCAGCATCCTCAATTTTCATCCCGATCTAAAAGCTCAAATTCATGCCACCGCGCTCGAAGCCGGCGATCAGATAAAAATCATCGATCAAGATGGTGAACGATTGCTCTTCTCCTCTCCGGGCAAGGGCAACTGGTCTTACGAACTCCCAATCCTCAAAGCCGGATATCTTCGGATTGAAGTCTGGCGAACCTTCTTCCCCGGCGTGCCGCTTCTGCCGGCATTAGTCACAAACCCAATTTGGTTGGATTAAAGTAAAAGACCGATTTTATAAAAATCGGTCTTTTCATTTCTTTTTCTAAGAGCTCTAATAGATTGAGTGATTGCTCATTCCAAAATTAAGCCATTGTGTAATTTTCTTCGTGAACCTGGTTGCGAGAGATGCCCATAGCGTCAAAGTGCTTCTCAATAGCGCGAAGCATAGGAGCGGGACCACAAACGAAATAGAAGAGATCCTGATAGTTTTGAGGCAGATGCTCAAGCATCAGATCTTTCGTTATATAACCACGGTAAGGATAGGCTTCATCTTTTGGTTTCTCTAAAACCTGATAAAGGGACATGTTAACCTTCGGCCTAAGCTCTTCAAATTCCTGAGTATACAAGGCGGTGTCCTCGTTCAAATCACCATAGAAGACATAAACCGGACGTTGATCGCCACGGTCTGCCAATGTGTGAAGAATACTCATAACAGGCGCAAGTCCGATACCACCGGCAATCAAGACCATGCCCTTTTGCATCCGTTCGTCATGCAAATTAAATGTGCCATAAGGCCCGTCAATGTAAACCCGCTGTCCGGGTTTCATGTGAGGAACGGTTGAGGTGAAATCGCCCAGGTTTTTAATTGAAAAGCGCACTTCGCCATCTCTTTCTGAGCTGCCCGAATAAGAAAATGGGTTTCGGCTCAAAACGAAGGGGGTTGGCCCGGTGCTAATCCAGGCAACTTGTCCGGCTTCAAAAGGAATACCGTCGTGTCCGTCCGGGCGGAGGGTCAAGGTGTAAGTGTCGGAAGTCACACCAACAACCGATTCGACCATATATGCCTTTTTCCCAATCAGATAAGGGCGAACAATTCGAATATAGGCGAAGGCAACCACCCAAACGACAATTTCGAAAACCCAAACCCAAAATTGGAAAGGATGCTTTGAGTAATAGCCAACTCCGAAAATGTGAACCATTCCACCAACCAAAATGATTATGGTCAGCAAATCATGAATGAATAGCCAAAGGCGATAGTCCATCTTGATTGATTTTCGCAAAACAGAAGTGATGCCAATCAACAACAAGCCCATAAGACCAATCGACCCAGCCGCTATCATCCAGGGTGCATCGAAAACATTAAGATATGTGGCAATTTTTGGATTGTAAAAAGCCAAAATCATTAAGTGGGCAATGATAAGGAAAATCGACAAAAGGGAAACCCAATGGTGATTGCGATAGACTTTGTCCATATCCAATGCATCTGCCAGCCAACGAATCCGCCCGATTGAAATCAGTTGAATTCCAGCCAGAGACATGCCCAAAAAGCCAAGCAAAACAGCAAAATCACGAGGACCACCGCGATGGAGGTCGCCGGAAACGAGCATTGCCACAGCCGGGAGTAAAACCAGCGTAATGTAGATTATATAAAATATTGTTCTTTTCTTTTTTGGGTCCATAAGTTCCGCCTTTGCTTCCTTTTAGCCCAAATTAGGGTCGGGTCAGGCCTTCGGTTGTCACACCGCTAACTTGACTGAGGTCATCAATTGAATCATACAAGAGTTGCAAGGCATAGTCAGCGTTATGGATATAAGCACCCGGCTCTTTTTGGACAAACATAAAGTTATAGACTGCTTTCAGCAAGCGCGGGCTGAAGGTCGTGTATTGATTCGGGAAGATGCCTTCGCTCTCGTCGATTTCGCCATCCTGATTGGTGTCAATGAAAGAGTAGGGGTAGGAGTCGAGCTTGAATCCGAAGCCGTTCCCAGTGACAGCAATCGAATATTTATTCATTGCATCACGCAAAACTGCTTTCATTCCTTCAATTTCATCAAAAGCTGACTCAACAACACCGTCGCCGTCATAATCTGTGTTGGACATGGTAACCTTTTTGTAATCAGCCCAACCGCTGACATTGGAATGGCAAGTTGAACAAAGGTTGGCATCCGAATTCGGGACTGCCTGGATGTGCAGGCTGTGCGGGTCGTGGCAGCTTGTACAAGTTTCAACGCCTGTGGCATGTTTGAAAGCACCGACATATTCTTTGCCTTCATATTGATAACCCATAGCACCATCGGCACCCTGGTTCACCGACGCAGCGTGGTAATAATGAGGAGTGACCATGCTGGAATCGGGAATTGGCGTATCCTGATCTTTATCTGCGTTCGCATTGTCAATGGCGCTACCGGCGGTCAGACCGCTGTGGCAGGTCATACAAACTGAGTTTTTAGCAGTCCCGCTAATTTCTACGCCGGAGGGCAATGTGACGGAATCGAGCGCATGGGCTTCATCACTATGGCAAGCCGTGCAGCTGATTGGGTCATTGATCTTGCCGGGCATGTCAACTCTTCCGGCTTCCGAGCCATCGGCACCGACAAAATCTACAAAACCTGCATTGCTGTGACACTTTGAACAATAAGTTGGCACTTCGGCAGGATCGTCTTCGTTCCAATGGGTAAAGGCATCGGAAGTTGCGTCAGCATGACCTGAATTCCAATATTTAGTGGAAATCTCTTCAATAGGTTCCGCTTGAACCGCCTGTTGAGAGGAATAGAACATCCAACCGCCAAGCACTGCGGCGATAAGTACAAGAATAATAATAAAATTTCGTTGATTCATAGCGTTTCTCCTGGTCTGGAAATAAATATACTCACTTATATTATAAAATATGATATACAAATCCGTCAATAGATTTCGCGGATACGACCGTTCGGATGGTGGTTTGGTTTTTCGTAGGGATAGCGCTTTATAAACCCCGTCCGTACATAATAGGCTTGCCCTTTCCTTTGCCCCTGCGAAGGCATTTGTAAGATTCATCCCCAAATTGAAGAAATAAAACTATAATCAATAATAATTACACAATAAGCAAAGGAGTTAAATTGTGAAAGATACAATTCGTAAAGAATTAGACAAGCTTCATGCCATGGGTGCGCATTATGTTGACGCCCGATGGTATCCCCGGGAAGACAGCAACTTCCTCTTTATGTGGAACGGAAACCTCAAAGAAAACAGTTTTTCAAGCCAAAGCGGTTTGGGTGTTCGTGTGCTCTATAACGGCGCTTGGGGTTTCTCGGCCTCCTCTGATCTCTCGAATCCCGACGCAATCTTCGGGAAAGCTTTCGAAAACGCACGCATCGCTTCCGAACGGGTCACTTTTCCGGTTCGTTTGGCTGAAAAAGAGGCTATCACCGACAGCTTCAGCAGCCCAAGCGAAATCGACCCCTTCTCAATCGGTCTTGATCAAAAAGTCGCCTTCTTACAAAAAATGGATGCGGCGCTCAACCAAGCCGGAGTTGTTCAACGGGCTTCCTCAATGAAATTTGTGCGCAAGCAAATCATTTTCATGGATTCCGAAGGCTCCGAAATTGAAAAAAATATTATCGAAGTTTATCCATCTCTCCAGGTTCGCGGAATCGACAAAGACGGTGGTATGCAAGCCCGTAATTACCTCCCCGGAAGAACCGGTCCGACGCGTGGTTGGGAAAGCCTGGACGAAAAGCTCTTCCTCGAAAATGCAGACCGAATTGTCCGCGAATTGAACCAGCTTTTGGTTGCCGATGACGCTCCAAACGGAAAGATGTCGGTCATTCTCTTGCCCGATATCATGTACCTCCAAACGCACGAAACCATTGGCCATGCCCTCGAGCTTGACCGAATTTTGGGTTACGAGCTGAGTTTCGCCGGTGGTTCTTTCGTTCGGCTGGAAGATTTTGGCAAGCTGCAATATGGTTCCGATAAGCTGACCGTTCGCGCTGATGCCCTGGTGCCCAACAGTCCCGGCTCTTTCGGCTATGACGATGACGGCGTTCCGGCTCAGGATAATCTGCTGATTGACAAAGGTTTATTGGTTGGTGCAATTACCGGTCGCCAGATGGCAGAAGAAGCCAACGCGAAAGCTAAAAAACGCATTTTTGAAGGCTCAAGCGGTGCTAATCGCGCCACCTCTTTCTATCGTGTCCCGATGGAACGCATGACCAACATTAATGTTGATCCGGGTACAGACGGAAACCTGGACGACATCATCGCTAAAACCGAATATGGTGTTGTGATGGATGGCGATAAGAGTTGGTCAATCGGCTCTAACCGTGAACAATTCCACTTTGCTTGCCATATCGGCTGGCTGGTTGAAAATGGCGAAAAGAAAGCCGTGGTCAAAAACCCAACCTATCGTGGCGAGACCGTTCCCTTCTATAATAGCCTTTCAGCCGTTGGTGACGAAAGCACCTGGCATGTTCACTATGTAGATAACTGTGGCAAGGGCGCACCCAACCAAATTATGCAACTGGGTCATGGTGTCCCTGTTTGTCGCTTTGATGATGTACAGGTAGGAGAGTAAGATGAACCAGGTTATTCAGTTATTAAAAACTTTACGCGAAGCCGCTCTTGAGCGCAACTTGAAAGCCTTTATTTCATATCACGAAGAAGACAGCTACCTGATGCGCTTTGCCAATTCTGCAATTTCTTTGAACACCAACGAACATTTGATTCGTCTGGATTTCACCGCTTTTGAAGGGCGCAAACGCGCCAGCTTTGACATGATTGCCGACCCTAAAGACCTGGACGGAATGCGCCAGGCACTGGACAGACTGGCCGAAATGCTGCCACATGCCCAGCCTCTGACTTATGAACCAACTTTTCCGGTCTATGAACGCGATGTCGTTGACACACGTGCCTATGACCCGGCTTTGGCTGCCCTGAGCAATGAAGAACGTTTGGCATATTTCAACACCTTGGCTGAAGGTTTGGAAAGCGATGACGTCAAATTGAGTGGCATTTTTGCCAATGGTGTAACCACCACTGCCCAAATTAGCACCGCCAGCGAACACACACAATTCTTCCGCTCTACCGATGCCCAGATTACCGCCGTCTTGTCTTCCGAAAGCCTGAAATGGGAAGTTAACGCCGAGCAATCCGCCCAAAAGAAGAGCGATTTGAACGCCGAAGCTTTGCATGAAGACCTGGCATTGTTAGTCAGCCACTATCAACATGATCAAGCTGTGCGATTACCGGTTGGCAAATATACTGTCGTTTTCGGTCCGGCCGCAATCGCCGAATTGACTGAGATGATGGGCTTTTACGGCATGCATGGTGCTGCTTTGAAGCAAGGCTTCTCCTTCCTTAAGGAAGAAGACCGCGGGAAACTGGCTTTCTCATCGAAAATCAACATTTCGGACGACCCCAACGAGGTTGAGCTCTTTGCCCAGGAAGCTGATGCCTTTGGCCGCCTGCGCAAAACTTTTTCCTTAGTAAAAGATGGTATCTTCCAGAATTTTGTTTGGGATCAAGACAGCGCAGACGAATTTGGCGAGACTCCTACCGGCCATGACGTAATGCATTTTTCTTTGGCTATGGATGGCGGAGATTCCCCAATCGCTACGCTGAAAGAGCTGCTTGAAATGCCACGCGAGCAGGATATCCTGTACGTTCCCTATATTCATTACATGAACGTCGTCAATCCTACCCAAGGCATGATTACCGGTTCAAGTCGTTTTGGCGCCTTGTATTTGAAGAAAGACGGCAGCGTTCAGGTACCTTTCAATGTGCGTCTAACCCAGCGCTTCCAGGATTTCTTTGGCGAGGGAGTTGAATGGCTGAGCAAAAAGCAAGTTGTCTACAACACTTCAAACTCCTATGGACAACGCAACCCAAACGCATTGAAGTGCCCACGGTTTATTTGTGTGAAAGATATCGAAATTTCTCACTCTAACCCTTCCTATTAAACTGTTAAGTTAATGCCTGGCAGGTTTCGGATTTTTTTGAAAACAAAAGAATTTGAAGCCTGCCTCGTTGACAAGCAAAATCAGCAAAAGAAATTTCCCTGTCGCTTTCTCTTAACAGCACAGGAATTCTCATTATGGAACTGTCCTCATCAATTATGAGAATGTTTTTAAAATCGCCTCCGGACTCGATCTGAATTTAATACCTGAGTTTCTCATTTTGCTGAAATAATTTGTTTTCAACGAGGAAAAGAAATGTTTTCAGGACACTAAATTGAGAAACTCAGGGGAGATAACCCCGGC
>Ga0265295_1008395_pt1 | contig 11491 bp, 8 predicted proteins | sample Munlansysbiofilm_FD_192503 | JGI IMG/M metagenome (GOLD analysis project Ga0265295, IMG submission 192503) | Leachate microbial communities from a municipal landfill in Southern Ontario, Canada - Methane capture system biofilm | ecosystem: Engineered > Solid waste > Landfill > Unclassified ... | reverse complement strand
ACTATAATCACTTCAATGCTCCTCTGGGCACTCAAAGGCGTCTTTTTACTGTCTCACCCTTTGCCGCCAAAAAGCATCCGGGACCATTTCGAAGTCTCCCGCTTCAATATGTCAAGGCAATAAGCACGCCAGAACGCGATCAGGGAGGACATTATTTTATTTTTTAAATACACTAACTTGAATGATAACGCGGGTCGTGATGGCTCCAAAGCAGGATCGGCGGATGTCAGCCTTTTTTACATCGTGTAAAATGATGCTGGATACGGGTCATCTCCCCAGCAGGTTTCGGTATTGGGCAAGATCGAAGCCGCAGTTCGGGCGTGGGCAGTAGTTGATCCCCATCCATGCCTCGCCCCGTTTTTGCTGTGAGGTGCAGTCAAAGTCCTGAAGATCATCGGTCTGGCATAGAACCAACCCCGCATAGAATCGAACCCAGACGTTGGCCCACCTCACGGGATCATAGCGCATGAAGTTCACCTCCCACCCAAAGTCTCGCATGTACTTGGATGCGATCATGCCCGCTATGTGTTTCGGATGCCAGCCCAGAGCCAGCAATGCTCTGACCACCAATTGCAGGTTTGTCGGTTGAAGGAGGAATGGATTGGGGCGGCGAAGTGCCTGTGCAACACATGGTGCAATAGAATTCAGATCGAAGGAGTCATAACCCTGGGGCCAACGAGCGGGATCATCGTGCTGAACGGTATCAAATTCCCGATGGAAAGCGTACAATGTGGATTTCCTGTAGTCATGAAGCATATCGGCAACGCCTTTGGATTGATCGGGTATGCGGGTAGTGACTTCCCTGGCAAGCCGCCCAGCCGCATGCGTATTCCTGCGTGCGCCAAGGATCTCAGTCACCGAAAGCGCCCCCTCGATGGTCCGCCTCGGGACGCAGAACATGGGACCAGTTGTCGCGGCGACCAAGTCTCCATAAATGTCGGCCTTCATCATGTGCTTCGAGTACGTGGAAAAAGGGCAGCGAATACTTCTCTTGTGAAGAGGGTGAGTATAGGAGGAAAAATCGAAAGAGATCCCTTCACGCTTTTCATTGCTGCAACTGATGTCTCCAATGACCAGGGGAATCGAAGAAGGCGGTTCATTCCGGTAATCCGTGACCTTGTGATAGAGGAGCTCCATAAGCTTGCCAACAGCATCGAAGGCCCTTCCATCCTCTTCCGGCACAGATCGGCCTCTCGATGCCGACGGGTGGTCGTAGTCATACTGCAAGGTCGGCTCGATACAGCCCAAGGCTGCCAGGCTGCCGTGAATACGGCTGTTCTTGGGGATGCGAATAACAAAATTGTAGCCCTGGCCGGTAACGGTCACGAGAGGCGAGATCCCGTAGCTCTCGAAAACATCCAGCACAGCCTGATAAGCCGGCTCGATAACGCCAAAGACCCGCTCGGGCTTGAGAAAAGGCTCGCCCGGGTAAGCCTTGCAGAAATACTCCATGTCGATAAAAGCCAAGGTGTTTTCCCTATCCCAGATCGAGCGGTGGACGTCGAGGGCACTGTCCAGAGTCCATCCCAAGTCGAAGGCTTTCATGGAAGCGTGATCTTTGCGGTGCGTGTCCAGAAGCCTCAGCCCATAAGCAGAAATGTATTCAGCGGTTGCTGCAGCTGCCAGTTTTTTCAGCCCTATCGAGTCGGCCAGAGGTGCGTGACGATCAACCTCGAAGTTTGTCAGCTTCCCCTGAGGAACCCCAAGGAACTGCAGGATGCGCTCCAGGATCTCCCTGCTTCTATAAAAATCTTCAATTGCGGTCATCATGAATCGAACCTCGCTTGAGGCCTCAGTGGTTCGCTCGCCAACCCCGCGTCATCTTACTCCATGTCATCTCGACCGAAGGGTGAGATCTTGTTCCCTGCCTTACCGAAAGATTTCTCGCTGCGCTCGAAATCACAAGAAGGCATGGCCGCTTAGCGAGAGGACCACTTAGCTCGCTCGAAGCCCCGATGCTTCAGCCGGCTAAAAGTCCTATTCCCAGAGGTAGGCATACTTGCGCGCATGCTCCACAATCCGGACGGCCTTTTTCTTCAGGTCTTCGTTAACGAGCCTGGCGGCTTCGAGCATTTCATTGAAGTTTCGTTGATAGATTTCAAGCATTACCAAGACGTTTTGCCGATTTTCCATGTTGAACCTGAGGATGCGCTCAAGGACTCTCCGCAAGTTCATTTCAACGGCTGGATTGTAGGAATAGCTAGGCTCATCAAGCCGCAGCCTGTGCCAGAACGGACTCTCGCCGGGGCGAAGTCCGGGAATCTCATGGGTGAGGTGCTTCCAGCACCCTCCCAGGTGGTAGAGGAAGATATCGCTCCCCGCTATGCCCTCGGCCGGGAAGATTTCCTCGAAAGCATAGTCCAAATAGTCACTGAATCGTGCCTCCAGTACATGAAAATCGGGGATCAGGTGCTTAAACCTCTCCCTGTTTTCGATCAGAAGAAGGCGGGAGTGCCACAGGTGAGGAAGGTCCAGGCAGAGTTTCAGGTTTGGAAGCAATTCACGGCAGGCGTTGAAGAGGCCGGCCGTTTCCACCGCTGTTGCCGGAAATTTGGGGAACTCGAGATTTTCGAGTAAGGGCGTGAAGCCGAAGCCGGAGCTCCTGTGGTACTCAGCCAGTCTCTGGAAGGCTCTCATTGCTATCGCAATCTGCTCACTCCTGTCCCAATCCCAGTAGTCTTTGCTCTGGGCCAGGTGGAAGACGAAGTAGTCGGCCGAAATGAAGTGGGCGAGCTCCATTGCCTGATGCGTGCTTTCAATGGTCTCGAGCTTCTTCGAGATGTCCTGGGACAGCACATCCATATCGCGTATCGATTGGTGGACTCCAAAGATGCTTTCCGGATGCTGCATGGCTTCGAGGATTCTCCGGTACGGCTCCTCAGAGCTCTGCTCTCTGGCGGCCCGGCCCAGCTTATACCACCCATTGTCTTCATTCAGTGCGTACTGCGACCCCGCCTTTCTCATCATCCATGACGTTTCGGGCTGGAGCTCGAAGAAGAGCTCTTCCGTGTCGAATTTCTCCCGGAATAATTCGAAAAACTGGAGGAGGTCTTCAGGGAGCCGCATGGTCTCGCGGTGGTAGAGGCCGGCGTCGCTCAAGGCCAATCCGACTTTGATTCGAGGCATGTTCGGGGACAGATTCAAGCTTTTCATGGAAGACCTTCTTAATCCGATGAATTTTAACCGAGTTATTCGAACCATCAGGCACCGGGCAACCGGGTAGAGCGTATCCCGCATGGTCGCGGCGGCTCTCTGTGCCGTTGCACGGAACGGAGTACAAACCCGCTCCATTTGAGGAGACAACTGCACGCTCCGGAGATATACTAACCCAAATCTACTCCGAGGCTGAACCAGATTATCGAAGGAGCCGTCCATGCCCAACATAATCATTGAAGAACTGAAGCAGAAACCTGTAGACCGACAGCGCATCGAACTGGTCGAACGGAAAGGCACCGGTCACCCGGACTCGATTTGTGATGCGATCATGGAGGAGATCTCCGTTGCGCTTTGCCGCGAATACCGTGCCACGTTCGGCCGTGTTCTTCACCACAACATCGACAAGGGTCTGCTCGTTGCGGGTCGAACGGAGCCGCGTCCGGGCGGAGGTGAGGTCCTGGAGCCCATGCGTCTGGTGTTCGGGGATCGAGCCACTGCGGAATACCATGGAATGCGGGTGGACATTGGCGCCATTGCTGAAGAGACCGCCAGGGGCTGGCTGCAACGGAACCTTCGCTTTGCGGACCCGGAGAGACATATCGTGTTCCAAAACGAGCTCAAGGAGGGCTCGGCAGAGCTCACCGATCTTTTCGAGCGTGACGTGGTCGGCGCCAACGATACTTCCGCAGCAGTAGGCTATGCCCCTCTCACAGAAACAGAGGAAATCGTCTTCGCTGCGGAACGCTGCCTCAATTCCCCGGAGTTCAAAGAAAGCTTTCCTGAAGCCGGTGAGGACGTGAAGGTCATGGGTTACCGTCATGACCGCAAGCTTATCCTGACCGTCGCTCTGGCCTTCGTAGATCGTTTCGTCCCCGATGCCGTCGGGTATTTCAGCCGGAAACGAGAGATAGCGACCGCTCTCGAGGATCACCTCCTTGCCAGGAACAGGACCCTGGATCGAATCTCCGTCGACATCAATACCCTGGATGATCCCGAACGAGGTGCAGGAGGGATGTACCTCACCGTGCTGGGCACATCGGCAGAAGGGGGTGATTGCGGGCAGGTGGGGAGGGGCAACAAGGTCAACGGAGTGATCGCGTTGAATCGGCCAATGAGCACAGAGGCAGCGGCAGGGAAAAACCCGGTCAGCCATGTCGGAAAGATCTACAGTTTTCTCACACATCGAATCGCCGGCGAGATCCACTCGAGGGTTCCCGGCCTCTGCGAGGTCTACGTGTGGCTGTGCAGCCAGATTGGAAAACCGATCAATCAGCCGCTGATCGCATCCGCTCAGCTGGTCATGGAGCAGGGAGTGGCACTGGAAGATGTCAGGCAGGCCGTTGAATCGGTCATATCAGGCGAGCTCGAAGGAATCCCCGGATTCACCGCCAGATTGGCAAGGGGCGAACTGCCCGTCTGGTAAGGCCATCTCAGCCGCATTTCATCATTTCGAGCGTCAGCGAGGCATCTTTCCAATGGCGAAATACCCAAGATTTCTCCCTTCGGTCGAAATGGCGAAATGCCGGATCGTATGAGAGAATGCGGTATCGTATGAGCTCACGACGAACCTTCATGACTCAGTGGTACCAGGCCAGTCACTGCAGCCGGGGTCCTGTCCGAGCTCCGCCCATCAGGTTTCGATAAAGCTCTTGAGCTCCTTGCGGCGACTGGGATGCCGCAGCTTCCTCAACGCTTTGGCCTCGATCTGGCGTATGCGCTCCCGAGTTACTGCAAAGTCCTGTCCCACTTCCTCGAGGGTATGATCCGCCTTTTCCCCGATTCCAAAACGCATTCGCAGGACCTTTTCCTCCCTCGGCGTGAGCGTGGCCAGGGCCTTGCGCGTCTGTTCGCTCAGGTTCAGATTAATAACGGCATCCACGGGGGAAGCCACCCGCTTGTCCTCGATGAAATCACCCAGGTGACTGTCCTCTTCCTCGCCGATCGGAGTCTCCAGGCTGATGGGCTCCTTGGCGATCTTCAATACCTTTCGCACCTTTTCAACCGGAAATTCCATCTTCTCCGCTATCTCTTCCGGCGTCGGCTCACGCCCCAGCTCCTGTACCAGATAACGGGACGTTCGGATGAGCTTGTTGATCGTTTCGATCATGTGGACAGGAATTCTAATCGTGCGAGCCTGATCCGCGATAGCCCGCGTAATGGCCTGCCGAATCCACCAGGTGGCGTACGTGCTGAACTTGTATCCGCGCTGGTATTCGAACTTGTCCACTGCTTTCATCAGGCCGATATTGCCTTCCTGAATGAGATCGAGGAACTGGAGACCACGATTCGTATATTTTTTTGCAATGCTCACAACAAGCCGGAGATTGGCTTCGATCAGCTCGCTCTTCGCCAGTTTCGCCCGCACCACACCATCTTCAACCCGCCGGAGGATTTGCCGCAGCGATTTGGCATCCATCTTTGCCTCCATCTCCAGCTGCGTGATGCGTTCTCTCGATTCCAACGCTCGATTCACAAGCCCGAGAAAGGAGTCTTTGGACAAACCCAGGCTCTCCGCACACGAACCCAGATGCCCCCCATTCTGTTGAATGCTGTCGTAAAGGGACTTCAACTCCTGAAGCGGCTTCCCGCAGACCAGAAGGCAGTCCTCGAGCTGTTTTTCCGCCTTTTCAATATCCTCGAGATATTCTCCCAACTTATTGATAATGTTGTCGATATGTCGCTTGCCGAGCTGCAGGCCTTTCAGCAGGCTCACGATTTCTTCCTTGTTCTGCTGAATTTGTGCCTTCAGAACCGATTCTTCCGCAGGCGTGATGTTCTGAGCGAAAAGGGATGCCTGCATGACCTTGTTCGATTCATCGAGCCGCCGCACCTGATCCAGAATCCCGATCATTCGGCCCTTCTGCGATTCTTCCTCCTCCGGGTTCATCTCTTCATCGGCCTCCCGAAGGATTTCGTGCAGACTGATCTCCGCGTTTTCCAGCTTCTCCTTGAGGCGCATGATTTCCCGAATGCCGATCGAGGACTCCATTATGGCGTTGAATACTTCCCGTTCGCCGATTTCAATCCGCTTGGCAATCTCCACCTCGCCTTCGCGTGTGAGCAAAGAAACCGAGCCCATCTCCCGGAGATACATCTTGACGGGATCCGTGACCCTGCTGGCGGGGTCGGGCTCCATCTGCAGCTCGTCTTCCTCTTCAAGCATCGAATCCGAATCGGCGCCGACCGTCTCCCGAACCACCTGCACCTGTTGTTCCGAATCCACGATTTCGATGTCCATCTCATCGAATATCATCATCATGTCATCAAGCTTTTCAGGCGACACCAGATCTTCAGGCAAGGCTTCGTTCAGTTCATCATATGTGAGATAGCCTTTCTCTTTGCCGACAGAGATGAGGCGTTTGAGATCATCCATTTCGGGTTTAGTGAGGGCGGGATCACGCTTTTGTCTCATTTCGTTATCCGTCATCGATTTCTTTCTCCCTAAACATTGTCTGATGAATCTTTGACTCTCTTCTTGGCCCCACAAAGGCTCTGCATCTGAGCCAAGAGATGCCTGACCTGAATCGAATCTCCTTCCTGCTCTGCACGGCGTAGGGCTTCCTGGAGGCTTCGACGCGTTTCTTTTGTTTTCCTCTTCGATAAGGCTTCAAGCCAGTCCTGCAAATGAATCCGCGCTTCGCTCAAATCCCCGGGCTCCAGCAGGAACCCGGTGAAAAGCTCTTTCAGCCCCTCGTCCTGAAGCATTGCATACACAACCGAAGCATTGAAATCCTCCGGCGAAGCGCAAGGCGCCTCCAGAAGAGCTTCCGCCAACGCTTTGAGCTGCGGCTGCTGAAAGTGGACGATCACTCCGGAGGCTTCCACTTCCTCGATCAGCGAAGGGTGCTTGATCATCGCTCGAACAACGCTTTCCTCGAGCGACTGAGCCTGCGGAAGGCGCGGGGCGAGAATGGGGCGATGAGGCTGAAAAGTTCTGCGCGGCCGGCGATCCCAGTGAGCGAACTGCCGCTCCACTACGGCTTCGGAAAGAGAAAGCCGGCTGGCAATCATACGAACATATTCGGACTTCAACACCGGCTGGCGAACCGCTTCGATGACAGGGCGCAGATCCGAGAGCACCTTCGATTTGCCAACAGAGCTGCCGTCCCAGCTCTCCAACCTCTTTCTCACGCTGTACATCCCGAGATCCTCCCTGCGCTGGAGCAGATCCTCGAACGCTTCCATTCCTTCACGCTTGAGAAAATCATCGGGGTCCATCCCATCTGGAAAGCGAATGCAGCTCACCGCCAGCTGTTCCTGCAGAAAGAGCGGCAGTGCGCGCAGCATGGCCCTCTCTCCAGCTTCATCGGCATCATAGGCCAAAACGACTTCATCGCACATGCGCATCAAAAGTCGAACCTGCTGAGACGTGAGGGCGGTGCCCAGGGTCGCCACCACCCGATAAAAGTCTTTGGCATGAAACGCCAGCAAATCCATGTATCCTTCGACCAGAACGACTTGCCGAACTTCACGGCAGGCTTCGCGTGCCCGCGGCAACTGGTAGAGCATCCGTCCTTTGTGATAAACGGGGGTCTCGGGACTGTTGAGATACTTGGGTCCTTCATGAACATCGCCTGAAAGGCTTCTCCCTCCAAAACCCGCTATTCGACCCTGTTCATCTCTGATCGGAAAAATCAGGCGGTTCCTGAAGCGATCATACACGCGATCCCTGGAGCCTTTGCCGAACAGCCCCGCCTTTATGCCCAGTTCGGGATCGATGCTCGAGCTTTCCATGCTGCGCAACAATCCGTCCCATTGAGCGGAAGCATATCCGAGGCGTTCGGTTTCGACAACATGCGACGGCAAGCCGCGCTTCAGCAAATACTCTCTCGCAGCCTTACCCTCGGAACTGTGATGGAGCAAGCGGTAGAAGTAGTCCGCGGCCGATTCCAGAACACGATAGATCTGCTCGCGCTCTTTTCGTGCCGCTTCCGCCATCGTGCCGGACCCATATCGATGAGTGTCGGCTTCCGGCAGTGGGATGTGGTAGCGCTCGGCGAGGTCTTTGATTGCTTCCCCAAAGGAAAGGTTGCGGTACTTCATGACGAAGCTCAGGACATCTCCGCCGCTTCCGCAACCGAAACAGTAGTACAGCTGATTCTGTGCATCTACATGAAACGAAGGCGTCTTCTCTTGATGAAAGGGGCATAATCCGACGTGTCGATTCCCGGCTCGACGCAGCGGGACAGCCTGGCCGATCACGTCCACGATATCAACGGCCTGCTTTACCAGGGTGGCTAAGTCGGAATTGATCACTGAAGAGAGCCTGCCTTTTAGGGTGGAGAGTTCCTGGACACTCCCGGAGCCAAAGAGACCGGAAACGCAAACCTTTTATTCGTATCCGCTAATTGCGTCAGAATCAAGAGTTTCTTTTCAATTGAGGTCAATTTAGCTTCCATTCCGGCTTTCCGAATGGAAGCGGAAACAATCCCGTTCAGCCTTGAAGCTTCTGGCGCACAAGCTCGTTGACCTGTTTGCCCTCCGCTCTCCCCGCGACTTTGGGCATCAGCACTTTCATGACCCTTCCCATGTCCTTGAGCGACTGAGCTCCAACCTCGGCGATCGCTTCGTCAATCAGGCTCCCCAACGCTTCGGGCGAAAGCGCCTCAGGCAGAAACTCCTGCAAAACAGCGATTTCCGTTTCCTCCTTGCCCGCCAGGTCCTGTCTGCCGGCCCCTGCATATTGTTCGGCGGCATCCCGCCGCTGCTTGACCTGCGAGGATATCAGCTGCTGGATTTCCATTTCGTTCGGCTGGCGCTTGATCTCTTTTTCCTTGTTCTTTATGGCCGTAAGGAGCGAACGAATCGCGTTGCGCTTGTTCTCGTCCTTCTCCCGCATGGCCTCCTTGAGAGCGTTTTCGATCCGTTTCTGCAGTTCCATTGCCGACCTCACTTCTCCATTATTCGTTACTCGCAATGCTGGATACCGGATGCCGCATCGCACACCGGAAATGTCAAGACACATTTGTCGGGGTGCTTGAGGCCTCCTCCACCTTCGACAGGGCCTCTCCCAGCTTCAACGTCCCGTTGTAGAGGGCTCGCCCCGTGATGACTCCGACAAGTCCGAGCGGAGCTAGTGGGAGGAGGGCTTCTATGTCGGCAAGAGTGGCAACGCCTCCCGAGGCGATGACGGGGAGGCGGGTGGTCTCGAGCAGGCGTCGCGTGGCTTCCACGTTTACCCCTGATTGCATACCGTCTCGATGAATATCCGTGTAGATGACCGCCGCCAGTGGAAGGCCGGCAAAGCGGCTGACGAGCGTGATCACATCCGTGCCGGTCGTTTCCTTCCATCCTTCTATCGCCACCCTGCCCTCACGGGCATCGATTCCAAGCGCAATTCGGTAGGGATACCGTTCACATGCCTGGCCCAAAAGCTCAGGACGGCGTAAGGCCACGGTCCCCAGAATTACCCGCTCGATTCCTGATGACAGATACTCCTCGATGGTCTCAATGCTGCGGATGCCGCCTCCCACCTGGACGGGGATGGAAACGGATTCGACGATCGACTGGATCGCATCGCGATTCTTCGGGTGCTGCGAAAAGGCGCCGTCCAGATCCACCACATGCAGCCATCGGGCTCCCTCGTTCTCCCAGCGCCGGGCTACAGCACCGGGGTCTCGTCCGTACACGGTCACTCGATCCGGGTCTCCCTGCATCAGTCGAACACAGAGGCCTTCCTTGAGATCAATGGCAGGAAAAATAATCATATATCGCTCAACCTCCATAGGGTCTTGCCTGGTCAAATTTCATTTTGCCTCTGGCGTTGCAGCCCGTGACCATCCATTCTGCCCACGTTTTCGTGTGAGTCCAATAGATGCAGAAAATAGATCGGCGGCGCCACCGCCTGGAATTGACGGTGCGTTCACGACCGGGGACTTGGTGGTGCATCGTACTTCTCGCTTTTCATGGAAGCCAACTGTGCTCTTTGAGGCCGCACAGGCATGATCAAGAAATCACATTTTCTTCGCATGTGCTTCGAGCAGATCTCTCAGGTATTCGGGAGGCTTCAACACTTTTCGATCGCGATTGACGCATACATGCACGGTGCAGCCGGTTGCCAGCAGCTCTGTATTCCGCTTGACTTCGTAGTCGAACCGCAGGCGGGCCGGCCCCGCAAAGGAGAAACGAGTGCAGATGGAAAGAGCGTCATCGTAGAAGGCCGGTTTCAGGTAATAACAGTGGGCTTCGATCACCGGCAGGTATATCCCCGAACTTTCCAGCTGTCGATAACTCGTGCCGCTGCATCGAAACCATTCGGCACGGCCCACTTCGAACCACTTGAGGTAGTTGCCGTAGTATGCCTGCCCCATGGCATCGGTATCGCCGTAGAGAACCCTGAGCTGACCCTCGACCATCGGCTCATCTTTCCCCTGCGGCTGCAGTGGGGGGCTGTCTTGATCTGCAGAATTCGGATGAAGAGGCAATGTTCCTGTTCCGTTAAAACGATGGGAAGCCGTTCCCATCGAATGAACCCGTCAATGTGTGTACCCGCCGCGTCTCGAGCTCCTTCCCATCAGGCAGGAGAAAAGCTCGACCCCATCAGGCAATTGCCAGCCCGTTCTCCCCGCAGACCTTTCGCAAAAGGTATCGGAAGCAGCGGCCATTCCCCCGGATGCGCCCAATTCGTCAACCAGGAGAAAGGGCACGGGATCATCCACATGGGTGCGTTTGACAATGGGAGTGAGATGATCCGTCACAACCAGAAGGCGAACGCGGGAAAATTTTCTCGCCCCCTCGACAACGGGCGACACCACTTTATTGTCGAAAGCCTCGATGGCCTCGATCTTCTTTTCCAGGTTCCCTTCATGCGACGCTTCATCCGGGGCTTCGATATGCACATAGACGAAATCATCGTCTTCCAGGGCGGCCAAAGCCGCCTCCACCTTGCTGGCATAATTCGTATCCAGGTATCCGGTAGCGCCGGGAACTGAAATCGGCTTCAGCCCTGCACAGACTCCCAGCCCCTTCAACAGATCGACCGCGGAAATCATTGCCCCCGTGATGCCGAATCTATCCCTCAGCGTCGGCATCGACGGCGCCCTGCCCTGTCCCCAGAGCCACACCGCGTTCGCCGGCCTCTTCCCTTCGGCCTCCCGCTTCCGATTCACGGGATGATCCGCCAGAACGGTCGATGCCATTTCCACGAACGACTGCAAAACAGGCGCTTCCCGATACACTTCCAAATACGGCGCCGCAGGCTCACCGGAAATGTCGTGCGGAGGCGTGGTTTTCAGTCTTTCACGCCCCTCCTTCCATACGAGTAAATGGCGATAGCTGACACCCGGATAGAGACGCAGCGGGCTTTCGACCATCTTCTCCTGAAGCGCGGCGATCA
>Ga0265295_1008393_pt1 | contig 11492 bp, 7 predicted proteins | sample Munlansysbiofilm_FD_192503 | JGI IMG/M metagenome (GOLD analysis project Ga0265295, IMG submission 192503) | Leachate microbial communities from a municipal landfill in Southern Ontario, Canada - Methane capture system biofilm | ecosystem: Engineered > Solid waste > Landfill > Unclassified ... | reverse complement strand
CTATGTGAAAAGCTGTCTTGCCGCCTTGCGCGCCGGGACCGTCCATGCGCTGGCGCACATCACCGGCGGCGGGCTGATCGAAAATGTGCCGCGCGTCCTGCCTGAACAGCTGACCGCCGAATTCGACGCCGGGTCCTGGTCCTTGCCGCCGGTTTTCGTCTGGCTGGCCCGCGCCGGCGGGCTGCCCGCTTTGGAAATGGCGCGGACCTTCAATTGCGGTTTGGGCATGGTCGTCATCGTGCCGCCGGCCAAGGCCGATGAAGCGGTGCGCTTGTTTGAGGCCGCCGGCGAAACCGTTTCCCGCGTCGGCCATATCCGCGCCCGCCGGAACGATGAGCAGCAAAGCCTGCTTTTGAACGCCGAACGCTGGGACCTGCCGGCCTGATGGCTGCCAGGATGCGCGTGGCGGCGCTGATTTCGGGCCGGGGCAGCAACCTCGAAGCCCTGATCGAAGCCGCCCGCACGCCCGGCTATCCCGCCGAGATCGCGCTGGTCGTCTCGAACGTCGCCGGAGCGGCAGGCCTTAAGCATGCCGCCGCCGCTGGAATCGACAGTCTGGTGATCGAGCATGGGGCCTATCCCGACCGCGAAACCTTCGACCGGGCGATGGACGCTGTCCTACGGGAACGGAAGATCGATCTGATCTGTCTGGCTGGATTCATGCGGTTGCTAAGCCCGGCCTTCGTCACCGGCTGGCTGGGACGGCTGATCAATATCCACCCGTCGCTGCTGCCCGCCTTCAAGGGGCTCCATCCCCACCGCCAGGCGCTTGAGGCAGGCGTGAAGCTGCATGGATGCACGGTTCATTTCGTCACGCCCGAGGTCGATGACGGGCCGATCATCGCCCAGGCGGCGGTGCCGGTGCGGGAAGACGATGATGAAACCGCTTTGGCCGCCCGCGTGCTGGAAGCCGAGCACACGCTCTACCCGCTGGCCGTCCGCCTGATCGGCGGCGGCCAAGTTTCACTCCAAGGCCAGCGCACACGCATTTCGGGGATCGCAGCCGGGAACGGCGACGACGTCTTCATCAATCCCGGCTTTCACCCCGCCCCGGATGAGGAATAAGGCCCGGAAGGTTCCGGACCTTAATATCCTTACTTGGACAAAGCCTAGCTGACGGCTTCCTCCACATCCTCCGCCAAATCGTCGCAGCCTTCGAGGCTGATCGGCACACCCGGCAAAAGTTTCGAGGTGCGAATGGCCAAGGCGGATTTGACATGGCTGATATTGGGTGCGGCCGTCAACCGGGTGGTCAGGAAGCGCTGATAGGAATCCCAATCCTCGGCAACCACTTTCAGCAGGAAATCCGTTTCCCCCGCCAGCATGTGGGTTTCCCGAACCTCGGGCCAGCCCTGGACCATCTCCTCGAACGCCTTCAAATCGCTTTCCGCCTGGCTGACCAGCCCGACATGCGCGAAGACGGTCACGTTGAAGCCCAGAGCCCCCGGATCCACCGTGGCGTGATAGCCCTTGATGAAGCCCGATTCCTCGAGCGCACGCACACGCCGGAGACAAGGCGGGGCGGAAATCCCCGCCCGTTTGGCCAATTCCACATTGGTCATGCGCCCGTCGGCCTGAAGATCATGCAGGATGCGCCGATCGATGCGGTCAAGTTTGACCCGCTGCATACGAATTAAACCTCAGAAAAATATCAATGTAAGTAATTATATTACAGACTCCCCCGGGGCGGGCAAGTTCATTATGCATCCCGATGCCCACTATAACGACAATATCGTTTCCAATCCGTTTTCCAGGGCCTCATCGGCGACACCGCACCTAAGGATGGAATGTCCTGCCGCGCCTCTTTCCCTCACCCCCCGCTTCGGCATATGGTGAAATCGGAACGATTCGATGAAAGACGAAGGAAAGACCATGGCGACCCACCAGACCAAGGTGCTCATTCTCGGTTCCGGCCCCGCCGGATGCACGGCGGCGATCTACGCCGCCCGCGCCAACCTGTCCCCGATCCTGGTGGCTGGATTACAGCCGGGCGGGCAATTGACCATCACCACCGATGTCGAGAACTTCCCCGGCTTTGCCGATCCCATCCAGGGCCCCTGGCTGGTGGAACAGATGCAGGCCCAGGCCGAAAAAGCGGGATCGGCTTTTCTTTACGATCTGATTACCGCCATTGATTTTTCCAAGCGTCCCTTCGTCGCCACCGGCGATTCAGGCGACACCTATATCGCCGATACCCTGATTCTGGCCACCGGCGCTTCGGCGCGCTGGCTGGGGCTCGATAGCGAAAAGAAATTCCAAGGCTATGGCGTGTCGGCCTGTGCGACCTGCGACGGCTTCTTTTTCCGCGACAAGGAAGTCGCCGTGATCGGCGGCGGCAACGCGGCGGTCGAAGAAGCGCTTTATCTGTCCGGCATCGCCTCGAAGGTGACCCTGATCCATCGCCGCGATTCCTTGCGCGCCGAAAAAATCGCCCAGGACCGGCTGTTCGCCAATCCCAAGATTTCGGTGCTCTGGGATTCCGTCGTCGATGAAATCTGCGGCGACGACTCGCCGCCCTCGGTCACCCATCTGGCCGTGTGCAACGTCAAAACCGGCGAAAAATCCCGGCTGAACATCGACGGATTGTTCGTCGCCATCGGGCATTCCCCCAATACCGAACTGTTCAAAGGCGCGGTCACGCTGGACGGGGAAGGCTATGTCATCACCCAACCCGGCACGACCCGGACCAATATCGAGGGCGTTTTCGCCGCCGGCGACGTGCAGGACAAGACCTATCGCCAAGCCGTAACCGCCGCCGGAACGGGCTGCATGAGCGCGTTGGAAGCCGAACGCTTTCTCACGCACCATGGACATGACGCGCCAAGCACGGCAAGATGACGGATTCTGAAAACCTGCCCGAACAAACCGAAACAGGGCGGGACGTCAAAATTGTCGGCTTCTCGTCTGGAACAGGGTTATGGACTGGGACAAATTAAGGGTCTTTCACGCCGTCGCCGAGGCGGGTAGCTTCACCCATGCCGGCGAAACGCTGAATTTGAGTCAATCGGCCGTCAGCCGGCAGATCAGCGCGCTCGAAGAAAGTCTGTCGGTGCCGCTGTTTCACCGGCATGCCCGCGGCCTGATTCTGACCGAACCCGGGGAAATGCTCTACAGCACCGTCCACGACGTCTTCTCCAAACTGGCGATGACCGAGGCGCAGCTGTCGGAAAACCGGGAACGTCCCTGCGGGCCGTTGAAAATCACCACCACGGTGGCCTTCGGCACGCTGTGGCTGACGCCGCGCATCCATGAATTCATCGACGCCTTTCCGGACATCCAGATGACCATCGTGCTGGATGACGGCGAGCTTGATCTGGCCATGCGCCAGGCCGACGTCGCCATCCGCATGAACCCGCCGCGCCAGCCCGATCTGGTTCAGCGCCATCTGATGACGCTGAACTACAATGTCTATGCCTCGCCCGACTATCTGGCCCGGCACGGCACGCCGTCGACTCCTGAGGATCTCGACGACCATCAGCTCATCATCTACAACGAGGCGTCCCGCCTGCCGGTCGGCAATATGAACTGGCTGCTGGAGATCGGCGCGCGGCCTGAACGGCCCCGCCGTCCGGTGCTGAAGGTCAATAATCTGCACGGCATCTTCCGCGCGGTGCAAAGCGGTTTGGGCATCGCCGCCCTGCCCGATTATTTCTCGCTCGAAGCGGACAACCTGACTCGCATCCTGCCCGAACTGCGCGGCCCCAGCTTCAACGCCTATTTCGTCTACCCCGAAGAACTGCGTCATTCCAAGCGCATCACCGTTTTCAGGGATTTCCTGATCAAGAAGATCGCGGACCACACCCTGCAACTCTCCGCACCGATCACGGCATGAGTTGTGCGCATGACTTGCATGTCTCATACAGGGTGGCCAGAACAGAGCGAAACTCCTATAAAGAATGAAGCGAGATTTGGCGGATCCGTTTTTGGTATCAGCCTTTCGCTTTCGGGTATCGATTGCCCGAAAGGGGTCTTTTGACCCTGCGTCTCCCAGACGTGAAGCCTCCCTGTTTACTTATAGCCCCCGGTTCTGCCGGGGGTTTTTCTTCTCAATAGCCCCAATTACCGCTCTTTCCTGACATGGCGTTTGACGTGAAACCCGGGCTGGAAATCAGCAGGATAGCACCGCCCGTTTCCCCACTGCCTTTATTCGGCGCTTGCCGTTCCGGTTCTTTTAAGGCAGATAGGGCCAGCCGGGCACAGCGGCACGTCCGACCAGGATGAAACCAAAAGCACCATGACGGCCCCGCAAACAACGGTCACCAGCCACGACAAATCGCCTTTGAGCGTCCTCGTCCTCGGGGCGCTGGGCGTCGTTTATGGCGATATCGGCACCAGCCCGCTTTACACGCTGCACCAGGCCTTCTCGCCGCATAACGGCCTGACGCCGGACAGAAGCAGCGTGCTGGGCATCCTGTCGCTGATCTTCTGGTCGATCATGCTGATCGTCTCGATCAAATATGTGATCGTAGCGATGCGCGCCAATAATCGCGGCGAAGGCGGCAGTCTGGCGCTGCTGGCGCTGCTGCTGCATAGCGGCGGCGAACGGCGCTGGGTCGCCCCCCTGGCGGCCGCGCTCGGCATCGCCGCCGCCGCGCTGTTCTACGGCGATTCCACCATCACCCCCGCGGTTTCGGTGCTCTCCGCAATGGAGGGGCTCAAGATCGCCATGCCAGGTCTGGGCCATTATATCCTGCCCGCGACCGTGGTCCTCCTGATCGGGCTGTTCGCGATCCAGAGCAAAGGCACCGGCACGATGGGCCGCCTGTTCGCGCCGGTCATGATCATCTGGTTCACGACGCTAGGCGTCCTCGGCGCATCCAGCATCCTGAAAAACCCGGACATCCTGTCGGCTTTGAGCCCCCATTACGCGATCCTGTTCATCCTCGACAAGGGCTTCCTGGGTTTCATGGCGCTGGGATCGGTGATCTTGGCCATCACCGGCTGCGAAACCCTTTATGCCGATATGGGCCATTTCGGCCGCAAGCCTATCGCGCTCGCCTGGTATCTGGTGGTGCTGCCCGGACTGGTGTTGAATTATTTCGGCCAGGGCGCACTGATCCTGTCCCACCCCGCCAGCATCGACAGTCCCTTTTTCCTGCTGGCGCCGAGTTGGGGCCGGCTGCCCCTGGTCCTGTTGGCCACACTGGCGACCATCATCGCTTCGCAGGCGGTCATTTCGGGCGCCTATTCGATGACCGCCCAGGCGATCCAACTGGGCTTCCTGCCGCGTGTGCGCATCCTGCACACCTCGGCCCAGGAACGCGGCCAGATCTTCATCCCGACCCTGAACAGCATGATGATGATGCTGGTCATCGCTTTGGTGCTGGGCTTCGGCTCTTCGACCAATCTGGCCGCCGCCTATGGCATCGCGGTGGCGGGCACCATGACCATCACCTCGATCATGCTGTGTATGGTCGCCGTCCTGATCTGGCGTTGGCGCAATCCGCTTGCCTACGCCATGCTGGCGCTGTTCCTGATCGTCGATCTGGCTTTCCTGTCCGCCAATATCGGCAAAATCGCCCAAGGCGGTTGGTATCCGGTGGCCCTGGGCATCGTCCTGTTCGTGTTGCTGATGACCTGGAAACGGGGTCGCCAGCTGGTTGCCCAGCGCCGCATGTCGGGCAATATCGAGATCGGCGAATTCTTCCGCTCGGTTCTGTCCAGCCCCTCGATCTCACGCCCCAAGGGCACGGCGGTCTTTCTGACCAGCGACCGCAATGTGGTGCCGGCGGCGCTGATGCACAACCTGAAGCACAATCAGGTGCTGCATGAGCGCACCGTGCTGCTGACGGTGGAGATCGACGAAATCCCGCATTTGCCGACCCAGGAGCGGATCGAAAGCGAGCATCTGGGCGACGGGATCTACCGTCTGGTGCTTTATTACGGCTATATGGATGAAACCAACATCCCCAAGACGCTGGCCAACGCCACCGAAGCCCAGCTCGGCTTTTTCTACGAACCGATGAGGCTATCTTATTTCTTGAGCCGCGAGACCATCATCGCGACCAGTGCACCGGGCATGGCGGCGTGGCGCGAAAAGCTGTTCGCCTGGATGTCGCGCAGCGCCGCCTCGGCGATGGAATTCTTCGCCCTGCCGCCCAACCGGGTCATCGAGCTGGGCAGCCAGATCGAAATCTAAAGGTCGCCCAGCGGGAATGTTCAACGGTTAAGGATATCGATCAGTTCCTGGATCTGCTTGTCGGTGCGCAGCAGGAAGAACCCCTGGCGCGCCAGATCCGAAGGAATGACATAGGAATTGGTCGATCCGTTGGCAACGAAGAATTTATAAAGCAGCGCGCCCGAACGCAGCGACACCAGCATCTTCGCCCAATGTTCCGTCGCCCCCTTGGCGACCAGAACATCGTGGAAATCCTCGCCCATCGCTTCGAGCAGAACGTAGTAGGTGTACATCCGGCCCTTGGTCGCGAAATAAACCTCGGTCGCGCGCGGATCGAAATAGCCGCCGCCGGAAGACAACGCCGTACGCTGGCCGTCGCTCAACAGCGCCAATTCCTCGTCCGAAAAATCGTCCGGCCCCAGCACCGTCAGTTCCAGCGTCGCCGACTGGCTGCCCAGATCCTTGTCGATCTTGGACAAAATGTCGGCCAAACTGCTGGCCAGACGCTCGTAACGCGCCTGCCCCTCGGCCAGACGACGGTTATAGCGCGTCAGCGCCGCGATCCCTTCCCGGTACTGCGACACCGCGCTGGGCAGGATGAATGCGGTCGGATCATAGCTGAACTTGCCTTTGGCCACGACCAGATCGGAATCGGCCTCGCCCGAGCTTCGATCCCGGCCGACGATGTCCGACATCTCGTTGACCCAGCGCGCGACAGCATATTGTATGCCCTTCTGATAAGCGGTCATGTTCAGGCTGTGCGCGACCGGCCAGACCCACAGCTTGTTGGGCGCCCAACCGGTTTTATTGATTTCCAGATCCATCAGCGTCGCCGCCATCGTCACCGCGCGGCTTCCGCCTTCGACGGCGTAATCGGGATTAGGAGCGAGATCAGCGTTATCATCGATCCGGTATTGAATAAAAAAGACCAGCATATAGACCGCGACCGCCAAAACAGGGACGGCAATCAGGGCTTTTTTGGGTAGGGACATGAAGCAGGCTCCGGCGGTTCGCCATCTCGATCGGCAGGGCAAAGGCGCTCGCCCGTTCCGGCGGAACAAAACGCCCTTTTGCTTAAGATAATCCCTGCCTCGTCCGGTGCAACACTATTGCCATTTTTCTAGTTTTTCTTCTTTTACGCGAATGATGCTTAACGATTCATCGCTTGACGGCGAAGAACGGATTATGCCTATTCGAGGCCATCGCGCCGCCGGCTTCGCCCAATCCTGACCGCACGGACGCAATCACGCAAAACAGACCGGCCGAAGGAACTTTTTTCATGACCAGAACGTCCGTGTCGCGCGTCTCCGACCTTGCGGTCGGCGTCCTCGTCCTGTCTTTGCTTGCCGCCGCCTGCGCCTTCATCGCCAGCAACTGGACTTTGCATCGCCAGTCGGTCCAATCCAGCGCCATTACCGCAGCGAACCGCACGCTGATCGACGGCGCCATCGCGTTGCGCTCGCAGGTGCCCATCGTCCAGACCGCCCTGCAAAACGACGCCGATCCGGTCCCAACCTTAAAGGACGCAACCGCCCGCGCCGAAGCGATGCGGGCCGAGGCGATTAAGGACATCGAAGCGCTGCATCTGGAGGAAGGAAAAGCCCTGATCCAGGGCATCGCCGACGCCTGGAAAAAAGCGGCCGAGGAAAGCAAGACGGTGCGCCGGATGGCCGAACGCCCGCTTGCGGAGCGCAATCTGGCCGAGACCACGCCCTGGCGCAACGCCGTGTTCGCCACCTTCGACGCCTTTTTCCGCGCCTCTCGCGCCATGGGCAACCGGTTGCGCCTCGCCGATCCGATCCTGGCCGAAAACAACCAGATCCTCGGACTGGCCTGGAGCATCCGTGATTCCTATGGCCGGCAATGTTCGCTGCTGCGTCCCTCGATCGCCGTCAACCGCGCGCCGGCCCCCGAGCGGATCGCCACCTGGAACCAGGGGAAAGGCGCCGCCGACGCCGCCTGGTCCAGCGTCGCCCTGCTTGCGGAACGCCCCGGTTTTGCCCCCCATATCCGCGAACAGATCACCTTGGCGCAAAACGCCGCCACGGCGGCACAAACGCGGATCGATCAGATCGTCGCCGAACTGGGACGGAGCGATTCCGTTCCGATCTCAGCCAAGGATTGGACTACCCTGTGCAACGGCCCCTTCGACGCCATCCTGGATATCGGTCATCGGGCGCTCAATGATTCCCAGGCCTACGCCAAGGAAAAAGAAGATCACGCCTTCGCCCGCCTGCTGCTGGCCATCGCCGGGCTGGCTGCCGCGCTGATCGTTGGTTTGTCCTGCGCCATCGCCATGCGCCGGCGCATCACCTGGCCGCTGACACGTCTGAACGAAACCATGATCGGGCTGGCCCAGGGCGATCTGGATGTCGTCGTGCCCGATTACCGGCGCGGAGACGAAATCTCGGCCATGGCGCACGCCGTCGAAACCTTCCGTGAAAACGCCCGCAACGTGGTCCGGCTGAACAAAGAAGCGGCGCAGAACAAGCTGGCAGCCGAAGCCGAACGCCATGCCTTCCTATTGTCCCTGGCGGAACGGTTCGAGCAGAGCACCCTGGGCGCGGTCGATACGGTCGCCTCTTCGGCCGAGGATGTCCGCCAGGCGGCCGAGACGATGAAATCGATCGCGGAGCGCAACAGTCAGGCGGCAGTGGAACTTGGGGCAGCGGCAACGCAGACTTCGGAGAATGTCGCCATCGTCGCTGCGGCCACCGATCAATTGTCCAGTTCGATTTCGGACATCGCCCAGCAGATCGCCGAAACAGCCCGGATTTCGGGCGAGGCGTCCGAAAGGACCAGGCATACGCAAGACGCCATCGGCAGCCTCTCCAGCGCGGTCGAGAAGATCGGCGACGTCATCCATTTCATCAATGACATCGCCTCGGAAACCAATCTCCTGGCCCTGAACGCGACCATCGAGGCGGCCCGCGCCGGCGATGCGGGCAAGGGCTTTGCCGTGGTGGCGGGCGAGGTCAAGAATCTGGCCAACCAGACCGCCCAGGCCACGCAGAACATCGAAGCCCAGGTCCGGGACATCCAGGACAAGACCCGTTCCACCGTGACCGACATTCATGGCATCGGCGGCGTCATCAAGGACGTGCAGGGCATTTCCGCCATGGTCGCCTCGGCGGTCGAAGAACAGAGCGCGGCGACGCAAGAAATCTCCCGCAATGCCAGAATGGCATCCGAAGCGACCAGGAACGTGTCCGAAACCGTAACCGCCCTGTCCGAGACGGGGCAGGAAACAGAACAGGCCGCCAGCACGGTGTTCGCCGCGTCGCACGCTTTGTCGGTTCAAACGGCCAGCCTGAAGGAAGCCATCGCCGACTTCATCCTCAACCTGAAAAACGCCCGGCCATAACAGGTTCTCTGCGGGGGTTTTCACTCCCGATCGGGCGACGGCGCGACCGTCAGCGGGATCGGCGGGGTTTCCGGGCAGGGGCCGCGTTCGACGCCCCTCTCCGCCCCTTGCCGCTGCGTGCCCCCGCGCGGATCGGCGATGGCTCCGTCCCCGCCGCGACGCCCAGATCGTTCAGATCCAGCCGGCGCAATTCGTCGCGCAGCCTTGCCGCTTCCTCGAATTCCAGATCGGCGGCAGCCGCCAACATGCGTTTTTCCAGATCGGCTTTATAGGAAGCCAGATCCTTGCCGACCCGGTGATCGTCCCCGCTACGGATCGCGACATCCAGATAATCTTGTTCATAAACGCTGGCGAGCGCGTCGCCGATCCCCTTGCGGATGCCTTCCGGCGTGATGCCGTGTTCTTCGTTATAAGCCTGCTGGCGGGCGCGGCGGCGGTTGGTTTCGCCGATGGCGTATTTCAGGCTGTCGGTCATCTTGTCGGCGTAAAGCAGAACCCGCCCGTCGATATTGCGCGCCGCCCGCCCGATGGTCTGCACCAGCGAGGTGCGCGAGCGCAGGAAACCTTCCTTGTCTGCGTCCAGGATCGCCACCAACGCGCATTCGGGGATGTCGAGCCCCTCGCGCAGCAGGTTGATGCCGACCAGAACATCGAACGCGCCCAGGCGCAAATCGCGCACGATCTCGATGCGTTCCAGCGTGTCGATATCCGAATGCAGGTAGCGCACCCGAACATCCTGCTCGAACAGGTAATCGGTCAGATCCTCGGCCATGCGCTTGGTCAGCACCGTGACCAGAACGCGCTCGCCCCGCTTGGCCGCGATCCGCACTTCGGCCAGCAGATCATCGACCTGATGCTCGACCGGACGCACTTCGCACACCGGATCGATCAAGCCGGTAGGGCGGATGACCTGCTCGACGAAGACGCCGCCCGACCGTTCCAGCTCCCATTGGGCCGGCGTGGCCGAGACGAACACCGTCTGGCCGCGCATGACGTCCCATTCTTCAAATTTCAGCGGCCGGTTATCGACGCAGGACGGCAGCCGGAATCCATATTGGGCCAGCGTGCTTTTGCGGTTGAAGTCGCCTTTGAACATGCCACCCACCTGCGGCACCGTGACATGCGATTCATCGACGAATAAAAGCGCATCTTCGGGCAAATATTCAAACAAGGTCGGCGGCGGTTCGCCCGGCGCGCGGCCCGTCAGATAGCGCGAATAGTTCTCGATCGATTTGCAATGGCCGGTGGCTGCCATCATCTCGATGTCGAAACCGGTACGTTCGGCGATACGCTGGGCTTCCAGCAGCTTGCCCGTGCTGGTGAACGCCTCGACCTGTTCCTTCAACTCGGTCTTGATCCCCTCGACCGCCGCCGTCAGCGTCGGTTTCGGCGTGACATAGTGGCTGGACGGAAACACGGTGATCCCGGTCAGACCGCAGGTCTTCTCGCCGGTCAGAGGATCGAACTCGGCAATCGATTCGATCTCGTCGCCGAACAACGAAACGCGCCAGGCGCGGTCCTCGTAGTGGACGGGAAAAATCTCGATATTGTCGCCGCGCACGCGGAAGGTGCCGCGCTGAAGGATTTGATCGTTGCGGGTATATTGCAGCTCCACCAACCCCTTCAGCAGCGCGCGCTGGTCGATGCTGGCCCCCACCTCCAGCGGGATGGTCATGCGGGCATAGGATTCCACCGCGCCGATACCATAGATGCAGGAAACCGAGGCGACGATGACCACGTCGCGGCGTTCCAGCAACGCGCGCGTCGCCGCATGGCGCATACGGTCGATCTGTTCGTTGATCGCCGAATCCTTCTCGATATAGGTGTCGGTACGCGGCACATAGGCTTCGGGCTGGTAGTAATCGTAATAGGAGACGAAATACTCGACCGCATTGTCGGGAAAGAATGACTTCATCTCGGCATAAAGCTGCGCCGCCAACGTCTTGTTGGGCGCCAGGATCAAGGCCGGGCGGCCCAGCCGGGCGATGGTATGCGCCATGGTGAAGGTCT
>Ga0265295_1008392_pt1 | contig 11494 bp, 12 predicted proteins | sample Munlansysbiofilm_FD_192503 | JGI IMG/M metagenome (GOLD analysis project Ga0265295, IMG submission 192503) | Leachate microbial communities from a municipal landfill in Southern Ontario, Canada - Methane capture system biofilm | ecosystem: Engineered > Solid waste > Landfill > Unclassified ... | reverse complement strand
AAATCTAAAATAAAACTCAGGACTAAGAACCAAGAACTCAGAACCCAAAGGCCGAAGACTAAAGACTAAAGACCAAAGACTAAAGACCAAAGAAGGGACGGGGAGAAGGGGAGACGGGGAGACTTGGCGACGGAGCGACCAAAGACCAAAGACCAAAAGCCAAAGACTAAAGACCAAAGACTAAAGACCAAAGACTAAGAACCACGAACCCAAAACCAAGAACCCTCTCGTTATCGCTATGCTCTCACGAGACAAGCGAACCCGGAACCCGGAACCCAGAACTCACAACTCACAACTCCTTACTCCCTACTTCTCAATCGCCGCTACGCCTGGCAGCACTTTCCCTTCGATAAACTCCAGCATGGCACCACCGCCGGTACTTACATAACTTATCTTATCGGCCAGTTTAAACTTATTGACTGCCGCCACTGAATCGCCGCCGCCTACCAGTGAGAAAGCGCCTTTTTGGGTTGCATTGGCTATAGATTTGGCAATTTGAATGGTGCCTTCGGCAAATTTAGGCATTTCAAACACGCCCATTGGGCCATTCCAGAGTATGGTTTTTGAATTCATCAGGATTTTATCGAACAGGGCTATAGATTCCGGTCCAATATCCAGGCCCATCCATCCGTCGGGAATCTCATCGGCTTTTACCAGACGGGTTTTGGCATCGTTGGCAAAAGCATCCGCAGCGATGGCATCCAGAGGCAAAATCAGGTTTACGCCATGGATTTTAGCGCCTTCTAGGGTGTTTTTAGCCAGTTCAAGCAGGTCATCCTCCACCAGCGAATTACCAATGTTGCCACCCATGGCTTTGATAAAAGTAAACATCATGCCACCGCTTACAATCAGGTTGTCCACCTTGTGCAGCAGATGATTGATGATCTGAATTTTACCGGAAACCTTTGCACCGCCCAAAACAGCGGTAAACGGCTTTTTACCCTCTTTTAGCAACTTGTTGAGGCTTCCCACTTCAGCGTTCATCAGATAGCCGAACATTTTATCTTCCGGAAAATAACCGGCAACCAGTGCGGTAGAAGCATGGGCCCGGTGGGCAGTACCGAAGGCATCATTGATATAGCAATCGGCATACGAGGCCAGTTGTTTGGTAAATTCTTTCTGTTTTTCCTTAACGGATGCTTTGGCTGCTTTCTTTTCTTCATCCGTGGCGGTTTCGGGCAGTCGGGGTTTTCCCTCTTCCTCTTCATAAAAGCGCAGATTTTCGAGTAAAAGCACCTCACCCGGTCTAAGATTGGCGCTTAGGGTTTTGGCCGATTCACCCATACAATCGTCGGCAAATTTTACTTCAAGCTTAAGCACATGATTCAGGTAAGGAAGAATATGTATGAGTGAGAGTTTGTTCTCTCCTTTCTTTTTGGGCCGGCCCAGGTGCGACATCAGGATTACGGAACCGCCTTCTTTCAGTACTTTGCGAACAGTGGGCAGGGCCGCGTCAATGCGGGTAGTGTCGGTTATTTTCAGGTTATCATCCAGGGGAACATTAAAATCAACGCGGGTCAGTGCGCGTTTGCCTGCGAAATTATAAGTATCAATATTTTTCATGGCTTATGCTTATTTAGATCGAATGCAAAGATAATAATGCTGTGGGAATATACAATTTATTACCCGCCGGAATTGCTGTGTTACTGTTTCTTTCGATGCACCAGCATGTAAAAATCATTGTCCAGCTCAAGATATCCAAATTCATAAACAAAGCGGTAGGTACTGCCTTTCTGGGTGATATACAGATTGGTAATATAATTGAAATTAAAGCCTTCAGCAGATAGTTTATCTTTATGCACCGTAATTTTATCATCAGGAATAAGTCCGGCTAAAATCCTTCGGTTCTTTCGCAGGATATTGTTGATGTTGCGCATTTGAGTGCTGGTGTTGCTGTTCTGTCGGTTGTTGTAATTGTTGCGGCACTGATCGTCACAAAACTTTTTGTCGGCCCGGCCTAACAGGGGTGCGCCACAATCAAGGCATCTCCTTTCCATAGCGTGGTGTGATTAATTTATTTTTAAATGAATAGCCAGTATGATTCTCTTGTAAAAATCCGGAATTACATTTGGGCTGGTCTTATTTTAAGCGTATTGGCTCAATCATTATGTAAAAATAGTAAATTTCTGCAAAACAAAAAAGGGCTGGTAAAAATTAACCATAGCCCTTGAAGTTTGAGTTCTACTATGCCGGCCATCAGCCTTTGGCCTTTTTTTCTTTCTTTTCGGCTCTTTTTTCCTTTAAGGATTTGGTTGGCGCCTTTTTGGCTTCTTTCTTGGTATCCAGTGATTTGGCCATAGTTAACAGATTTAAAGTGAATGAATTTCAGATTTTTTAATGGTAAAAGTGAATACAAAGATAAGGAGCAATGTAGCTAAAAAATAATATTTGCTTCAATTTATTAGTAATAAAATATAACTTATTGATAAATAGTGCATTGTATTTTTAATATTCGTTTTTAAGCGTTTACAAACGACTACATCCGACTGTAACTGGTTATTAACCGACTCAGGCGAACACCTCACCGTACTTTTGCTTCATCGTTCAACCGAAAGCCAAGAGGTTAGGACAAGTGAAGTAACATAAATAGTTGAACGCCTTCGGGCAAAAAATCAAAACAAAATGAAAGCTTTAAAAAACCGTGTACAGTTGATCGGGCTCCTGGGAGCTGATCCGGAAATGAAAACTTTCGAAAACGGAAGTGTAATGGCAAAGTTAAGACTGGCCACCCATGAGCGGGCCGCCGGTAAAAATGGAGAGAAAGCCCTGCGTACCCTGTGGCACGATCTTGTTGTCTGGGGTAAACTCGCCGAAATCTGTGGCAAATACCTGACCAAAGGTCGTGAGATTGCCGTGGAGGGACGTATTGGATATCGTTCTTATACCGATAGTGAAGGTAAAACCCGGTTGGTAACCGAAATCACCGTAAATGATCTGCTTATGATCAGTGGCCGCCAGGCCGGTTAGTTAAAGTTAAAAATGTAATCATCTTAAAAAAACAAACACCATGAACTCACTCAGAAATTCAGTACAACTTATTGGTCGCCTTGGCACCAATCCTGAAGTAAAAACCCTCGACAAAAACCGGAAAGTAGCAAAATTCAGTCTGGCTACCAGCGATATCTACTTTAACAAAGCCGGCGAAAAGGTAGAAGAAACCCAGTGGCATAACGTAATTGCCTGGAACGGGCTGGCCACCATATGCGAGAAATACCTTACCAAAGGCAAGGAGGTTGCTCTTGAAGGTAAAATCATGCACCGGTCATACACGGACAAGGAAGAGAAAATCCGCTACATTACCGAAATAGTGATCAACGAACTGGTAATGCTGGATGCCCGGAAAGCAGGTTGATTATCACATTGAAAACAATTTTTATAAATTTTTAAAACCTTTATCATCATGAACTCATTAAGAAATCGCGTACAATTGATTGGGCACCTGGGCATGGACCCGGAAGTTAAGGCGCTTGAAAGCAACAAGAAAGTAGCCCGGTTTTCGCTGGCCACCAATGACGAATACAACAACAAAGAAGGGGAGAAAGTAAAAGAGACCCAATGGCACCAGGTAGTTGTCTGGGGTAAGCTGGCGGAAACCTGCGAAAAATTCCTCACCAAGGGCAAAGAAGTCGCCCTGGAAGGCAAACTTACCTACCGCAACTGGACTGACAAAGACGGCGTGGTGCATTATGTTACCGAGGTTGTAGCCAACGAAATCCTTTTCATCGGTAGCAAAAGCTGAGCCTCTTTTTACTGATTACTTCCCTAAAGTCAGGGATAACAAGAGCCCTGATTATTCTCCCCTTCGACTTCGCTCAGAATGGCAGTATGCTGTCACGCTGAGCGAAGTCGAAGTATTTTCAGGTCTTCAAAGAGAAATCCTTTGTATTTGTATTGAGCCGAATTTAAAGTAAACGCTTCCGTAAGTTTATCATCTTTTTCACATGAGGCTAAAGCGAATAGCGTCCCTAATGCTAAAACTTTAATAATTGTTTTTATCGTCTCATGTATTTTCCTGTTTTATACTACCCATCAGCAAACAGTTTTATTTAATTTCCTTTCGTTCACTACTCACGATATCTCTAATTGAAACACCATTAATCAGGACATCCTTAAGCACAGCTTCACCATCTTTAATCTTTACCAAAGCATAAGCCACCTGAGTAGAGTCAGGTAAAGATTCTCTATATACCTGCTCAGCCTCGTATGCTTTTGATTCTTCCATGTAGTACCTGTCAAAAGGATAATCAAAAGCAAGGGTTCTATCGGTACTCATAAATCTCACTTTTGCTTTAACAAATGAGAATTCATCAGATGGTTTAGTCTTTGAAACAGATGTTATTGTTGCAAATCCATGGGTGTCTTTTGTAAGAATAACATAGATGACTTCGCCACTAAGCCAATCCTCTTCACTTTGAATTTCAGTCAGGCTATTTTCATACTGAAGATTGATGTACTTCCCTCTAAACGGATCGTTGGGGTCAATTGGAGCCGTCCTGAACTTAAATTCTATGCCGTTAGTCAATACGTTTTCTCTATCGAGTATCATTTTGGCAGGGACGTAAAGTTGTGCCAGGGCTACAAGAATAAACGCGGCTAATATTAACTTTCTGTTATTCATGTGTTTTCCTTTTTTTAAGCATGCAGTAATTTGTCATGAAAAACCCAAATCCTACCGATATAAATAGCAATCCTCTGATTACGAAACTCAAATTAGTGTCAAAGAATCGGCATACGACCAGAGCTGTAATAATCAGTAAGCCAAAGTTTAAAATGCCCAGGTGGTCTTGCTTTGCACCATCTATTATGGTTAATATCCCTAAAGCCAGTACAAGAATGTTGATAATCACTACTGCTACAGGCGAAGCAAGTCCAATGAAAAAAGTGATAATAAAAACTACAAAAACCACTGAGATGGGTTTAATGCCAGCCAGATCCCTAAGATAATGCTTCCGGTACTGTAGCGCTCCTGCAAGAAGGGTTAAAAAAACTGTTACATAAAATTCGGGCGATACCATCATCTCAGATAGCTGTAAATTATTGTACCTCAGGTCTTTCCAAAACCAATCAAAACTTAAGGTTAACAATAGCACTATTGTACCCAGGGAACCAATAATAAAGTAACTGTTATTGCTCAGTTTTTGGTTTTTGAAATGTTTCATGCTACCAATTTGATAAAACAACCCAAAGAGACTGAAATATGCGATATACATGAGTTCTCCCATTGTATTTGCCACTGTTCCCAGCGTAATTACAATTGAAATCGGAATAAAATAGTTATGAAAAACCGTGAAGTTGCTTTCGGGCTTTTTCTTCAACAAATAATAATAATAATAAGGCAAAACCATAATCAGGAGTATCCAATAGGTATAGGATTCAGAAGAAGGATGGGACCAATAACCGGTTTCACAAGCAAAGTAGGTTATCCCAATGATGTAAAGAAGGGAAGTGATGGACGATTTCATTAAATAAACCAAGGGAAGACAGAGGAGCATCCAGATCATTATAAATGAGCTTAAGTTGCCGGGAATATTGTATATCTGACTAACCAGAGAAATGGTTGCGCCAACTGAGAAGAAAACGAAAGCTGAAACACTCTCCCGCCAGGTAATATTTTCCAGCTTTTTGACAATTACATATCCACTCAGCACTTGCCCGATAAGCAGCGGTATGAAAGCCAGCACAGTTTTTGTCATCGGCATAAGATTATCCCAATTGTGAGCTATGATCAGGATAATTCCAAGGCTAATTAAAATGGAGCCAAGAATACCAAAGACCACGAAAAGCCAGTTTACAGACCGGCCTTTTTTACTTCCGTAGTAATCCTGAATCTTGTCAGCGATCTCTTGCGAGATAATATTTGCTGCAACAAGCTCATTTAAGTCTCTCTGCATATGATGTATATGTAATTGTTTTAGAGATATTTACCAACAATCCGGGCTTAATATCTTGTTGAATCCGGTTTGGGTTGTTGTAGTCTGGTCTATTTCTTTTTCTTCTGTAAATTTAGATAAAGTTGTTCAACTTTATCTCTTGCCCATTGGGTTTTTCTTAAGAACTTAAGGCTGGAGTTAATTGAAGGGTTTTCTTTAAAACAATTGATGTTGATTTTCATCGATAACCTTTCCCAGCCATACTTTTCAACCAACACCTCTAATATAGTTGCTAATTTCACCCCGTGCAACGGGTTGTTAAGCTGTTCTTGTGGTTGATTATTCTCGTTTTCCATTTCCTGTTTAAATTGATTACCATGATTGGTTTATTGAAAACCTCTTATTTTTTCGCCTTGATATCAATACTTTCACTCTAATCCATCGGATTTCAAAATCACTGCTAATATAGTGTTTTTAGGCTTAATAGATTCATCAAAATAAACGTAAATCTTAAAGTTATATGCAGATTGTTAAAATGTGTAAAAGCCTTTAGCTGAAGCACTTTTCGGGATTCTGCCAAATCCGTCGTGTAAATGAAAGTGTGTATAGGATAGCCGACACTAATTAGGCTCATAGTTCACCCGCTGTTAATCTGCTACCATCACAAGAAGTTATAATTTTATCCGTCGCAATTAATTTAATGTTGCGTTAAATAATATTCCCAGGTTGTTGCTGCTCAATCGTTCTTCTATTCCACCCCCGGGTGAATTCGTCAATGTGGTTGTGCCATAGGTTGCGGCAAGACCCAGTCCCCCTCTTTTTGAAACCCACCATTCTTTGCCAATTTTCAATTGCATGGAGAACCCGGTGTAGCCTTACCTTCCGCCTTGGCTTTTTGTGCTGCATGCCGTTTCATCAAGGTTCTTCCCCACGTGTCTGGCATCGAATCGAAAAAGATTCCAAAATTCTCTTTCCCAGCCGGATATTGTTGTCCTTTATACCAACCAATATCCGGGTCCAGTAATACTTGCTCTGCGGACTTAATCCAATCATCAGCGTATTCAAAACTGAATGCCTTTTTGCCTTTTGCTCGCTGTGCACTTAACACACCGATCAATTTAGGATCTTTGATTCCCAACCAATGCGCATAAACCAGCATATCTGTTTTTATAGTTGACATAATTATTTTTTACTCATTAAACTCAGGTCCTGAAGTTTTCTGCCAAATACATCATCTGCCGCAAGTTTCAGGAAATCATCCTGTAATCCTAAAACCCTCAATGTATTAAAATAAGCAGCCATCGAAACACTTCCATTCCCTTTTTCGATTTGGTACAATGTGCTTCTGTCAATGTTGGAAGTGCGCCCCACATCCACCCCAGGTCAGGGTGCGACTGCCAGGCAAGCCTTAACAAAGCCCGGGTGCCACCAAAAGTCGCGTTCTGACTGCACGCCAAAGCCTGGGTGCCATCTGGAGTCGGGTCGTGCCTGTATTAAGAGTCAGGGTGCGACTTTGAAACCGCCCTGACAAAGCCAGGGTGCGACTTTGAGACCGGCCTGACAAAGCCAGGGTGCCACTGAGAGTCGGGTCCTGACTGCACTCAAATGACCTTTTCCCGGAGTTACCTGTTACAGTAATAGAAAGACTCAGACTGAAAAAATAAAAACCGGTCTCTACCTAAATAACCGAAGTGATGTTAATTTAAAAACAAAGAAATGAAAGCGATACAAATCAAAGAATATGGTGATGAAAACGTATTGAATTATACCGATGTTGAGCGGCCAAAGCCTACAGCAGATGAAATACTGGTAAAAATACATGCTGCCAGCGTGAACCCGGTGGACTGGAAGATCCGTGATGGTAAATATAGCATGGAACTTCCGCTTATTCCGGGTGCTGATTTTGCCGGCACAGTAGAAGAAACAGGTGCCGAGATTGAAAATTTCAAAAAAGGTGATGAAGTTTATGGTAAAATTTTAGTAGGCTGCTATGCTGAATATGTGGTTGTAAAAGAAAGTGAGCTTGGCAGGAAACCAGGCAATCTTGACTTTAAAGAAGCTGCTTCCCTTCCTATGGGTGCTTTAACATCGTGGCAGGCAATTTTTGATGCAGCCCATCTTAAAAGCGGTCAAAAAATACTGATACATGCAGCTTCCGGTGGGGTTGGTTCTATGGCCGTGCAATTGGCAAAAGCTAAAGGAGCCTATGTTATTGGAACGGCATCGGGTCGCAATGAAGATTTCGTCAAAAACCTGGGTGCAGACGAATTTATTGACTATACCTCCACGAACTTTGAAGATGTGGTCAAAGATGTTGATGTGGTTTTTGATACGATTGGGGGAGATACCCAAAATCGTTCTTTCCAGGTATTGAGAAAAGGCGGTTTCCTCGTTTCTATAGCCGAAAAGCCTTCACGAAAATTGGCCAAAGAATATGGAGTGGAGGCAAAACGCATTGCTTCGGTGCCCAATTCAGAACAATTGGAAGAAATTACACAGCTTGCGGAGGCTGATAAAATTAAACCTTGCGTTGAACAGGTGCTTCCTCTTTCAGAAGCAAAAAAGGCGCAAATATTAAGCAAAGCCGGGCACACCCGCGGCAAGATAATATTGGTTCCCTAAAATTTTATAATGCTCCTGGCGCGAGAATCCGCTCGCATGGTTGGGTGTGATCTGAAACGATTTATAACCAAAGCGATTACCAGGCTATTACCGACACTCTACAAGAATACACCAGATAATTCCTGAAACATTGCCTTAAAAAGGCAAGCCATCCGCCAAAAGACCATACGCGGTAGTGAGGCGGATATCAATCCTCCATGTGAGCCATTTTTCTATATAATTCTATATGCGTTCTGGTTGAAGCAAAAGGATTTTTGCCATCGTAATACCCTTTATTGGCGGAGTTTTTCACAATAATGGTTTTTGTAGCCGGGTTGATATAGATGTGTTGATTGAATACACCAATGGCCATAAATTCGCCCTCATTGCCATCAACAATCCACCATTGATATCCATAACCAATGCCGGGGTCGGATGAGTTCTTGCTCCCGGGCTGTAAATGCTCTTCTGTTGGTGAAATGGACGCTTCACACCAGGCTTGTGGCACAATTTGTTTTCCATTCCAGTTTCCCTTATTCAGATACAACCGGCCCAACTTAGCGTAATCGCGCAGGCAGGCATTAAGTCCTCCATTTGCCATTTCCATGCCTATGCCATCGGCTATCCAGTAGGCATCAAATTCGGCACCCAATGGTTTCCATATTTTTTCCTGCAAATAGTCGGTTAAACTTCGGCCGGTGGCTTTTACCAGGATCATACCCAATACATGGGTATCAATACTTACATATTTATTGTACGTGCCGGGCGGTGTCTCATTGATTAACGTACCGGCGAATTCATCCTGCGACTCTCCCGACACAAAACCTCCCCAATACCGGTTAATATCCGATTCAGGGTCACTATACGTTTCATCAAACTTTACACCGGAGGACATTTGTAAAACATCCTTTATTTTTACACCCTCATAACCCGAACCCTTTAATTCAGGAATGTATTCATCTACAGTTTGATCAATGCTTTTAATAAAGCCCTCTTCCATAGCGATGCCAAAAAGAGCGGACAGGTATGACTTTGCCATTGACCACGAGATATGTTGTATATCTTCTTCCTGCCCTCTCCAATAATTCTCATACCGTATGGTGTCGTTTTTGATAAAAAGAAATCCTTGCGTATAGGAGGAATCCAGATACTGCAAGGTATTGTAGGTAGTGCCATTATGAACAAAATCAACAGGAAGTGCCCTGTTTCCCAATTGGGGAAATACAAAGGGCAGCTCGGCCTTTTCAACCATTTTAATGGGAAGATATTCATCCATATGGATAAATGAATATTCAATATCTTCCTTCATTGGGTCTTTAAATGCAGCAGCATTTTCAGTCTTTGGCATGCAGCTTATCCCGGCAACGACAATAAGTATCAATAAAAGGATAAATGGAATTTGGGATTTTCTGAAATTCATCTTTCTTGTCTGTTTTTAAAATGCACTTATTCTGACGTTAAATTCTTTGCTGCTGAGTTCAGCTAATTCAGCCAAAACTGAAAGCAGTGGTTGTCAATCAAAATACAATTGATACCTCATCTTTATTACAACCAGTCGTTAAACCTTCTGATGTACCAGTTTTTAGCAAGCTGGGTGAGTAAACTGTACGCTACCAACAGGCCAATCAGCCATGGGAAGTAGGCCAAAGGCAGAGGCACCAGTGAAAATATTGCCGCAATGGGTGTAAACGGAATTATCATGCCCAGGGCCATTACCAAAGAGGTGGCAGCTACCACAGGTGCAGAAGCCCAACTTTGAATAAAGGGTATCTTTTTGGTTCTAATCATATGCACTATCAGGGTTTGCGACACAAGCCCCAGCACAAACCAACCGGTTTGAAACAGATGCTGATGGTCGGGGCTATTGGCTTTAAATACAAAGAACATCACCGCAAACAGGGCATAGTCGAATATGGAACTAATGGGTCCTATATAAACCATAAACCGGAGGATTCCTTTGGGTTTCCATTTTTTGGGAGATTCCAGATAATCTTCATCCATATGGTCCCAGGGAAGGGAAATTTGAGAAAAATCGTACAATAGATTTTGGAAGAGCAACTGAATGGGCAACATAGGTAAGAAAGGCAAAAATGCACTTGCGCCCAGAATACTGAACACGTTTCCAAAATTACTGCTGGTGGCCATTTTGATATACTTCATAATATTTCCGAAGGTCAATCGCCCATAGACCACCCCTTTGTGCAGCACTTCCAGATTCTTTTCAAGCAAAATAATATCAGAGCTTTCCTTTGCAATATCCACCGCATTATCCACCGTTATGCCCACATCGGCTTCCTTTAAAGCCGGAGCATCATTTATGCCATCGCCTAAAACGCCTACGGTATGCCCTTTGGCGCGCAGCGATTGCACTACGCGTACCTTTTGCAGGGGACTTAGTTTGGCAAATATAGAGATATCATCTACCTGCGCCGTAAGTTCCTCATCAGAAATCTGTTCGAGTACATGCCCCAGCATAATATTTTTAACCGGAATGCCCACATCACCACAAATCTTTTTGGTCACTATTTCGTTGTCGCCGGTCAATACCTTGACTTCCACATTGAGTTTATGCAACGCTTCAATACTTGGTTGGGCAGAGGGTTTGGCAGGATCTAAGAACCCTATAAAACCGGTCAGAATCATATCTTTCTCATCGTCCACCGAATAGTTAAGCGGATGGTCGCCTTCAAACTCCCGGATGGCGAGCACCAAAACACGCAGTCCTTTTGCATTTAAGGCCGAAGTAGTCTCCAGAACCTTTTTACGCATCGCGTCATCCAAAACAACAACTTCGTCTTCCTCTATGTGCAGTTTTCTGTCTTCACCCGGATCGAAACTATGCGTGCAGAGATCCAGCATTTCCTCCACTGCCCCTTTGGAAATAAGAAGATGCTTCCCGTTTTTCTGCTTTAAAATAACACTCATGCGCCGCCGCAGAAAATCGAAGGGAAGCTCATCAATCTTTTCAAAATCTTCTTCTACCTTCAAATAGTCGTGAATCTCCACATGGTCCAGAACGGCTT
>Ga0265295_1008391_pt1 | contig 11496 bp, 12 predicted proteins | sample Munlansysbiofilm_FD_192503 | JGI IMG/M metagenome (GOLD analysis project Ga0265295, IMG submission 192503) | Leachate microbial communities from a municipal landfill in Southern Ontario, Canada - Methane capture system biofilm | ecosystem: Engineered > Solid waste > Landfill > Unclassified ... | reverse complement strand
AACAGGAGGAGATTTCAAGAAAAAAACGAGTAAAAGTCGTTGATTATTAAGTGGTTAACGAATTTTGCAGAACACATGTCAGAATAATCTTTAAGGAGGAAATTTTTCATGAAGAAAATATTCAAATGGACGCTGCTGACAATAATGGGTTGCGGTATTCTCTTTACTGCATCAGGTCAAGAAAAAAGTTCAAAAAAAATATTGGGTAAAGTCAATGCTCAAAATCTAAATGTCAGAGTAAAGCCTGGACGCAACTATACTTCTGTCGGCTACATTAATCGTGGCGATGAAGTTGAGATAATTCGCGCCAGCGGCGATTGGTTTGAAATAAAAGCACCGCCTAAATCTGCGGTATGGGTACCTTCAGATGCGGTTAAAGATGGCAAGACAATTAAAGCGACAACATTGCGCGGCGGTCCCGGAGTTGAACATCAGAGTTATCTGCAGATACAACCTGGCCGCGAAATCAAGGTAATCGATTCACGGCGCAAACTTTGGCTTAAAATAGAGCCCCTTTCGGAATTAACTGCCTGGGTATATAAAAAATATATTAAAGTAAATCCGGCGGATGCCTCAAAAATACCCGGTTTAAAAGCCACCATTAGCACCATTGGCAAAACGCCTCAGCCAACCACTGAAGAAAAACCGTTAGATTTACCATTTGTTCCGGGAAGTGAAAAAAACGTAACCATGAGCGGCGTCATTCAGCCCGTCAGTGCCGGTACGGTTGTTACTCACGCACTATGTAAAAGTTTCACCGAACATAGTGCTCTTGCATATATCGCGAGTCAAAAGGTTGACCTTAAAAAGTATTCAGCTCAAAAGGTTAAAATTGAAGGAAAAAGCAGATTGGTCAGCAACTGGAGTGTTCCAGTAGTCGAAGTGGAAAAGGTTACCATAATCAAATAATATTTCAAATATGACGTCAAGAACGCGGGTTGCTTCTACCCGCGTTTTTTTTGATCTATGCTTAACATGGAAAAACATTAAACGAAATAATTCAGGAAAAACAGTTTGGATTGGTTTATGTCATGAAATTATAGTCTTAACTGTTTTTTTGACAATCGTTGCTGAGGTGAAATTGTGACTGTTGAATTTGCCAGCTTTTATTTTGATGATCCTATTGTGGATGGACGTGCCGTAGACTTTTTTTTGCCGTCTGAGATCAGTCAAGAAGTTGCGCTTTTTTTTGTTCATGGGGGTGGTTGGCGCGCGGGGTCACGTACATCTTTTCACCGTCTTATTACGGAATATAATAAGCACGGCTTTATTTGCGCCAGTTCCGGTTATCGGCTTTCCGGGGTAACCGCTTTAGAACAACTTTTCGACCTTCGCTGTGCCTACAATTTATTCACAAAGAAATTATGTGAACTCAATCAGTCACCACGGATTATGATTATAGGGACTTCTGCCGGAGCGCATTTGGCTGCATTGCTGACGCTTACTGTTCCTGGGGAATGTGGCGAAGTCGCTGTTTATGATGACGAATGGATTAAGCCATGTGGAGCGGCTCTTCAGTCAACCCCGGTAACATTTGAGCCATGGGAGGATATTTTTCCTGCAATTTGGGCATCAATGCAAAATATAGCAGGAACACCATATGCGTCCGATTCGAAAATATACAAACAATTGTCACCGGTAACTTACCTCAGATCAACTAATCCGCCTTTGTTTTTTCTTGAAGCGGAAAACGAACACATGTTCCCTAGTGATATGACTTTGAACTTCACTAAACAGCATAATGCTTTGGGTATTCCGTCGCGATGGAAAAAATACACACACACCGAGCACGGTTTTTTTTACGATTTGACCCGCTGGCAGCAACGTGAAGCATTTGACGACATCAAGGTTTTTGCAGAATCGTTGTAAGTTCTATCTGCAAAGAATAAATTCACATATTGACACTTGAACAATTTTTCTTATATGGTAATATAAATAAATTATATTTCACAATCTCACATATATATTCGGCGATTTACTTATGAGTAAAAGAAGACATCTTGGAACAATATACGAAAGTTATCCGGCAAAGGATTTTGAATCATTAGTTGGTGTAATTTTTTTTAAATTGGTTGTGATGATTTTTGTATGTGTTATTTGGACAGGGATTTTCTTTGTCGGCTTATCGATCATCAACTTCCTTCGGGTTAATTTGCTCGAAAAAGAAAATAGCCCGCTTATGGCGCTTTTTGAATCAAAAGGTGGGCAATGGTCCTTCTGGACAGGCGTTGTATTAATTATCATTTATATTTTATTGAGTCGAATCGGTTCGCGCAAAAAAAGTGAAAGGTCAAAAAGTACCAGAGTAAAAAGTATTTATGAAATCAATCAAAATTAAAATATCAATAATTGCGGCAATGTCATTCATGATTGGATTAAGCATAAGCTGCACACATCGTGAGCCGGGTCTGTTGCTGGTGGATCATCAGGCTTCAGAAAAGTTGGTGGATTATGACTTGAAATTAATTATTCCACTTAGCCAAAGATCTCTGAAAAATGGAGTCGATACGGAAATAACTCTAACCCTCATGAACTGCGGCAATAAAGAAGTCAGATTGAAAGACTGGCGTTTACGCGAAGAAGAAAATGTCCGTATATATTATCGTAAATATGATCCGGGTATTGATGTCTTTGATGTCCGCGACAATGGCTGGAAACGTTTTGATCCTCCGGAACAACATCCTGTGCGCTTCAACATTCAGACGATAGCGCCCGGTAATTTGTTTTTCATCAATGCCAGATTACCATTTGCCCGGGATCCCGGTAAATATTGGGTTATCGGAGAGCTTAATCTTAAAAGTGTCGACGTGCTTAGCAAAGCCGCGGTAGTAGAAATAAAATAATATGGGGTATGCACTTTACACAACCGGATACAGCATATTGCGATAGCATTATGGTAGCAATGCCCATATATTGTGCCATCTTCCAAAAAAGTTGTGTCAAGTGCATACCCACATAAAATAATAACCGGTAAAGGTGTCATTATGAAAAAAAGTTTAAATTTTTTAGGAATTGCAGTAATTGCTTTCGCGTTAAGTGGTTGCGCAAGCAGTAAGTCAACCGAGATTAAATTGCGGCATTTCGATGAGCAAAATACTACTGAGGTTGAAGATACCGGACGTCAGTATGGCGAAATTTTATTTGAGTCTATAAAAACCAAAAACTATGAAATGTTTTGCCAGCATTTGACTCCGGAAGCAAAAGAGTCTATGACCTTGAAGCTTTTCAATGACAGTTGTGATAAGTTGGTTAGACAAAATGGTAAAATCGGTGAAGCGACATTTCTCGGAAGCTTTAATCCTAATCCGTTGATGCGCAATTTTATTTGGAAAATTGAATTCGAAAAAGAAAGTCCCAAGGCAGATGCTTCCACCAAAACGCTGGTCTATGATCGTCTGTTTACAGTCAGCCTAGTGAAAATCGGCGAAGATTATCAGGTTATTGGATTTCATATAATGTAATGGCGCATGAGATTTGAATGATGAAAGAATTAACTGCCAAACAGAAAGAGTTGCTTGATTATATTGAAGATTTTCTTGAACGCGAAGCCATGGCGCCTACAGTTTATGAAATTGCTGAACATTTTGGCATCAAAACTTCTACGGTGTTTGCCCATCTACGGTCATTGCAACGCAAAAAAGAACTCACACGAAGCTCCAAAGCGCGAAGCATTACCTTGAATCGTCCTAGGAGAAAGAATCTTTTTCTTTCATTATCTCTACCGGTTCCCTTGCTTGGAAGAATTAATGCCGGATTACCGTGCGATAACAATGAATACAAAGAAGGAGAAATTTTTGTAAGTCGCGCCTTGCTTGATCGTAAAAAAGCTGAGAAAGCATTTGCGTTGCGAGTCCAAGGCGAGAGCATGCGGGATCTCGGAATATATGATTCTGATATTGTGATTGTCAAGCAGACCGGTTCCGGAGATATCAAAAATAACGATATTGTAGTAGCGATGGTTAACAATGAGACTACGGTTAAATCTTACTTTAGCGCTCCGGGAAATATAGTTGAATTACGTCCTGCCAATGCCTCATTCAATTCACAATTTTACCCAGCGTCAGAAGTTACTATTCAAGGTAAGGTAATAGGACTGCACCGCGAATATTGAAGACTATTGGCGAGTTTTAATTCCGTTCTGGAGGCCCCGTCAGCATTCTTGCTTTGAGCTCGAAGTGGATGCTACAGCTTCGTATAAAGATGGAAACACTGCCGCAACCCCATGATTCGACTACTTTTTTAGCTTATTGATTATTCACGCTGACTGCACTTATTTAACTACAAAAAACCGCATTAATCGTAATTAATGCGGTCTCACCAAACTCGGTATCATAATTATTTTGACTTCTTTTTGCCAAAAACTTCATCCCAGTTTTCACGATACCGCTTTTCGTTGCCGGGACGGCGCTTACTTCCCTTTCCGTTCATTTTCTCAACTTTCCTTTTAAAAGATTGCAGTGCATAAAATGAACAGCAAATATACTATTCATATCGAAATAATCAAACTAATCAACCGATATGAAATCAACTTTCCCCGTACGAATTCTGGCATATGCGCCAATTATTTTAATTTTGCCGGAATCAACTTGACGCTGAATTATTTTGCTACCTGATTTGAGTGTCGCAATCGTTGATTCAACATGCAATTTTGATACAATTTCTTCCATACGTTTTTTTTCGTATCTGTCTTTCTGCGCATTGAGTACTGATGGAACAATTTTTTGAACAGCAGCTTCAGTCCAGAAAGATTCTACGGCATCGGGATGTTCTACCTTCTTGATAGCTTGCCTTATCGTGGGGTCATCTTCATGTCCCATCACAACCAGTAGGCGGCAATTTCCATTTATCAAAACATTCTCAATTGCACTGAATACTGAAGCTTCGCAATTATGCCCGGCATTACGAATAACCACTAAATCGCCAAGACCTGCATCAAAGACATATTCAGGAGAGATTCGTGAATCTGAAGTTGTAAGAATTATTGCATAGGGCCATTGACCATGCTCCAGAAATTTACGCCGCTCCGGATTGAGACCTGAAAGGGTGTTTTGTTTCATCTGGACGTAACGCTGGTTTCCATTTTGAAGCATTGATAAAGATATTTCAGGAGTAAGCGGATTTTCTATTCGCCTGGAATACATCTGCATTTCAGGAGACATTCCATGTGTCTTGGTACCTGCATGAGCATCTGCATTCTTTTTTGCATTAGTTTTCGGCAAAAACATGAAAAGCAGAAATCCACCAACTAGGATTAATAGTGCAATCAAAAAAATGCGATTATTATCATTACTCACAGCTGTTCTCCTCATTATTAAATAAAATTTGATCAAGTAAAACTCTTTCAATTGACACAAGATGAATGTACTACATTAGCCCGAAAATAGCAATGCAACCCTTGATTTTTCCTAGTGATGCCACCGCTCATTATCCTATAAAAGCAGTTATAAATTTAATGCTACTATATCTTATTCGTTATTAAATATTTACAACTTTTGCAAAATTACTAAATGTTATTTTGCGTTTTTATGAACAACCCTTCGGGTCACTCTGGGGCTCTGTAAAACACAAAAACTTTGTTAGCGTTCCGTCTTTAAGTTTGCAGTGAATGACACTGCTTTGTTCAGTTTAGAAGTATTATCACACAATCCAATAGCCGAATGTTTTTTTATGATGGTTACCTTGACATGATTGCCGAAAGTAAAGAACTCAATGCAATATTAACCATAGCTACTGCCAAAATAGCAGGCGGTATTATCATTACTACTTGCTGTGAACGAATAAAAATAAAAACGGTGACTGATACAAAAATCATAAGGATAGAACAGATATTTTGCTGCAATTCATGATGGGCACCTTTCATATAATCAATAAAAATGTTCATGAAGACCCAAAGCAATGCAACAGTAAAAATCACGAGCAACCATGCCATCATCTGTTCGCCGGTGAAGATGTTAAAAATCAAGATCCCGCATGCTGCCAATATCATAAGTAGTCCGAGCATTAGTGCCCCGCGCGCCCCAATAATTACTGATAATTTCCATGATGGAGAATATTTCATAAAAGCGATGCAAAATGCCTCGACTATGATAACGGCGGACACCGCTAACGTCAACCAGACCAAGGGATATTCAAGCAACGATAAACTTGCGTTAAAAGAAATGGAACCGAGGATACCGCATAGTGCTGCCGCAAAACGCTGTGTAAAAGTAATTTTTATCATTTGTGGACACCGGACTCAGAATTAAACATCTCAAGATATTTTTTTTGACCATCACGCCAGCTGAAAAAAATATAAACAAAACTGCTGATAACAACTAACCAGCAGAATAAAATAAAAACATTTCCGTTCCGAACAAAAAAAGTTTTACGCGGTCGCTCTTCAACCTGAACTGGAATAATTCCTGCCGTACGACCTCGTTTAACAGGCGCAGGCAGAACAAGACCCGTTTTTTCATCTGGTTCCATGAAAAGACATTTAGAAATGTATCCGGTCGGCGTGATTAAACAACTTGTACTATTATTTCCGCAACGTAACTGCGGAAGCCCGGTTTCTATAGAACGAAAAACCGCATTGGCGAGATGCTGCGCCGGCTCGCTACTGGTAGGATACCAGGCATCATTGGAAAGAACAACCAGCAAGTTGGCGCCACGTCTGGCTTCACCACGTGAAACATAAGGGAATACGCTTTCAAAACAGATATTAACACCGGCACGAACACCTTTTAGAATCGGAATGGGATCAAGTGAGGTGCCTGGGGTCAAGTCGCGATCCATATCAATAATTTTGATAATCCACTGAGGAAGATACTTGCGTCCAGGGATGTATTCTCCCCAAGGAACACGCTGGACTTTATGATAACGTGCATCAATATTGCCACTGGGTTCAACTAGAAAAGCGCTGTTATAAGTTTTGGGATCACGCTCAATCTCGTTAGAAATATCTTCAAAGTCAATAGTTCCAAACAAGAATGGAGTATCATATTTTCTGGAAAGATATTGAATGCCTCTTTGGAACTCGCTACTTGCTTGATAATATGCTCGATAAGGATATGGAACCGCAGTTTCCGGCCAGATAACAATATGCGGCATTGGCGACGAATTCAGAATTTGTTCAGAAAGTTCTAAATATACCTTAAGTGCTTCCAATGCCTCAAAATTATTAGCGGTACGCCGCTGAGAAATATCGCCTTGTACCAATCCAGCCATAAATGTTGTAGTTTTCATTTTTCTTCTGTTTTGATGAATTATGAAAAATATCCCTTCTAAAAACATCAAAATCACTAGCAATAGTGTTGTAATTAGGGGCCATGGACGGATTATTTTTTTGGTGTCATGATTAAATTTCGGACTGACAATATAAAAAGCAAGGCAAACGTTGAATAATATCAGCAAAAAGCTTATACCGTAAGTCCCACTATAGCGACAAATTTGAATGAGTGGTAACGTGTTCCACATGGCAGTTGATAAATAGTTCCAAGGTAAAACCCATGACCGCGACCACTCGATAAGACACCATGTAGCAGCAACAATAACTGCCAGCAAAAACTGACGAAAATAATCGGTTTCGAATCCGTTTGAACGGCGAACCCCCAGTAAATGCTTAGCAGAATTTCCCAATATATGATGGGACATAAAAGCTACTACGCCACCCCATATCATCTTAAAGAACGCTTGAGCAGGCCCCATCAGCCAAGGTATTGCAGGATCAATTTCACGCAGCCAGAAAAAGGCTGTGACTCCCCAGACACAACCATAAACAAAAGTATATCCAGCAGCAACAACCGGCCTGCGGTCGTAAATTGCCAAAAACAACGGGACAAGTGCAAAAAAAGCTAAAAAACCTAAACCAACTGGAGGAATTGAGAGACTCACCAGCAATGCTGAAATAGTTACCGCAGAGATGCGAATAAGAAAACCGCGTTTGCTGATAAGAAAGGCCAGATTACCAGAATCGATATTTTTTTTAGGGAAAATTTTATTAAATCTCACAATAAACCTGAATACACGTTAATTATCCAATGAATCAATTATAATCTCAATCTAGTACTCAAGCTGGAAAATTCCATCAACGAATTATTAAAAAAAGAATCAAATTTTCCTCAAGTAAAAATACTTTTAGGGTTTGAACAGCTGGTTTTTATGGTGTATTTTACAGGCTCAGCTGATAACAAGGCTGTTGCTATCTTAAAATCTAATAAACCGGGCAACTACAAAATTATGAAAATAGAAGACCTTTTTTTGGCGGCGGCGGAAGACAACACCGGAAAATATCTGAACAAACTGATTCAAGAACTGCGGAAACATCAAGATCTAAAAGTTCCTGATATTGCGCCTCATATTGATTTTCTTGCAGAAAACTGGGCAGATAATCTTGAAGGACGACGTGCGGAATTCTGTCTCGAGGTTGCAGCATTAGACCCGGCAGACTCTCCCATCTTTCGGCGGGCAGTAGTTGAGTCATTAAAACACCTATTACCTCATTTTCTTAATAAGAGTATTTTCTTTCGCGCGCTGGGAGCACGTGATCACAATGTTCCGCTCACAAAAGTTTATAAGCGATGCAAGACTTTGCTAAAATTAAAAAACGGATTGAATGTTTTTCTTGATAAGCCACCACGTTGGGGGATACTTGGCAATATTGACGGCGTAACTACCTCACTTGGGATTACACTGCTTAGCGGTGGGGGATCGCTGGCAATACCATTGGAAATTGCTTTGTCTGAAGCATATTTTTTCGAACCGGGACCAGATACGCTCAAACTTTCCGGCTTTGATCCACGCACGCAATTCAGCGCCAATGAATATCGCGATACTGCGACCAGGAAATCTATTCTTCCTATCGACATTGAAAATATAAAACAAATAGCACTAGCTTCATTAACTCCAAAAAACTTCTCAACTTTAGCTGATTTTGAAGCATGGTGGGATCGTTCTTCAAACAATATTTCCTCAGACCTGCGCCGTTCATGCGCAGCTAGGAGTATCGAAGAGATGTATTCGCTTCTTAAAGCAGAATCAGCTGAGCCTGTAGCTTTTTCTGACGACGAACTGGATCAAATAAAACATTTTTTCATGCGATTGAAAAGTGACGTTGCTCTACGCGAAGGGGCAAAACTGGCCGAATGCGTCGCCATGATGGTTCCTCGTATTGATTTGAAGAGTGCTGCAATAGAAATTTTTGATCCTCTTAAAGGTAAAGCACCGTTTCTTCCTGCAATGGAGTGTGATCCAGATATGAAAAAAGTCGCGATAATGGCTGAAATACCGGTCAAATCGTTGGAATCTGTTGCAGAATTATTGCATCACTTATATTCAGGACCAGTACTCGCTGGCTTGGCATGTGCGTTGCCCTTGCGCTGTATCAATGCGATTTGCGACCCGGAAGATGCTGAATTTACTAGCGCAGTGTCAGCATTGCCTCGATTAAGTTGCGACATCATGGTTTGGATATTCCGTAACAATAAGAAAGTCGGAGAAAAGTTAACTGAAATAATCACTATAGACCAGGTTCTCCACGCATTGGGTAGAGAAAAATTACCCAAGGCTTGGCAACCAGCACAACGTGAATTGCGCAAACTGCTTCTTAATAAAACTGAATTTCATAAGTTGCTGATTGCCAATGCCGGGGATGATATTTCGGCGATAACTTCTGCTCTTCAGAATTCGGCATCATTCGGCGGTGGCGAGCAACAGAGTCTTCTCGTCAAGCTGGCACGCATTTCAGAAAAAGTTCGTTCACACATCGAAAACGGGGTTGGCGAAAAAATCCTCGCTTCCAAACAAAATGATATTGACCAGCAATCTCCGCCAGAACAGCTTTTTACGTCCATACTGTCACACAATGCCATGCGCAAGGAACTGCAAGAGTTAATTAATAAGCATCAACCGGAAAATCGCGAATCCTTGAAAAACGCACGTGCACTTGGAGATTTTCGAGAAAATTCCGAATATGATGCGGCTAAAGAGCGTCGCAATTTCCTTTCGCGCCGCCGCAGTGAACTGGAATATGATCTGAGTACTATACAGCCGATGGATTTTAAAAATGTTATGGTACGTGACCGTGTCATTATCGGAAGTTGTGTAGAAGTTGAAAATGAAAACGGGGATCGCGAAACTTATTACATGCTTGGTGCTCGCGACGGGGTTCCGGAAAAAAACTGGATTTCATATAAGACTAGAATGGGTGAAGCAATTCTCGGTAAAACTTCCGGTCAACGCACTACTCTACCTGATGGAACAAAATGTACGATTATAAAAGTTTCGCCTCTTCCGCTGGAAATTATCAATATACTCAATGGCGAATAACACATCAAAAAAGATATTAGTCAAACCATATTTTAGGCGTCGTCTTCAGGATTGGATACGGATATCAAATTATAATGCGCGAGATATCATCAGGATTGGAAAAAAATCTGTACTTACGCATTATGATATTCGTCAAACAAATGAAATCGGGAAAAAAATCCTGTTCTTTTCCGATTTACACTGGAAACGTCAGTCTGAATTCTACCATTCGCTTGTGTCAGATATTTATGATTATAGTTCTGAGTTTAAGCCGGAAATTATCATATTCGGGGGCGATTTAACCTCTTACACCTGCCATTTGGATGAAGCACTGCAATCAATTTCAGTTATCAATGCTCCGGTAAAATTAGCAATCCCCGGTAATTGGGAATTCCGTCGCACTTGGATATCCAAAGAACGTTGGCGTCAATACTTCAAACAAGCCGGTTTCACTCTGTTATGCCAGGAATGGTATAAAAACGGGGATGTGGCGTTTTTCGGTACAGATGACTTCAAATATGGCAATCCCCAACCGCCTGAATTTTATATGGACGGTTATCGGATACTTTTAACTCATAATCCAGACACGGTTATCGCATTATCCAGACGCGAAATTATGAAAAATTTTCATTTAGTGCTTTGCGGACACACTCATGGCGGGCAAATTCGTCTACCCGGCATTGGTTCAATAGCTACTTCTTCAATCTATGGAACACATCTTGACTATGGTCATTTTCATAACCGCAGAAGCGACACAAATCTTCTGATCTCAAGCGGACTTGGCTACACTGCGATAAACCGCAGATTGAATTGCCAATCAGAAGCCATTCTGGTTTCTTTTTGAAAACGTCCGTCAGCTTGAGCGTTGTTCTAAAGTAGTGAAAGCTATTAATTCATTATGGGCAGATGAAAGTCGGCAAGCTACTGCCAATTAAGCAGACGTGCTATAATGAACTTTCCCCAAAGTAAGTTAACTTTTATTTTTTCTATTTCACCAATTGGTAGAGTCGGAAAAATTGCTATAATTTTTATCAAACAGTGCGTTAACAACAATTACAACCCATCACCGAATGGTCTGACCGTTTTTACAGGTTTATATCGTTTTTCCTGTCAATATTTGACATGCTTCACGATATTTAGCCGCAGTATTTTCAATGATTTCATCGGGTAGATGAGGACCCGGAGCAGTCTTTCCCCAATCTAGAGTTTCAA
>Ga0265295_1008390_pt1 | contig 11499 bp, 8 predicted proteins | sample Munlansysbiofilm_FD_192503 | JGI IMG/M metagenome (GOLD analysis project Ga0265295, IMG submission 192503) | Leachate microbial communities from a municipal landfill in Southern Ontario, Canada - Methane capture system biofilm | ecosystem: Engineered > Solid waste > Landfill > Unclassified ... | reverse complement strand
CAGCCTTTTCTTCTCGGTTATTTTCTTTAGGATCTCTTCCTGAATAGCTTTTGTCACCGGAACGTATTTGGAGAATTCCATCGAGTAGTTGGCGCGTCCGCTTGAGATGTTGCGCAGCGTGGTGGCGTAGCCAAACAACTCCATCAGTGGCACAATGGCGGTAAGTTTCTGCGATCCTTTGCGGTGGCGACGCATCGACTCTATTTTGCCACGGCGCTTGTTGAGGTCGCCCACCACGTTGCCGATATAGTCGTCGGGAACGTTTACCTCCACATGCATCACCGGCTCGAGGAGCACCGGGTCGGCTTTCATAAAACCATTGCGGAAAGCGATGGCAGCACAAGTCTGGAAAGCCATGTCCGACGAATCTACGGGGTGGAAGCTGCCGTCGAGCAGCACCACTTTAACGTCTATCACCGGATAGCCGGCCAGCACGCCTCTGCCCAGTATCTTACGGATTCCTTTGTTGACTGAAGGAATGTATTCGCCCGGAATAACGCCGCCTTTGATATAATCAATAAATTCGTACCCTTTGTCTTCGTTGGGCTCCAGGCGAATAACGGTATGGGCAAACTGTCCCCTGCCGCCTGTTTGTTTGGCGTGTTTGTAGTTGCTAATCGTTTCGGTGGTGATGGTTTCGCGATAAGCTACTGATGGTTCACCAACCACTACCGGCACGCTAAATTCATCTTTTATGCGATCGACGATGATTTCGAGGTGCAGCTCACCCATGCCCGAAATTATCGTTTCGTCGGTTTCGTCGTCGTAGCGGGCGTGGAACGAAGGGTCTTCGTTGGATAGCTTGGCCAGCGCTTCGCCGAGTTTGCTTTGGTCTTTGCGCTTTTCGGGCGTTATTTTCAGCTCTATCACCGAAGGCGGCACGTGTATCGATTCGAGCAGCAGCGGTGAATCTTTGTCGCAGAGGGTGTCGCCGGTTTTGGTGAGCTTAAGCCCGACCAATGCCACAATTTCGCCGGGTAGGGCTTGCGACACTTCTTCGCGGTCTTTGGCACGAATCTTCAAAATCCTGCCGATGCGTTCAGTTTTTCCTTTCGTGGCGTTGAGTATCTGCATGCCGCTTTCGAGGCGACCGGAGAAAACGCGCACAAATGTTTGCTGCCCCACATACGGGTCGTTGATGAGTTTGAATGCCAGCGCCGAGAAAGGCTCTTTGGCCGACGGTGCGCGTGTGAGTGATTTGCCAGGATCGTCCACATCCATTCCTACTACTGCGCCCACATCTAAGGGCGAGGGCAGATAGTCGACCACGGCATCCAAAAGCAATTGGATACCTTTATTTTTGTAGGCTGCACCGGCAAACACAGGCGTGATCACCAACTTGAGCGTGGCGGCGCGGGCGGCTCGTTGCAACAGCTCATCGGGTATTTCCTGTTCTTCAAGGTATAGCTCGGTGACCTCCTCGTCGAAGTCGGCAACTTTTTCTATCAGCAGTGTACGTGCTTCGCGCGCTGCCTCAACGTATTGTGCGGGGATGTCAGTCTCTTGCCGTTTCGATTCATCAAAAATATATGCTTTCTGGCTTATGACGTCGATGAGTCCGCTAAAATCATCCTCATGCCCCAGCGGCAAATGAAAAGGCACTGCGTTGGCATCCAGAAATTCATTCATTTGTTTCACCACGTCATAAAAGTCGGCGCCGGTGCGGTCCATTTTATTAACAAAAGCAATGCGGGGCACGCGGTAGCGGTCGGCTTGGTTCCATACGGTTTCGCTTTGCGGCTCTACGCCACCTACTGCGCAAAATACCGCCACCATGCCGTCGATGACGCGCAGCGAGCGCTCCACCTCGATGGTGAAGTCCACGTGTCCGGGCGTGTCGATGATGTTGATATTGGAGTCTTTCCAACGGCACGAAATGGCCGCCGAAGCGATGGTAATGCCACGTTCCTGCTCCTGCTTCATAAAGTCCATGGTGGCTTGCCCGTCGTGCGTTTCGCCAAGCTTGCGGGTAGCGCCCGTGAAAAAAAGGATGCGTTCGGTAACAGTGGTTTTTCCGGCATCGATGTGCGCTGCGATACCGATATTTCTCAATTTAGCTAATGTCATGATGTTTAATAATTATCAGGTAAAATGTCATTAAGAGGCTATGAATCAAATAAATCAAACTTTCGCCTAAAAATGGCGGCAAAAGTAGTCTTTAATAATAAGACAGGAATATTAAGATTATGTAATCATTGAAAAACGTAAGCGTTATTCATCAAGAAAAATAAAGCGTTGGTCACCTGCCGGATAAAGCATTCTGCCGTCGTGGTCGTAGTGCAGCCAGGAGCGCAGCGTTTGGTTGGGAGGAAGATTTTGCAGGATGTAATAATTCATCAGATAATCAAAAATATAGCCGGCGTAAGTGGCTCCTGCCTCAGAAGCCAGCGTGTAAATATCTTCGCTCTCCAGCGGAAACAGGTTGTAACGAAAGGTAACCTCACCGGTGAAAATGTTGTCGGCGAAGCGGCCATCCAGCTCATCAGTAAAATAATGGTTGGCATAAAGTACATCGGAAGTTTCCTGGTGATCGTTCACTTTTACAATTTCAAACCAACTGTTGAGGCCGGCCTTTTGCAGCTCGAAATCCTCAAAATAAACTATCGAATCCTCAAAAATCTCCTGCGCACGATAGGGCATCAGGCTCTCTTCGAGTTCCAGCTGCACCAGGCTTACCTGCCAGGCGTCTCCATTGGTAGTAAGAAATTCGGGTAGCTGCCGTTGGTTCATCGCTTTGATGCTATATTTCTCAAGCGTTTGCATCATGCTGGTGATGTAGTTTTGGATGAGAACGCTGTCGGTGATGTGCTGCAGGAAAAGGCTGCTGTCGTAAAGAAGCTGCTGCTGCACCTCAGTGCTTAGCGCATCAAAGCCTCCCATGGCAGGTTTATTCAGGTTGGTTTTAAAAAGATAATCTGGTTCAATGATCATCACGCTCAGGCTGTCGCGGTGCTTGAGGAAATCGTTGGCCAGTTTGTGTTCGGTGCTGCACGCTGACATCAGCGTAAGCGCCGACATTATCAGCAGAAGGAAGGTGAGTCGTTGGTTCAATGAGATGATGTATGTTATTAATTTTTGCAATATCTGCTAAAAAACAGTGGCTAAGCCTAAAAGGTTTAAAACCCGTGATCGACTTAGCCACCCTAAACATATGAAAACAAAATATTACCCGGCCAGCTAACGGCTTTTCCGAAATCTTTATTGTAATTCCCGAACGCCCCTTTTGCTCTTTCCAGAGTTATCCCTCATCATTTGCGGGCATCGGTTTTCCAATTTAGCGAAAGCGAGTAATCTTTCAATAATCGTTGCTCTATTCCTTGCTGTCTGTTTTGTCGTTTTTCGCCAGCACAGCTTCTCCAAATGCTTTTCCAAAAGCGATAGCGCGTTCGCTGTCTTCCTGGTTTGGCGAAAACTTTACGAACATCTCCTCTTCAAAAACCGACAGTTTTAGATTTTCCAGATTGGTACGGATGATTTTCTTAGCCTCACCACTCCAGCCAAATGAGCCAAAACCCGCGGCAGGCTTGCCTTTGTCGCGAATGGGGTTGATGAGCGCAAAACATTTGTAGATGGGCAGCAGAATGTTTTGGTTGATGGTGGGCGAGCCGATGAGGTAAGCCGAGGCGTGCGACATGTGTTGCTCTACCTCGCCCAGCGGTGCCAGCTCAATGTCGAGCACATGCGCCTCTATGTCGCCGGACTGGCGCACACCCTCCGCGAGCAGATTGGCCACCCTCCCTGTTTTTTGATAAGCGCTAACGTACGGGATAAAGACCACCGGTCTGGCTGGCTTCTTCATCGCTTCTTCGGCATATTGGCGCGAAAGCTCCACCTTTTTTTTCCAGTCGCGTCGCAACACGGGGCCATGGCCTGTGGCAATCATGCTGATGGGCAGCTCCTTGATTTTGTCGATGGCTTTGAGCATAAACTTGCTGTACGGCGCCAGGATTACGTCGAAATAATATTTGAACGAATCTTCGTAAGCCTTACGGTCGGTGATCTCGTCGTCGAAAAGATGTTCGCTGCTGTAGTGCGCCCCAAAACTGTCGCAGGTAAAAAGCACTTTGTCCTCTTCGAGCCACGTGAACATGGTGTCGGGCCAGTGCAGGTTGGGCGCGCTGATAAAATGCAGCGTCTTGTTGCCCAGGTCGAGCGTGTCTCCGTCTTTCACTGCGAGGTTTTTAAAATCCATTCCCATCAGGTCGCGCAGGTAGCGGATGGCGTTGCCTGTGCCAACCACCGTGGCGTGAGGAGCAAGGCTCAGCAGGTTTTTCATGCTGCCCGAGTGATCGGGTTCGGTATGATTGACGATGATGTATTGCAGGTCGGCAGGGTTGCACACTTCCTGAATCTTAGCAAGATACTCCTCCCAAAAGTTCTCCTTCACAGCTTCTACAATCGTTTTCTTGTCGGCATCTATGAAGTAGCTGTTGTAGGTGGTGCCGTATTTTGTTTCCATCACCACGTCGAAAGTCAGCAGACCGGGGTCTTTCACGCCAATCCATTTCACGTCGGGGGTAAGATTGATAATTTCGTTTTTCATATTTATAGTTTGTCGTTTATCAAAAAAGTTTAGCCTGCAAAAGTAGCAAGTAATGAAGGACGGGGCGGGAGATCATCCGAACAAAAACCAACAGAAGTGCGACGAATGGAGAATATCTCAATTCGTTTTAAACGAAATCTTTAAAGAACCGAAATAAGCCCAAGATGTATTTTTAACGGATCAAAATCCCGATCCTGATACAACAATTGGATATTGTTTTCGATGCAGAATGTTCCGATAAGCATGTCGGTGGTTTTCCTGACGGTAATTCCCTTTTTCCGCAAATACCTAAAATTTTCAGCACTCTTAATGGCAAGAATTCTGGATACTATGGAAATGCATTCTAATTCGGCAAGGGCTTTTTTTGCCTTCATAAAGTGGCTATCTTTTCTGAAGCCCTGAAGAATTTCAGCAAGGATTAAATCGCCGGTTACAATAATTTCTTTACTCAATAGCAAATCAAGTTCATCTGTGAATACGTTGATTTTTCCGTTAAAATAATCTACCCAAACCGATGTGTCAGCTAAGATCATGAGTCGAGACGCATTTCGTTTAAATTTCCCTCCCATTTAAGCTTTCCACGTAACTCCCTAATTTTGGACTGCTTTTTAAACCGTATCAAAAGAGAAAGTGCTTCTTCTACCACCGCTTTTTTTGTTTTAACTTCGGTAAGTGCTAATGCCTGTTGCATCAAAGCATTATCTATTACAATATTGGTTCTCATAATTTTATTTTTTGGGTGTATGTCTTGTCGCAAAAATACACATTAATTATTAAAGGCCAATGCGTTGTTGCTTTGGAAGACCAAATGGTAATCGCTTATTTCATGGTAATTACAAGTAATCATTCAATTTACTAAGCGTGGAGAAACATGTATGTCCCAATTCATCAGTCGACTGATGAATTGGGACAAAAAAAGGATTTTAAAAAAAAGCTATTTGATAATGATAAGTTTTTGCAAATAACCATGCGACTTATTGTTCAAATAGCAATGATAAAAACCAGTGGGGAGGCAGCTTAAATCTATTGGGTGGCGGAGATCAACATTTTTGAGCTGTTGCGCGGTTTCGCCGGAATTATTAATCACCGAAATATTAAAAAATTCGTGATTACGAAAAGGAAAAATTGAAAAATGAACGACTCCGGAAGAAGGATTCGGATAAAGTTTTAATTCATCAGCACGACATCCAGCAGTTGACGTCAATTGGTCGTAATAGTAGTAGCCAATGTCCGCAATCGTTTCATCAGGATCATAGGGAGAATTTGGATTTCCGGCGTCAATGCAGGGTGATCCATGCTGAATATGATAATCCATATTGCAGGTATCAACATACAGAGGGTCTTCACTTAAATTGCCTTCCACGCCAAATTGGTTTGAAATAATTCCTGTCCAATCGTTTCCATTGTTGTTCCATTGGTTACAATGATTAAACAAAGGCATAGGGAAGCAGGAATCGTAGTGATGAAAAACGTTGAGGGTATAGTTATTTGTAATGAGTGTATCTTCGACTATTGCGCCACCATCAGGAGGCGTTGAGCCCCATGGATGGCTGTATTTAAATACCGAGCTATACCATGTGTCGTTAAGATAATTATTGGTAATTGTACAGCCAACGACTTTGGTGTTTCTGTCAAAGGCTATTATCGCTCCGTTATACATAGCTGTGGTGTTATGATAAAAAAGACATTTTTCGATTAAAACATTATTCCCTGCGACCTCAGTGCAAGGATTGAATTCAGCGGTATTGAAATAAAATTCACAATTTCTTAGAATAAGATTATCAGCATAGAATGCATGAAAAACAGAATGGCCTCCCCGATTGTGGCGAAAAATTACATTCTCGAATAACGGAGCAGCATATTCGATAAAGATTGCAGCACCTGCACAACCAGGGCAAGCCATCAGGGTAGAACCATAAGCGATTGTAATATCTTTTATTTTCGTTGTCGAATCCTCACCATTGCTCATTATAAATCCCCGACGTTCAACCACATTGAATGTCCCTTCACAGTCGATCACACAATTTTCTGCCATTGAACTTTCCGACGCAACTACAATTGCCTTGCCCAGCGTATTGATGTCTCTGTTTCCGATGCCCGTGTAAATACCGTCTGCCAGCAAAACAACGTCGCCATCGGTAGCGTTATCTATCGCATCCTGAATAGTTGGCCAGGGATCAGTACCATCCGGTTGTACCGTCAATGTATCAGCATGAGTAGCTAAAGCAGATAGAGAAAATAATAGGAAAAGGCAATTTAATTTTTTCATAATGATTCTTGTTTTGTTAAAGCACTGATTTTTATCTGCCTGTCTTGTCGCAAAACTACAGACTTAAATTTTGAATCAAAATAAAAAGAAATCTCAATCAAACAGCGACATCTGCGTCTTGTCTCCTGCACCTTTTTCTTTGCCATCCTGCTGCTGATCATGTTTTGTTTTGCCCGAAGCTTTTCGCGGCGATGGCGGCGGTGGGGTGGGAGGAGGCTCCGCTTTTTTGGATTTCACTGTGGCTTTTTCAATCTTGTCAGGCGTAATGATTGCTTCCTCTTCCGGCGCGTTTGCTTGCGGTGTTCCCGATTCTGAGGGCTCTTCCGGTGCTTTTTCAACAGCCAACGGCTCCAGCCATTTCATTTTTTTTACAGCAAGATTGGTCAGACGTTTGCCTTTGGCTTTGTAGCTTTTTTCGCCAATAAATTCCTCGGCGACAATTACCAGGTCTTCGGCCTCTTTTTCGTTTTTCTTTTCGTCCATTATCACCTGCAGCACAGGGCGCTGGTCGGTGGTAACGGCGATAAGCTTCGACTCAAGATGCTCCGTAATAAACCGCGTTTTTTTATCGGTTTCCTCTGCCGTAAAGCGCTTGATATACCACAGCATCTGGTTTCCGTCCAGATACACCGCCGTGATGATGGTGGCGGGATCGTATTTTTCGAGGTGCAGCAGGTCTTCATCAAAATGGGTGGAGAGGTCGTAGCCGGTGAGGCGGTAGTCGCCCGACTGCATCAGCGTCAGTATTTTGTTGTCGCCCTCAAAGGCACCCACGAAGTTGCCGCGCTCATCGTTATTCAGTCGTTTCACGCTGGGGTCGAACCACACGTCGATAGCGCCCAGGGTGGAGATGCCTTCTTCTTTTTGTACGATTTTACGAATGAAGTGTTTGCTAAGCGTGTTGCCCTTCGATCCGCGTCCTTTGATGGCCAGCTCGCTGAAGTCGTAGTCGAAGGTGGTGATCTTCAAACGTGGCTTGGAGCGCAGGTTGATGCGCACTATTTCTGCCTCGCCATTGGGGTTGGCCGAGAAGTACAGCACACGTGTGCCGGCGGTGCCGCGCGTGAGGTTGTAGTCCTTATCACGGGTTACGCCCATCACCGCAAAACGTTTCACATAGTTGTTGCCGCCGCTTCCGTCGCGGTAAATCATGTTGTAGATGGTGCGGTCGTCGTTGCGTTTGAAGACGTCGATGTGGATCACATTTTTGCCGGTGAAAAACTTCTCGCTGGCGCGTGTGACCATAAAGGTGCCGTCGTCGCGGAAGAAGATGATGTCGTCGATATCGGAGCAGTCGCACACGAATTCGTCCTTTTTCAAACCTATCCCGGCAAAGCCCTCCTCGCGGTTGATGTATAACCTGGCATTGGCCACAGCCACCAGCGAAGCTTCTATGGTGTCGAAGCTGCGTATCTCTGTGCGCCGTTCGCGGTCTTTACCATATTTCTTGCGTATCTGCCTGAAGTAATTGATGGCATAGTCGATGAGGTTGTCCAAATGGTTTTGCACCTCTTCCAGGTTGGTCTCGATGCCAAGAATTTGCTCGTCGGCTTTGAAAGTATTGTATTTAGAGATGCGTTTTATCTTTATCTCCGTCAGGCGGATGATGTCGTCGCGGGTGATGGTGCGCTTAAATAGCTTTTTAAAGGGTGTCAATCCGCGGTCGATGGTCGTAATGACGGCTTCCCAGGTCTCGCTTTCCTCTATGTCGCGATAGATGCGCTCTTGTATAAAAATCTTTTCGAGTGAAGCAAAGTGCCACTGTTCTTCCAGCTCGTCACGTTCAATCTCTAGCTCGCGTCGCAACAGGCGCACGGTCTCGTCGGTCGAAATGCGCAGCATTTCGTCCACGCCCATAAAATGAGGTTTGCCCTGATAAATCACGCAGGAGTTGGGCGACACCGACACTTCGCAGTTGGTGAAAGCATACAGCGCATCGATGGTTTGGTCGGGCGAAACGCCTGGCACCAGTTGTATCTGTATCTCTACCTGGTCGGAGGTATTGTCGTCGATTTTTTTGATTTTAATCTTACCCTTGTCGTTGGCTGAAACTATCGACTCGATGAGGCTGGTGGTGGTGGTGCCAAACGGAATCTCTGTGATGGTGAGCTCCTTCTTGTCGGTTTGTTGAATTTTGGCGCGTATCCTTATTTTTCCGCCACGCAGTCCGTTGTTGTATTTCGAAAAGTCGGCCAGGCCACCGCCGGGGAAGTCGGGCAGGATTTCAAAATCTTTTCCTTGCAAGTACCGGATGGAGGCTTCGATAAGCTCGTTGAAGTTGTGTGGGACGATTTTGGATGCGAGCCCTACGGCAATGCCTTCGACGCCTTGTGCCAGCAGCAGCGGAAATTTTACTGGCAGCGTCACAGGTTCTTTGTTGCGCCCGTCGTAAGCGTCGCGCCACTCGGTGGTTTTGGGATTAAAAACTACTTCCAGGGCAAATTTCGACAGGCGAGCCTCGATGTAGCGGGGCGCTGCGGCGCTGTCGCCGGTAAGGGTGTTGCCCCAGTTTCCCTGCATGTCGATGAGCAGTTCCTTCTGACCAAGCTGTACCAGCGCGTCACCAATAGAGGCGTCGCCGTGTGGGTGGTACTTCATGGTTTGCCCGATGATGTTAGCAACTTTGTTGTAACGGCCATCGTCCATCTCGCGCATGGCGTGCAGTATGCGGCGGTGCACCGGCTTCAGGCCATCCAGCACATCGGGTACAGCACGCTCCAGAATTACGTATGAGGCGTAATCCAAAAACCAACTCTGGTACATGCCTTCCAGCGCGATGGTCTTGTAGGTGCTTTCGCTTCCGCTGCCGGCGTCCTGGCCTGTCTCAGCGGGGAGTTGCGGTTCTTCCTGATGTTCGTTGTGATTTTGATCTGATTCCATTTGTTGCACGCTGCACATTCAGCGTCTTGCTTTTTTTATTTTTGTAAATGAACCTGCAAATTGAAGCATTATGATCGAGATAACGCTCATTTTTTTATTAACGATTTATTACCAGCAGCGGTGAAAGGGCGGATTTGTGCCTGCTCTTAAAGGTCGGGTTTTTCCGAAAATTATACTCAACATACAAATTCTACATGACAAATAAATTCCAGAGTACAAATTTCAAAAGCTTGAATAATTGTTGTTTTAAAAAACAAACTTACCTCCGCATCCAGGTTTGAAAACGATAACTAAAACTACCATCATCCATTTTTACTGGCTCCGATTCTTCTGTCAGCTCCCACACTTTCGGGTCGATGGCCGGGAAAAAAGTATCGCCTTCGAAATCCTTATCCACTTTTGTGATGTAGAGTTTGTGAGCCAGTGGCATAAACTGCTGGTAAATGGAGGCGCCGCCCATCACAAAACATTCCTCCTCAGCGCTGCACAAAGCTGCCGCATCATCGATAGAATGAACCATCAGACATCCTTCGAAATCCTCATCATATTGGTCGGTAATAACGATGTTGGTGCGGTTGGGCAACGGATAGCGGGGCAGCGAGAGCAACGTGTTTCGCCCCATGATCACCTTGTGGCCGGAGGTAAGACGCTTGAAGCGTTTCAAATCTTCGGAGATGTGCCACAACAACTGGTTGTCCTTGCCGATGGCGCTATTTTTTGCTATTGCTACGATAATCGAAATCATAATTTTTTAATTTTTTTTTTAAAATCTGTAATTTTTCTGCCTGTTCTCAATTAGACGCACGTCCGTGCGTCTCTACAAATATTCAATCTTCTGGGATTTTTATTTTGGATACACGTCCGTTTAAACGCACGTCCGTTTGGACGCAGGTTCGTGCGTCTCTACACCGAAATTTCCGCCTTAATGTGTGGGTGTGCAGTGTAATCTTTCAATTGAATATCTTCAAAATCGAAATCAAAAATATTGGTGATTTTGTTGTTCAGCTCCAGAGTTGGCAGCGGATGCGGCGTGCGGGTCAGTTGTAGTTTTGCCTGGTCTGTGTGGTTGAGATAAATGTGCGCGTCGCCAAAGGTGTGGACAAAAGTGCCGGGTTTCAGGCCGGTTACCTGCGCCACCATCTTCAGCAGCAGCGCGTAGGAAGCGATGTTGAAAGGCACGCCCAGAAACACGTCGGCGCTGCGCTGGTACATCTGGCACGACAGCGCTCCGTTGGCCACATAAAACTGAAACAGGATATGGCATGGCGGCAGCGCCATATTTTGCAGGTCGCCAACATTCCAGGCACTCACCAGGTGTCGGCGCGAGTCGGGATTGGTTTTTATGGACTGGATGACGCGCGTTATCTGATCGATCGAAGCGCCGTCGGGCGTCGGCCAACTGCGCCATTGATAGCCGTAGATGTGGCCCAGGTCGCCATTTTCGTCAGCCCATTCATCCCAAATCGTCACGCGGTTGTCGTTGAGGTAGCGGATGTTAGTGTCGCCACGCAGAAACCACAGCAGCTCATAAATGATTGAGCGCAGGTGCAGCTTTTTGGTGGTCACCAATGGAAAGCCCTGCGAGAGATCGAAACGCATCTGGTAACCAAAAACGCTCAGCGTTCCTGTTCCGGTGCGGTCGTCTTTTCGCGTACCGTTGGTAAGAATGTGATCGAGCAGATCGAGATATTGTTTCATCGGGTGATTGGGGTTTTAATATTAAAATCCACTACTGACCGATTAAATTGATAGTGTTAGTTTTAGATTCTTCACTTCACTTCCCCGAAAAAACGGGGCAGGCTGTTTC
>Ga0265295_1008389_pt1 | contig 11504 bp, 8 predicted proteins | sample Munlansysbiofilm_FD_192503 | JGI IMG/M metagenome (GOLD analysis project Ga0265295, IMG submission 192503) | Leachate microbial communities from a municipal landfill in Southern Ontario, Canada - Methane capture system biofilm | ecosystem: Engineered > Solid waste > Landfill > Unclassified ... | reverse complement strand
TATCTGGAATCCTCTTTGTACTTTATGGAGGCCTTTATTTTAGAGGAAAATTCCTTGAGGACAGCATACAACTCTAAGTTTGGCGATTGGTTGTCTATCTTGAAATCAGGGAATAAAAGCTCCCCATATTATAATTATTGTATAGCGCATTTGTATCTCCAGAGAGGGCTGCTCGAAATGATATTTTCAGGATATGTTCAGGCAGGTCTTGATACTCGAAGGGCATCAAGATTGCTCGAAGAAAATGGACGTAAATTTCCTCTTTTTTACATGCAATATAAAGAGCAGGGGTTGTTAGAATGTTTTATTGGAAATGTGCCCGATCAATTCGAATGGTTGATGGGAATTGCAGGATTAAAAGGTGATATAAAAGGCGGAGAGAAGAAGTTAAAGACTTTGCTTGAAATGTGTTTTGCAAGGGAAGAGTTAAGTTTTTTACAACTGGAAGCTTTGCTTTATTATGCTACTTTCGTGACTGTTTTGGGCGATGATGCTGGAAAAACGCAAATGCTGCTTCAGTATGCATCAAAGTTGCATCCTAAATATTCAGAGAGTCCTCTCCTGGTTTTTATGAAAGCTTCTTTGTATTCACATTTGGGCAAAAATGAAAGAGCATTGCAGTCTGTAAGTAAATACAGAGCGTCAACAGGGTGTATTCCCTTTACATATTTATATTATTTGAAAGGCTTGTTCTTGCTTCAGAAGGGCGATGATGTGCATGCGAGGGTGTCCTTTATGAAGTTTCTTAATGAATTTAAAGGAAGGCAATACGTAAAGTCGGCATATCATAAATTAGCATGGTGTTGGCTTATAGCAGAGGATATGGATCAGTATGCTTTGTATTTGTCAATGGCTAAAAGTGCGGGTGTTGCAGTCAATGATGCAGATAAACAGGCTCTTGCAGAATCAATTAATGGGCAGATTCCTCATCCGGTATTGCTGAAGGCCAGATTGCTATCAGATGGTGGTTACTATAAAGAAGCACTAGATCTTATGTCAGAACTTGACTCTTCTCAAATTTGCGAGAATCATAGATTTTGTGTTGAATATTTATATAGAAAGGGGAGGATTAAACATCTAATTCATGATAATGAGCTGGCTGTATATTATTATAAATTAGTTATCGAAATAGGCAGAGATGATCAATGGTATTTTGCTGCAAATTCATCACTCATGCTTGGATTAATCTACGAAGAAAGCAAGAATTTTCAATTGGCAAAGTATTATTTTAATTTGTGTCTCGAGCTTCAGGTTGAAGAATATAAAAATTCTATTCAGCAAAAGGCAAAAGCTGGCTTGCAAAGAATAAAAGGGTAGGGTGTAACATTATCAAGCAGCTATAAAAAAAACATAAAAAAATATACTCTGAATGAAAAAATCCTTGTATATTTGCAAACTCATTTGAAAACCTCAAAAAAAGCAGTACTATGAACAAGGATCAGATAATCAGATTTGTTGAGGACGAATTGATTACAAAAAAGCAATTGCCCGTCTTTAGGGCTGGAGATACTGTCACTGTGAAATATAAAATTATTGAAGGTGCTAAAGAACGTATTCAGAATTATCAAGGCGTTGTTATACAGGTATCAGGAAAAGGTGCAAACAAAATGTTTACTGTTAGAAAAATCAGTAATAACATTGGTGTTGAACGTATCTTCCCGCTAACATCTCCATTTATTGATGGTATAGATGTTAATAAGCGCGGAAAAGTTCGTCGTGCAAGAATTTTCTATTTTAGGAAACTAAAAGGGAAAAAGGCACGTATACAAGAACGAATTGTTTAGCAAGATTCATAACCGATATAAGCCTGCAGTAAATATTGCGGGCTTTTTTATTTATTATGTCTGTGTTTTTCTTCAAAGCGGGACAATAAACATGCTTAAATTTTCGTATTTTTGTAAATGATAATAAAAGAAAGTGATTAAACTTAAATAGTAATACTCATGTTCTTAAAAATGTTTCATCGCCCTAAACCAAGGCAGTTTTCTCATACTCCGATATATTATACTCCAGAAGCTGACGCTAAAAAAGCTTCCAGAGATGAACAGGCAGAATTTAGGTCCAAATTCAGGGCCGAAACAGAAAAAAACACTAGATTTTCATCTAAGCGAAAAAACATCAATCTTTTAATTTATCTTGTTCTGATCTCTTTTGTGGTTTATCTGATTTTTTTTAGTTAGAACATCTTTTATTTATGCCTGACAATATCATCCGACTTTTATCAGATACTGTGGCCAATCAGATTGCCGCTGGTGAAGTTGTTCAGCGACCTGCTTCAATTGTGAAGGAATTGATGGAAAACGCCATCGATGCAGGTGCCGATCATATTCAGGTTATTGTAAAAGATGCTGGAAAGCTGCTTGTACAGGTAATCGACAATGGCTGTGGAATGAATGAGGTGGATGCAAGATTGTCTCTTGAAAGACATGCAACATCAAAGATTAATTCAGCTGATGATCTTTTTGCAATCAGAACAATGGGATTCAGAGGTGAAGCCATCGCTTCTATTGTTTCTGTATCACAGGTAGAGTTGAAAACTCGCACCATGGATCAGCAGCTCGGAACAAGGATTCTAATTGAAGGGTCTGAGGTTATACTTCAGGAACCATGTCAGTGTGCTGCAGGAACGTCTGTAGCAGTTAAAAACCTATTCTATAATGTTCCAGCTAGAAGAAATTTCCTTAAATCTAATACTATTGAGCTAAAACATTTGTATGATGAGTTTCATCGTGTTGCTTTAGCCCATCCTGATAAGAGATTTTCATTTACTGAAAACAATGTAGTGAAATTTCAGCTTGAAAAGGGGAATCTTAAGCAGCGAATTACTCAAATATTCGGAGCTTCTTTTCAGAAGAAATTAGTTGCAGTTGATCAGAAGACAGATTATCTAAGTGTGAATGGGGTCCTTGTTAAACCCGAATTTTCAAGAAAAACAAGAGGCGAACAATTTTTCTTTGTGAACAGAAGATTTATCAAAAGTTTTTTTCTTCACAAAGTCATTGCCGACACTTTTCGACCGTATATCCCAAATGATGCACATCCAGGATATTTTCTTTTTCTAGAAATATTTCCCGAAGAAATTGATGTCAATGTGCATCCTACTAAAACTGAGATTAAGTTTAGAAATGATCATCACGTTGCTTTGATGCTTGAAAGCTCGCTGAAGTATGCCATCGGGTCATTTAATATTATGCCGCCAATTGATTTCGAAGTGGAGCAAGGTGTTGAGCTTCCATTGTTTGATCCTAAACGACCCTTGAAATTCCCTTCAATTTCAGTCAATCCTGATTTTAATCCTTTTCAGAAAAAGGATCATCAGGGGTCGGAGAGAAGCAGAATTAACTTTACAGATATTATTCCACCCAGAAATTCTGATTTTCAGGATTTTGAAGCCTTTGAGGGTGAAAAAGCCAAGCAATCCGAACTCCATAAACAGGATTCGCACAACAGTAGAATGGGTTTTTTATATGCAGGTGGAAAATATATCATTGCGATCGTAAGATCTGGCATCATGATTATTGACACACAATCGGCGCGCGAAAGAATAATTTATGAACAAACCCTCGATGTTCTCAACAATGCAGGTACATGTGCTTCGCAGCAACTTCTTTATCCTGAAACATTTGAGTTGCCCGCAGCAGAAAGAGATATTTTGACTGAACTGATTCCTGAACTTGATAGCATTGGCTTTAATATTTCAGATTTGGGTAGAGGATCATTTACTTGTACTGCAATACCCGCCGAATGGGACGACAGTGCTGCTATTATTCCGTTTATCGAACAGGTCATAGAAGCTTATCAGTGTCACTTGCTTGATGCAAAAAAGGAAAAAAACACTTCACTTACTCTGGCTATTAGCAAACGTATGGCATCCAAGCCACCTGTGTTTAATTCTGATGAAGAAATTAATGCATTTATTGATAGACTTTTTGTTACAACTTTGCCCGAACTCGCACCTTCAGGGAATAAAGTTTTTAAAATACTGGATTATTCCGAAATTTCTAAATTACTCATGAAACAATGAATCAATATTCACCCAGAGGTTTTAGTATGTTGCCTCCTGTTGTAAAGAATCTTCTGATTATCAACGGACTGGCTTTTTTGGCATACCTTGTTCTTGGTCACTCTTTTGGAATTGACCTGAATAGTATTTTTGGAATGTATTATTTTGGAAGTGAGAAATTTAAAGTTTACCAGCTGATTACTTACATGTTTATGCATGGGAATTTTACACATCTCCTTTTTAACATGTTCGCATTCTGGATGTTCGGTTATCTTCTTGAAAATTTTTGGGGTACAAAACGCTTTATTACGTTTTATTTTGTGACAGGCATTGGTGCTATTATGATTCAAATGCTCGTGAATTTTATTCAGTTTTTCCCTATCCCCAATGCCATTGAAGTATATGCTAATGCCCCTAGTCCAGAAGATTTTAGATATGTTTTGGATACTTATTTTAAAGGGTATTATAATACCGTGGCTGTCAATGATTTTATAACTGGATTTTCCATATCTCCAAGTGATACTAGATTTCAGATTGAGTCAGTTCAAATCCTTAACACATTATATGAATCTCGAGTGAATGTGCCTACAGTGGGTGCATCCGGAGCTGTTTTTGGTATTCTACTGGCATTTGGAATGACGTTTCCAAATCAGCGTATTTATGTTTATTTTCTCTTTCCTATCAAGGCCAAATGGTTTGTATTGATATATGGTGGGCTTGAATTAGTACTCGGGATTTCAAATCGTTCAGGTGATAATGTCGCGCATTTTGCTCATCTTGGAGGAATGATATTTGGGTATATTTTAATTAAATATTGGCAAAAAAATCGTTTTAAAGAATACATGTAGTTTTTATGAGCTTTAATCCTTACAACCAAAACTATAACAAGGCAGGACAGCCCAATCTTTTCGAAGGAATTCGTTCTTACCTTAGGAGCCGTTCTGTTCCAAACAGAATTGTGCTGTTTTTACTATTGGCATATGTTTTATATCTGATTGCATGGCTCTATATGTATCTTTTTGCTGTGCCTCTGTCAGTTGGTGAAACAGACTTTAAGTTTTTTGTGAAGTATCTGGTGCTGCCTTCTTCATATGAGGGAGTAGTGGAGATGCCATGGACGATTATAACTCATATTTTTACACAAATTGGCTTTTTAAATTTGTTGTTTAATGTTTTTATTATAGCAGCCTTTGGTAGACTTTTCTTTGAATTTTGGAATGCTACTAGATTTATTTTACTTCTGCTTATTTCATCTCTTGTGGGCGCAGCTGCATTTTTGTTTGTACCTGAACTATTTCCTGCAATGGCTGAAAACTCTGCAACTGCTGTTCTTTATGGAGCTGGTGCCGCTGCGTTTGGATTGATATTCTATATGTTTGTTTATATTCCAGATTATACTTTTGTATATATGATGATTGTTAGAATCAAAATGAAATATTTGGTTTTGGCATGCGTCGTTATTGATTTGTTGTTTTATAGCTCAGAAATGCCTTTTGTATTTCTTGCCCATTTTGGAGGTGCCTTGTTTGGTGCTTCCTTTGCTCTGGTTTCTCAAGTAATTAAAAAAAGAATTGTGTCAAAGCCGAAGATGAAAGTAAAGCATACTAAAGTCAAAAAAGAGGTCCCCTTTCACACAAAAACTGATGAGGAATATAATTTATTGAAAAAGCAGAAACAGGACAGAATGGATGCTATCCTTGAAAAAATCTCTAAGTCAGGGTATGGTAGTCTTTCAAATGAGGAAAAAACTTTTCTGTTTGCTGAGAGTAAGAAATAATAACTATTTTTCAATTGCAAAGGTGCATCGCTGAATTGTTGAATCTGTAGTTTGTATTTCCAGAATGTACAGTCCCTTATTTAAATGAGCTACATCGATGTGCATATCACTTGTTAATGGATTGTTTAAAGTGAGGATGACTCTTCCCATCATGTCAATAATTCTTATGCCTTGTATATCTGACGGCTTGTTCAGCTTGATATGAAGTTGGTCGGAAGTTGGATTGGGATAAACTAAAAATGTATTTTGATAATCATCATTAATTGAGCTGTTATTTAGATAGTTTACGAGGAATGTTATGTCAAAATCGATGGCTTCGTACATGTCATTTGGGATTGCTGCTTCGAGATGCAGTATCAGTTTTTCGTCAAATTTTTCTATGGCATGAAATGCCAGATCATAGGGAGATGTTGAACTTAACACAGAAACGGAAGAAATTTCTGACACCCATTGGGGCATTTCCACAGGAATATATATTCTGGTGTTACCGTGATGAAACTTATCCCAAACAGGAAAGTAGGCTTCAGAAACATCAGGTTTGTTAAAGTTGACATTTACATGCAGGGTGTTCAGGTCAATTGAATCAATCTGAGCTGTGGTAATTTCCAGTTGGTTATCATGATTGTTCGCAAAAGGATTGTATAAGGGGCAACCGAAATAGATCCTGTTAGCCTTTCCACCAAGCATGTAGCACGCTCCTGACCAGTTTGTAGGATTAAAGGTTCCTGAAGTTAATACATCGCAGCCTAAGGTTGAAGCACCCTCCTGAAATAGTTTCAAAGCAGGCCTGTTTCCTAAAAATCCCATGACGACCCCATCCATACTTCTTTTATGAATGTCTCCCAAGGGTTCATTATAGAGGAAAGAAGCATACACTTCTTCAGATTGATCATTGGCATTATTGGCGCCACATGGTGCAAAATACCCTGTAATGCCTGTTTTGAGCAGAGTGAGAGCAAAACTAAAGCTGTCGCTCATATTGTAAAACTTGACCTCCCAGTCAGTGTCGCCAAATGTGGCCGCTATGTCTCCTTCTATAATGGCTCTCTTAGGAACTCCAGAATGGCAGGCGCCGTTATAAACTACTGCTGGATATAAGTTTAATCCTGCAATATCATAACTGGATATTCCCACTCGTGCGTATGCTGGATTTTCAATTTTTGTCGAGTCATAATCCCATATTGGAGGATTAGTGCTACTGTTCCCTCCTTCGAAAAGCCATATCATATGTGGATCTCCATTGTGCCCAATGTCAAGAATTTTTTTTCCGGGGAGAATAGAAGTATTTGAATGAAAATAGGTATTGCCGCTTCCGTTGTCATTGGTCTCCATATACATTGAATTATATGAAGCTGGATTTAAATATTTCATATAAGTATTGGCTGTAGTGTATATGTAATTGATTGATGATGCAGCAAATCCTGATACGTGTAGTGGATAGTTCTCCACATGTTGGGCTTCGGCCTGTATGATTTTATTGATGAAGTTCACTGCATCCTGAGGTGTGGCTCCTGTAATATATCCGTAGGCGAAATCCGTAAATGGATCACTGTCAATCATTGTGCTCATTACTAAAAATTTGCGCACAAGATTGATGTCCAGCTCCTCGGGGCGGACAATAACCGCTACATAACGGGCTTCTGTATTGATCATAGCTGGAATAAGAAAATCAATGAGTTGAACTTCAAACGTTACAACTTCTGCGTTGCGGTAATCCCGCAAAACTCTTACCGGTTCGTACCATGGATCAGTTGTATCACTGATTGTAGTTGCAATTACATAATTATCACTTTGAGCCTGAGTTTTATAGACTGTGAAGAGTGAAAAGATGATGGATAATAGTAGGTAAATATTTTTCATGGTACATAATTTTGACAAATATAGGTGTTTGATTTTATTCTGTTGTAAAAAAATGAAATGATTTTTCACGTTCATGAGTATAATTTTCATAATTTTATAGGTTATTTCAGAATTTATTGGATTGGTTAAGTAAATAGGATTTTATGAATAATAAAATAGTACTTATTACCGGAGCGACATCCGGAATCGGCAAAAGTGCAGCGATGGAGCTGGCGAAAATGGGAGCCACAGTTATTGTCCATGGGCGGAACAAAGCCAAGGCTGATGCTGTGAAGCAAGAAATTATGAAAGCTTGTAATCATGATAGAATAGATGTTTTGCTTGGGGATATGTCTTCGCAGAATGAAGTGCAGGCCATGGCACAAGAATTCAAAAATAAATATGAGCGTCTGGATGTGCTTGTCAATAATGCAGGCGGTGTTATGGCTGGGCAAAGACAGGTGACTGTTGATGGCCTCGAAAGGACATTTGCTGTTAACGTTGTTTCACTGTTTTTGCTTACTTCACTTTTGTTTGAGCATCTTGCGAAAAGTGATGATGCAAGAATTATCAACGTTTCATCTTTGGCACATAAATTTGGGAAATTGCAACTGGATGATCTTCAATCGGAAAAGAACTATTCATCCTCACTTGCTTATGGCAATGCAAAACTCCAAGTGATAGCTGTCACTGAAGAACTTGACAAAAGATTGAAAAAAGCTGGTATTTCGAATGTTACTGTAAATGCATTGCATCCAGGAGTGGTGGCCACGAATTTTGCTATGAACAGCACAGGCTCTCGATTTCAGTTTTTATTTAAAACTTTTAAGTTTCTTTTCATTTCACCTGAAAAAGGTGCAAGGACAACTGTTTTTCTAGCTTCTTCTGATAAAGTGAAGGGTATAAGTGGTTTGTATTTTGCAAGACGCAGGCCTGCCAAGGTAAAACGCACTCATTTGTCTAATGACATAGATTTGAGGGTGTTGTGGGAGCATCTTGAGAAAAACAGTAAGACAGAATTTCACATATAATGTGTTTGCTGCATTGCCTCAGTGATTAATTTGTAATTTTGTTTTCTGCTTAGAAAAATTATGGTGAAAAAATCTGGAAATAGAAGATCGTTGTTAGTGAATTTGATTTTGTCAATGAATGTATTATTTGCATTATCACTTGTCCTTGCCTTACTTTCACCACGTGTTTCTCCTGATAAAAATTATATTCCGGCATTTTTTGGACTCGCTTACCCAATTTTGTTTTATATCAATCTTATCTTTATTTTGATTTGGTTATTGATTCGCAAGAAACTGGCCATAATATCTGTTGTTGCTTTGTTATCTGGATTTTCAATGGCCCCTAAGTATTTCCAGTGGAATTCTGCAAGAAAGAAAAATCCCGATATCATCGAGAAACTTACCGTTGTTTCATATAATATTCAGTCTTTTAGAACTTTTTATAATCATGAATCGCAATCATATCTTGATAGTTTGAAAGGATTTCTACAGACACTGAATCCTGACATCTTGTGTTTTCAGGAGTATTATAATGATCTTGAAATGGAAGAAGACATCACTTCTCAGATACAATCTGCTCTGGGATTAGAATATTCTTATGTCAATGCAAGGCTCACTCGTTTTGACAGATTTCAGTTTGGTTTGGCAGTGTTTTCAAAGTTTCCAATCATTACTTCAGGCCGTTTGCTCAATGTCAATTACCAAAATGAATTGTACACTACAAATTATGCTACATATTCGGATCTGTTGATATATGGTGATACTTTTAGATTATATAATGTGCATCTAGAGTCATTAAAAATCAGTGATGATGATGATTTTCTTGAATCTCTAGAAGAAGGTTCTCCTCGTCAGATTACGAGAGAGTCACGCAAGTTTTTTTCGAAGTTGAAAGAAGCATTCATTTTTAGATCAAATCAGATAGAACCAATCAGAGAGCACATGGATAATTCTCCCTATCCGATTATTCTTTGCGGGGATTTTAACGATACTCCTGCTTCGTGGGCTTATCAACGCATGTCTCATGGTTTACAAGATGCATTTGTGGTAGCAGGCAGAGGGACAGGGAAAACATACAATGGAAAATATCCTTCGTTTAGAATTGACTACATACTCACTGCTCAGAATATTACGATCCATTGGTTTGGAACCACATTTTCAAAATTTAGTGACCATTTTCCTGTGGCTGCTGTTTGTTCTATAAAAAAATAAGTTTTCATGCTTCCACAAAATAAATTTATTTTACGTTCAGAATTTGAACCTAAGGGCGATCAGCCTGAGGCAATAGAGCAATTGGTTGGAGGACTTGAATCCGGAGATATGCATCAGGTGTTACTTGGCGTTACTGGATCTGGAAAAACATTCACTATTGCAAATGTGATTCTTGGTGTTCAGCGCCCCACTTTGATTATCAGCCACAATAAGACACTTGCTGCTCAGCTATACAGTGAGTTTAAATCTTTTTTTCCTGAGAATTCAGTTGAGTATTTTGTTTCATATTATGACTATTATCAGCCTGAAGCTTATATGCCTTCAGCAAATCTTTATATTGAAAAAGATTTATCGATCAATGAGGAAATCGAAAAATTTAGGTTGAGTGCCACATCAGCATTATTGTCGGGGAGAAAGGATGTTATTGTTGTAGCTTCAGTTTCTTGTATCTATGGTATTGGAAATCCCAAAGAGTTCTCGGATCATATTCTAAGAGTTTCTGTAGGCGAAACTTTGAAACGAGAAGAATTACTTTTAAAACTGGTTGATATTTTATACAGCAGATCTGATAATGATTTCAAGTCTGGAACATTTAGGGTGAAAGGTGATATTGTTGACGTTTTTCCAAGTTTTGGAGAAAATAAATTTCGGATATATTTGTTTGGTGACCAGGTTGAAATGATAGAAAGCTATGATGTTATTAAAAATAAACTGATAGAAGAAAGAGATTCAGTGGTTATTTATCCAGCAAGCATTTTTATGACCAATTCAGGCGTGTTACAGCAGGTGATAGGGGAGATAAGGACGGATTTGGATCTGCAAGTTGAATATTTAATGAAGATTGGGAAGGACGAGGAGTCACAACGGTTGTTTGAACGTGTGTCTTATGATCTAGAGATGCTTGAGGAATTGGGATATTGTTCAGGAGTTGAAAATTATTCCCGATATTTTGATAAGAGAAAACCAGGTGAGCGGCCTTTTTGTCTCATCGACTTCTTTCCTGAAGATTTTTTAATGGTCATTGACGAAAGTCATGTCACAATACCTCAGATTCGAGGAATGTATGGTGGCGATCGTTCGCGGAAACAAACACTTGTTGATTATGGATTTAGACTTCCCGCTGCCATGGATAACAGACCGCTTTCATTTGATGAATTTGAAACTGTAGCCGGTCAGACGATTTATGCCAGTGCTACGCCCGGTGATTATGAATTGCAAAAAACTGAAGGGCTATTTGTGGAACAGGTTATTCGCCCTACGGGATTGCCTGAACCTGTGGTTTTTATTCGTCCTGTGAGCAATCAGGTGGATGATTTGTTGAATGAGATTAGGATCAATAAGGAAAGGGATGAAAGGACACTGGTGACTACGCTCACAAAGAAAATGGCTGAGGAACTGTCAAAGTATATGTTGGATCTTTCAATAAGGACGAAATATATACACTCAGATGTGGATACTGTTGAGCGCGTGGCGATTCTTGATGAACTTCGTAATGGAACAATTGATGTGCTGGTGGGAGTGAATCTGCTGAGAGAAGGGCTCGATTTACCCGAGGTTTCATTGGTCGCGATTCTTGATGCAGATAAAGAAGGATTTCTCAGATCAGATAAAAGTTTGATTCAGACTGCTGGAAGAGCAGCGCGAAACATTAATAGCAGGGTTA
>Ga0265295_1008387_pt1 | contig 11505 bp, 12 predicted proteins | sample Munlansysbiofilm_FD_192503 | JGI IMG/M metagenome (GOLD analysis project Ga0265295, IMG submission 192503) | Leachate microbial communities from a municipal landfill in Southern Ontario, Canada - Methane capture system biofilm | ecosystem: Engineered > Solid waste > Landfill > Unclassified ... | reverse complement strand
ATGAGATGCGTTTGCAAAGCATAATATCATAGACGTCCTGATCTCGCCCAAAACAAACGGTCAATCAGGGCAAAAAGATCGTAAACGACATGGGCCTCATGTTCCCGGAATGATTCATGTCAATATATCAATGCCCGTCTTCGAGATGGCCTTTTCTCGCGATGAAAGGCCTTCGGGTCGCCTAAAGGCAGGAGTATTTCCGATGAGCGACTATTATCAGAATTATCGTTCCGGCAATCGCCCCCTGCGAACATATGAAAGTGGCGTACATAATCCGCAGGATCGCCAGAATCCCAATTACCGCAGAAAAAACCCCAATCAACGACGATCTGAAGTCGGCGAACAGCTTGAAGCCCTGCTTCGGGACCTTCTGCCCGTATTGTCGAAAACCATTGAATCCATTACGGATTATCAAAGACGGCTGACCGACGAGGTCGAAAACAAGGCGCGAGCAGAAGAACGCAAGGTCGCGGCTCTGAAAGCGATCGCCGCTTCCCTTCGGAAGCATTTGGCAGGCGACATGGAAATCGAAGAGGGTCTCCCACCGGTCATGGCGATCGAAAGCGAAGAAGGCGCGGCTGTTGAGCCACCCGTATCATCAGGAGAAATGACGCTCGAAAAGATCGTTCAAATTATCCATGAGATGTGCGATCTTGGCTCAACCTACAACGAGATTGCGCAATATCTCGAAAATAAAAACATTCCGACTTTCTCCGGCCGGGGTAAGTGGCATGCGCAGACCATTCACCGGCTTTACAAAGAAGCTTAGATTTAGCATGCTTTGAAGAAGGGGAATTAGGTTGTCTTTTTTTGTATGATCAGACTATGGCGGGCGCTCGGGGAATAATTGAAACTTTATGTATGTTCCTTTTTTATTTCTATTTATCAAACCACTATGGAGAAACGTAATGAAAAAACTCATCGTTATTTTGTTTGCTGTTCTGCTGCTTTCCGTGCCGGCCATCGCTGATGATCCATACGAAATAGAGCGCCAGAATCTTACCAGAAGACTCATTGAAAATAACCAGCCAAGCCATGAAGAAATAGGGGAGGAAGAAGAAGAAAGCCGCAAACATCGTGGGGCTGTTATCCAAGGCGAATGGGACACTCACGGAAGGCATTATACACCTGCCGGAAGTGGGAACAAAGTAAGGCAAGACGGAACATTTATGCAAAAAGCGGCTGGCGGGTATATCGACACCAAGACCGGGAAATTTGTTCCATCAACTGATTAAAAATGATGGGGTCTGGCTGGCCGCCCCATATGTTTTGTCCTGACTACGACGAATATTCCAAGTCCTAAAAGTACGCCTATAAAGAATGGGACAACGATCTGTCGGAAGAAACAAAGAAAATTTGTCTACGGGGAATATCGGCAACGGTAATCATAAACCAAAGGGGGCTGGTGCTTCGGCATTCGCCCTTTTTTTTGCATCCGGTTAGCAATAGGTTAATAACAAAAGAAAAAAGGTTTAACGAAAATTCGTTAAACCCTTGATTTTACTGGTAGCGGGGACAGGATTTGAACCTGTGACCTTCGGGTTATGAGCCCGACGAGCTACCGTGCTGCTCCACCCCGCATCAATGTGAGCCATCTATAGAAGATAACGCCGGGGTTGTCAAGGGCTTTGTTCTGAAGCCGGCAGGCTCTGAATGCGACGGCAAAGTTCGTCCCTCTGCGCCTGGGTTTCGGCCCGCACGAAAAGGGTCTTGTTTCTTCCGGTCAGGCCGGCTGTGATTTCAAGGCTGGATTTGGCAACTCCGAGGAGCTTGGCCAGGTATTCGATGCACATCCTGTTGGCGGCACCGTCCACGGGCGGGGCCTTGAGCTTGACCTTCAGGGCGTCCTGATGGAGTCCGGAGATCATGTTCCTGGAGGATCGGGGCTGGACGAACACCTTGAAGCAAAGGCCTTCGGAAGTCTGCTGAACGCCGATCATGGCCGGGGCTGTTGCCGGCGATTTCGGATCTGATGAGTGATTTCCGGTTTTCATGATCCAATCAGCCAGGTCACATAATCCGGCGGGCGCACCACTCTGCCCTCGGAATTGACAAAGGCGTGTTTGGTATATCCCTTGGCGATCAGCACATTGCCGTCTTCTTTAAATATCTGATAGTCGAACTTGAGTCCCGCCCGGATTTTCGGATCAATCCGGGTGTCAATTTCCAGCAGGTCATCGTAGCGGGCCGGGGAGACAAACTTGCAGAAGGTCTCGGACACCGGAAGGTGAAGTCCCCGGCCTTCGATTCCACGGTAGGGAAGGCCCAGGTCGCGGAAAAATTCGTTGCGGCCGATTTCAAACAACCGCAGATAATTGGAATTGTAAACCACGCCCATGGCGTCGGTATCCCCGTAAATAACCCGGTATGTGGTGCGGTGGATTTTCATGGGTCGCCTCAGCAGCCGAGCGCCTGCTCGATCAGCGGTCGAAGTTCCTGATAATCGCGGACGACCGGAAACTGCGGAAATTCCCTGATCACGTTTTCCGGCGGCCGGAACAGGATGCCCGTGTCGGCAGCCTGAAGCATGTTGGTGTCGTTGTAGGAATCTCCCATGGCGATGACCTTGTAGTTCAGGTCCTTGAGGGCGATCACGGCGTGGCGCTTGCTGTCGGCCTGGCGAAGACGGTACCCGGCAACGGAGCGGTCCTGGCCGATGATCAGTTCATGGCAGAACAGAGTGGGCCACCCGAGTTTTTTCATCAGCGGGCCGGCAAACTGCACAAAGGTATCCGAAACGACAATCAGCTGTGTGACCGACCGCAGCCAGTCGAGAAACTCCCGGGCCCCTTCCAGGGGTTCCATGCCGGCGATCACGTCTGTGATATCGTCTATTTTAAGGCCTTTTTCCTTCAGAATAGCCAGCCGGCGCTTCATCAGAACATCATAATCCGAAATGTCCCGGGTGGTCAGCCTCAGCTCCTTGATGCCCGTGCGTTCGGCCACATTGATCCATATTTCCGGTACAAAGACGCCTTCCAGGTCCGAACAGACAATATGCATAAGATTCCTCGAAATGATCGATAAAAATTGGCCATGAAGATCTTGAGAGCATCAAAGACGATACAGCTTCAAACCTTTTCTTCACGGCGTAAGAAGCATCACGCTTCTGAGTTGGTTTCCTCGATTCGAATCAGCATGGGTTCGTCGGTGACCACGTCCAGCCTTTGGATTTCGGCCATGGCCTGACGCACGCCGGATTCCCTGGCCTGATGCGTCAGCATGACGATGGGGACCGAGCCGTTGGATTTCCGGCCCTTCTGATGCACCGACTGAATGCTGATGCCCTGGCCGCCCAGAATGCCGGCGATTTTGGACAGAACTCCCGGGCTGTCCATGGCGGCGAACCGGAAGTAATAATTCGTTTCGAGCTCGTCGATGGGCATGATCGGGATTTGTCGGATCTGATCCGGCTGACAGCAAAGCAGGGGAATTCTGCCGATTGAGCCGTGAATGAGATTCCGGGCGATGTCCACGATGTCACCGACCACGGCGCTTCCAGTGGGCATCATGCCCGCCCCGTGGCCGTAAAGCAGAATGTTTCCCACGGCGTCTCCGGAAACCGTGACGGCATTGAGCGATCCGTTGACGTTTGAAAGAAGGTTGCTGCTGGGAATCATCGTCGGATGAACCCGGGCCTCTATCCGGTCCCCTTTTTTCTTTCCGATGGCCAGAAGTTTGATCGTATAGCCGAACTCCCGTGCAAAGGCGATGTCCATCGGTGTGACGCGGGAGATGCCTTCGATGTATATATCGTCATAGTTGATTTTGATGCCGTAGGCTAGACTGACGATGATGGCCAGCTTGTGAGCCGTATCCATGCCTTCGATATCCAGGGTGGGATCGGCTTCGGCGTAGCCTCTGGCCTGGGCGTCGGCCAGTGCCGACTTGAAATCCGTGCCTTCACGGGTGATCTTGGACAGGATATAATTGCAGGTGCCGTTGAGAATGCCGATCATGGAATGAATGCGATTGCCGACCAGAGATTCCCGCAATGTCTTGATGATCGGCATGCATCCGCCCACGCTGGCTTCATAAGCAAGATCCACACCCTTTTTCATGGCCGCTTCGAACAGGGCGTTGCCGTGATGGGCCAGCAGGGCCTTATTGGCCGTGACCACCTGCTTGCCGTTTTCGATGGCCCGAAGAATCAGTTTCCGGGCAATGCCCTGGCCTCCGATCATTTCCACGACGATATCGATATCCGGATCATCGACCACCTGAAAGGCATCCGGAATAAAGACACCCTTGCCGAATGCGATGCTCCGGCTGGCCCGGGGATCCGAATCCGCCACATATTTCAGATTCAGAACGGCGCCCAGGCGGGATTGAATCAGCTCCCGGTTGTGGATCAGTATCCTGGCCACTCCGGACCCGACGGTTCCGCAGCCCAGCAGACCGACGTTGACTTGCTTCATAGATGCAGACTCCTTGTTCTGTTACGGCATGATTTTTCGAATGCCCCGGACGGCCTGATTGATCCGCATGGGATTTTCGATCAGGGCGAACCGGACATATTCGTCTCCGTATTCTCCGAAACCCAGACCCGGCGAGACGGCCACTTCTCCTTCCCGGATCAGCAGCTTGGCAAACTCCACCGATCCCATCCGGATAAAGGGTTCGGGAATTTTGGCCCAGACGAACATGGTTCCCCGGGGGCTGGGAACCTCCCAGCCGATGCGGTTGAGCCCGGAGATGAGGGCGTCGCGTCGGGTCTGGTAAGTGTCCCGTATCTGCGCGACGCAATCCTGAGGACCGTTCAGGGCGATGATGGAGGCTATTTGAATGGGCTGAAACGCTCCGTAGTCCAGATAGCTCTTGATTCTGCGCAAGGCGGCGACCATTTCCGGATTGCCGACGCAAAAGCCCACGCGCCAGCCGGCCATGCTGTAGCTCTTTGAAAGTGAAAAAAACTCCACACCCACGTCCTTGGCGCCTTTGGCCTGAAGGAAGCTCGGCGCACGGTAACCGTCAAAGGCCAGGTCCGCATAGGCAAAATCGTGAATCACCATGATATTGTGAGCCTTGGCATAGTCCACGATCTTTTCGAAAAAATCCAGTTCCACCACCTCGGTGGTCGGATTGTGCGGATAACTGATGATCAGAATCTTGGGCTTGGGCCAGGTCTGGCGCGTGGCGCTGATCAGGTTTTCAAAGAAATCCTGATCCGGCCCGAGCGGAATGCCCCGGACGTCGCCGCCGGCGATGATGGCCGAATAAGGATGAATCGGATATGTCGGCGTAGGGGTGAACACCACGTCTCCGGGGCGGATGGTAACCAGAATCAGGTGAGACAGGCCCTCTTTGACCCCCATGGTGACAATGGCCTCCTGGTCCGGATCCAGATCCACATCGAAACGCCGCTTGTACCAGTCGACAATCGCCCGCCTGAGCCGGGTGATTCCCATGGAAGCCGAGTACCGGTGATTGTGGGGCTTGCGGGATGCCTCCACCAGTTTTTCCACGATATGCTCGGGCGCGGGCAGGTCCGGATTGCCCATTCCAAGGTCGATGATATCTTTTCCGGCGTGCCGGGCCTCCATTTTGATCTGGTTGACCGTCGCAAAAACATAGGGGGGCAGCCGGTCCAGTCTTGCAAATTTCGTCATGCTTCCAGCCTCTTGATGGGATCAACATTCAATTTTACCCAGTCTCTGTACAACACGGCGGGGGTTATGTCAAAAAAAATTCTTTTGACTTTTCGTCCGAATCAGTTTAATTTTCCTACACATTTTTGAATACTTGAGATTAGCTAGGAGATGAAAATGGGTAGATCCTTGACGTATGCCGATGCCGGTGTTGACGTCGCCAAGGCCAACGCTTTTGTTGGCATCATTAAAAAAATTGCCGCTCAGACGCCGCGTTCCGGCGTTATGGGGGAAATCGGAGGATTCGGCGGTCTGTTTTCTTTAAAAACAGAGGACTACGAAAAACCGGTTCTGGTCAGCTCAACGGACGGAGTCGGCACCAAGCTGAAAATCGCCTTCATGATGAACAAGCATGATACCGTGGGCATCGACCTGGTGGCCATGTGTGTGAACGATGTGGCGGTTCAGGGCGCAAAACCCCTGTTCTTTCTGGACTATCTTGCCATGGGCGTTCTGAATACCGAGGTGGCCGTGGCCATTGTCGAAGGGATCGCCGAGGGTTGCCGAAGGGCCGGATGCTCGCTGATCGGCGGGGAGACGGCCGAGATGCCCGGTTTTTATCGGCCGAACGAATACGATCTGGCCGGTTTTTCCGTGGGCATCGTGGATAACGTAAAGATCATCGACGGCTCCGAGATCAGAGTGGGAAACCAGCTTATCGGAATCGGTTCCAGCGGGGTTCACAGCAACGGGTATTCCATGGTGCGCAAGATCTGTTTTGACATTCTCCATCATAAGGTGGAGGATTATATTCCTGAATTCGGCAAAACCCTGGGCGAAGAACTGCTGACGCCGACAATAATATATTCCGAAACCGTGCAGAGCCTGATGAAGGCGGGACCGCTTCTGGGTCTGGCCCATATTACCGGCGGCGGCATTTCCGACAATCTCGTCCGGGTTCTTCCCAAAGCGTGCAGCGCGCTGATCCGAAAGGGCAGCTGGCCTGTGCCGCCGGTTTTCGAATTCCTGCAAAAGGGTGGAAACTTGGAAGAGTTTGAGATGATGCGCACCTTCAACAACGGCATCGGAATGATCGCCGTGGTTCCGGAGGAACTGGTGTCGGACATGCTGCTTCGACTCAAAGCCATGAATGAAACGGGCTGGGTGATCGGAGAGATCATTGAAAGAAAAGATCCCAGCTCCCAGATCGAATGGATTTAAGCTGTGTGGAAATCTTTCTGTAATCGTTTCTGGCGTCTGATGGCGCGGATCTCCAGAGCTCAGAAGAAAGACCCGTGCCGGTGCTGAGTGCAGGGCGTGTTTCCGCGGGGGCCGGGACAAAGAAAAAGATAATTCTTTAAAACTTGATAAAGGCCGAACGTTTTGCTTCGGTCTTTTTTTATGGTGTCACGAACCATGATTATTCTCGGCATTGAAACATCCTGCGACGAGACGGCCGCGGCTGTGGTCGAGGACGGACATCGCACACTTTCTTCCGTTGTGTCCTCCCAGGTTGCCGCCCATCGTCCCTACGGCGGGGTCGTACCCGAGCTTGCCTCGCGCAAGCACATCGAGGCCGTTGTTCCGGTTCTTACCGAGGCACTGGAAAAGGCCGGCCTGAGGCTGGATCAAATCGATGGCCTGGCCGTCACCCAGGGTCCCGGGCTGATCGGCTCGCTTCTGGTTGGATTTTCCTTTGCAAAGGCCCTTGCCTGGAGCCGCAATATTCCCTGGGTGGGAGTCAACCATCTGCTGGGACATATTCATGCGGTTTTTCTGGAATCCAATCCGCCGCCGTTTCCCTTTGTCGCGTTGCTGGCCTCCGGCGGGCATACCAGCATTTACTGGGTGACATCACCTTGTGAGGCCGCACTGATGGGACAGACCCGCGATGACGCCGCCGGAGAGGCCTACGACAAGGTAGCCAAGATGTTGAACCTGGGATATCCGGGCGGCGGCGTCATCGACAGGCTTTCCGGTCAGGGCGATGGGTCCCGGATTGTTTTTCCGCGTCCGTTTCTTGACAAAAACGCCTTTGATTTCAGCTTCAGCGGCATCAAGACCGCGGTCAAACGCTATATTGATGCTAATGATGCCTGCTCCGGTCATCAGGTCGCCGATATTGCGGCGGGATTTCAGGAGGCCGTGGTGGAGGTGCTTTGTTATAAAGCCGTTCATGCGGCGCTGGAAAAGGGCTGCCGGCATCTGTCTCTGGTCGGGGGGGTGGCGGCCAACAGCCGTCTGCGGGAAAAACTCGCCCATGATGCTGCTGAAAAGGGGATTTCATGCCATATTCCGGCGTTGAAATTCTGCGGAGACAACGCCGCGATGATTGCCGCAGCCGGCTATCATCTTTTGGTTCGGGGGGACCGGGCCGGACTTGCCAGCGACGTATATTCCCGTGCACGCATATAGACCGTTGATGATCGCCTGCGGAAACTGTTCACCCTGAGCGCTTCGTTTATATCGTGTCCTTATTTTTTTGTCAGATAGGCCGCCTTGGCCTGAAGAATTCTTTGAACCGACCGGATGCCGGATTTCCGAATTTCCGTCGAGCCTTCAATGCCTTCCAGTATCCGGTTGTAAGCGGTTTCGATATTCGGCCCCTTGTGGCAGATCAGAACGATGTCAACCTCGCAGCGCAAAAGCTGGTCCACCACGGCGTGAATGTCAAAATGCCTGGTCACCGCACCCATGTCCAGATCGTCGGTCATGACGAGTCCCTCATACCCCATGCGGCCGCGAAGCAGAAGGCGGGTGATTTCCGGTGAAAAACCGGCCGGATAAACCGGGTCCACGGCCGTATAGCGGATATGGGACAGCATGATGCCGGCGACCTGATGCGCGATGGCCGCTTGAAACGGAATCAGGTCAAAGCCTTCCAGATCGGCGATATCGACATTCAGATCGGGGAGGTCCAGATGAGAGTCCAGAATGGTGCGGCCGATCCCCGGAAAATGCTTGGCCACCGCCATGACGCCGTTTTGCTGGAGCGTTTCGATGACGACTGTCCCCAGTTTTGCCACCCATGCCGGATCACCGCCGAACGACCGTTGCGCCATGATGCCGTCAAACCCATCGGGTACGATATCCAGGACCGGCGCCAGGTTCATGTTGATGCCCACGCCGGAAAGCTCCTCGGCCGTGATTCGGGCAAAATTTTCGGCGTCCCGGACGGATTTCATCGATGGATTGCCGGCAAACTGAGTGAAGGGATCCTTGAGACGGGCTACCTGACCGCCTTCCTGGTCGATGGCGATCAGAAGCGGCGGCTGGTTGCAGGCGGCCGCGTATTTCTGAGCGGCCCGGCAAAGCGTTCGAATCTGTTCCGGATCCACTAGGTTTCTTGAAAAAAGAATCAGGCCTCCGACTTTAAAATCTTCGATCAGCGCCTTGAGATCCGAATTGAGGTCGATGCCGTCGAACCCCGCCATGAGGCGCTGGCCGGCGAGCTGCCGGTCCGATAGCTGATGGGCTTTCATGCGTAATCCTTTCTGATTTCAATGTATCAGGGTGAAAGCTGATGCGCGCTTACGGCCTTCCGGTGTTCGGTCAGGGTGGCTGAAAACTGATGGGTGCGGTCTTTTCTGGCCACGAAGAAAAGATACGGAGTGTCTGCAGGATACAGGACCGCTTCCAGGGATTTTCGGCCCGGGCTGGAGATCGGTCCGGGGGGAAGACCCTGCTGGGTGTAGGTGTTGTAAGGCGTCGGCGTTCTGAGATGCGTCCGGGTGAGATTGCCGTCGAAATTTTCAATGCCGTAGATGACCGTTGGATCGCTTTCGAGCCGCATGCCCAGGTTGAGCCGGTTGCGGAACACCGAGGCAATGACGGGCCGTTCGGCATCCACGCCGGTTTCCTTTTCGACGATCGAGGCCAGGACGACCACCTCGTGGATGCTTAAACCCAGCCTTGTCGCCCGTTCTTTCCAGTCGTTGGAAAAAACCTCATTAAACCGGTGGACCATGACTTCGATGATCTCCCTGGCCGATGTCTGTCTGGAGAAAAGATAGGTATCCGGAAACAGGTAGCCTTCAAAGCTGCTGCCGGAAATTTTGAATTCATTTATCAGTAGCGGGTCATCCGCCGCAGCCAGAAACTCCGCCTCCGGAACGAGGCCGGCACGGTCGACGGTTTCGGCAATCTGCCTGAGACTGTATCCTTCCGGAACCGTGATGCGGTGAAGCACGACCTTTCCCTGCACCAGAATATTCAGAATTTTTTCAGGGGAAGCGCCGGCCGGAATCAGATATTCACCGGCCCTGAGCTTTTTGTCGCAACCTTTGAATCGGGCGTAGAGTTTGAGTTTCCAGACCGAGGAAATCAGCCCCTGCCGGTGAAGCCCGGTCAGAACCGAGCTGAAGCTCTGGCCGGGAGAGATGGTGATTTCCGTCTGCTCAAAATTCCGGGGCTGTTCCAGATGCCTGGACAGGCCCAGAACCCATACCCCGGCGCTCAAAATCACCAGAATCAGCGCAAAGCAGATCCGGAGAATGCCTTTGTTCACAATTCGTTTTTCCCGCCCGAAGACACGCGGTGCAGCCATCGGACTGATGTGTCAGGTTCTCGGGAGGATTGTTCGGCGCCCATAAGGTTATTCTCTTTTTGAAGGTCTCTCGCGGCCAGTACGCCTTCCGAAAGTGCTTTGAGGTTTATTTCCGCGGTGCCTTCGGGAGATCTGGCCGTCACAGCCTTTTTCAGAGAGGCGAGGGAAACGATTTGGGTGATCTCCGCCATGCTTCCCAGGGCCACCATATTGGCTGTCTGTTCGAGGCCGATCTGATGCCGGGCGATATCGGTAAACGGGATAAAAATAGTTCCGGGCAGCGGGGATTCCCTGACCGCCGCAGGGTCGGCGATCAGTATCCCCGAGGGTTTCAGATCGATAAAATAGGTGTCGCAGGCGAACTGGGTCATGGCTACGAGAAGATCCAGCCCCATGGGCTGCGGAAAATGAATCGGGCGGTCGCTGATCACAACCTCAGCCCTGCTGCGTCCTCCACGGGCCTCCGGGCCGTAACTCTGGGTCTGGGTTACATATTTGCCTTCATGGATACCCGCGGCTTCAGCCAGAATGATGGCGGCCAGAATCAGCCCCTGGCCGCCTGAACCCGACAGTCTTATTTCATAACGTTGAGACATAGGGCAAAACTCCAGAATCCGGTATGAATGTTCAGGGTTGAGCCTGCATGGCGGCCTGTCTGATTTTTTCATATTCCTGATCAAAAATCGGAAAGTCTCTGTTCGCCAGCACGCCGATGGTAAACTTGTCTTTGAGTGCCTCGTCGGAAAGTGATCCGGCTTTTTCGGCGGGAACCGCATGGGATTTTTGCCATTTGAGCATATCGATATGGGAGCCCATCTGATTGTACTTTCCGAACTGAACATGGCAGTGGGTGATAATTTCGACGACTGAAAATCCGGGTTTTCGAATGGCCTGTTCGATCAGGCCGATGAGCTTCCGGGCATGATATACGGTACCGCGGGCCACATAGGATGCACCGGAGGCGATGGCCATTTCGGCGACTTGAAAGGGTCGTTCGATCTGAGTGTAAGGCGCCGTCGCGGAAACCGATCCAAAAGGGGTGGTTGGCGAGGACTGGCCTCCGGTCATTCCGTAGATGCTGTTGTTCATGATCAGGGCGGTTATGTCGATGTTGCGCCGGGCCGCATGAATAAAATGATTGCCGCCGATGGCCATGGCGTCTCCGTCTCCCATGATCGCTATGACCTTCAGCGCCGGGTTCGCGAGCTTGATGCCGGTGGCAAAGGTCAGGGCTCTCCCGTGCACGGTATGCAGGGTGTTGAAGTCCACATAAGTCGGCATGCGGCTGGAACATCCGATTCCCGAAACCAGTGCGATTTCATTCTTCGAACAGCCCAGGTGGTGAATGGCCCGGATCAACGCGCCCAGAAC
>Ga0265295_1008385_pt1 | contig 11505 bp, 8 predicted proteins | sample Munlansysbiofilm_FD_192503 | JGI IMG/M metagenome (GOLD analysis project Ga0265295, IMG submission 192503) | Leachate microbial communities from a municipal landfill in Southern Ontario, Canada - Methane capture system biofilm | ecosystem: Engineered > Solid waste > Landfill > Unclassified ... | reverse complement strand
AAGGAAACCTATATAGAAACTGAAAATAAACACTTAATGCTAATATAATTAAACTGGGTATACCACTCCAGTATTCCTTTGGAGCCATAATTTTGATTATTTCAGGAGATACAAATATAACTGCTACAAATACAAAACTAATAAAAAATGAATATTTTAAAGCAGAATTATTTATAAGTTTTGTGTTAGACATTTTTGTATTATCTAAATACCAAGGAGACCATACCTTGTTTGTCACTTCGGCAAATATTAAAGCTAAAGTTCCAATACTATATGCAACACTATATATTCCAGCAGCGTCAAGATTTATCATTCTTTCAAGAAAAATTTTATCTGATTGCCCAATAACAATGTTGGCTAATAAGTGTATTATCAAGGGTGTTCCTAAAATTAATGAGAATTTCCAATCTGACAAAATATTATGTCTACTGTAAACTTTTAAGAAATAAAATATGACATATATTATAATGAATAAGTTAACAAGTGATCCAGCATAAATTTTCCCTAAGTACTTATTAGTATCCATGTGATAAATTAGTAGTAAACTAAGTGTGACAGTTGAAATTGCAACAATAATTGAGAAGATAATATTCGTTTTCGGCATTTTAGTTTGTATAGTATATGTCGTAAATAATGCTGCACATGAAGTACCAAAAGCTTGTAGTAATACATGGGATATTAACATTTTATCAATGCTTAACAAACGACTTATTTCCGATTGAAAAACATAAGTTATTAATGAAACCACTATTGCACCAATGATTGATAAAATAACAATGTTACTCATATATGTTTTAAATTCATTTTCCTCTTTATTAACCCTTGCCGATGCAATAGATCCTCCAACTTGTAAACCTATAAAGACACCAAAAAAAGACACCCATGTTCTAAATAATATAGTTATCGCATACTCTTCAGTGGATAGTAACCTAGTGAATATGGGTATTGTAACAATACTTATCCCTTGAAGAAGAATTGTTCCAATAAAATAAATAAATACAGATTTAATATAAGTATTTTTATGTATATAATCACTTATGAATTTTATCATGTAGATCCTCTTTCACATATCTAATGCTTTAATAATTTTCTATATATACTTAAAACGGAAAATATCAGTTAGAATTTTTTCATATGTTGTATAACCAGTCGCTCTTTTCCATGTGCTGTTTTTGGTATTGAATCAACACATTTGACATGTACAATAATTCCATTTTGGAATTTTTTTGAGATTTCCATTTCTAGTCTTTTCTTGTGATCTTCAGTGAATCCTTCTCTAGGAACGACATTTAAATCACATAATCCATTTATCTCCTGAACAAATTGATATTTTTCGACAAAAGCAAAGACATCTTCAAGAGAATCTGGGAAATCTAATGAATTATCTGAAATTGGTCTATCATCGAAAGTATACAAAAGTCCTTGTAGTCGACCTTCAATATCGTCAATTAGCATGTATCCGCGTTCACAATTGCATTTGCTATTCGATATTTTGAATAGGTCACTAGTCTTATATCTTAGCAGAGGCATAGCATAATTATGAAACCCTGTTGTAACTAGTTCATGCATACCAAAATCTGAATCTAAAAACTCTGAAATACCGAACTCATGTTGTATATGATATTTGAAACTTTGTTCACATGTACCAGCAATGCATCCCATTTCAGTATGCCCATATACAGATAATTTGGGTATACTTGGGAAGACTTCATCAAATAGTTTCTTTTGATGTGGATATATATTTTCAGACATAAAAATAATGCCTTTTAATGATTTAAAGGGGTTATTGCTGGATTCTTTAATATATCTACATATATTATATAAAGCGTGCGGATAAGAAATTATCCATTTTGGATTATGATTTTTAATTTTTTCAAAATACAACGGAAAATATTTATTGGTCAAGAAGTAAACAGAAAACCATAATTGTTTTGTTCCTGGATTTTTCTTCCAATACACGTTGTTTTCAACTTTGATATTTTTATTAATTATAGGATTATCTCTAAAAATAACAACACTTTCATTTTTTTTATATCCTATACGACTGTATATGAAATCAACATATGCGTCATTAATTGCATCGTGCTGTGTTGGTTCAAAATAAAATTTAACTGGTGTCCCAGTAGTACCACCTGTTTGAACCATAGTCAATTTATTCTTTTTATATTGATTTGATAATAGTTTATCTCCTTCTTTAACAATTATTTCTTTTGTAATATATGGTATTTTCACGATATCATCAAGTGATTTAATGTCGGAGGGAGAAAGACCAATATTATCAAAAAGTGTTTTGTAATACGGGACATTATTATAAGAATAATCCACAATTTTTTGTAGCTCATTTAATTGTCTCTTTTTAATTTCTGTTGAGTCATAATACTGAGACTCATGTAGATGCTTTAGTACATCTCTATATATTCTCATATACTTTCTTTTTTTTCTTAACGATAAAGGTAATGAATTCTTGAAAAATCTCAAAGTGTCTTTGATAAAACCTTCTTTTAGCTGCATAATTCTATTCTCCATTCGATTTAATTTACATACTAATAAACTATTGTCTGTGGTATATTTTTTATACAATAAAAACATCATTCATAGACTCAATTAAGAAAACCAGAAATATAAAGATAAATAAACGAAGCTGTTTTATGAAGGTTATTTTCTGATGTTTTCTATTCAAATATAAGACATAATTCAACGATACATAATGCAGTTTCTCACAAATGACTACATGGTAATATTAATCAAGAGGAATAATTTTAATTTTCATATATATATTTATTTTCTCATTAGGGATAATAAATCTTATTTTTATAGTTTGATTTTCCACCAACTGACCGTATTCAGGAGAAATAAAAGTTTTTTGAATTTCTATTAGTGAAGAATTTGCACATTCAACCTTTAATTTAATATGATCATTCGTAATAACACAATTATCTTTTTGGGAATTTAATGCATAAAATGAAGGATGTAATATCATAGTAATTTCACCTGTAAAATCTGAGTCGACAGATTTGACAATAACATCTTCTATAATTAATATATCGTTGACAATTTCAACTTTTCGTTGATGCTCTAATCCGATATTATGAAACCCTTTATGATTACCAATAAATTCATTGTTTGAAAGTAATAATATTTTCCCTCGTGATTTTCTTTCCGTATATCTCCAATCATTATAAACGATGTCTTGTTCAACGTTGTGTATACTCAATGTATTATGCGATGATGTTATTAAATTTAAAAGTCTATTATTATTGTCTGATGTATATGAATAAGTGCCTTTGCTAACTAATACAGCATGATCCTTAAAATAAGTTAATATTTCAAGTTGATTATTGTGTGAATGACTTCCTACCACTTTAACTACAGATTTATTATTCATCAAATCACATCTAATACTTGCAAACCAGTGGCCACTGCTTATTTTACTAATTCCGAAACTTGATTTTTTTGATTTATTCAATTCTCCAATAATTTCATTATTCTCCTTGATATTTATTTTGTAACCCAGTTTATTAGCTAAAAGATGCGTAAACGTAAGATCACTGCTGTTATAATTAAAATATGTGGGTAATGGGAGAACTCTACCTGAATCATTATCTCCATACCCAATAAGTTTATTATTGTAAGAAGAATAGCATAAGAACATGTACATCTTATAAGAATATTTATGTAATTTCTTGAACCTTTTTGGATTAGCATTAATAAGTAATAATTCCAATACGGAATCTGTTACATATTTATGGTAATAGGTTGAACCTTCATATAAGGATCCATCATCATTTAGAAATTGTTTTAGAAGAGATTCAAGTTTTTTAAGAACATAGTTTTCTATTTTTATAGTGAATGAAGTTTTAACTACATTCTCCAACAACCAAATAGCACCGACTAAGTTAAAGAAATAGTGATTCGTTGAATATTTCAAACCTATTTCAATATTATCGAATATATAGTGAAGAGATTTTTTAATAATTATTTCCATTTGTTTATTAAGGTCTTCATTACTCTGTTTAAGAATCTGATATGTTGAAACAATGTTAATTCCCATAATTGCAATTTCCATTGCATTTGAATTTTTAGACACTTCATTAAAATCAAAGCGCTCTATAAAATCTTGAATATACGAAAATGCAGTTGAATTATCACTTGACAGTGACAAAATTGATATGAAATGCAATCTATTTAATTCCCAATTAATTTTAACATCATTAGAATTTTGAATATCTACCATCGAGTAGAACAATAGCTTTCTTTCATCATTTAGTATGCGATAAATTTCTTCATCTAGATTACCTGAATACAATTCTTCAAATAGTTTATATGGTTTTTTTTCTAGTTTAATTATCGTATTTGGTTTAATGATTTTTTTCCCAATGTGTTTAAAGATATACTTGCGTAATATCCAAACTAAAACATGAAATGGGCCAAAAAATCCATATTTTTTTAAGAAATGAATTATTCTATTATTCGTCAAAAATCGTATCATAATTCACATATTCCCCAAAAGTATTTTTGAATTTATTGTAACGTTCCTTAAATAATTCTATATACATACTAAAATTTTGCAATATATAACTAAGATCCTCAATTGATTTAATAACAAAATTTACATCAGGATAACACAAATCATTGTTATAGATTATATTTGAATCTATTCCATCAAAATCAATTATAACTCCCATTTTTCCTAATGTAAGCGATTCAAACAAAACAGATGAAGTCATGCTAAGAATTATGTCGTTTTCTAAAATTAAACTTTCTACAGTTTCATTTGGATTTGAGATTCTTGCATTTGTACAACCCTCAATCATTTTATTGAATAATGAAATCTTATCTTGACGATAGTGCATTTTAATTGATAGATTAACGCTAAGTTTGTTTTGCTCTATCAAAGGGAGTAACAATGAAATAAAATAAAGATATCTGTCAGTATAACTATCGGGCTGTGTAAATAATACCATGTTAATTTTTTTTGATAAGTTATTATATAGTATATTTCTATTGCTTGGAAAATATAAATAATATTTATCACTATACTTCTTATATAATTCAAACGTTTTTTTCGAATATAAAAAATATTTGTCTGCTAGGTCCATTTGTGGATAAAGCATTTTACTCATTGCAACGTACTGAAAATTATAGTGTAAATACTTAAAATGATTGGCTATAGTGTTTGATACAATAATATCTTGACCATAAGTCATATCAGTTATTAGATACTTGCATTTGGATAAATCAAGTGAATCAATTGTATGAATCAACATCCTCAACTGATAATTCATTTGAAAATTTAATAGTCTTAGACTTTTAATAAATCTATTTGTTTTTATAAAAAACTTGTGTGAATGAATAGTAAATGAAATTTCATCTATCTTATGAGCCATATTTTTATTGCTTTGATGAATAATACTTACAATTTCTTTACAACTGATACTACTTAGAGAAATTTTATCAATATTTTTATCGGTTACAATATTATCTCGTATTATATACAACGGTTTTAATTTAGTCATTCTACTAACCAGTTTAGATAAATGATTATATTGAAGTTGCAAATTACAAATAACGATAGTATTTATGTCGTGAGTGAAGGCGTATATTTGGCTTCTTTAAAATTACCTTTCATGAAGATACTTCTTATGCATTTTGTAAATATCTCACCCCAAAAAAGGACCTGTTCTCTAAAGTGTAATATTAGTCTTAACTTAATTCTACTATCTTTTTTTATCCATTTAATCGTAAAATGATCATAATTAGAAAAATAAGTTGCTATTGCTGGATTAAATAACCACGATGATTTATATAGCCATTTTGTACCTTCACCTTCAGTAAAGTGTAAGGAAATGTTTAAATCATCATTACCTCCATACAGTAAAATTTCATTTATTCCATACTTTTTAGCAATAAAGTCTATCTGCGAAATAATTGCATTAATCGGCCTTAAAACTCGCGCATAATATGAATTTCTAAACTTTAAAAATTCACGTGGTAATTTCTCAAATGAACTATTGATGCTATTTGATAAGTCTATGTTTTCATCTTCCAAAGAGCTATTAATCAAAATTATGTTGTTTTTGTTTCTATATTTTGAAAGAAAGAGAAAATCATTTGTTAGAATAATATCATTTTCTGAAATATATTTTCTTATTTTATAGTCCAAATCTATAATCAACCTCATGGTAACTCCTTTCAAAACAGTATTGCAATAGAACATTAAGTAAATTTAAGTCTTATATATTATGATTCACGATAATTGATTTGATTACTTAAAAATGGGTTTCAGGATTCACTTCTATGTTTTTTTTATTATAAAACATAATATTAAACAAACCATAGAAGAATATTACCATTTCAGGTAAAAAAGAATGTAAATTTACATAGAACAATCGAAAACCATAAACTATAATAATCAATAAAGAAAATTGAATTCTATGTGGTAATTTATTATACTTCATAATCATATTAGGTACTTTAAAATACGGAATTAGAACCACTATAAAAAGCAAAACACCACCTTTTAAAATGAAATTTCCCCATCCTACATGTAGTGCATCAGCTATTTCTCCTAAACCCGCATGTGTTCCTAGGAATCCTTTACCTTGCAGAACTTCAATAACACTGGCTTCTTTGAAATAATTTACGGATTCAATAAATCTATTGAAGGATGATAAATCTTGAGATGTTTGTTGGAATCTCAGCAAAACCGCATCAAACAACTCAACATAAAAGTTATTAAGTAAAAAATAGAATATTAGAAGCAAGGATGTAGCTACTACAAATAAATTTAACAGATTCCTTAGTATATTCTTTGAACTAAGCATAAGCACGAGAGTGTAAATCATTAGAAGTAATAAAGAATCAATAAAAATTGCTCTTTTAATAAAAATTAAGTTTAAAAATATTGCAGCAAGTAGATAGCAAAAACTCACAACCCAATTTTTTTTATAAACAATACTTAGAATAATCAATGGTATGACTGCCCAATAGAATCCTGTAAGAAAAAAGGAAATTGTCCATGTATATCCTCTTCTTAATGCAACTTCAATATTAAAATCAAAGATTACAAATATTAGTGGAAATAAAATCAAGCCCATAACTGCTATGATGTTTAAAGCTCTTTGTATATTTTTTAGATTAACTAGCGAAAGAAAAAAACCTGTTAGCATTCCAAAATATATACCGATATTTGAAAAATTTCGAGTATAATCAAGCAATAGATAAGCTATAGTTGTTAAAATATTCAGAACAAAAACCAACAAAAAGAATACGCTATATACATTCAATTTAGGTTTCACACCCAATGATAATAATATTAATGGAAAAACAATAGCCACACCAAACATAATTCTAAATGTGATAATTGCGATCAAATTGTCTTCTCTGAAATAATATTCAACAAGTGGTTGAAATGTCATGAAGATCAGAAAAAAAATAGTTAACTTTTCATAATTTTTTACCTTAATCTTGTCTGATTTTACTAGTGACATATATTTATCCTTTCTTTTGAAACTATCATAGTTTTACATTTTTGATAATCTCATATGAAATATTTCTAGGTGAAAATTCTTCTAATGGCTCGCCATCGACATATCTAGTGTATTCTTCAAACTTGTTAAAAACTTGCAGTATACTATCTGTTTCATTATTACAAAATATAAATCTGTTATACTTTGAATAAATCGTTTTTAACTCATCACTTTTTCCATCAAGTATAAATAGTATAATTTTATTTGTACCTGCATATTGATATATTTTTCCAGGGATTTGATTACCATTTGTATTACTCAAATGAACTAACACATCGGCATTCTTCTCTAGTATTTTCACTTCTTCAAATTTCAATCTTGGAAATATTTGAATATTATCGTTAATCTGCAATCTCTTATCACTATTGCCACAAATTATAAGTTTATGATCAGTATTGGTAACCGCATTATATAATGGAAGAATATTTCTTATGTTAGATGAATAATCTCCACTATAAAGTAAATTTATTGAGGAATAATTAATTTTTTTATTATCATAAATGTTTTGATGAAGATAAGGAGCAGGTACATATCTCATTTTTGAGGAATATTTCGGGAATGTTTTTTTCTGTTCTTCTAACGTCAAACTCGACAAATAAATTATTGAATAGGGATATATAAAAAGTTTCATTTCCTCATCAAATACCTTTTTATTCATATTTCTATTTTTTCTAGAAATGTCTGCTGAAAAAGGATCTCCCCATATTTGTATCCAGGGAGTATTAACAATTTTTTTTGTTTCAAATAATTTGTAAACAAACAAGTGAGATGATTTCGGATCAGATGATGAAATTATCACATCATATGTATTGTCATCTATAATCAATTCATCAACATGATTAGTGAAATCAATCAAATTATCATATAAAGACAATTTGTTAGACATATATTGAAATATTTTTTTAAAAGGGTGAAGAAAACGAAATTTCCTAATCAACTTTGCATGCTTTTGAAGACCATCAAGCTTAATATAATATGTATCTTGTAAGTTAGGAATATAATTCAAATCGTAATTTGAATGGTTTTGATCAGGATTTGAAGTAATCAATTTTACGTCATGTCCTAATTCTATTAAACCTTTAATCGTTGCTTGATTGCGAATTGATGCAGATGTATTAATCTCTAAAGGGCGAGACACAATATATAGTATTTTCATAATTATTACCTCGTTATCTTGTTAGTCTTCTTGAAAGGAAAGGGTAAATATATCTTGTAATGAAGAATAAGCTAAATCTCATTTTCCTTTTCATAAGGAATAAATACACTCTCTTATATTTATTAATTTCTTTCACATTAATGAATTTGTAATTCTCTTTGAGAATATCGTCATTAAGTATTGAATGCAGTTCATCTTTTACCGCTTTATATTTAAATCCAGTATTTATGCTACAAAGTTTCAGTATATGCCAAAATGATTCACTGACATATCGTGCAGAAATCTGTTCTTTAAAATTTGGAAATATCATTGTTGAATTAAATTTTTTTTCTATAATCTTAGTTGCTTCATTAGTTGCGATTGTTCTTGTAAATGCTTTTGATGAAGAACTAGCTGTCTGACGATAGTAATATAATGCCAAGTTTGAAGAAACACTAATTAAACTTGCGTTCAAGCAGAATTCAATATTAAATACGCCATCTTCATTAATCTTCAAATTTTCATCAAATTTAACGTTGTTACTATCTATTAGTTGTTTTTTGTAGATGGCACTACAAACACTTCCAAACAAAATGCCAGATAATTTGCCATCATCAATAAAAAATTTGTTAATATCTTTGAATGTATATACCCCTGTTTTAATTCTTGGCGTTTTTAAAATGCTTCTTTGATTATACAGGAGATAATAATTGCAGTATACACAATCAGTATTACTGTTTAAAATTTCTTGAATCATTAAAGCAGCAAAATGTTCATGCAAAAAATCATCAGCATCTACAAAGCTGATATACTCTCCTTTTGAATGTACCAATCCAACGTTTCTACTATTTGATACACCTGTGTTTTTTTTATTGATAACAACGATGCGGCTATCTACGTCTGCATTCTTTAAACATATATTTAAGGAATTATCTGTAGAACCATCATTGATTAAGATCAATTCCAGATTACTATACGATTGACCCAAAATACTGTTTATACATTGCTGTAAGTATTTTTCTGCATTAAAAACTGGCACAATAAAAGATATTAATTTCACAACATTGTCCTCTTGGAAAAATTTTTTAATCATTTTACTATATTTTCATAAATTACTGTCATCTGTTCTTTTATATATTTCCTGTCAAAACTCTCTATTTTCAATCTGTTTTGTTCTCCCATTTTCAGACGCAAATCATCACTATCAAGGATTTTCATTATACTATTTGAAAGAGCAACATCATCTTTTGGATCGTGCAAGAATCCATTTTCTCCATCATGAATCAAATCTATGTTTCCTCTTATATCAGAACAAATAATTGGTAATCCGACTGACATTGCTTCCATTAACGAGACGGGGAGCCCTTCTTGTAAAGATGGAAAAATAAAACAATCAGCAATATGCAATAATTCGTAAATATCATTTCTATAACCAGTCAATATAACCCTATCACTTAGTTTTAACTCATCAATTAAATTTGTTAAATATGGTTTCAATTCCCCTAATCCACAAATGATTAATTTCAGCTTTATATTATGAATTTTGGAAAGAGCCATAATGGCAACCTTATGATTTTTTCTAATTGATAATTGTCCAACAGATAGTAAAACAAAATCATCTGTATCAATGCCTAATTCTTTTTTCTTCTCAATTGCATTCACCTGTACGTTTCTAATTTGCTGCACATCTACACCAATACCAGGAACATATTCTATAATTTTTGCATTAAATCTTTGTGCGTTTTGATAATCTTCCTTATTAATAGTAATAATACAGTCAGTAAATTTGGATATGATTTTTTCAATTGTATAATATATTATCCAGTTTTTTTTTGGAGCACCTTTATAGAAATGAAATCCGTGTGCTGTATAGATAATCTTCGTGCCATTTTTTCTGGATTTTCTACAAGCCAGTCTTACTATAACACCACCAATGGGAGAGTGGCAATGAACAATTTCATAATTATTTTCTTTACATAAATTCTTCACTAATATATACGATATGACTATATCTTTTAATTTAAAAATAGATCTGGGAACAGGTATATGATAAACCCCAATGTTTTTTTCTATTAGTTCCTGCTTAAAAGATTCTACTTTTTCCTGGCTGGTAATACTACCACTAACAAAATTACATGCAACATCAATGTCATATCCTAAATTTTTAAGTATCTCTAAATTATCTCTATTAAACAAATCAATCATAGATGCTACAGATGACATCATTAAAGCTTTTTTCATGAATTACACCTCTAAATTAAATCTAATATCAATATAAAATTTATATATAAAAATCATTTATGTCCCTCTAAGCTTTTTTTTATAGACTCTTCAACACTTACTATATTATAGTTGAATAGAGAATAATTGCTTAACGATAAGTCATATGTTTTATTTCCAAATATCTTACGGAATATAGAAGAATATTTACTCAAAAACCTCAATAAGGGGTTCATTAGTGTGGTTTGTAATGTCTTCTTTCCCATATATTTTCTTGTAAGTATGAGAATATCAGAAGTTGACATGTATCTTGAATTTTGAGGATAAAAAACACCTTCTAACATATGATTTATTGATTGTTTTATGAACTCAGTAAAATTTTCAATATATATCATACTTTTTTGATTGGTAATCCTAGGAACAATAAACATCAATTTAGCAAGCTTTTGGAGTTTTGGGAAATTACCTTTACAATCGGGTCCATAAATGACCGGTGTTCTAATAATCTGCACCTTAAAATAATTGTCAGACAATTTTATAATACTTAAATCTGCTTCAAGTTTACTTTTGCCATATGCATTTATAGGAAAATAATTATTTATATCAATATTTTTTTTATCG
>Ga0265295_1008383_pt1 | contig 11506 bp, 7 predicted proteins | sample Munlansysbiofilm_FD_192503 | JGI IMG/M metagenome (GOLD analysis project Ga0265295, IMG submission 192503) | Leachate microbial communities from a municipal landfill in Southern Ontario, Canada - Methane capture system biofilm | ecosystem: Engineered > Solid waste > Landfill > Unclassified ... | reverse complement strand
TCTTTATGCGAAAACTTCTATCTGTGCTTATAACTATTGTAATGGTTTTGTCGCTACAAGCGCAACCAAAACATCAGCTGCGAGCAGTATGGATAGCTACTGTAGGTCGCATCGACTGGCCATCGTCAGTATCTAATGTCGCTGAACAACGCCAAGAGTTGATTACTATACTCGATTCGTTGGCTGCGCTCAAATTTAATGCCATTATATTTCAAGTTCGCCCTACTTCCGATGCTTTTTATCAATCGGAAATAGAACCTTGGTCTCGTTTCTTAACGGGTAAACAAGGCGTTTCTCCAGAGCCTTTTTATGATCCATTGGAATTTCTGATTCGCGAAGCTCATCGTCGCTGTATCGACGTACATGTGTGGTTGAATCCTTATCGTGTGCTTACGAGTGCCGATATTTCTCATTTGAATCCTAATCATCTTTTTTTCAAAAAACCAGAACTTTTTGTGAAATATGGTGAGCAATATTATTTTAATCCAGCCTTGGATGAAACGCGTGCTCATCTTAATCGTGTAGTAGCTGACATTGTTCGTCGTTACGATATTGATGCCGTGCATTTTGATGATTATTTTTATCCTTATCGTGTGAATGGTTTAGATTTTCCTGATGAGGCTTCTTTTCGGGCAAATAATCGTGGTTTTAGTGACAAAAAAGATTGGCGTCGCGATAACGTCAATTTAGTGATTCATCAGTTGCAGAAAACCATTAAAAGTATCAAGCCTTGGGTAGAATTTGGCATAAGTCCGTTTGGAATTTGGCGTAGTAATGATAAAGACCCTCGTGGTTCCAATACGAAGGGGAGTTTGAGTAATTATGACGACTTGTATGCCGATGTTTTGGCGTGGCTCGAAGATGGTGATATTGATTATGTGATGCCACAATTATATTGGGAAATTGGTAAAAGAAACGCCGATTATGCTCATTTAGTGGAGTGGTGGAGCAATAACTCTCATGGGCGTAATTTGTTTGTTGGGCTATATGCCTCAAATTTAGGCAGTCAATCGGCCGCCTGGGCTTGGCGCAATGGTAATGAGTTGATGCGTCAATTACGTTATACCGAAGCATTTCCTGCTGTACAAGGTGCTGCTTTTTATAGTGCTGTGGCTTTGATGGAAAATCGTCAAAATTTAAGCGATAGTTTGCGCGCTTATTACAAATATCCAGCGTTAGTACCATTTAATAAACAGCTAAAAGGAGAACCTTCTGGTCAACTCCAACGGGTCCGTATTTTGATGGATAATAATCGTCCTCATTTAATATGGCATGCTTCTGAAGAAACTGGTGGCTGCCAAGCGCAGTATTATGTGGTATATGCATTTAAGGGAACTCGGTTGGGCGATTTCTCTAATCCTGCTAATATCTTGGCGGTGACCACCGATAATTGTTTGGATTTATCTCAATGGGCAAATCGCTTGCAAGGAAAATATAAATTTGCAGTAACGGTGGTCAATCGCTTCAATTATGAAAGCAAGCCAGCAACTGTTATTAAACGATTTAAATAAGAATATACCATGAAATTTGTAGGAATTATTCCAGCTCGTTATGCTTCGACGCGTTTCCCAGGTAAACCTTTAGCTGACATTCTCGGAAAATCGATGATTCAACGGGTTTACGAACGGGCAAGCCAAGTTTTAGATACGGTGGTTGTTGCCACCGACGATCAACGCATTTACGATGCTGTCGTGCAGTTTGGAGGTCGGGTTGTTATGACTTCTGAAAATCATAAAACGGGTACAGATCGTTGTTATGAAGCGCTCACAAAATTATCAGAAACATATGATGTGGTCATTAATATTCAAGGTGATGAGCCTTTTATTGCTATCGACCAAATAGAAGCCTTGAAAAATTGTTTTGTGTCTGACCAAATTCAGTTAGCCACTTTGGTAAAACCATTTGATGCAAATACCTCCATTGACGAATTAGAAAATCCAAATACACCTAAAGTTATTTTAAGTCAAACAGGTGAAGCTATTTGCTTCAGCCGTTCCGTGATTCCTTATTTAAGAGGTGTAGAAAAATCACAATGGGCAGCGGCGCACACCTATTATAAACACATTGGCATTTATGCTTACCGTACCGATATTTTGGCTCAAATTACCAAGATGACTCAAACGCCCATAGAAAAAGCAGAATCGTTGGAGCAATTGCGCTGGCTCGAAAATGGATTACACATTCACGTTGCCATTACACACTCCGATAATCATTCGATTGATACGCCTGAAGATTTACAACGTGTGGTAGCACTTATGAAATAGGAACCTTTAAAATTTTAAGATATGAAATACAAACGAATTTTACTCAAATTAAGCGGTGAATCGCTTATGGGCAACAAACAACAAGGTATTGATGAACAACGTTTAGAAGAATACGCTCAACAAATTGCTGATGTCGTAAAACGAGGCATTCAAGTTGGCATCGTTATCGGTGGCGGTAACATCTTTCGTGGATTAAGTGGCGCAGGACGTGGCTTCGACCGTGTAAAAGGCGATCAAATGGGCATGTTGGCCACCGTTATAAATAGTTTAGCTTTGAGTTCGGCATTAGAAAAGATAGGAGTTAAAGCGCGTGTGTTGACTGCCGTTTGTATGGAGCCAATAGGCGAATTTTATAGCAAATGGAAAGCAGTTGAAACACTCGAACGTGGCGAAGTAGCTATCTTTTCAGCAGGAACAGGCAATCCTTATTTTACTACCGATACAGGTTCTGCCTTGCGAGGAATTGAAATTGAAGCCGATGTCATGTTAAAAGGCACGCGTGTCGATGGAATTTATACCGCCGACCCAGAAAAAGATCCTAAAGCAGTCAAATTTACAGAGATTACTTACGATGAAATTTATGCAAAAGGTTTAAAAGTAATGGATTTGACTGCCACTACTATGTGTAAAGAGAATCATCTTCCCATTATTGTATTCGATATGGATACCCCTGGCAACTTATTGAAAGTTGTTGATGGTGAGAATGTTGGAACAGTTGTTCATAACTAATCTTATTTTTTTTGTTAAAAAGCCCTTTTTTTCTTGTTTTTAAAATATAAAAACTTATTTTTGTAGCAGTTTTTTTAACACAAAAACATCTTTTTGAATATTTTCTTAACTTTTTTATTTAACCTTAAATACAAATTAAAGCATGAAAATCATTTCTTTGATGCAAAGAATCGTTGTGGTGCTGATGTTTCTTTTTGGATCCGTAAGTCTCTTTGCGCAACAAGTGTTGGTACGAGGTATTGTTAAGGATGCCTCTGGTGAGCCTATTATTGGGGCAAGTTTGCTCGAAATAGGAACAACTAATGGTACCGTTACCGATTTTGATGGAAATTTTGAGTTGAATGTGGCAAGTAATGCCAAATTGCAGGTGAGCTACTTGGGTTATCAAACTCAAGAGATTATTGCAAATGGCAAAGCGCCAATGGTTGTTATTCTTAAAGAAGACTCCTATGCTTTAGGCGAAGTTGTAGCCATTGGTTATGGCTCACAAAAGAAAAAGGAAGTCACAGGTTCTGTAGCTTCTGTTAAGGCAGAAGATTTTAATGCAGGTGTAAAAAGCAATCCTGTGGGTTTGTTGCAAGGCAAAGTGGCAGGTTTAAATATTATCAAGACTTCTAGTGACCCTACAAGTACAGGTTATAATATTCAAATTCGTGGTTTCTCTACGTTAGATAAAGGAGCTGGTACATCTCCACTTTTCATTGTCGATGGTGTCCCAGTAAGTAGTATCGATAATATTTCTCCCGAAGAAATTGCGTCTATGGACGTTTTAAAAGACGGTTCGGCAGCCGCTATTTATGGTACCCGTGGTACCAATGGTGTCATTATTATCACCACCAAACGTGGCGCTAACTTTTCAGAAATTGCAACTACCCAAGTCGAATATTCAGGTTACGCTTCAGGTTCTGTTCGTAATGGCGATATGGGTATGGCAACTCCAGCAGAATTCCGTAATTTAGCAACGCTCTCTGGTGGCAAAGTTACTCCAACTATTTATTCTGATGATTCAGGAACTGATTACAATACCGATTGGATGTCAGAAATTACACGTCCTGTCGCCATTGCTCACAATCACAATTTAGCAATATCAGGTTCTTCCAAACAATTTAACTATCGTGCATCGTTCAATTATAAAAACGCAGAAGGTATTGCTAAAACCTCCAATCGTGAAGAGATGATTGCCAAAATAGCCGCCTCTCAAAAAGCATTAGATGGCTGGTTAGAACTTCAATACGACTTGTCGTACATGCATTATCGTAACGACTATTTCACAGGCGATTTCAAACAAGCCGCCATTGTGAATCCTACTTATCCAATTTACGATCCAACAAGTACTTCAGGCTATTTTGGTCCAAGCGGAACAGGTCAATCGAACCCAGTGGAAGGCATGAACCAAAGAGAATCTTATCAAGATGGTAACTATTTCCGTGGCTCTATCAAGGCGACGGTTAATATTAAACCGATTCAAGGTTTAAAAGTAAGTGGTTTTGCTGCCATTGAAGAAGGCGATAACCATTCCTTCTGGTACAATAAAACCATCAGTACCGACGAAACTGGTTCAGGTAAAGCTGGTCGTGGTAGCAATTTCAACTTCAACCGTTTATTTGAGGCTACAGTAGATTATGCTGGTTCTTGGAACGACCATAATTTGTCGGCCGTAGCTGGTTTTTCTTACCAAGACTTCTTGTACGATGGTATGGATATCTCCAATAAGGGATTCCCAACAGATGATGCTAAATACTACCAAATAGGTAATGGTGATGCCACTAAACAGTATTTGAATGCTAGTTCTTATCGTAACTCCAACGTGTTAGCAGCTATGTTTGTACGTGGAAACTACAACTACCAAGAGAAATACTTATTGTCAGCCTCTGTTCGTCGTGAAGGTTCCTCTCGTTTTGGAGCGAACAACAAATGGGGTTGGTTTCCAGCTGTAAGTACAGGTTGGCGCGTAAGCGGTGAAGACTTCATGAAAGATCAAGACTGGTGTAACGACTTAAAAGTGCGTTTAGGATTTGGTATTACCGGTAACAATTTGGCGTCGGATTTGCGTTCGGTCGCTATGTTATCTAATTCTGGAACATTCTGGTATGATGGTAATTGGGTTTATACTTATGCTGTAGCCCAAAATGTGAATGCTGATTTGAAATGGGAGAAAAAATATGAGTACAACGTGGGTGTCGATTATTCATTTTTCGACAATCGTTTATATGGTAGTTTAGATGCTTATTACCGCCAAACGCGCGATTTGTTATGGGATTACGAAGTTCCTACTCCTCCTTACCAATATCCAACTTTATTAGCTAATGCTGGTCAAATGGATAGTTATGGTGTGGAATTAGCCGTGAGTGGTGTGGCGGTTAAAACCAAAGATTGGTCGTGGACGACAACACCTACTATTGCTTTCAATAATAATGTAATTACCAAATTATCAGATCCATCTAAAGGGTTTAATTACAAAGAGACTACTTCTGGTGGGGTTGGTGAAAATGGTATTATGAATACCAATACACAAATTTTGATTGAAGGTGAATCTGTAGGTGCTTTTTATGGTTACAAGTTTGTGGGTTTCAAATCGGATGGAACTTGGATGTTTGAAACGCCTGCAGGTGGTTATACCTCTGATCCTAACGAAAGTCAACGCCAAGTGATTGGTAATGCACAACCCTTGTTTACGTATGGTTGGAACAATGTGATTCGTTATAAGAATCTGGATGTAACCCTGTTTTTCCGTGGTGTGTATGGCAACGATGTGTTGAATGTAACACGTTGGGCATATGGACCTTCGGCTTCTCAATCAATGAACGTGTATTTGCAAGATGCCATGCCTAATGAAGATGGTAAGGTTGTTTATACCAATAAGGCATTATTTTCTGATTATTATCTCGAAGATGGTTCTTATTTGAAGTTGGATAACTTAACCGTGGGGTATACGTTTGGTTTGAAACAAAATAAATATGTTCAATCGTTACGCTTCTATGCTACAGGTCAGAATTTATTCACATTGACTGCTTATAGTGGACAAGATCCTGAAGTAAACACCACAGGTGTGTGGGATGCAGGTATTGATTATCCTGATTTTTATCCAACTGTTGCTACCTTTATGTTGGGCGTTAATGTTACTTTGAACTAAATAATATCATTTAAAATATAGTTAATCATGAAAAAGACTTTATTATACATTCTGATTGCTGCTGTAGTATTGCCCTTGTTTACTTCATGCGAAGATATGTTAGAGGAAAAAAATTATGGTAATCCTACTACAGAAGATATGATGGCAAAAGAAGAAAATGTCATTCTTTTGGTTGGTCAGGCCTATGCCGATGTTAAGTGGTTGCACGACCATTGGGGTTATTGGGGTGTAAATTCATTAACATCTGACGAGTGTGTTTGTCCAGTGCGTATGCCAGGTGAACACTGGTCGGATGGCGGCTATTGGAAAAACTTAAATACACATAAATGGAATGAATTTGCGGATGCATTTAAAAATATCTGGAATACAACTATCTCTGGTGCCGTATTATGTAATAAAATTTTGGCTACGCTTAAAGATAATCAAGCCTCTATGTCGCCAGAACTTTATGCTCAATATGTAGGGGAGTTAGAAGTGTTACGTAGTTATTATTATTACATGCTGTTCGATTGTTTTGGGCGTATCCCTTACACCGAAGATTTTACCTCTGAAGCTGCACCTTTGATGGAACCTAATTTGGTTTGGTCTAATTTGGTTACTACGTTAGAACGTAATGCTCCCAATTTACCTATAGTTAATGATGGGAATCGTGCTGCTAATTATGGACGTGTGACTCAAGGTATGGCTTATGCTTTATTGTCACGTTTATACTTAAATGCTGAATCATATGGTTGTACCCCTGCTAATGTATCTGTGGAAGATATCACGCTAGCATCAACCGACGATTTTTACACCAATGCTGTTCGCTGTTGCGACGCGGTGATTACCTCTGGGTCTTATTCTATAGAAGAAGACTTCTTTGCCAATTTTAAAATTGAAAATGACAAAAGTCGTGAAAATATTTTTGTGATTGTAGAAGATGGTAATGCCGATTTTGATGCACGTAGCAATGGCAGCATGTCGAATAAATTGCGTTTGACTATTTTGACTTTACATTACGCTCAACAAAAAACGTGGAATATGATTGAAAAACCATGGAACGGTTTCTGTGCGCGTCCAAAATTCTTGGAACGTTATGCAGATACTGATGTTCGTGGCCCAGGTAACGAAGGTTTAGGTACCAAAAATACAAAACAGTGGGGTTGGTTTGTGGGTCCTATTTATGATGAAAAAGGTGAAACAATTTTAAAAGATGAAAATGATTCTGCTGCAATTATTGTTCCCGAGTTAACATCTTTGGATAAAGCCCTTTGGAACGAAGGTGCACGTATGTTCAAGTATCAGGTAGATAAAGAAAAGAAATACGCTTTCTGTGAAAATGATTTTGTATTATTCCGTTATGCAGATGTTCTTTGGATGAAAGAAGAAGCTATTTTACGTGGAGGTACGGGTGTAAGTGGTGTAGCAACTCCTGACTTTCAACGTATGTTAAGACGTGCTTTTGCTTACGACGCCGTTCCTGCAGTTTCTTATGCCACAGCTTATCCTTCAGCCTTGACGCTGAGTGGTATTTTAGATGAACGTGGTCGTGAATTTGCTTGGGAGAATATGCGTCGTCGTGATTTAATTCGTTTTGGAAAATTTAATGATCCAACTTACGTACAATATGTCACGGGAACTCAAGATTATCGTAAATGGTTCCCAATTCCTTATTCTGTTTTGGAAAAATCGCAACGCGATGAGCAAGGCAACCCTATTTGGACACAAAACCCTGGGTATGCAAATTGATAGTTTTAGTATTGCAACGTTTTATATTAAATATGCATCTTGGCTTATAGAATCTTTTTCTGTTTCTCTATATTATTAACTAATTAAATTTATTTATTATGAAAAAACTTGGTTTTTTTGGAATGTTAGCCTTAATGGCAATCACTTTCACTGCTTGTCCTGGTCCAGATGATAATCCAGATTTGGATGTAGTAGTAGAAGATGGCTTTTATGTAGCAGGTCCTGCTACTGGTGCTGAAGCATTGGCAGTGGACTATAGAATGGCAGTAGGTGTTAATGAATATCTTATGCAAGCAGAGGGCAAGACGTGGGAAGAAGCTAAACGTCCAGGTATGTACGAAAAATATGTTGCTTTGGAAGCAAACAAAGGTTTCTATCTGTTATTAAAAGAAGCCGGTGTTGAAACTCGTTATAGCGCAGCTTTAGATACGTTTAGCACTAATGGCGAAAATGATCAACCTACAGTAGTGTTAAACCGTGGAATTTTGGTTACAGGTTCTTCAGCCCCTGAGATGGTTGTTTCTGAAAGCGGTTTATATCACATTGTATTGGATTTGAATACCAATGGTGATTTAGCCAATGCTCAAATTATTGTGGCTCCTGTTGAATGGGGAACTCGTGGCGTTAATGATGATTGGGGTTTCAATCCTATGACAGGTTCAGCATTTAATCGTACTTCAATGGTTTGGAGAGATACATTTGCTACAACTAATGCTGGAACTTTCAAATTTGCTTATGGTGGCGGTTGGAAAATCCAATTGGATGATGCAGGTCTTGTAAAAGCTCAGACTAACCTTGGTAAAGATATGGTTAATGGTGGTGATAATATCAATATGCCTGCAGGTACTGATATCGTTGTTACTTTAACTTGGACTTTGAAAGGTGGCGTTATTGCTAATAGCTATGCTATGAATATTGCTGGTAACATCATTATTTTAGATCCATCTACATTTGTTGTAGGTTTCAGCGGTAGCGCATTTGATGCTCCTGCTCCAACTTGGGGGGATCCAACTGAAGGTTCTACTTTGGCTGTCTATAATGCAGAAAAGTCATCTATTACTGATGCTACAACCAAGGCAGGTGTTTATGTTTATGAAATCAGCAACTTGAAGTTTAATGCTGCGGGTGAGTTCAAAGTACGTGTAAATGGAGCTTGGATTGGTGTTGGTGGAGTAACTATTGCAGGTGCTACATTTACAGGAACAGATAATTTTATTGTTGGACAAGAAGCTGTTTATGATGTAGAGTTCTCTGTTGCTTGGGATGGTGCAGCTGGAGTTACCACGGTAACTTTTACAGAAGCAGCTAAGTAATAGTTCTATAATTTATTAAAATAGCCCGATATTTATCGGGCTATTTTTTTGTGTAATACAAGATTGAAATCCTCTTTAACTGTTGGATTCTTCTTTTTTATCCTTTAGGATGGCTATATAGTTGCTTGCGCCAGTCGTTGAAAGCCATGCCTGTTTCATTGCGTACAGCGCGTTTTAGTGAGTCTATGCAACCAAATCCAGATAAATCAGCTAGTGTTTCTAATGATTGCTGTGGTTGCTCTTTTAGAATTACTTCTAACTCCTTCACACGATAGCGGTTGATGTAGCCACAAAAACTTGTTTTATGTTCGCTATTGATATAGTTCGATAAATAGGTTCTATTACTACCGATAGCTGCCGCTAAATCGCGTATGGTAAGCGATGGATTCAAATAAATTTTCTTTTCGAGGGCTTGTGTTAGTTGTTCTTCTAATGCATGTGTTTTTGCATTTGTTGTTTTTTTCGAGGGTCGTATGTCAGCTTTTTCAAATAGGGGATTAATAACCTCTTGATGGAAACCTAGCAACCCAATAGCAAATAAGGTGGTTGAAAATATAACTGAAGCTATCGTAATTCCAGTCAATTCATGTGTGAAAAAATCTCGTCCTAAACAACGTAAAATGAAAGAAGCGCAAGCTACTATGAGCATTGTGACATTCAATAAGGTGGCTTTATTGATGCGACTGTGTTCAATATCAGAATAGTACTGTCCGGCTTTATTGCCATAGGTTTTAAGCAACGAAAAATTTTTCCAAACGGTAAAGACGACTTGAACCAGAAAAACCAGTTTGATAAATAAAATCACTGTACGCAGATATAAACCTGCTAGCGTTATAGGTTGTCCATCATTAAAAATGAGTTCCTCATAACTCGTTTTATCCATCCATATTACACCAATCGTGTAAAGAATAAAAAGAGTGGTTGGTGCAACTAAATAAATAATGTGTTTACGGAACGAAAATCTGCGGTCAACCGTCAGTAGTCGGATGTAAATGTGAAACATCGGGTAAACCATCAACGAGGCATACTGGTAGAGTGGGTCAATGGCAATATAAAACGTATGCAGTGGTGCGAAAAACAGAAAATGCGATGCATATACCAAAAACGCAAATGACATAAACTTACCTAAAAAGGCTTGTGGAGAACGTCGGTTTTGTCCAATTTGTAACGTTAAACTCCAGAATGATGTCACAAATACAGGTAAGGCCAATAGTAATGTTTTGAGCATAGGTGTGGTCTTTAGTATGAGTACAAAGGTACGTCTTTTTTTTGTTTTGTTAGTATTTTACAACAAAAAATGTACCTTTTGCGTGAAAATTGTACTTTTTGAGAAACGAACAATGTTAACTCATTATAACTTTGCACTATTGTTCAACCTTAATACTTATAATCATGAAAAAACAAATTACGCTCATGTTTTTGGTATCGCTTATGATACTATTTGTCTCCTGTGACCCAACCGATAATAATAACAATGGGAATGTTACAAATTATTGGACAACTAATGCATTAGTACGTTTGCAACTGAAAGGTGCTGTTCATACTATCACTCAAAATGAGGTAACTACAGAATTTAATAACGATGGTATGACGGTTCGAGTAACCTTTCCAGAGCCTGGTGGAGAGCAAATTTATACTTATGATGCTCAAGGACGTTTATTAAGTGATGGTAGTAGTACTTTTGAGTACAATAACCTTGGAAAATTTATTCCAAATTTCCCTTTTCACATTAATCATGCCGGTTTAACTCCTAATCTCAGTGCCATGATAAGCGAGTCGAGTCGTATGGACTATGTATTCGTAGGCGATACGTTGTGGATGATGGGTCAGTACACCTATGGTGAAGAAGTGACTAGAGATACTACTAAAATTTACTATGCCGACAAATACCCTACCAAATTCGTTACCGATGGATCGTTTATGAATGCGACTTACCAGGCTAATGGTATGTTTGATGTTTATATCGAAGGATTTTATGGCGAAGGATATACTAGTGAACGTAAGTCTACGTACAAGAATGATCCTCAATATATGTTGCTTGATAAGTTTGAAATGACTGATACCTCCGTTTCTGGAAATTCTTACAGTGTTACTACTTATACCTACAATGAGTATAAAGATATGGTGTTGGCATCAGAAACTAGTGGCCCAGATTCGTATTACATCACTGAGTATTATGATTATGAGTACGATGCAAAAGGCAATTGGACAAGTCGTAAAAGTCATACCAAGAATAGTAGCGAAGTATGGGAGAATGAACGTGTAGAAACACGTACAATTACTTACTTTGAATAAAATTTAAGAAATATCGTTGTGTGATTATTTCAAAGAAAATTCCC
>Ga0265295_1008382_pt1 | contig 11508 bp, 7 predicted proteins | sample Munlansysbiofilm_FD_192503 | JGI IMG/M metagenome (GOLD analysis project Ga0265295, IMG submission 192503) | Leachate microbial communities from a municipal landfill in Southern Ontario, Canada - Methane capture system biofilm | ecosystem: Engineered > Solid waste > Landfill > Unclassified ... | reverse complement strand
GAAGAAGCAGCTCACCATGGACGAAGGCGCGGGACGGCTGGGCGAATTCTCGCTCACCGACCGCCGCCATTCGCGCATCAGCGCCTTCATGGCCAACACCCTCTTCGACGAGAACTTCGGCGGGGAACACGGCAACTGCCACGTGGCCGTGGGAGCCTCCTACGCCGACACCTTCGCCGGAGACCAGTCCACGCTGGACGAGGAGAAGAAAGCGGCCCTGGGGTTCAACGATTCGGCCCTGCACTGGGATCTCGTGAACACGGAGAGCAAGACCGTCACCGCCCGGCTGGCGGACGGATCGAGTCTGGTCCTGTACGAAAACGGCCAATTCCGCCGCTAGGAGGCTGCCCGCATGGACGAGCGCAACATCTACCTGACCACCGTTCCCGTGGCCGAGGCCGTGGAACGCGCCAGGAAGGCCCTGAACCGGGACGCCCTGCTGGGCGTCGAAACCGTCGCCGCCCACGAGGCCCTGGGCCGGGTCACGGCCCGGCCGGTGATCGCCCGCTGCTCCTCGCCCACCTTCCACGCCGCGGCCATGGACGGCATCGCCGTGCGCGCCGAGTCCACCTTCACCGCCCGCGACGGCAGCCCCGTGACCCTGCGCAAGGGCGTGGACTACGTGGAGGTCAACACCGGCAATCCCCTGCCTTCGGGAATGGACGCCGTGGTCATGATCGAGCATGTGGTCCGGGCCGACGGCGACGCCGTTCTTCTGGAGGCTCCGGCCTTTCCTTGGCAACACGTGCGCCGCATCGGCGAGGACATCGTGGCCACGGAGATGATCCTGCCCCAGAACCGGACCCTCTCGGCCTACGACATCGGGGCGCTCCTCTCGGCGGGCATCTTCGAGGTCGAGGTCCGCGCCCGGGTCCGCCTGACCTTCATCCCCACCGGCGACGAGGTTCTGGATTTCCGCTCCAAGCCTACCCCCGCGCCGGGTCAGGTCATCGAGTCCAACTCCCAGGTCTTCGCGGCCCTGGCGCGCGCCTGGGGCGCGGATCCGGTCTGCGCGCCGCCGACGCCCGACGACCGCGAATCCCTCAAGGCCGCCGTGGCCCAGGCCCTGGACGGCGAAAGCCAGATCATCTGCGTGGGCGCTGGCTCTTCGGCCGGGTCCAAGGACTATACCCGAGCCGTGTTCGAGGAGCTGGGGCAGATCCTGGTCCACGGCATCGCGGTCATGCCCGGCAAGCCCAGCCTGCTGGCCGTGGCCAAAAACGGCAAGCTGCTCGTGGGGGTGCCCGGCTATCCGGTGAGCGCGGTGATCTGCCTGGAAGACGTGCTGGCCCCGCTGGTGGCGTGGCTCTCGCGCTCGGCGCGCCCGGCCCGGCCGGAAGTCACGGCCCGGCTGGCCCGCAAGCTGCCCTCCCGCCCCGGCATGGAGGAGGTCGTGCGCCTGGCAGTGGGCCGCGTGGGCCAGGAGTTCGTGGCCGCCCCCCTGCCCCGGGGCGCGGGGTTGATCACCAGCCTGACCAAGGCCCAGGGCCTCACGCGCATTCCGGCGGACAGCGAGGGTCTGGAGCAGGACGCCCGGGTACGGGTGGAGCTGCTGACCCCGCGCGAGAACCTGGACCGCGTGCTGGTGCATATCGGCAGCCACGACAACGTGATCGACATGCTCGGCAACGAACTCATGGGCCTGCCCGAGCCCATGCAGCTCGTCTCCAGCCATGTGGGCAGCATGGGCGGACTTTCGGCCCTGCGCGACGGCACCGCCCTGTTCGCGGGCAGCCATCTCTTCGATCCCGAGACCCAGGACTTCAACTTTCCGTTCCTGCTCCGCTATCTGCCGGACGTGGAGGTCCTGGTCGTCAATCTGGCCATCCGCCACCAGGGGCTCATCGTGGCTCCGGGCAACCCCAAGAACATCAGCGCCGTGAGCGACCTGGCCCGGCCGGACGTGCTCTTCATCAATCGCCAGAAGGGCGCGGGCACGCGCATTCTCCTGGACCATCATCTGAAAACCGCGGGCATCCGGCCCGAGGAGGTACGCGGCTACGACCGCGAGGAGTTCACGCACATGGCCGTGGCCGTGAACGTGCTCACCGGAGCGGCCGACTGCGGCCTGGGCATCTACGCGGCGGCCAAGGCCCTGGGGCTGGACTTCCTGCCCCTGGCGCGGGAACGCTACGACCTGGTCATCCCACGCGCCCATGCCGAGGATCCGCGCATCCTGGCCCTGCTGGAACTGGTGCGTTCGGAAAAGTTCCAGAAGGACATCCAGGCCCTGGGCGGCTATGAAACCACGCTCACGGGACGGAAGATGCACCCCGGGGCGGGGCTCGGCGGCTGACGCGAACGGACCAGCGCCGAACGGTAAGAAAGCCGGGCCCTGAAGGGCCCGGCTTTCTTTTCAGGGAAGACCGATTCAGGAGTCCGGCGAGGCGTAGTGCGAGCGTCCGGTCAGCACCGCGGCCAGGGCCACAATTCCCAGCAGCACGGCCAGGCCCAGGTGCGTCCAGTCCACCAGCATCACGGTCAGGGGGTCGAAGGCCAGCTCCGGCCGGTTCTTGAGCACCCGCAACCCGCCGCTCAACGCCAGCCCGGCCAGGAGCGCCACACGAACCAACCCCAGGGGCGTGAGCCGCCGATGGAAACGCCAGTCGCGAAGCCAACGGGCGGCGGCGAAGCCCATGACGGCCAGGAGCGCGGCGGCCAGGGCGTAGTGCAGCTTGTTCGTCAGGTAATAATCCGCCAGCCATCCCAAACCGGGCAGGTCGGCGATGTAATACCTCTTGAAGATGGGCATCTGGGCCATGCCGGTGAGGGCCAGTCCGGCGGCGATCCAGACATGAACCCGCCCCAGCCGGGAGCCTCCCGGACGCCTAGTCATGACCGTCCTCCTTGTCCTTGCCAGTCCGCGCGGCCAAGCCGAGCACTCCGGCGGCCACTCCGGCCACGGGGGCCAGGAGCGTGGCCCAGGCCAGGTTGCTCTCGTCGGCCATGCTGTCGGCCACCGTCCCCAAGTGCGGACGGCCCGGCCCGGTGGCACGGGCCTCGGTCAGGGCGGCGTCCAGCAGGTCGAAGGGCACGGGCGAGACGTAGATGGTGTTCGTACCGCCGTTCTCGGTCAGGCCATAGAGGAACCCGTCCATGCCCCGGGCCAGGTCGCGTGCCCTGGCGATCATCTCGGAGCGCGGGCCGATGCTCTGCACCCCATAGGGGCAGGCCGCGATGCAGCGGGGGCTCTCGCCCCGGGCCACCAGTTCGTGGCAGCGGTCGCACTTGTACATGACCCCGTTGCCGCCGAAGCGCGGCAGGAGCTTCAGATACAGGCCCACGCCGGTCTGGCGCTGGGGAATGCGCCAGGGGCAGACGTCCCGGCACTTGGCTCCACCCAGGCACACCGTGTCGTTGATGCGCACGATGCCGTCGGCCTGCTTGCCCGCCGCCCCCCAAGGACAGAGGTTGGCGCACGGCGGGTTGACGCAGTGCAGACAGCGCCGGGGGATGTTCACGGCGACCGTCTCCCCCTTCCACTCCACCTCGGCGCTCTGAATGTAGAGCCAATTATAGGGGGTCAGCCGGTCGTCCACATCGCGCCTGTCCGACCAGTCTTCGGGCTTGGAGCGCGCGGGGAACATCTCCGGGAACGGCTTCACCGGCTCCGGGAACTTGGCCGCGTTGCCTTCCCGGCAGGCCGCCACGCAGGCCCCACAGCCCACGCATTTGGAGAGGTCCAGGACCGTGACCAGTTCGCGGTCCGAGCCCTTCGTCCCGGCCCCGGCCGCGCCGGGAGCCAGGAGGGTCAGCCCGCCCAGGCCCAGGGCCTTGAGAAAGCCCCGGCGGCTCAAGGGAACTCGACTCTTCGTCGTCATCGTCCTCATATCCTTATATGGAAATTGGTCCATATCCGGCCTTGACCGGACAGTGGAAACAAGCAGGAATCATGCCCAGCGGGGGCGCCAGTGCAACCCTCTCGCATCGCTCGCCTTTTCACTCCTCAATAACGGACGTTGCCAAGCGCGATTCGCATGTCTATGTTAGCACATGTCTAAACACATGGGGAGAACACCGTGACCGAAGAGGAAATCAACCTCCATCTGCGCGAGATCATCAACACCATGAACGACGGCATGATGCTCGTCCGCCCGGACGGCAGCATCATGATGGTCAACGACGCCCTCTCGCGGATCACCGGCTACGCCCGGGAAGAACTCATGGACCAGCCCTGCTCCGTGCTCGGCTGCGACGTCTGCCGCAAGTCCCGGGCCGAGGGCCGGGCCCACTGGTGCCGCCTCTTCGACACCATGCGCGAAACCCTCAAAAGCTGCCACCTGAAGCGCAAGGACGGCACCCTGGCCCACGTGCTCAAAAACGCGGCCATCCTCCAGGACAGCCAGGGCCGGGCCATCGGCGCGGTGGAGACGGTCACGGACATCAGCGAACTGGACAAACGCGACCTGAAGATCCGGGAGCTGTCGCGCATCCTGGACGCCGAGGAGGGCTTTCAGGGACTCATCGGCCGCTCTCCGGCCATGCGCCGGGTCTACGAAATCCTGGAGCGCGCGGCCCAAAGCGACGCCCCGGTGATCATCCTCGGAGAGTCCGGCACGGGCAAGGAACTCGCGGCCAGGGCCATCCATGCCCTGGGGCCGCGCCGGGACGGGCCCTTCGTGCAGATCAATTGCGCGGCCTTCAACGACGCCCTGCTGGAGTCCGAGATATTCGGCCACGTCAAGGGCGCGTTCACCGGGGCTTACCGCCACCGCACCGGCCGCTTCGAGGAGGCCGCCGGGGGCGACGTGTTCCTGGACGAGGTGGGCGATGTGCCCCTGCCCATCCAAGTCAAGCTCCTGCGCGTACTGGAGACCAAGCTCTTCGAACGCGTGGGCGACAACCGCCCGTTGACCATGGACGCCCGGATCATCACCGCCACCAACCAGAATCTGCCCGAGCTGGTGGCCGCCAAACGCTTCCGCCAGGACTTCTTCTACCGCATCAACGTCCTGCCCATCCATCTGCCGCCGCTGCGCGAACGTCGCGAGGACATCCCGCTCCTGGTGGAGCACTTCATCCGGCGCCTGAACCGCACCTCCGGCCGAACCGTCGAGGGCCTGACCCCGGACGCCCTGGATCGTCTGGCGCGGCATTCCTGGCCCGGCAACGTCCGTGAGCTGAAAAGCGCCCTGGAGTACGCCTTCGTGGTCTGCGACAAAGGGCTCATCGGCCCCGAGCATCTGCCCCAGCAGATCGCCCACGGCGCGGCCGGAACCTGTGCGCCGGACCCGGCGGCAATCTTCCAGGAGGCGGGAGCGCCGCGCGAGAAGGTCGAACTCGTCGAGGCACTGCGCCGAACCGGCGGCAACAAGTCGGCCGCCGCGCGCATCCTGGGCGTGAACCGGCTCACCGTACAGAACCGTATGCGCAAATACGGCCTGGACATGCGCAAGGTGGTCACGGAATAGGCGGCTTGCCATTTTTGCAAAACAGCCCCCGAACATGCTTCTGGACAGGGTATTTCATTTTGCATAGGGTGTAACCCGTCTCGCGGACTGCCCGCCCCTGGCGTCGCCGCGTCCCCGAAAACGATGAAAAAGGATGCCTTCCGACACCCCGCCGAATTTCGTTCGGCGGCGCGGAACGTGACGTGCAAGAAATCCTGATGGACCAAGGATGCGCCGTATGACGAAGATCGCTTATCTGACCATCGACGGCACCGTATACGAACTGCCCATGTTCGAGGGCAGCGAGGGTGAGCGGGCCATCGACATCACCCAGCTGCGGAGTCTCTCCGGCTGCATCACCTACGACCCGGGCTTCGCCAACACCGGTTCGTGCCGCAGCGCCATCACCTTCGTGGACGGCGAAAAAGGCATCCTGCGCTACCGAGGCTACCCCATCGAGCAGATCGCGGCCCAAGGCTCGTTCATCGAGACGGCCATGCTGCTCATCTTCGGCCACCTGCCGAGCAAGGAAGAACGCTCCTGTTTTCGGGAGCTGCTGGGGGGACAGGAACTCCTGCACGAGGGGCTGCGCCACCATTTCGAAGGCTTTCCCTCCAAGGGCGATCCCATGGCCATCCTCTCGGCCGTGATCAACTCCCTGGGCTGCTACCACCCCGAACTGGTGGACATCGAGAACGAGGAAGAGTTCACCATGGCGGCGGCCAAGATCATCAGCAAGGTGCGCACCATCGCGGCCTGGGCCTACCGCAAGTCCAAGGGACTGCCGTTCATGTATCCGAACCCGGCCCTGAGCTACTGCCGCAACTTCCTGCACATGATGTTCTCGATCCCGAACAGATTCCATGAGCCATCGCCGGAAGCCGTTCGGGCCCTGTCCCTGTTCTTCATCCTGCACGCGGACCACGAGCAGAACTGTTCCTGCTCCACGGTGCGCATGGTGGGCTCCACCCAGGCCAGCCTCTTCGCCTCGGTTTCGGCCGGAATCTGCGCCCTCTGGGGCCGTCTGCACGGCGGGGCCAACGCGGGCGTGATCCGCATGCTCCAGCGTATCCGCGACGGCCAGATGTCCATCCCCACGGTCATCGAGAAGGTCAAGAACCGCGAAATGCGGCTCATGGGCTTCGGCCACCGCATCTACAAGAACTACGACCCCCGGGCCAAGATCCTCAAGCAGGCCGCCCACGAGTTGCTGGAGAAGATGGGCCGGCATGACGAGCTGCTGGACATCGCCCTGAACCTTGCCGCCGCGGCCATGGCCGACGACTATTTCGCCGAGCGCAAACTGTACCCCAACGTGGATTTCTACTCCGGCCTCATCCTGCGCGCCCTGAACATCCCGGTGAACATGTTCCCGGTGATGTTCGCCATCGGCCGCATGCCCGGCTGGATCGCCCACTGGTACGAGGACCATCAGAACCCGACCCTGCGCATCCATCGGCCGCGTCAGATCTATATCGGCGAGCCCAAGCGGGATTACATTCCCATGGAAGAGCGGGGAATCATCGACGGTTGAAGAAAAGTCGAAAAAAAAGCTTGCCAAGCGGGGCTGGTCTGGCTATACGTCTCTCCTCCCGAGTGCCGAAGTGGTGGAATTGGTAGACACGCTAGGTTCAGGGTCTAGTGGGGGTTCCCCCGTGGGAGTTCGAGTCTCCCCTTCGGCACCATCGAAAGAAAAGGGCCCCGGCGAAAGCCGGGGCCCTTCTCGTTTCATCCCCTTTCCAAAACCTCAGCCGCCGAACATGGCCTTGTGGTGGGCGTCCCGCGCCATGGGCTGCGTATGGCACACCGCGCAACGCTGCCTGGCCCCGATGGGACCGGCCAGCCCCATATACTGCATGGGCTGCACGTTGTCCCGGTCCTTGCCGTAAGGATTCATGGACGGATAGGAGGCATGGGGCGCGCCGTGACAGGCGATGCAGGGCACCTTACCCAAGTCGTCCTTGCGGTTGCGGTAGAGCTGTCCCGGGCCCACGGTCCAGGCGTTGAAGGCCGTGACCTTCGCCGCCTGGGGCTTGCCGCGCCGGACATGGCAGGTCAGACACTCCGGTTCCTGCAGCCAGGGGGTGCGGGGCTTGAGTTCCGCCAGCGTGGCCACCGCGCGCGGCTTCACGTGGCGCATGAACAGTTCGGCCCGCTGCTTGCCCGCCGCGAGTTCCCCCTTGAGCAGGTTCAGGGCGTGATCTTCCAGCAGGCCGTGGCACTTGCCGCAGCCGATGCCCTTGGCCGCGTGCGCGTCGCGCAGACAGCGCGTCACCCCGGTGGGGCTGTCCGGGTGGCAGCGGGAGCAGGTCTCCTCGCCCTGGCCGGTCAGGTAGTTGACGTGGAATCCATGCATGGCCGCAGGCAGGTTCAGGCGCGCCGGATCGCCCTTGGCGTTGAGCAGGGGATCGGGATGGCAGCTCTGGCAGAGCACGGGCCTGCCCGCCTCGGATCGCGCCAGCAGGTCCGTGCCGTTGCGCTTGTCGTGGACCTTCAATATGCCCTGGGCCGTCTCCTTGGAAATGCCCGAGGTGCCGTTGGTCCGCCAGGTTCCGCCGTGACATATCCAGCACCCCATCTCCGCTCCCACCGGGGCCACGGTCATGGTCCGGGCCAGCACGGCGCCGGAGGCCTTGTCCTTGGCCGTCACGGTGAACAACGGATAGGGGTTGACGCCGCCGCCGTCCACGTAGGGCGTCACCGGTATCCCGGCGGCCTCGAACACCCGGCTTTTGTCGTTGTAGCCCATTTCTCCGCTCAGCCCCTTGCCGGCGGCCGAGACGTTCAGGGGCAACTCCTTGCCGATGATGGACGGAGCGTACTTCCAGAAGTCCACATGCGCCGCCGGATTGCGTGAGCCTTCAGGGGCTTCGTAGGCCAGCTCCACCCCCTCGCCGACCAGTTGCGGCTTGGGGCCGCGCTTGAGCAATACCGCGCCCAGGGCGTTGCCGGGAGGAAGGAAGGAGAACGAGCCGTCGCAGTCGGTGATGCATTTCATGCCCAGGGTGTTCCAGGCCAACAGCACGTACTGGTCCTTCTTGGCGTCGAAGGTCGGGATGGTCAGCGGCAGGGGCTTGATGCGCACCACCTGGGGTCGATCCGGGGCCTTGCCGTTGATGTCCATGGTCACGTAGACGGCCACCGCCCGCCGCTCCTTCTCGCCGCCCTCGAAAAGGGGCATGTGATCGAAAACCCGGCCCTGGCCGGTGAGGTAGGCATCCATGCCCACGGTCGCGATTTTGGCTGTATGCTTCCTGATGTCGTTGTCGCCACCCGTCTCGTGGCAGGCCTGGCACTGCTCGGCGAAAACCTTCTTGCCCAGGGCCCGCGCATTGCCTTCATCGACCGCGCCGGCCTCTCCCGTGAAGTGACAGCACGCCATGATCAACAGCGCCGCCAGGATCCCTCCCGGCCGAGCCGCCGCTCCCTTTCTCTTCATAGACGCCCTCCTTGTACAAGAAAATCGGTTCAATGAGTTTCACCCTAGCGCATTTCCATCGCCCCGCTATGATAATTCCACTTTGGCGCAGGCAATTCTCCCTGCATGTCACCGTGTATCCTTGACAGCCTCCTCTTTCTCATTCATCGTTAAAATGTATGAAGATGTTTTCCGTAAGCATGATGCGGGAGCCCGCCGTCGGGGGGCGGCGGAAACGCTTTTCAACATGCGCAACGACGGCGCGGCGCGACGCGTGTACGGGGGGAGGGTTTCAAGGCATGTCGACGTGGAAACGTATTCTATCGATCCTTCTTCTGACGCTGCCCCTGCTTCTGATCCTCTCCTTCCCAGGCCACGCCCGTTCCGGCGTGGAACTCACCCAGGCCGAAACCGAATGGCTGGAAGCGAATCACGGCAATCTGGCCCTCTGGTATGACGGCAACTTCCCGCCCATCGAATTCCAGGGACTGTCCGGGGAATTCGAAGGCCTGGGCGCGGACGTGATGCGCCTGATCGCCGATGAACTCGGAGTGACCTTCCGCATGATTCCCTCACGAGACTGGAACGCCCAGCTCAAGTCCCTGGAGAGCGGCGAGTCGGCCATCGCCCCGGTCATCGTGCGGAACCCGGAACGCGAACGCTACGCCCTGTTCAGCGCCTCCTACATCGACATCCCGGTGGTCATCATCACCACCAGGGAGAAGAGCGGAGCCCGGACACTCGACGACTTCAAGGGCATGCGGGTGGCTGTGGTCAAGGGGTACGTCTCCGAGGGCTTCCTGCGCGACCACTACACAGGAAGTTTCGAGATCGTCCTGAAGAATAACGTCCAAGAGGCGTTGCGGGACGTGTCCTTCGGCGTGGTCGACGCCCTGGTTGAGAACCTGGCCGTGGCGGCCTACTACATCGACCAGGAAAAACTGCCCAACCTACGCGTGGCCTGAACCACGGAACTGACCTATCCGATCAGTTTCGCCGTGAGCAAGAAATATCCCCTGCTGTTCAGCGCCATGCAGAAGGCCCTTTCCGCCGTGCCGCGGGAAGACATCGACGCAGTCGTCCAGAAATGGATCCGTCTGGAGCAGCCCGGCGTCCTCAACCCCGACCAGGTCCGCCAAGTCAAGGTCGGCGCGGGCTTCCTCCTGGCGCTGCTCCTGTCCCTGGGACTCGTGAGCTGGCTGCTCAAGCGCCGCCTGCGGGAGAAGGTGGCCAACCTGAACAGGATCGAAGAGGAACTCCTGGACAAGAGCAAACGCCTGGAGCTGGCGCTCACCGCCACCAACGCGGGCATCTGGGATTTTTTCCCGGCCACGGGCAAGGCGTATTACAGCCCCCAATGGTGCACCATGCTCGGCTACGGCGAGGGCTGCGCCCCCCAGACGTTCGAAGGATGGGCCGCATTCGCCCATCCCGACGACGTGGCCGGAGTGAACCATGTCCTCCAGGAATATATCGCCCAGGGCGGCCACGGGGAATACGAGGCCGAATTCCGCATGAGCACCCAGGGCGGCGGCTGGCGCTGGGTGCTCGGCAAGGGCCGGGCGGTGGAGTGGGATGCCGAGGGGCGTCCCACGCGGCTCATCGGCCTGAACCTGGACATTCACAAACTCAAGGAGGCCCAGGAGGCCCGCCGCAAGTCCGAAGCCCTGTCCAAGGCCATTCTGGACCAGACGTTCGCGCTCATCGCCCTGCTGGACTCGCAAGGCCGCATCCTCGACCTGAACCGGACCGCCTCGGATTTCATCAACATTCCCCCCAGCGCACTCCTGGGCCTCCCCTTCTGGGCAGGGGCCTGGTGGCCCGATCCAAGCGAGGCCGAGGCCATCTGCCGGGAGGGCATGCGCAAAAGCTTGCGGGGAGAAGTCTTCCGGCGCGAGGTCCGACACCGGGGGCACGACGGCGAGGAGCACATCATCGACTTCTCCGTCTCGCCCTTCACGGACGAAACCGGCGCCGTCCGCCAGTTCATCTGCGAGGGCCGCGACATCACCGAAATGCGCCGGGCCCAGGACGCCGTGGCCGAAAGCGAACGCCGCTTCCGGAGCATCTTCGAGAACGCGCCGTACGCCATCGCCATCAACCGCCTGAACGACGGCGCATACCTGGACGTGAACAACGCCTTCCTGGAAAAAAACCGCCTGACCAAGGCGGAGGCCCTGGCCCTCAAACCGTATGATCGTGTGGTGTCCTCCTCGGAGGACGAATCCGAAATTCGACGCCGACTCAACGAATCCAACGGGGTCCACAACATCGAAGCCGCTGTTCGTCTGCAGGACGGCGGCGTCGGGCACATCATCTACTCCGCGGTGCCCATCACGATGGACGGCGAACGCTGCGCCCTGTCCATGACCGTGGACGTGACCGACAAGAAGCGGGCCGAGCAGGCCCTCAGGGCCAGCGAGGAGAGATACCGGGCCATCTTCAACAATGCGCCCATCGGCATTTTCCGCACCACCTTCCAGGGCCGCTTCGTGGAGGTCAACCCGACACTGGCGCACATGCTCGGCTACGCCGACCGCGACGAACTCCTCGATTCGGTCCACGATCTGGCTCGCGACCTCTACCCCAGCGCGGCCATGCGCAAACGCCTGTTGGATGCGGTCCTCGCCTCCCCCAGCGGCGCGAGCCTGGAGATCGAGTTCAAGCGCAAGGACGGCTCACCGTTCTACGCCATCATCA
>Ga0265295_1008381_pt1 | contig 11509 bp, 12 predicted proteins | sample Munlansysbiofilm_FD_192503 | JGI IMG/M metagenome (GOLD analysis project Ga0265295, IMG submission 192503) | Leachate microbial communities from a municipal landfill in Southern Ontario, Canada - Methane capture system biofilm | ecosystem: Engineered > Solid waste > Landfill > Unclassified ... | reverse complement strand
AATTTTTCGCCATAGGCACTCACCCAGCCAATTTGTCGCGCGGGATTACCTACCACTAAAGCATATGGTTTTACTGGTTTTGTAACCACTGAACCAGCACCAATTAAAGCATATTCTCCTATTTCGTTACCACAAACCAACGTTGCATTGGCACCAATACTAGCACCACGGCGAATGATGGTTTCTTTATATTCTGTTTTACGAGAAACATGACTACGAGGATTAATAACGTTGGTAAATACCATAGATGGACCCAAAAAAACATCATCTTCACAAATAACACCGGTATAAACCGATACATTATTTTGAATCTTCACATTACGTCCGAGATGTACATCTGGCGAAATCACCACATTTTGTCCAATGTTGCAATCTTCACCGATTACGCAATGAGACATCACATGCGAAAAATGCCAAATTTTGGTATTAGATCCAATTTGGCAACCTTCGTCAACATATGCCGACTCATGTTTAAAATAGTTTTCCATCTGTTGTTAATATTTGACTACAAATATAGAATATTATAAAAAACTACACAATAGCCATATTACCTTATAATTTTAAAAAAAGTAAGTCCTATAATTTTAAAATATTCGGATACTGAACGATTATTAATGAACTTCATATTAAATCTGATTTTATCGGGCATAATATCCTCTATATAGGTTTTTTCGGGATTAGACGAGACGGCCAACAACACATTTTCATCGACATATTCGATTGATGCATAATCGGTAATACCTGGACGGACAGTCAAAACTTTGGCCTGTTCTGGAGTATACAAATCAACATATTTACGCACTTCAGGGCGCGGTCCTACAAAACTCATATCTCCTATAAAAACGTTTATTAATTGTGGCAGCTCATCCAATTTGTAACGACGAATAAAATAACCGACTTTCGTAATACGCGGATCACGTCCACCTACAGTAATAAGACCTTTGGCATCGGCACCAACCCGCATTGACCGAAATTTATAAAGCTTAAAATCTTTGCCATCTTTCCCCACACGTACTTGTCGATAAAAACCGCCACCTCGACTTTCGATACAGATAGCCAAATATAAAATCAAAAATAATGGCGACAAAAGCACCAAACCTATGACCGCAAAAAGTATGTCAAAAAATCGTATCATTTCTTCAAATCTGCAATAATGTCAAGGAAATTAGAAATAATATACGCTTGTTCCTCATCAGTCAAACACGTATGTAATGGTAATGTTATTTCATTCCGATATTGATTAAATGCCTGTGGAAAGTTAGCTATATCAAAGCCAAGTTGTTTGTAAGCAGTCATCATAGGCAGTGGTTTGTAATGTACATTACAAGCAATACCACGCTCAGCCATGGCTTCAATTACTTTATTTCTATACGCTTCATCCTTACCTAATAAACGAACCAAGTATAAATGGCCACTAGAGCTATGCGTTTCCGAAAAATGATTTAAAACCTGCACGTTGTAAGGTAAAAAAGCGTCATCGTAACGTTCAATCAACATTTTTCTACGTTCCAAAATACCTGGATAGCGTTTAAACTGTATTAAACCAATGGCAGCTACCACATCCGTCATGTTGCATTTATACGCTGGTGATACAATATCGTATTCCCAAGAACCTAATTGAGTTTTAGCTAGTGCGTCTTTATTTTGACCATGCAGAGACAGTAACATAAATTGCTTATAAATCCACTCATTATCAATTCCAGGAATGTTACGCCATGTCAAAGCACCACCTTCAGCCGTTGTTAAATTTTTGACCGCATGAAACGAGAAACTGGTAAAATCGGCAATTTCTCCACACATACGCCCATGACGTTGTGCACCAAAAGCATGTGCGGCATCCGCCAAAACAACAACACGACCGAATGCTTTTTGCATAGGATTAGCTGCCACAAATAAAGCCTTTTTGGCATTCACGATTTCAAATAATTTATCGTAATTGCATACCACGCCAGCTAAATCAACTGGAATAATCACTTTAGTTTGAGGCGTAATAGCAGCAGCTAATTTTTCATAATCCATTTCAAAAGAATCAGGCGCCGTATCCACCATAACGACCTTAGCGCCAACGTGACACGTCACACTAGCCGTGGCGGTATATGTGTACGCAGAAGTGATTACTTCATCGCCAGGACCAACGCCCAACAAATGCAGAATTAGCTCCATGCAAGCTGTTGCAGAATTGAGACACACCGCCTTATCGGTATGACAATACTCGGCAATTAAGCGTTCAAATTCTTTAGTGCGAGGTCCAGTAGTAATCCAACCAGAACGGAGTGCTTGAGCCACTTCTTGAATTTCTTGCTCGGTAATATCCGGAGGGGAAAAAGATATTTTCATAATGTTACAATTGTTTTATCAAACGATACATTTTTCGATGAGGATAGGAGATAAATTCATATAATAGATCAAATCCAATAACCTTATAGAAGCAAAGCGTTTTGTCATTATCATCAACATCAGTCGTAAGAGACAAACTTGTACAGCCCCTCAATTTTAATTCGGTTTCAAATTTTTCGATCAATAATTTTCCAATTCCTAGACCTTGTTGATTAGGTAATACTGCTATAGAAAATAACTCGGCATACAATCCTTTATCAATAATAGTATTATCTACCTTTTTAAAATTTTTGATTAAACGAAGAATGGAACTAGGCTTAACAAGCGTAATTTTAACACCTTGTAGCAAAAAAGGTAATAAATTAGTCTTTACTAAATACGTATTAAATCCTGCTGAGACATAAACGCCAGCAGAAAATCCCAACAAACGATCGTTCTCAAAACACCCTACCAAAATAGCTCTGTCACTTTTTCGAAATGCTTCATAGTATGTAGTAAGAAAATCAGGTCCTAATTCGGTCAGAAAAAAATCACGAAAAGCGGCACAATGAATTGCCACAACATCCTCAATTTCCTCTTTATTTATTATTCTTAATTCCATGTTTCAAAATAATCGCATCAATTCACTTGTTAATCTTTTATAATCAAACAGTTGCGCCGCATTCTTATTCCTATCACACATTTGACCATATGCCTCGTCGTTTAATTCTAACAATGATAAAATGGCATTAGCATAGTCCTGTGAAGTTTGAAATTCTTGAGCGATGCCTAAATTGTATTTTGTAATAGGACAATACATCATTCTTAAATTAGCGCAAATAGGTTTACCACTAGCCATATATTGAAACATTTTACTTTGGCTACCACCATAATGGCCAAAACCTCCAGGCATATAGTTTAATATATTGACAGAACTACAGGATAATAGAAAAGGTACATATTGAGGTTGAATCCATTTCTCTTTAAAAACCACATTAGTTATACCATGTACTTGACAATAATTTTCTAATTCTGGCCTATCTTCGCCATCGCCATAGAGTAAAAATTTCACATTATCATGTGATTTTAATAACGCTGCCGCATCTATCAGTTGTTGTAAATTATTGGCTAAACGTATTGAACCTATGTAAATAACCTTTTTAATAGCAGTATTTTGTAAATCTTCATCATCCAGTTGATAATGGTCTACATTATACTTAAAATCAACAAGGTCAACGCCATTGTTTATATAGTGTACTTTATTCAAATCAATCGCTTTATCCCAATGTTTGTCCTTAAGATAATCACGACCACCCTCCATAGAGAATACTAACTTATCAGCTCGTTTGTAAAGCCATTTCTCAGCTTGATAAGCGAACCACATCAAAGGATTTTTTCGACTGAACAAACCTAATTCTGCTAATGTTTCAGGCCATAAGTCTAACACCTCTACAATATATTGAGCTTTAAATTGTTTAGCAGCATAATATATAATATTTCCAAATGGAACGGTGGCTGTTTGTATAATAATATCAGGTTTTGCAAATTTCTTAGCAATCTGACGGAAAAATAGTGGGAACTGAATTAATCCTAACACCCGTGAAAAGCCATTTGTTTTGTATGACTGAGTTTTGATGTGAACAAACTTCAAATCGCCATATAAACGCTCAATATATTTACTGTCATCTTCTATCAAATCGATATTCATATTGTGCATCACACTAGAGGCAAAAATAGTCACATCATATCCTGCTTGGGTCAGGTAATGAGCAAATTTAATAGTACGCAACCTCGATTCAAACTGAGGAGGCATTGCATATTGATTAATTAACCAAATACGTTTCATTTCCAAGCATTCAATAATTCAACAACTCTTTGAATTTCAAAAAGTTCCATAACTGGACTAATTGGCAAACTCAATTCTTCGTCATGAATTTGTTCGGTTATAGGGAACGACAATGTATTCCATTCCTTATAACATTCTTGTTTGTGCGGTGGAATAGGATAATGAATAATAGTTTGCACTCCATGTTCCGTTAAATAGGCTTGCAACTCATTTCGACGGTTGCTGCGAATAGGAAATAAGTGAAAAACATGTGCGTCGCGGTTAGGTACTTTGGGCACAACAATAGCAGGATTTGTTATATGCTCTATATAATAGGCAGCAACTTGTTTCCGTAATTCTATATCTTCATCGAGATGATTCAATTTTACATTTAATACAGCTGCTTGAATTTCGTCTAAACGGCTATTACGACCAGTATATTTAAATACATATTTTTTCAAAGAGCCATAATTAGCTAGAGCTCTCACAGTCTCAGCCAACATCTGGTCGTTACAAGTAACAGCACCGCCATCACCAAATGCACCCAAATTCTTACCTGGATAAAAACTATGCCCTGCAGCATCGCCAATGGAACCTGTTTTTTGACCTTCAAACAAACAACCATGAGCTTGAGCATTATCTTCAATCAATTTTAAATTATACTTTTTACAAATTGTACCTATTTTATGTGTATAAGCACATTGGCCGTACAAATGAACAATCAGAATACCTTTTGTTTTAACCGTGATGGCCTGTTCTATTTTAGTATCATCTAATTGGTATGTATCAAGTGAAGGTTCTACTAAAACAGGTACTAATTTATTTTCTGTTATTGCTAAAATAGAAGCAATATAAGTATTAGCAGGTACAATTATTTCGTCGCCTTCTTTCATAATGCCTAACTCAATATAAGCACGAAAAATCCAGATTAAGGCATCTAAACCATTGGCACACGAGATACAGTTCTGAGTTCCAATATACTTGGCATAATTAGATTCAAATGATTCGTTTTCAGCACCTTGAAGATACCACCCAGAATCCACCACTCTATTTACAGCGACATGAATCTCATCGGCATATTTTGCCGTTATTTTCTGTAAATCTAAAAATTTTATCATAAAATCATTATATAATTATCTACTTTAAAATGCGAGTTAATACAATTTTATAAGAATTAATAAGAGTCTTAGCGATATTTTTTAATATTAAATACTTAAAGTTTACGTACAAATTTGGCTGGATTTCCAAGCCACAACTCATTAGCAGGAACATCTTTAGTAACAACACTTCCTGCCCCTATCATGGCATTTTCACCAATAGTTATACCACCTAAGATGACCGTACCAGCACCTATGGAAGCATTCTTTTTAACAAGTGTCAACTGCAATTCAAAAGGTTGTTTTGATCTAGGGTATTTATCATTAGTAAACGTAACATTGGCTCCTAATTGAACATAATCCTCGAGTGTCACGCCATCCCAAATATAAACACCACTTTTTACGGTGACACTATCCCCTATTTTCACTTTATTCTCGATAAAGCAATTTGCACAAATATTGCAATCTTTCCCAATTACCGCATCAGGCAATATAACGGTAAATTGCCACACACGGGTATTTTCACCAATCTGTTTACTTTGAACGTCCGCCAGTGAATGTATCATACGCCTTTTATTTTTTGAAATTCGTCATATGTCCGAATATAATCAGTTTCATCATATTCGTGTGAAGCGAGAACTAGGCATACTGAACCTGATGAAAAATTATCCAATTCCCTCCAAATACCGGGAACCACATACAAACCCTGATATGGTCTATTTAACGTAAAAGTACGCTTTACTTGGCCGTCATCCAACGTGACATTAAAGCTACCACTTGCAGCGATTATGAGCTGATAAAGTCCTTTATGGGCATGTCCACCACGGGCCTCACCACCAGGTACATCATATAAATAATAGACCCTTTTTACATCAAAAGGAATAGTTTTTGAGTTCTCTACTACCGTAATATTCCCTTTTTCATGGTGATGCTTGTCCATTTCAATAACAGAGCAATCATAAACTGTATTTTGTTTCATAATTGAGTTTCCTGTTTAAATTGTTCAAAATCACGAATATAATCGGTTTGTTCATAATTCGTTGATGAAAGAACTAATGCCAATGAATTAGTCGAAAAGTTCTCCATACGTCTCCACATCATTTGTGGTACGTACAAGCCATAATAAGAACGATTCAAATGAAAAACCTGCTCTTTCAAACCATCATGCAAAACTACATCAAAACTACCAGATAACGCAACTATAAATTCTTTATTTTCGCGATAAGCATGTCCTCCCCTGACCTCGCCGCCTGGGACATCATATATCCAATAGGAACGTTGAATCATAAACGGAATATGCTTTTTTGCCTCTATAAAAGACAAATTCCCTCTTTTATCCAAAATTTTTGGTAGATTGATAATCATTGGTTGTTCCATATTCTTATTTTTTTTCTAGCTCATTTATATAGTTTCTAGCCACTAAATAATCGGTCATCTTGCTAACTGTCTGAATGGCTTGTCTGGAGATTTCAGCTCGTTGATTAGGACCAAGAGCGTTAATTTTGATAATTATTTGTGTTAACTCATCAGCATTTCCAGCCTCACAAAGAAAGCCATTTTGTCCATCAATAATAACGCCATCAATGCCTTCGCCACGGGCTCCAATAGTGATACAACCTCGAGCCATTGCCTCTAAATACACTAAACCAAACGCCTCATTTTTACTAATCATAATAAAACAATCGGAGGCATCAAAATAACGTGTAACTTCTGCACGTGGAATACGACCCACAAATCTCACATTATCAATTAGTTGGAGTCTATTTATAAGATTTTTTATCACATCTTGTTCGGCACCACTACCAACATAAGTCAATGAAAAGGCTTTATCAGGAAAGGCCTTTAACAGAGCTTCAGGTAATACAGCAGGAAATTTCCGTTGTATAAGTTCACCTACATATAGAAAATTATGTATGCCCTCCTGATATTTATCACCATTCAATTGTTGAACAATATAGTTTTCTGGAATACCAGAATAGCACATAAAAGTATGTGACATTTTTCCATACGAAGCCTCAAAACCAACCCGTTGTGATTTTGATCGGAATCCCCACACATCAATATGATCCATTAATTCACGATAACTAGTCGGGAACATTTGCGGAATGCGTAGACCTTGATCGTGCATTACAATACACGAAGTAGCTTTGGGATACTGTTTTTTCAGATTAGCCACCATATAAAGTTGTGGATTGTCAAAATGCCCCACAACGATATCCGGAACAAAATCAGCCGCAATATTTTTATTTATTAGTTTATTAAACTGACTTTTAAGCACTCTCATCGAGAACCGGCGCATAGGAACCCATTTAAAAATTGGGATACGACAAACCTCCACATCATCCATTACATACAATAGTTCTTTAGTTTGTCTATGTGTATTTACAACACCTCCTGTTTTAGTTGCAATTTTATCTCTAAAGAAAAAAGCCAACCAATAAAATAAATAAGGATAAACCACTTGATAATGAATTACCTTTACCTCATAGCCCATTTTCACCCACTCTTTCGTAAAATAATGGCACACGGATGTTCCATATTTTAAATCAGGAGCTGGATATATGGTGCTTAACAACAATATTTTCTTTTTTGGTTCCATTAATTTAGCCTTGCAAATGGATCTTGTCCAAATTTTTGAATAAGATAAGCTCTAATCGCTTGTATTTGTTTATCGTTCCCTCCTTGTAAGTTTGTCAAACAAAGTGTTTCATTTTTTTTGCTTAAAACAGGTAAATATGCTGATTTATAAATCGTTTGAACAGCTTTTCTATGATTAATTAACCCCATTGCTTTTAACCAAATATCATCTGCATTGGGACAATAGTTCATAAACACATCTTTATCTAACACGTTTCCATTTAATGCCCCAATAGGATATAAAACGCCTCCTATTCCAATGGGGATTGTATCATAAGTGGGTACTAAATATTTCTTTTTGATATCCCATTGGTTGTATGGTAACAACTCATTATGAGCAAAAGTAATGATTTTACTATTTGTACAACAAATTGCATCAGGAAATGCATTAGCACTCTCTAATAAATAAGCTAATAAATGGCTATTGTAAAATACATCATCATCGACAGTTACCATTATATCATTCGGATATGATTCTAATGTATAATAATATTTTTTATGTGATCTTAAATCACCCTCTCTTAATTCTATTTGCAAACCACGTTTTTGCAGATTGAGTAGACTCGCGGGTAAAGTTTCCAACTGTGGAAATTGTTCTTTAGATAACCACAGAATAACCATATCAGGCTTGTAGGTTTGGCGTAAAAGTGTTTCTATAACAAGCCAAAGACGATCAATACGGGCTGGAAATGAAGTCAAAGAAACAATCAAACGTCCGTTAGTTTTTTCAGTTTTGTGTAGTGCATATCGCGGACTATTGGCTGTTAGCCTGAAATACAATGGCAAAACCGTATTAGCCATTCTACGAGTCAGGAAACGTAGCAAGGAATAAAAACGAATTTTATCAAAAAAAACATTTTTACTGATAATAGAAGAATATAGTTTATCAAAGAAGTTTACCATGATAGTCTATTTTTCTTGGAATAGTTTTACAATATAAAAACTAACCATGTTTATTGATAAAGTTATACAACAATGAATAATAACCTAGCTATTTAATGAGTTAAAAAAAACGCAAATAGAGCTCTAACTTTATTTTTTAACCAAGAACGAGGTGTCACATCAGGCTTATATTGTTTAAAAGCTGGCTTAGTAAATGAATAGGATTTTAACATTCTATAAGCTTTCCAAAAATTCTTAATAGATTGTCCTTGATACAAAACGCCCAACAACGAATTTAAAAATTGTTTGGTGACCTGATTATAAAAGGAACTGGCATATAGTTCAAAAACATGCTTTTGCCTTAATAGCTGGCACAAATAATTCATTCCCTCGCCTCTTTTTTCCCAACCACTATAACTAGATGAATGTCCTTCACTTGACTCTAACATTAAATGATAATAAAAGGGTCTATTCAAATAGACTACGGTATCAGCACACAAAATAGTTTCAATGTTAAACAGTACATCTTCGGGAGCTATAAAACGAGTATCAACAAATTGTATTTGATTACTCATGATAAGATCACGTCTATAAATAACATTATGTATATTACAAAAAACTGAAACATCTCGCTCCCCATTTCCTCGACCCATTAAGTCCATAAGAGCATACTCTTTAAATTGACTCACTTCAACATCTGGCACATTCCACAATTCTATGCATCCTTCCCGTTTTACTGCAGGTCGACTTATTACAATATCAGCATGCTTATTCTGAGCATAGTCATACATCTGTTCGTACATGTCAAGCTCCCGATAATCATCATGATCTGAAAAACCTATATATTCTCCTCGAGCGACTTCCAATCCTCTATTTCGAGACTTCCCGATATGTAAATTTTCTGTATTATAAACTAATATTATACGGTCATCCTTTTGTGCATAGGCTTGGGCAATTTTGTCAGATCCATCGGTAGGACAATCGATTACTAAAATAAACTCGATGTCTCTTAACGTTTGCTGTATTAATGTATCTAAACACTCCACCAAACGTCCGCCTGCGTTATACACTGGTATAATTATACTAACTTGTGGAATCTTCATTTGTACTTAAACGTATATTTAAATAACCAAAAAAGGAATATACTAAAAAATATATACAAAGTATCCGAAATTCCTGTAAACGGAATATCAAACATTCCCTTTATTGGGACTAATAACAATAGAGAATAAATAATTAGGTAACTAAAATCTGGATTTTTATTAAATCCTTTTATTATCCGATTAGCTATTATATAGTAGACCAATAGATAAATCATCATACCGACAAATCCTACATTAATCAATAACCCGCCGATTAAAGTATAAAAACACGCTGCGTAGAATCCTGTAGTAGACTCAATGCGTTCATAGAAATCGAATAAATTAAAATCTCCGCCTAAAATATATTTGTAAGTGATTGGCATAATTCGCTCTATTGTAATTGGCAAATCACGACCATATTCAAAAAACACGCAAAAATTATTATACATCTGTCCTGCATAACCAATAAAGCTAAACCAAGCCCCATTATCTTCTCCATCTGCAAAGCGTGAAATCGTTATAGCGACCATAAAGGCTAGGATTAGAGCTCCCAATACTAAGGCTAGAATACGAATATGACGCTTCACTTTATTGGGCATTAAAGGTGCAAAAAAAGAATAAAAGACAAAAAAAGCAAAGACCCAATATACCAAAGCAGCTCGACCTGCAATAGTCACTCCGTATAATATCCCCGCGCTAGAAGATATTAATAAAGCAGCATTAAACAAAAAACCCTTCTTCAAAAATGAAATACTATAAAACCAAATACATAACACTAAGCTCCAACTTGTGACTATAATATTAACCAAATACATATAAATCGGCTGACTCTTTTTTGCCGCCAAACTAAGTTCTTCATAATGCATACTTTTAATATCTGCAGCATCAAGAATAAATGAAGAATATATGTTTTCATAATTATATCCCACATAAAGCAAAAAGCTAATAAAAACAAGATAACAAAACCAATTCAATAATACGGGCTTCTTAAGGGAAATAGTTTTTATGTTGGATATTGAAATTTTACTAAAAGGATAAATTACGACCGTAATTCCTGCACAATACACAAAGGTCCCTACAAGTGAAACTACTTTTGAATTAATACCATATTCCGAATACAAATCATAAACATCTACTAATACAGCAAATAAAGAAGAGACAACGAAAAACAAAGTAATCGCTGTTGCTGTATCAAACGTTCTATTTTTTCTCCAAAAATAAAACATTAAAAATAAAAAATATATAAATGGCAAAATTGGCATCGTCTTTACATTAAGGTTTTCTGTCTTTCTCTTCGTATATCTTTAATCGTCTCCATAGGCCATTTCCAATTTTGGTAACATAACTGGGCAATACCAGGGGCTAAAATCAAACCCCACAAACCAATTTTTAAATATCCTAAAAGGAAAAATAACAAAATTAACGTAGCAGCAGCAGACAATAAAGAAGCTCTGAAAAATGGGACCTCATTTTTAGATAGCAAAAAAGCGCCTGCCATAGCATGGTTTTGCTCCAAAAAAGCAACCAATAAAGTGACAAAAAGTAAGGCTCCACCAAACAAATAAGTTTGGCTACCTATTAAACCCAAAAGCCAATTTCCACACAGAGCAACCCCTATTCCACAAAAGAGATACACTAATACCAATAATCCTACAGATTTAAGATATACA
>Ga0265295_1008380_pt1 | contig 11510 bp, 16 predicted proteins | sample Munlansysbiofilm_FD_192503 | JGI IMG/M metagenome (GOLD analysis project Ga0265295, IMG submission 192503) | Leachate microbial communities from a municipal landfill in Southern Ontario, Canada - Methane capture system biofilm | ecosystem: Engineered > Solid waste > Landfill > Unclassified ... | reverse complement strand
AGGTTCTAAGCATAGAGATGGCTGAGGGTGTAAAGAGTTTTAATGTAGGTGTCGCAGCATCTATCATGATGTATCAGCTTTTGTCTAGGAGCTGATTGCAAAGTTTTAACTACATTATGAGCTAAAAATCATAAACTAGGAAGTCCATACCCAGTAGTTAAATTTATATCTATCTCATACCCCAAACTAGCAAGGATAATATCGAGTGTTTTTACAGATGCACTTCCAAGCTCACCTCTTTCTATCTTACCAAGTGTTACTCGGCTAATACCGCATAGTTTTGCTAGTTGTACCTGAGTCATAGCTTTTTCTTTTCGTAAAGTTTTAACTCTTTGACCAATTTCGTGTAATTTCAACTGGAATATCCTTATATGTTTTTTGATCTTTTGAGAGTCTCCAACTATCAAGCATCTTACGCCCTATCTCTTTAAACTCAGCATTTGTTTTTATGTAGAGTTCAAGCTCATCTATAGCTAAATCTAAAGCGTTGGAACATTCACCATATAGTATATTTGCTTCTTTATTTGATAAGTAGCAGGATTGAATGCCAAACTTTACTAACTCCTCTTTACCAAACCAAACTTTTTTGCCAAACATAGTTAGAGCTGGTCTATCTTTGTAGATATATACAACTGTATTTACCACATCATATGCTGGAGAGAGCCAAATATTTTCTATGTTTTCATCATAAAGCATTCCAAAGTTTTTTAGATGCGCATCCCCATTTTTAAGCAGATAGTTCATCACTATGATTTTAAAAAGTGTTTGCATATCAGCTAGTTTATTTGTTGATACACTATAGACAATCTTTGCTACTTGCTCATAACTACCACTATATTTTTCATCTTTGTTTTTACCTTGAAGGGTTAGTATCTCTTCAAATCCAAGAAATCGATCACTAACTTCATCATAATTAAATCTCTCTACCACTAAAAACTTGTTGTTTTTTGATAGTTTGATATTTGGGATTTTCACACCTGCCATTTCTAAAACTTTTAGACAAAAGTACTCATTTAAAGCTAGTTCTTTATACTCATCACCCCATGTCTTTACGATGTATTCTTTAGTAGTAAAACTCTCTTTATCTTCAAGAAGTGCTAAAGATTTTGGTTGAACCCCACTTATGGCATTTTTGCTTAAGTAAGTTGATACAAGGCTTGAGAATGTATCTTCGGTGTCATTATTTAAAATCTCATCCATATCAAATGAGAGAAACTTATCCTTACTAAGTCTGCTATCATAAGTTAGCCTACTTTGTATATTTGAGCAAAGATATGAAAAAACTAAAAAATCATCCAAATATCCATGCTCTTTAGAGATATATTCTTTTAAAATCTCAAACAGATAACCCTCAGGCATATTCATATCAAATATAGGATGCAGCTTGTTTTTCCAAATGTAGGACGAGCTTTTATAGGGCATAATCAAAGAGATAGGTTGATAATCTTTTGTATAGTTAAACCCAAAACTATTTAACTCTTTTTCAAAAAAAAGCTCACCCACTTTTTGGTTGTGTATTTTTACATCTATAGTATTCATTTCGCACCTATAATGATAATATCGTTTATCATTATAGTCTATATTGTTTTAAATGTAAAGTTTAATTTACATATTGATGCAAAGAGTAGGTTTGAACTAAAAGTTGCTAAATGTGATGTTGAGAAAGGGCTGGAGCTTTTAGACAAGTTAGATAAATGGCTATGATATTTCTTTAGAGCATCTAAGGTATATTAAAAAAACTTCTTGATACTCTCTTACATGTTCTAAGACTATAAAATCACTTTATATCTCATATTTTTCTGAGCTGGTATGTATATAAAAGTGAAGATTCATACGAGGAATGTTATTTGTATGACTACCAAGATTTTAATATTCTCTTTGTCTAAAAACTGTTAAGATATGAACTTTATTTTCAATGATTTTAAATACGGTAGTATATTTTTTATAGATTAAGTCATGAGTGTTTTCATTGTCGGTGTAATAACTCTTTCTACATCTTTGAGGCATTTCGTTTAATGTTTTCATGTGTGCTTTTAGTTCAGATACAAATATATTAGCTTTATTTATAGTGTCTTCTTCACTAATGTATCTTTTGATATTTAGTAAATCTTCAATGGCTTCGGGTTCTACTATTATTTGATAAATCATTTAAGAATTTAGAACCTTCTCAAATGCTTTATTAAACTCTAACCCTTCATTATTGGAAATATTATTAATGGCATTTTGAACTTTAATTTGTGCTTCTTCAAACGATATTGAGTTGTCATTTCTTTCTTCAGATATAGATATTTTTTCTTTTGGTAAAATATCTAATAATCCCATGAATTTTTCAAAAATAGAATCATCAATGTTTAATTTCAATGTACGCATTTTTTAATCCTTTGTTCTTGATTCATGTATTATATCTAATGTTTAGCTACTTGAGCCACTTGCAGATTAACAAAAATAATTTCTCATCGTAATCTTGTTGGCTTAGTAAGCTCCATTTATATTTGTAGACGCAAACGCATATTATAAAAGTGGAGATTCACTCTCAGGGGTGTTTTTGTTCACTTTTTATATCCTCAAATTTAGCGTTAGTCAGTGTTTTTAAATCATCGGCTCTTAGCTCGACTTCTAATCCTCTTTTACCCGCACTGACAAAGACACTCAAGTAGTCGCGAGCAGTTGAGTCTATGACTGTTTTTAACCTTTTTTTTTGCCCTATCGGACTGACTCCTCCCAATACATAGCCTGTCGTCTTTTGTACGTCATGTGTATCTGCCATAGAGGCTTTTTTTGCACCAAATAATTTTGCGATAGCTTTCATGCTTAGTTTTGAAGAGACGGGAATTACGGCAACGACCAACTCTTTTGTATCTGTAGCTACAACCAAAGTCTTAAAGACTCTTTGAGTTGAAATGCCAAGTTTCTCAGCCGCTTCATCGCCGTAAGAGTCGTAAGAGCTGTCATGCGCGTAATTATGTACTTTATACTCTATTTTACTTTTTTTAAGAAGGTCTATACACGGTGTCATGTTATTTTATATCTTTTTGCTAATTTTACATCAAATTAGTAACCGCTTATCTTTTAAATACTCCAAAGCTATTTTTTTGCTTCTGCTCCGTTTGCACCATCACCTTTTATGTGATGAAAAAAAGTGGAAAAAAAGTGTCAGACACCGTTTTGAAAAGAGTAAGAGCACTTTTAATTATTTATTGTAGAGGTATTCCAAAAGGGCAGTATCTTTAAAAAATTTGTACTTTTTGATCAAACCATTTTTTCTCGTTCCAAAACTCTAGCTTTGGAATGCATATTCAACTTTTGCATCTTGCTTAGGTTTGTATGCATCCCCAATGAAGACATTGGGAACGAGAGAAAAGTGGGCTCTTTTGATGGGGCATGAGGGTCTGGGAATATCAGAAGAAATCCTAAGTTTATGCGATGAGGTTCTAAGCATAGAGATGGCTGAGGGTGTAAAGAGTTTTAATGTAGGTGTCGCAGCATCTATCATGATGTATCAGCTAAAGCACGCTATGGAAACTTAGCACAATACTGCTATAATCACACACTTAAAAACTAAAGGTTCAGTTATGGATGGTACACAAAGAAAAGATATAAAACATGGTCAAAGTGTGGCTATTGTTCTAAAGCAAGACCAACAGAGTGGACTGCTAACTGATGGCATAGTCAGAGACATCCTTACAAAATCCCCATCTCACCCTCATGGTATAAAAGTGCGACTTATGAGCGGTGAAGTTGGCCGAGTTAAGGAGATATATTAATGAATTTTTCAAATTTACCTTTATCAAAAGAGATGCTAGCAAACTTAGATGAGATAGGCTACAAAGAGATGACAGAAGTTCAATCTCAAGCTCTTCCTTTTATACTAGATGCGAAGGATGTTGTAGCTGAGGCAAAAACAGGAAGTGGGAAGACTGCGGCTTTTGGGATTGGGCTACTTGAAAAGCTTGATGTAAAGAAGTTTAAACCACAATCTTTAGTGCTTTGCCCAACACGAGAGTTAGCTGACCAAGTTGCAAAAGAGCTTAGGCTCCTTGCTCGTGCTACTCACAATGTTAAAATCCTCACACTTTGCGGAGGTGCTGCTTTTGGTCCACAGCTAGGATCTCTAAGACATGGTGCTCACATAATTGTTGGAACTTGTGGACGGATTTTAAAGCATCTTAAAAAAGAGAGTTTGAGTTTAGATGAGCTTGATATTTTAGTCCTTGATGAAGCTGATAGGATGTTAGATATGGGCTTTAGCGATGAGATAAATGAGATACTATCATTTTGTAAAAAGAGAAAACAGACACTACTTTTCTCAGCTACATATACCGATGAGGTCAAAGATATTGCGGCTACTATTACGCATGAAGCGGAGTTTATAAAAACCGCTTCAAAAGAAGTTGCAAATAGGATTCATGAGAGATTTTATGAAGCTGATAATAAGCTAGACGCCATCATCAAGATACTAAGTAATTTTGAATTAGACAATGCCATTATCTTTACAAACACAAAGATAGAAGCTGATGAGCTTGCTAAAAACCTACAAAAGGTAAAGATAGATGCGCTCGCAATCCACGGAGACTTAGAACAGTATGATAGAACTGATGTCTTAGTTCAGTTTGCAAACAAGAGTTGCCCTATTCTTATAGCTACTGATGTAGCGGCTCGCGGACTAGACATAAAAGAACTAAGCATGGTTATAAACTACGATTTACCGCATTCTCCTGAGATTTATACTCATCGTATCGGTAGAACAGGTCGTGCTGGATGTGATGGCTTGGCTTTTAGTCTCTATAGTGCTTATGAGAGCGATAAAGCGGATGAATATAGAGATGCCCAAAGAGAGTTTGCAGATATCAGTGAGCTAAGGGTTGTAAATGGATTTGAGATGAAACCTAAGTTTATCACGCTTGTTATTGAGGGTGGAAAAAAAGATAAATTAAGAGCCGGAGATATTTTAGGAGCTCTTACAAAAGATGCAAACATAAGTGGAAGTAGCATAGGAAAAATCGATATCTACGATAGACAGAGCTATGTGGCAATAGAGAGTTCTATGATTGATGCAGCGCATGAAAAACTCAAAAACTCAAAAATAAAAGCTAAAAAATTCTCTTTGTGGATTTTGTAAATAGAACGCTCTGATTAATCTATAAACTAGATTCCGTGTCAAGCACGGAATGACGGGACATGCGTCATCCTGAACACTCACTGAATTAGGCTTGGTTGTTACATCTCGAATGACAGGACATGCGTCATCCTGAACTTGGTTCAGGATCTAACTGAACAATTCTTCAGAGCATTAATTATCTATCATAAAATAAAAAAGTCTCAAATAGTATAATCTTGTGTTATAATAAATCTTATCGATTTTGCGATACTAACATACTACTAGGAGGTTACTGTGAATGATTTATCAAGAAGAGTGTTTTTAAGATATATGGCGGTCTTAGGACTTGTTGCTTTTAGTGCTTCGCCTTTGTTAGCTAAAGGAAGTAAGGCTCAGTATAAGTATCAAGATACCCCAAAAGATGGGCTAGTCTGTGTTGACTGTATGCACTTTCTACCAGAGACAAATGAGTGTAGAATGGTAGAGGGATCAATCGATCCACAAGGTTGGTGTGCAGCTTATTATGCAATCCCCAAAAAGAAATAAAAGACTAGTTGGATGAGTTTTAAAAACAGATAGACTCATCCGACTAAGTTCTTTATGTGTATAATATACTCACTTATATCTAAATATTGGAAAAACAGTGAATATATTATCAAAAGATGCCCCGTTAGAAGTCTCAATCAAAAAGATGAAAAAAATCTTAGAAGATATTGGATGCGAAACTAATATCTCAGATGGGCAACACCCTTTGCAAAATTGCTACTCGTTAAATCTTAGCTCCCGTGAAGCACCAAATCACATCTACTCAAATGGAAAAGGCACACTTAAAGAGTCGGCATTGGCTAGTGCTTATGGAGAGTATATTGAGAGGCTTCAGACAAATCTCTTCTTTAATGATTTTTATATTCCTAACCAAAAACACTACCCTGATGAGGTGGCATTTGAGCTTGATGGAGATTTTTTAAGTAGAGAGTTACTTGATATTTATGATGCAAATGGTGAACTTACAGAAGAGGACTTTGTTGACTTTAACTCTGAGTATGAAGATAGAGTTATCTCGATTCCTTTTCTAAAACTCTCTTCAAAAGAGAAAATCTATTTTCCTATAAATCTTTTGCACAATCTCTATGTAAGCAATGGCTTAGCTGCTGGAAACACAAAAAATGAGGCTCAAGTTCAAGCTCTGAGTGAGATTTATGAGAGATATGCTAAGTTTGAGATTATCAAAAATGGCTACGCTCTGCCAAAATTTCCACAAAGTGTTATAGAACCATTTACAAAGCTAAATGAGGATATCTCAGCTCTTCGCGCACTTGGATATATAGTAGAAGTTTTAGATGCATCTCTTGGTGGCGTTTTTCCTGTGACTGCCATCTCTCTTATAAATCCAAAAAACTCAACTCTCTTTGTCTCTTTTGGTGCGCATCCTATCCTTGAGGTAAGTCTTGAGCGAACAATGACAGAGCTTATGCAAGGTCGCTCACTTGAGAGGCTTGATGATTTTGAGACACCTAGTTTTGATATGAACATAGTTCGTGATAGTTTTAACTTAGAGTCTCACTTTGTAGATTCAAACGCTAAGCATGCCTTTGGGTTTTTAAGTTCAAAAAAGAGTTTTGAATTCTCACCTTGGAAGTATGAGGCAGAGATGGATGAGTTTATATTTTTAAGGAGTATTGCTAAAGAGATGGGTAAGGAGATCTATCTACGAGAGTATGACTATCTTGGATTTTACTCATGTCAGATGCTCATCCCTAGCATCTCAGAAGTCTATCCTATGGAAGATTTAGTCTATAACAATAAAAATAGTGCAAAAGCTATCCGAGATATGGTTTTATACTCTAGCGACTATGACGCTGAAGATATTTTAGATGCAGTTATCTCGCTAGATGACTCTCTAAATATGGATAAATATATAGGCGTTATATTTAAAAACAACTTCACAATGGCGGAGTTTAAGGCGCATATTTATCTTCTCCTAGACGAGAGAGATGCAGCATTAGATTTTTTGCAATTTAGCGCAAAAAAAGATGCAAAAGTAATCTCAGAGCTTATCTATATGGAAGAAGAGGGACTCGATTACGAGGAGTATAAAGAGGCTCTTTTTAATGTTTTTTCAAAGAAAAGTGTAGAAAAAGCGCAGAGAGTTCTTAATAAAGAAGAGAGCTTTATAGACCTAATTCTTCATGATGATTATCACAATATCTTAGAGATGTATGAGAAGCTAGAGAAGAAAAAAATTCAAGGCATTAAGATATAAAGATGAACTCTAGTACAAAGAAAAAAACTCTTTTTATCGGTGGCATCAAGAGTGGAAAATCACTAAATGCACAAAACTATATAGTGAAAAACTCTACACAAAAGCCTATCTATCTGGCAACTACTGAGTTTATAGACAAAGAGATGCAAGAGAGAATAGATGCTCATAAACTTAGTAGAAGTGATAGTTTTGAGACTATTGAGGAGCCTTTGCATCTATATGAGGCAGTAGCAAAGAGTGAAAAGGCTGTACTCGTAGAGTGTGTGAGTATGTGGATAAACAATATGCTATATCATGGCTTTGGTCTTTTAGAGATAGAGAGTGAGATGCAAATGGTTTTAGAGCTCGATAGAGAGATAGTTTTTGTTTTAAATGATGTTGGAAGTGGCGTGATTTCTCAAAACAGACTCGCTCGTGAGTTTGTAGATATAAGCGGCAGGTTATCTCAACTTATAGCTTCAAAGTGTGATGAGGTTTATCACACTATCGCTGGCATCTCTGTGAGGATAAAATGAGAGATATCTTTAAAGGTTTCGCTCTTGCGGTCTCAATGCTTACAGCTCTTCCTTTTTTCAGAGTTCACGATTTTTTCAAAGGCATAAACGGATATGCAGTGATGTTTTATCCGCTTGTTGGGTTTTTTCTCGGCGCTATTCTTTGGGGAGTTTATACTCTTTTAACTCCTTTTATCGCTTCTTTTCATCTTGGTATCATCATCTTTGTTTTATGGGTTTTGCTAACTGGTGCTTTGCATCTTGATGGATTAAGTGACACTATTGATGGGCTTTATGTCTCAAAAGAGAGAGCGCTAGAAGTTATGAAAGACTCAAATGTAGGTGGGATGGGGATGATAATGAGCGCTACTTTTTTAATAGCAAAAGCCTCATCTCTAGCACATTTTGAAGCTCTCTATCTGCTTCCCATCATCCTTATGTTATCTCGTTTAAATACTACTTTAGCAATCTACTTCTACCCTTACATAAGTCAAAACGGAATGGGTACTTTAGCAAAAGCAGAATTTACAAAGCCCCAGATGCTTATCGCACTTTTTTACTCTCTTATCTTGGTCGCCTTTTTTAACGCTTGGCTAGCCCTACTATGTGCTTTGCTGGTTCTGTTTTTAATAAAGAGTTTTTTCATAAAAAGATATGGTGGTTTTAGTGGCGATATATATGGCTTTAGCATTGAAGCAACTGAGCTTATCTTACTAAATCTACTTCTTTTTACCTTATGAGACTAACACTTGTTCGCCACTGCGAAGTGGATGAGAAATATAAGAATTGCTATAACGGACATAATGATATAGGACTCTCTAAAGGTGGAGAGAAGAGTGCAAAAGAGCTAGCAAAAAAACTAGATGCTTTAGAGTTTGATGCTGTTTTTTGCTCTGATTTGAGGCGTACAAAAGATAGCATAAAAGGGTCACTTCATACAAAAAATATCATTTACACAGAGATGCTAAGGGAGAAATTTTGGGGCGCTCATGAGGGTATGAATTATGAGCAAATAGTTGCTAAAGAGGGTGCTGAGTATAAAGACTTTTTACAATGGATAACTCTTTTAGATGGTGAAGCATACGAAGAGTTTATCGCAAGAGTAGAGAAGTTTTTTTTAGAGTTTTTACCATCACTGCAAAAAGAAAACATCTTGATTGTAACTCATGCTGGAGTTATTAGGACTCTCTTTTGCATCTTAGATGAGATAAGTCTAGAAGAGGCGTTTAGCATAAAAGTAGGGTATGGCTCAATCATCACAAAAAGGATAAAACATAAAAACATATAATATTTTCTCAAACAAGCAAGATTCACTCCCACAAGGAAAAGCAGACTTTCTACTAACAGCATCTGTTACTAAAACATGCGAGATAGAGGGCATAACACAAGCTGGAATCCCAGGTATGATCTCACTAACGCCTACTCTTGATGCGGAGTTTATAACAAATGCAAAGGTCTTCTCTTTAGGCGAAGTTCCAGAGACTCCATCAGGCGTGCCAACGCCTGCTATCATAACAAGAGCTGTTCATAACTTAACCCCATTTAGCTCTATCTTAACTTATGATTTAGGGCTTACAAAAGCTCCACAAAAGACAAGTTCGCAGAGCTTTGGCATAAAGGCGTCAGACTCCATTGCAACTGGTGCAAACATAGATGCAAAGAGTGTGTTTGAAAAAGGAATGAGAGCAGGAAGAGAGTATGAGTTAAAGGGAAATTATCTCATCTTAGCAGAGTGTGTGCCAAGTGGGACAACTACAGCTGCTGCTTCTGCTCTGTCTTTGGGATATGACTGCGCAAAAGACTTCTCATCTAGCTTTTTAAATGTGCCAAAAAGTATAAAAGATGAGACTATAAAGAGAGCCATATCTTTGATAGATGAAGATATGAATAGTTTTGAGAAACTCTCAATTGTGGGTGACAATATGCTTATATTTAATGCTGGATTTCTGCTTGAAGCATCTAGGAGATTTCATGTTGTCTTAGCAGGAGGAACTCAAATGGCAGCGGTTTTACTTATAGCTGACAAACTAAAAGAAGATGTGCTGATGCGCATAAAGAGTGACAATATAACTCTTGCAACTACAGCATGGGTAGTTGATGATAAAAATTCAGATATCGCCCATATACTCTCACTTCTTAGCTACAAACCACACGCAATCTATACAAGTTTTTCATTTAAAGATACGACTATAGAGTTTCTTAAAAAATATGATGATGGCGAAGCAAAAGAGGGCGCTGGAGCTGGTGCAGCACTTGGATATACATTGGCTAATGGAGTTGATAACAAAAGGCTTTTAGAAGAGATAGAGTATCTTTTGTATAGTATGTAGAGCAAAAACTTAGTGCTTAAACACTAAGTTTTCTAAGTGGCTCTGCACTTGGTCTTCCAAAGTAATAACCTTGTATAAGATCTACCCCGATACTCTCTATAGCTTCTAGTTCAAATGAACTCTCAACACCTTCTGCTAGGACTTTGATGCCGTTCTCTTTTGCTAAATTGTAGAGTGCTCTGTAGGTTGACTGTTTTAGCTCATCTTTATGGATATCTTGAATGATATTTCTATCTATTTTTATGATATTTGGTCTTAATTTTATAAGCATATTTAGACTAGAATATCCCTCTCCAACATCATCAAGTGCTATCTCAAACCCTTGTTTTTGGTAAAATTTTAAGATATTACTTAGATGCTCTTTATCTTTTACAGCCTCAGTTTCAACCACTTCAAAGATGATGTTTTTAGGATCAAACTCTAACTGCTTTGCCCATTTTACAGTTGAACTTAGGCAAAATTCAGGATCATAAATGGCAGTTGGGATAAAGTTTATAAAGACTTTTTGGGTGATTTGCTTGACTGCAGCTGTCTTTAGAGCCGACTCTCTGCAGAGCCTGTCGAGCTTAAAATTTAAGTCATTTCTAGTCGATTTGTCAAACAAAACATCAGGAAAAACTAAATCGCCATTTGCTTTTACTCCACGAATGAGCGCCTCATAGCCGTAGATGCTTCTGTCATCTGCTTTTATGATGGGCTGAAAGTATGAAGTGAGACTCTTGTTTTGCACAATGTCAAAAAAACTCTTTGTCTTCGATGAGATTTGTATATCTTTGGAGTGTTTTTGCCCCTAAGATAGATGCGAAGTTAAACTCCGTTTCTTTATTTTGAATGTGCAAACGGATGTCTTCGCTCTCAAGAGAGTTAAACGTGCTTAGTATAGCATCTATGTTTTCTTCAAAAAATAGTTTAGCATCTGGGAGTTCTATGTAGTGGATGCCACCATTTTCATAAACTTCAAAGCCTAACTTTTTTAAAAATATTTTACTTTTTTGAGTAAGTTCATCAACTTCACTCATCCAGTATAGTTTTGCAGCAGAACTCTCAAGACGAAACACTTCGTTACATTTATTACAAGACATGAAAACCCCTATTTTATTATTGAATGCTCTGAAGAACTATTGGGTTGGATCCTGAATCAAGTTCAGGATGACGGTTTGTTTATTTAGGATGACACGCGTCCCGCCATTTTCAGGATGACGGTTTGTTTATCCAGAATGGCACGTGCCCCGTCATTCCGTGCTTGACACGGAATCTAGTTTATAGATTAATCAGAGAGTTCTAATATTATAGATAAATCAGGAGTTTATTAGTACGCTTTTTTT
>Ga0265295_1008379_pt1 | contig 11510 bp, 10 predicted proteins | sample Munlansysbiofilm_FD_192503 | JGI IMG/M metagenome (GOLD analysis project Ga0265295, IMG submission 192503) | Leachate microbial communities from a municipal landfill in Southern Ontario, Canada - Methane capture system biofilm | ecosystem: Engineered > Solid waste > Landfill > Unclassified ... | reverse complement strand
AGTGCCTGTACAACGCACGCTCGAAGAATTTTTCGACACGCGCTGAAAATTTCGGGTTAATTTCTTCATGATATTTGATTTCAATGGTTACGTCATTGAACTTTGTTTCGAACGAAGTCTTGCAAGGGTTGATCTGTTTGAACTGTGAGTTAACCAAGTATGATCTGAATTCTTCAAAAAACGCACAGAACAATTCAAAGTCCCGGACTGTATTCCTGTAAAGTTCTTCCGGATTGTTTACGATCAAACTTGCAGGACTATTGAACAAGTATTCTTCCTGTTTTCTTCCGTCCATATATTTTGTGAATGGAGACACGGGGATTGTAAATGATTTTTTTTCGTGCGTGTCCCACTTTTTTGATATTGTGGCTACTTCATCGGCCATTTTTTTGATTTCAGAAATCCTTCTGCTTACGCATTCGCACACGTCCATGACGATTGGCATTTTTTCGGTGAAATAATCATCGATGTTGCGTGCATAATAATGTTTGTCGTGCCCGAAGATTTCTGGGTTGATCAAATAGAACAGCTTCAACATTGTGTCTTCACTCAAATACTCTGCCTGCATTCTGTTGTGGTTTGGTGTTTTGAGATCGCGTCCGTGTTCATTGTATACCATATTACACAGGTCGGGGTGCTGTTCGCAAATGCTGGCCTGGCCAACCATCCAGGCGCAATAGGACTTGTCGGCCAACAGGACTTCAAGGGGCTGTCCTTCGTACTTTCCAAAGGGGACCATGTTTTTGTTCTTGCTCATAAGAAATCTCCAGTTTGTTTTTGGTTAAAAAAGTTGACTTATGAGATGGATGTATATAGCTCTGGGCTAGTTTTGTCAATATTTATTTTAAAAAAATTGCGTTAAAATGAAATATTTGTCATAATATCATTAAATTATTTAGATTTTTTCTAAATTGATTTAGGGAAAAGATGAAAAATTTGGAGGGCTAGATGAGTCGAGCAGGAATGGATTTGGAGTTCGAAGACGTTTTTCGGCGAATCTCCGAGCAGACGGATCTCAAGACGTCCACGAACCTTGCCGATTTTCTGGGGATATCGAGCGCCTCAGTGTCGAAGCAAAAAACCGGGAACACGTTCCCGGCATCGTGGGCTATTTTGATTGCAAAACAATATAGTCTTGACCTAAATTATATTGTTTTCGGGGAAAAATATGCGGATAAAATGAGAAAAGATGATGAGGATATGAATATTTTAATTAAAAATTACATAGAGAAAAAATATGATTTTGAATTAAAAGATGGCGAGTATGTTTTGAAGGCACTGTCAGGTGAAGTTGAGCTCATGATTGGGAGATTTTTGGGTCATATTAAAAAGTAATGCTTGTTTTTTGGAGCAAATCACTAGGGCAGAATTAGAACCTTTGAACGGTTTTCGAGTTCTATGTAGAGACATCAGGTTTATTTTCGACCACGACACAGAAGTGGCTCAGTTTGTTTGAACACGTTTGCCCGTTTCTTAAGTGGAATCTCCGCTCTTCTTACCCTGCCATTCTCACTGGCGACATTTGTTCGACGTAAGCCTCGTCAGGCGTTTTCTTGCCCAACCGTGAATGCGGCCGCTTTTGATTGTACCAATCCATGTAGTCCATGATCGACTTCCGGGCATCGCTCACCGTATCGTTGGCGCGCAGATATGCCCGTTCGTACTTCACCGACTTCCAAAGGCGTTCAACGAAAACGTTGTCACGCCAGGCTCCTCGGCCATCCATACTCAGCTTGCAGCCCCTGTCCTTGACCGCTGTTACAAACTCGATCGCCGTAAACTGACTGCCTTGATCCGTGTTCACGATTTCCGGAGTACCATAGCGGCGAAAGGCTTCCTGGAGAACATCGACCGCATGGCAAGCCTTCAGGGTGATCGCTATTTTTGACGCCAGGACCTTTCGGCTGCCCCAATCCACGACTGCGGTCAGGTACACGAAACCCTTGGCCATCGGGATGTAGGTCGTATCCAGCGCCCAAGCCTGATTGCTTCTTTCAATGAGTAGCCCTCTTAGCAGATATGGATATACCTTGTGCCCAGGATGCTTCTTGCTGGTGCCGGGCTTCCGGTACAGCGCAGCAATCCCTATGCGTGCCATCAACGAGCCGACATGCTTACGCCCAACAGCGATGCCTGAGCGATTCAGTTGATCCCGAAGCATCCGGGCACCCATATAAATGGATGCTCAAGATGCAACTCGTCAATGCGCCGCATGAGCGCCAAGTCGGCCGCACTCACAGGCCGAGGCTGATCAACACTCCCGCGGCTTATCCCGACCAGTTCGGTCTGCCGCGTGATTGAAACCTCGTACTCGCGGTCGATCATCGCTTTGCGCTCAGCAATCCCACCTTGCTGAGTGCGCTTTCTAAAAAATCGTTATCCAGCGTTAGTCGGCCGATCTTGGCATGCAGCACTTTTAAATCCACCGCCGGTTCACTATCGGCCGGTTTGCCGAAGACGGCGGCGGCCCGTTCGCTGAGTTGCCGCTTCCATTCGGTAATCTGGTTCGGGTGCACCTCAAAACGCTGCGCCAACTCGGCAAGCGTCTTGCTCACCCAATTGCCGCTAGCGCACCTTGGCTTTGAATTGTGCTGAGTACTTCCGTCTCGTCCGCTTGGTCATTCTCTGCTCCCTGATCAATTGTGTTTGAAGGTGCCTAGGCTAGCAGAGTGTCCAACTAAAGGCTTGCGCAAATTTTCGGAGCCACTTTTAAGTTTTTGGGGAAATTGTATTACACGGGCGAAATTTTGAGCTCCAGATAATAATATAAATATTGTGTCATACAATTAATAAAATATAGGGTGATTATGAATAAGGGTTTAGTTGCTGCTAGATGAACGAGCGTTTTATACATTAATTTTGTGGGAGGTTTTTTATGGGATTTTGGAAAATTTTAGGCGGGGTGGCGATTGGTGTGGGGGCTGTTGCGGCTGCTCCCTTTACTGGAGGCGGTTCAGTGCTTGGTGCGGCAACGCTTCTTGGGTCGATGGCTGGTGCAGGCACAGTCGCTGCCGCAGTGGCGGCTGGAACAGCTGGTGCCGTGGCGGGAGCAGTTTTGAGCGATCAGGAGAAAGAGGAAAGGCAAAACGAGACCCGACGTGCTAAAGAAGCGGGCGTATCAGCCGGTGCAAAACTTGCCGAAGATCAGTGGAAAGAAAAATTCATTACGCTCTGCAGTAAGTTGAAAGAGCGCGAGAATTTTGAGAATACGCTCATTGGTCTTATGGCTGTTGGATTGGCTGTGGCCAATGCTGACGGAGAGATTTGTGACGAGGAAAGATTTGAGTTGGACGATCTTATATCGGGAATCAGTTCCTCTTCGCTACCCTCGTCTATAAAGGAGACCATTCTGCAAATGCGTAATGATCCTCCGAACTTTAATCAGGCTATGGCTATAGCGCGAAAATATGGATGTAATGTAGAAGACATAGACGTCGTAATTGAAGTCATGGCCAATGCTGATGATGTAATTACTCCAGAGGAAGATGCTTTCATCTCCAAATGGAATTCAGAAATGCGTCCACAAATGATCCAGTAGAGATTATTGAATTTTTTGACAGGAGGGCTCATGTCAGCATCCATACAGCGTTTTCGTAAAATTCAAGACGCCAAGCGCAAAGCGCAGGAAATCCGACAATCTGAAAGGTCTACTTGCGCGGAGCGATATGAGCCTTCCGTAATTGAGCAAAATGAGAACGGTTACGAAGTCCTCGCTGAATATGAACAAAAGTGGCAGGAAACTTGGCGCGTGTCTGCTGCTCCGGTCACTGTGAATTTTGATGAAGTTGAGGATCTGTTGCGGTCCATTCATGCGTCTTGGGACAAGGCCAAGCTTGAGCGTATACTAGAGCAATGTCAGCAGCAGGTTATCTCCAGCATTGTTGGACCGCTTGGCTTGGGAACATTGGTCGCTGCGTATGATAAGAATGGCGGAAACGTAGATACGTTGCATAATGTCGAAAAAGGAATTTATGCGACAAATGATGAGCAAAAGCGATATTTAGATCGAGAAGATTATGATTCGAAAGAATACCATTCAGATAAAAATTATATTTCTATAAATAGAAATTTTAGTAAACAAAGAAAGGAACAAGGAGTCGAGGATGCCTACAGCGGGAAAATTCTGACTAAACATGATTCTACAGACCTCGACCATGTGGTTTCCGCCAATGAAGTCCACAATGACCCTCGCAGATTTCTTGCTGAAATGGATGGGAAGACACTTGCCAACACGGATTCCAATCTTGTTGTGACAACCACCACGGTTAATCGATCCAAAAAGGCGAAGTCCATGGGTGAGTTCATCACGCAACAGGATCAGCGACGAGAAGACCGCCAGGAGCGCATTCAGGCTTTGTCCTCAAACACAAATCCAAGCGATCAAGAGCGCAAAGAGCTTCAAAAGCTAAAAGAATTTCAGGCACTGGATCAGGAGCGCATGCGTAAGGTAGATGAAGTTGCTCGCAAGGAGATTACCACGCAGTTGAATAAGGCCTATTATACAAGTACTAAGTTTGCGAAAAATGTTGCTATCACTGGCGGGATTGAGGCGGGTAAGATGGGGCTCCAACAGGCTTTTGGTCTGTTGTTGACGGATTTTTTCTCTGCTCTTTTTGAAGAGATTCGGGACTCGTATAATAACGGATTTCGTGATGGTGTTGACGCTACTGGCTTCTTCGAGGCGCTTGCCAAGCGTTGTAAGCGTATCGCAAATGCCGTCATCGCAAATTGGCGCAACGCGATCACAGCCTTCAGAGATGGGGCCCTGAGTGGTTTCTTGAGCAATTTGTTTACCACCGCAATTAACGCCTTTGCGACAACGGCAAAGAATCTTGTTCGTATTATTCGTGAAGGGGCTTTTTCTATCCTCAAAGCGCTCAAGCTTATTTTGTTTCGGCCCGAAGGGATGACATTTAGTGAAGTAATGGATGCCGCCTTGAAGTTGATAGTGACTGGGGCGTTAACTATTGGAGGTATCACTTTTGATGAGTACCTAAGGCAGACGCTGTTGCCGTTTATAAGTGGAATTCCCGGAATAGGTGCCTTTGGCTCGGTGCTCGTGGCGATTATTTCCGGTGGTCTGACTGGCGTTGTGACCACACTCGTTATTTACGCAATTGACCGAATGGATCCTTTCGGAGTCCGAGTTGAAGAACGGCATGCTTACGTGCTGGATACGATTACGAAGTCGCGGGATGAATCACGTCGAGCAATCGACGATTCACTTTCAAAGCTTGCGTGGGGTGTTCCACTTCTGGAATGAACATTTTTTTTGGCTATTATGGATATTTCAAATACTCTTTCAGTTTGTTTGATTTCATAAAAAGAATTGTGCACTATATAATAGTAATTATATTTTATAAAATTAAATTTTCAATTTAACAATTATTATAGGAAATTTATGAGCGAAACATTAGAACGTCGTTCTTTTTTAATAATGATGATAGTTGTAAATTTATCATTTATTTATATATTAAATCCATTTTATAGTGTTATATTTTGGTCTTGTGTTATTAGTATTATTTTTTATCCATTACAACGATATTTTGTTGATAAATTAAATCATAATAGAAATATTGCTGCATTAGAAGTTATTGCAATATGTTCAGTTTTAGTTATTGTTCCAATTATTTTTGTTGTCATGTCATTTTTTCAAGAAGGCGTTTCTATTTATAATAAAATGCAAGATGGATTGATAGATCCTTCTGTTTATATAGAGCGTGTTAATTCTGCATTCCCAATGGTGCAGAATTTGTTTGATCGGCTTGGAATTGATGTTGAAAAGTTACAGTCGCAAATTGCAGATTTTACGATATCTTCAACTCAAATTATTGCTCACAACGCTGTGAGCTTGGGGCAAGGAACTTTTAATATTATTATGAATATTGGATTGTTGCTTTATGTAACATTCTTTTTGTTGAGAGATGGCCCACAGTTAATAGCTTTGATGATTCTTGCGCTACCGTTAGGGGATGAGCGAGAAAAAATGCTTTTTGCAAAATTCTCTGAAGTGACGCGAGCTACTGTTAAGGGTAATTTAGTTGTAGCTATTGTACAGGGAAGTTTAGGAAGCTTCATTTTTTGGGCTCTTGGTGTCCCCGGTGTTCTTCTATGGGGTGTAGTTATGACGTTGTTTTCACTAGTTCCTTTAATTGGTGCAGGTTTGATATGGGGTCCTGCTTCTATTTACTTTTTTGCGGTCGGAGATTGGGTTAATGGTTTGATTTTATTATTTTTTGGAATAGGCGTAATTGGTTTGGTGGACAATTTTCTGCGTCCCATTTTAGTCGGACGCGATTCTAAGTTGCCGGATTACATGGTGTTGCTCTCAACTTTAGGTGGTTTTGCTTTTTTTGGTATGAACGGCTTTGTTATTGGTCCTTTGCTTGCTGCTCTTTTTGTAACTGTATGGGAAATATTTATTCGAGAATTTAATCGTTCTGATTATGTCAAAGGTATGTTTAATGCTGATATGAGTTTTGCTAAAGATGAGGTGAATTAATGTTATAGAATTATATAGGCAGCCATAATTAGGGATTTTTATAATAGAGTATTTTAGATTATTATATATTATTTTAGTGCGGTGAATTTTTAACTCAGTGTGACTCAGGATAAAGAATAATGCGAATTGTAGGTCATTGAATAAAAATTTTCGACAATAGTGTGATGGAATTTGCGCGAATACTTTTATTTGCGAAGCATCGAGTAAAATTTGAACTTAGATATTATGGAGCAAAAAAATGCCCCTGGGTCAGCATTTAAATCAAATATCCGCATTTGCTGCGCGGGTCGATGTAGATCAGTACCTAGTGGGGATCACGGCGAACGTTACAAGTCGCAGAAAATCTTATTATGGCATTGGGTTTGACTACTTTGAAGTTCTTAGTTCTGGGCATACTCGTGAACAAGCGATTGAAATTGAGAGAGCTTTATTCGAAAAGTTAACAACTGATACTACACTTAGAGCGAAATATCATTTCGAAAAGAGAGACAATCCTTATCGTCCTAGCACAGGGGGCAAAACTTCCGATACATATAGTGTGTATGTCGCAGGTTTTGCACCATAAAAACTTTTTGTACTGACATTGCTTCAAAGCTAAATTCGATTCGACAATATATGTAAAAAAACTGATGATAGACTATATTTCTTTGTTTTCATTATTTTGTTTGTATAGCTGCGCCATCTTCTTGATGGTCGTGATGGCCTCGTCCCTGAGCCACTGAGGCTCAATGATCTCGAAATTCCCTCCCCAGCGCAGGGCCCACCACAAGACCTCTTCCGGTTCCGCCACATCGACCTCAAACATGAGGCTCCCGTCAATGTTTTCGGTGAGTTTCTGCGACGCATGGCGTGATTCTTCGCGGATGAACGGTGCGATTTCCGCTGCGAACCAGACTTTGACGTGCTCGGGTTTCAGGTCAGAGGCGTAGATGCCAAAGACGTTGGTCCGCCTGCGTGCGAAATCATATTCTCGTAGGTTTGAGAAGGTGATCCCTAGGTCTCGCACGCTCTGAATCCGGCACACTTTGAAGCAGCGGATCTCCTTGCGCTCGATGCAATACCCGTCCAGATACAGGAACCCATCCACCACAAAAACCTGATAGGGCTCGACCTCGTAGTCTTCGGCTGACTGGCCTGGTTTGCAGTAGCTGATGCGGATACGCCGGCGGTTGATGGTGGCCTTGAGCAAGTCGTCGACAATTCGCTCCTGCCGTGATGAACCCCCGTGCGCGACCTCCTGGTCAAGGAGGGCCTTGCAGGCTTTGCAAAAAGAGTCGTCCTGGCTGGCCAGAAGTTTGGATGCCGCTGCTCTGGCGTGCTTGGCGAGAAAGGATTCCTGTAATTTCCCCAATTGGCTTAACGCCAGGATGATGGCCAGACGTTCGTCAAGGCTTAGGTCAGGGATGGGCAGGTAAGCGTCTTGGGTAATTATTTGTAGGCGCTTAGCCTTGCTGTAGCTGAACTTGATCCCCATGCTTTCCATGAACTTTCGGTCTCGGTTGTAGGTCGACTTGCCAATGCCCAGTTCCTCCTGAAGTGCCTTGGAGGACATTTCCGGCTTCGTCTTGACGAGTTGGTAGAGGAGCAGGATGCGTTGCAGTTGCTGGAGCTTCTGGGATTCGTTGGCCATGCTGATCTCGTATATTCTAGGTTGTGCTGATTGGGCCCATGAGACTGGGCGATGACCGAGCACGTGTAGCGCGTCTCGGTGCACAACGCTAGATATGTTGGATCGTATGACAACAAAAAAGCTGAGATATCTGGACTAAGTGCCCATCAACTCCGATCGCTGCAACGCAGCTTCAACTTCTCTAATGATCGGCGTCTTATCCTTGAACCTGTGTCCGCCTGTTTCGAAAGCTCTGATCGTCGCCGTGCTTTGGAAGCGTTTGATCACTTCCTGCGGGTTGATGAGATCGTCGTCCAAGTTGACGACAACGGTGATCGGGATGGTTTTTGGCGGCATGGGGACTTTGATTTCGGGATAGTTGTAAAAATACGGGTTGAGCAGGACACAGGACAGTCCAAGGCTGGCTGGCAGGGTGCAGGTCATGCGATAGGCCCAATAGCCGCCCAAGGATATGCCGACGATGAGCGCTTTGGGGTGAAGGGAGATGTACTTCTTCAAATAGGCTTCGATTTCTTCGTGCGTGCGCTCCAGGGGTTTATAATCCGGGATGAGCACGGTGTGTTCCTTGGAGAAATGTTCCCGGATCGCCTTGCCGCTGCCGGAGCCCTCTGGCGTGGACTGCTTGCCGTGCAGAAAAATGATTGTTCTTTGCATGATGGGGCTCTCTTTGCTGATTGTGCTGCTTGGACGCTTTGCACCCGAAGGTCATTATTCCCAAAATTTCTGGCGTGCCTCGGAGATGAGCCTAAAGACCTGGCCGTCATCCGTTCCTCTGGTGCGCCCTGTCAGCCCGTCAATCCACCTATCCGGCAGCCTTTGCCTGCCGTGCAGCGCTCCGACAGCGGCCCCAACGATGGACGCAATGGTGTCATTGTCCATCGTGTCGTTGACGGCCCGGACGATTGCTTCTTCCGGGTCATGGGCGTGGCGCATGAGGATGTAGAGGACACTGGGCACTGTCTCCAGCAGATAGGCTCCGGAGTGCCAGATTTCGCAGGCCTCGATGACGCTCAGGTTTTCGCCGTATGCCCAGGCGAGCTTTTCGCTGACAAATTGATGCAACGGGCCATCGAACGAGTACTTCATGCATCCGCTTCTCGGAGCGTATCCGATGGCGCCTTGAAGATCGGCGGCCAGGGCTGCGTATCTCTTTGGCCACCAGGCGGGTTCGGGTGGTGTCTTCATGTCCAGCAATTCCCAAAGCATAGCCGTGAAAGCCAGGCAGGATGAAGTGGACGCATGGTCATTGTGGGTCATCATGGCCGAGAGGGCAGTGTCGGTCCAGATGTTCGTGCCGCCGTGGCGCAGGTGTGGGATGAGCATTGGCGTGATGCGCATGAGCGCGCCGTTGCCGGCGGAATGAGGCCCGCTTTCGTACCAGGGCCGACCGGATTTGAACGCTTCCAGAAAGCCTTTCACGGTCCGACCGATGCCGTAAATCCTGCCACTGTCCGCGAATTTGCTTGCCAGATGCTCCGGTATGAACTCTCCCTTGTCTTCGATCAGCTGCTCCAGGGTCCAGAAGGTCAACTGCGTGTCGTCACTGGGATATCCCATGGCTTTGGCTGCGCGATTGGTGATGAGATAGTCACGGATTTCGCCGTGGATCTGGCGCCTAACCAGCGGTAGCCGAGATTCAGAGGTGTTCCCAAGGGAGTCGCCAATGGCAGCGCCCAGAAGCATGCCCTCCACGCGCTCGAAGTCGAAATCCGGCCCTTTGGGGGCAAGATTATGGTCGAAAATTGCGCCACGTTCCAGCCGTATGGCTTTGGTTTCAAACAGTTGACGGAGTATGGTGGCGTTGAGCTGGCGCTTCTCGTTCATTTGGGGGCTCCGGGTCTTGCGGTTGCTGGATTCATGGGTAGCGCAGGTATGGGCCGGATGGCTACAACGCGTAATCGGGTGGTCAATCTGACCAGGGCTGTTTGGTAATATCTCCTGTGGTTCAGCCAGGTAGGTATGGGCGTCCATGGCGATGGCATGGAGGATCTCTTCATAGGAGGCATACTGTTGTGCGCTTTCGTTCATCGTGCTCCTCGCTGGTTGCGACGAAGGTTTGGATGTGGTCGACGCATTCCTTGTGCAGTTTGCGACTCGGCGCGGCAATCTTGGCGGGCTGGATGGTCCCGTTATGCTGGGACCATCCAGGCGCATGGGGAGGCTTGGCGTTTCGGCAAGGCAACCGTGGACGTGGAGGCCGCCGAAGCTAATCGGGAGTCCAAGGTCCTGCGTCCGTACCTGGAGGCTGTCGTATGAGTGGCGGAGGGCTGCGAATTACGGACATTTCATTTTCAGTGTCCGATTCAAATCATGGAAGAGGGAAGTGGGTGGGCTTTGGGGCCAGCTTCTTTGAGTCTTTTGACGTTGTCTGATATCGGCGTTGCCAATAGGCGCATTATTCATATAGAGCGCATGTTTTGCGCGGCGGTTTTAGCGCCGCAGCCCAACTAAGGACGCGAGGCGAGGAGGTGTAAGCGTGAAGTATGCGGGATCGTGTTTGTGCGGCAAGGTCGCCTTCGAGGTCGAAGGCGAATTTGAGAGTTTCTATTTGTGCCATTGCGAACGGTGTCGCAAGGATACAGGCTCGGCCCACGCGGCCAACCTGTTTTCGTCCACGGCGACCCTTCGCTGGCTAGCGGGCGAGAATCTGGTTAAAACATTTAACTTCAATAATACAGGCCATATAAAGAGCTTCTGTGCCGAATGTGGCTCTGCCCTGCCGAACATTCAGATGGACGGTGCGCTACTGGTGCTCCCAGCGGGCAGTCTCGACTGCGGCGCGCCTTTGCAGCCCACGGCGCACATCTTCGTTTCGCGAAAAGCCAATTGGGATGAGGGGCTGGAAATGCTTCCCGCTTTTGATGAACTGCCTGGATAACCCGCTGGGTTTTTCTGCCATCCTGGGGTGTGGGTGAAAAGTCCAGACCGCTTAGGAATGCCCAATACTCCGTGCGTCCTGGATTTTTTTGTTTCCTTGCATCTCACCATTTTTGAACGTCCTGCGAATTTTGAATTTAACAGTCATCTATGCCTTGGCCACCGTGTCCCGGTCGGCGCACGGCGTGACTGCCAGGGAAAAGCTCGATATGATCGCATAGGCCGCCAGGCCCAGGAGGAAACCATGAGAAGACAGATCAGGCAAATCTATCAAGGCCAGCAGGTGACCGAGGGCGCAGGCGTGACCCTGCGGCGAATGTTCAGCAGCAAGGAAGCCGCGCTTTTCGACCCCTTTCTCATGCTGGACGATTTTCGCTCGGACCATCCACAGGAGTACATCAAGGGGTTTCCGTGGCACCCTCACCGGGGCATCGAGACTATCACCTACGTGCTCAAGGGAGACGTCGAGCATGGCGACAGCCTGGGCAACAGCGGGGTCAT
>Ga0265295_1008378_pt1 | contig 11512 bp, 4 predicted proteins | sample Munlansysbiofilm_FD_192503 | JGI IMG/M metagenome (GOLD analysis project Ga0265295, IMG submission 192503) | Leachate microbial communities from a municipal landfill in Southern Ontario, Canada - Methane capture system biofilm | ecosystem: Engineered > Solid waste > Landfill > Unclassified ... | reverse complement strand
CCTTCAAGGCTTTACCGTGAGTCAGGCCTACACCTATTATAAAAACGGCCTCAAACAATCCTACACCGGCCCGGACGGTGTGACGCAGGGCTATCTTTATGATCAAACCAACCAGCTTGCCGGTGTGCAGATCCCCGGAGCCGGGATGTTCACGGTAAATGAGTTCACCTGGAACCGGCCCTCACGGGCAAGCGTTCCCGGCGGCACGGTAAAGACCCATACCTATGATCCCCTCATGCGCCTTGAAGCCATGGAGGTGAAGGACCCCGCTGGCAACACCCGCCTTGAAAGGAGCTACGGCTTTGACCGGGTGGGCAATGTGAAGGAGAAAAATACCGAGCACGGGGACTATGCCTACACCTATGATGATCTTTATCGCCTCACCGAGGCCCTCAATCCAAGGCCTGTCAAAGAAGAGGCTTTTGAATACGACGCCGTGGGCAACCGCAAGCGTTCAAACGCCACGGACGGCGAATGGCGCTATGATACCAACAACGCCCTGACGGGCTTTGATGATGTGAGCTATGAATACGACGCCAACGGCAACATGGTGAGAAAGCTTGCCGCAGGCCTTGTTACAAGCTATGTCTATAACCTCGAAGACCGCCTCAGCGAGGTCTGGGCTGGCGAGCCGGGAACGGGCAGGCAGATCGCTTCTTATGGCTATGATCCCTTTGGCCGCAGGCTCTGGAAGGAAGTGGCCGGAAAGAAAACCTGGTTTGTCTACAGCGACGAAGGCCTTGTGGCAGAGCTTGACGGTTCTGGCCGTGAGATCCGGAGCTTTGGCTGGAAACCCCAAGGCATCTGGGGAACGGACCCCCTCTACCTGAAAGAAGCCGGGCATTACTACTGGTACCACAACGATCACCTCGGCACCCCGCAGATGCTCACCGCCAGCTCCGGCGCTGTGATCTGGGAAGCAAAGTATGAGAGCTTCGGCAGGGCCATGGTGGATGGGGGAGCGAGGGTAAAAAACCCCCTGCGGTTCCCGGGGCAGTATGAGGATGAAGAGACGGGGCTGCATTACAACTGGATGCGGTATTATGACCCTGCAAGCGGACGGTACCTGAGGGTCGATCCCATAGGGCTTGAGGGGGGCATTAACGTCTATGTCTATGCCCTGAACAGCCCTCTGAACCTCATTGATCCGGATGGGGAAATAGCATTCGTTCCGGTGCTTGCACTTGTCATGAGGGGCGCGAGCATTGCCCTTACGGCCTATGATCTTTATCAGACCGCAACGATCGTGATGGACCCTTGTTCCAGCGCCGGAGATATCGGCATGGCTGTTGCCGGGTTGGGGATACCGGGTGGGGGTGGGGCTAAGAAGCTTGGGAGGGCCTCAAAGAACTCAGGATCAACTCTTGATTTATTAAAAAATGCCGAACGAACAAACAGTGGCGCATTAAAGGTTGATGGCGGTACTCTCCAACAAATCGGAAAGGCTGAAGCAAAAGGCGGAAAAGCTTTTTCCGGTCTTCAAGAACAAGTTGTTCAAAGCAAGCCCGCAACATGGCAAGGAAAAGCAACCGGTGGCCAACAGACTGTAATAAAATATGTTGATCCCTCAACAGGACAAACTAAATTTACTGTTCATTCTGTAACTGATGGCAGTGGGAGAGTTGTTCATCGAGATTTCGACTCTGTACTAATTGAATCAGGGCAACAGGTGGTGAAATAAAATGAATTATAAAGAATTCTTTATTACATTAATCGCTCAATTTTTATCTGGTGGTATATCAAGAGAACAAGTAGCCCATGAAGTCGCCATGGAGCTTCCAATAGATAGTGTCTATAGTGATCATATTGAATTAATGGAAAATTGTGAATGGGCATTACGACATATTAATGAACCAGATTATTGGACAACTGAAAATGAGCTCCAATATTATTTATCCTGTCTAAAAGGAGATGAACAATTTTCTATTGAAGAAAGGGATCGGTTGCTAAAGTAGTTGTGCCTCAAAGAACACAAGGTTCATTGAAGGCGTCAAAGTCGTTGACCGTCGTACTGGAAATGTTCTTGAAGGTACTGTTGATTTAAAGCCCACCCTTGATCGTATATCTCAAGGAAGATCTTTTCCGCACAGAAATGATGGCAGCATTTTCCAAAACCGTCCACTTCGAGGGCAAACCACGCCCCAACTCCCAGCAAAATCTCAAGGATACTACACAGAATATGTCCATCCAACACCTGGAGTTTCTGGTCCAGGACCTCAACGTATTGTAACAGGTCAAGGAGGAGAGATTTACTATACACCTGATCACTACACAACCTTTATCAAGGTGAATCCATAGGGGGATAGGATGATGACAAAAAGTAAAGTTTTTAAATATTTCTGTAACAATTCCCAGGTACCAAAGGCGGCGAGCGATACCTTTATTGGAATCCTACCTAAAGGTATATCGGATGTGACTGAATTATTTGAAGCCTTATTTAACATTCTATTATTACCAGGATATTTTGGCTTTAATTGGGATGCACTGTCTGATTGTTTAAGAGATTTTCACTGGCTAAAGGAAAAGACTATCGTACTGGTTCACGAGGAGATGCCTCAGCTTTCTGATGATGATCTTTGGGAGTATCTTGATGTGCTTTATGAATGTATAACTGATTGGGGCGATGGTGAGGAACATATTCTGGCTGTTTGGTTCCCAGAGGATTGTAAGGGGCGAATTGTTGATCTGATAGATTAAAGCCGCAAAGGGGGTAGATGCTCTTTCAAAAGCTGCTGGAGCTGCTGATAGAGGTGGTTTAACGGCTGCTGGACGTGCATTACAAAAGCATGGCGGACGACAAGGAAGCGCCTTCCCTACAGCTAAAGGGAACCCAACATCTATTAACCAACAGGGGCAGAATATCGTCGACGACATCCTTACAAGCCCTGGCAGTGTAACTTCGACGCGTCATCATGCGCGTTATGGAAATGTTACTGAAGTCCGGGCTCCAGATGGCCGAGGAGTCAGGTATGATGACAAAAGCAACTTCATGGGATTCCTGGAGCCTAAAAAATGAAATTAACAGTTGAGATTGCAAGTGTTCCAGACAGAGACAACATTGTTGCTGAAATTTGGCTCGAAGATGAAATGATCGCTGAGGCGACTCAAGATGACACTGGCGTTTGCATTGTTGAAGTATATCCAAATCCCAGTGGTGGGGCGTGGAGTGTGGACCTGGAGGACTTGGTTCAAGCGCTTAGTATTGCTAAAAGTCGCCTTGTTGAATAGTCAGGGTTTCCAACGAATGTACCGAATATTGAGAACCTATTCATTCCGGAATTCTTTCGAATAGCGACCGTTCGTTGCGTTTTTTGCCATTCAGACACCTCCATTCTGGTTGGATAGTAACTTTGGTGTCCGATATTTTCAACTTACCTCAGTTTTTTTGGAAATGGTGATTTCAGCCATTTTTCCAGAACCGTTGCCAGGGTTTCCGGGAAAAGGGGTTTGGTGACATAATCATTCATTCCCGCTTCCAGACATTTTTCCCGATCTCCCTGCATGGCGCAGGCGGTCATGGCAATGATGGGGATGTCTTTGTCGGGAATGGGGGATTGGGATGCGCGAATCTGGCGAGTGGCCGTGAGGCCATCCATGACCGGCATCTGCACATCCATGAAAATCAGGTCATAGGGCAGTGACTGGAGGGCGGTGAGAACCTCACTGCCATCGGCCACAGCATCGGCGTAAATTCCCATTTTTCTGAGTATGCCCAGGGCCACTTCCTGGTTGGTGGGATTATCCTCCGCAACCAGAACACGGGCCTTGGTGTGGGCAAAGCATCCTTTCAGGCCAGGACAGGAGAAGGGGCCCTGCGAAGTCTTGGGGACTGAAGGCTCCGAAGGTGGGGGCTGCCGTCTGAATCGGACTGTGAACCAGAAGGTGGAACCTCCATGCTCCGTGCTCTGCACGCCGATGTCCCCTTGCATAAGTTTGGTCAGTTGCTTTGAAATGGCAAGGCCCAGGCCCGTACCGCCGTATTGTCTTGTGGTGGAAACTTCCAGCTGGGTGAATTTTTCAAAAAGAATGCCGAGTTTGTCCGCAGGAATGCCGATACCCGTATCCTGCACGGAAAAGTGCAGTTGTATGGATTCGTCGTTGGCATCCAGCCTTGCCACATGCAGGCGCACCTCTCCCTGGGATGTGAATTTGATGGCATTTCCCACAAGATTCAGGAGGATCTGTCTCAGTCTTCCCGGATCTCCCATCAGCCATGGCGGGACATCGGGGTCCAGGGAGAGGCTGAAAAAAAGATTTTTTTCCTTGGCTTTTACGGTCATGAAAAGACTGAAATCCTCAAGAAAATGCTGAAGATTGAATCGGACCATTTCAAGATCCATCCTGCCTGCCTCGATTTTGGAAAAATCCAGAATGTCATTGACCACCCGTAAAAGGGACTGGGCGTTTTCCCGAACGCTCTGGGCGTATCGGCGTTGTTTTTCGTCAAGGTCCGTATCCAGAAGCAGGCCGGTCATGCCGATGATGCCGTTCATGGGGGTGCGGATCTCATGGCTCATGTTGGCAAGAAACTCGCCTTTGGCCGTGTTGGCGCATCGGGCTTGACGGGCCATTTCCTGGGCCTGGGCGATGGCTTCTTCCAAGGCGTGGTTGGTGAGTTCCAGCTGTTCTTTGGATTGGGCCAGAGTCCTTTCGGCCTGTTTGCGTTCCGTAATGTCAGTCATAACAGCCAGAATGTAGTTTTGATCCTGATTCTCGATGATCTCTCCGGAAAAAAGACCATCCCGGATCGACCCATCCCTGCATAAAATCTGGATTTCCGTATCCTTGAGGCGTTTTTGGCGGAAAAGCTGTTTGGCTAAGGTCTTCTGTTGATCCCTGTCCGGAAAGAGTCCCACCTGTTCGGGAGTTTTCCCGATAATTTCCTGGCGGGTGTAGCCCAGGGTTTTGAGAAAGGTTTCGTTGACATCCATGAAAATGCCGCTGGAAAAGACGGAAAGGGCCATGAGGGCGGGGTTGTTTCGGAAAATAAGTTCAAATCGCTGCCTTGCTTCAATTTCTGGGCGGAGATCCTTGGAAATACCGAAAATACAGGCCTCCCCGTTCCAGAAGCCATGCCAGATCCGTGTTTCCATGGGAAGGGACTGACCGCCTTTTCGCATGATGGGAAGGGGGCAGGTGGTCCTTTTGTGCTCTTGTATTTCCTTGAGAACCGCGTGTACCTCTTTTTGACTTTCCGGAGGATGCAGGTCCATGATGTGCATTTTTCTGCATTCATGAGCGCTGTACCCAAGCTGGGTGCAGAAGGCGGTATTGACAAAAAGAATCCGGCCATCGGGCCTGGCAACGGTGACCAGATCGCCGATGCTGTCAAAAAAAGCTCGGAAATTGGCTTCGCTTTCCCGCAGGGCAGCCTGGCGGATCCGCATGGATCGGTGGGCAAAGATAAGGGGCGGGAGAAAAAGGAGCAGGCCCACAACGGTTGTGGGCATCAGAGTTTTCGCTGCAATGATTCTTTTCCAGTCTTTTGCATCAATATCAGCTCCCAGTACGGCGAGAACCTGTTTTGTATCCGGATGAAGGATGGGAACCAGGGCGGATACCCAGACTCCCCAGGTGTCCGCAAGGGGGCCTTCCACCAGGGCTTTTTTCGTATCAAAAAGACTGCGAAGTTCTTCCGAGGCTTCCGTGTAGGGTTCACCGGGGGGGCAGGCGGGCTCCTCCTCCCTGGTTTCATCCTGGCTTTCCAGAAAGAAAAAGATGCCGCCATCCGCATCCCGTCCCATGAGGTACATGAATCTGAAGCGGGGGTTGATGTTGCGCAGCTCTGCCATGTGTTTCAGAAGATGGGTATGGCTCGGTTCATTCAGATCATCGGGGGTGCCTGAGAGGGTGAGGAGTTTTTTTGTGCAGATGGCCTTAGCGGCCAGTCTGAGCTGCATAACCAGCTCCTGACGCATCTGCTGGTCGGTGCGGAAGGCGGTCCAGGTGACAAAAAGAAGAAAGATGACAAAAATCCCAAGGAGGAGGCTCATATTTTTTAGGGAAAAAAGGGAGGGTTCCGGGGGCGTGCGGAAACGGGAGCGGGGCATGGCTGCCTCCTTTCAGGGCGTTTTGCGCTGCGTTTCTGTCGGATCCCTGGCTTAAGAAAGGGGGTTTTTTATGGAGCGGAAACAATGGGCAAGCCCAAGTGCTGGGCGAATCCTGAGGCCGTTTTTCGCATATCTGCAGAAAAAAGGCCCATGGGGCAAAGCTGCGCTGCTGTGAGGCTGCATGGAGATGTATCCAGAGTCCGGATAAAAAATTTATACCACGCAGAGGGGATGGGAGCAAAAAGAAAAAAACGAAGGGCTTCTGTTTGTATTATAAATAAAAATGGTCGTTTACATCCTGTGATTGAGCTTTTGCATCAGGGGGTCAAGGTGTTTTTCGATCAGGATGATGGAAGCCCGGGAAGCTTGGACGTCTTTATTCCTCAGTGCGGTTTCAAGAATGGCGGCCTCATTGTGCAGCATCTCGGCGCCCACATGGGCGGAGGCCCCCTTGATGGTGTGGGCTTGTCGTTCTGCGGATGCCAGGTCTTCATTCTCAAAGGCTTGTTTTAAATTCTGGATCTGCTCGGGAAGCATACGGATGAAATGCTCCAGAATGGGGATTGCCATGGCTTCATCTCCCATGAGGAGTTCGTTGAGGGTGTCAGGGTTCCATACCATGGCCTGGGGAGCGGGAGAAGGGGATGGAGCCGGGCGGATTTTTTGATCCGGAGGTGTGGGGTCTGTTTTTTCTGTCTGGGCCGGGGAGGGATGGGGCAACCATTTTTTTAAGACTTCGGCCAGAATATGCGGAGTGATGGGTTTGGGTACATAGTCGTTCATCCCCGCATCCAGGCATTTGTCCCGGTCTCCCTGCATGGCATAGGCGGTCATGGCAATGATGGGCAGCCTGGGATTGAGAACGGGGGATGCGGCGGCGCGGATACGTCGTGTGGCCGTGAGACCATCCATGACGGGCATCTGAACATCCATAAGCACAAGGTCGTAGGGAATCTGCCCAAGGGCGGAAAGTGCTTCCGCGCCGTTGGCTGCGGTGTCTGCGTAGAGACCCATTTTGAAGAGTATGCCCACAGCCACCTGCTGATTGGTGGGGTTGTCTTCCACCAGAAGGATACGGAATCTGCCATGAATAAAGGTCGGCGGTTTTTCCCGGACGGAGTGGCGCGTAAGAATGGGGCGGTTTTTTAAGTCGCTGTCTCCGGCTCCGGCCAGGGCCATGCGAACAACGGCCTGCAGCTCTTTATGGAGAACGGGCTTGGTGAGATAACCACTGAAACCGAGGCCTGAAAAACGGCTGGCATCTCCACGGGCTGCAAGGGAGGTGAGCATGATGAGATGGATATTTTGCATGCGGGGATCCATGCGGATAGCCCGGCCAAGGGCTTCACCATCCATGCCGGGCATGCGCATGTCCAGGATGGCAAGGGAAAAGGGATCGTTTTTTTCCAGGGATTCTTCCAGAATCTGCAGGGCCTGGGGACCGTTTGCCGCCTCAAAGGGCCTCATCCCCCAAAGACGCATCCGGGTGATGAGAATTTCCCGATTGGTGGCATTGTCATCCACCACAAGAATCCTTTCTCCCTTGAGTTCCGCAGGCGCAAGGGGGACGGGGCGGGTCTCCTGGGTCTGGGTCTGGAAAAGAGCGGTGAACCAGAACACGCTGCCTTTGCCCTCCATGCTTTTCACGCCCATTTCTCCATGCATGAGAGCGCTCAGCTCCCTGGAGATGGCAAGACCAAGGCCTGTGCCGCCATACTGCCGGGTGGTGGAGGTCTCCACCTGGCTGAATTTTTCAAAAAGAAGATCTTTTTTTTCTTCAGGAATGCCGATTCCCGTATCCTTTACGGAAAAATGCAGCCGAACCCGATCTTCATCCTTCCAGACCAGGGCAACCTTCAGTGTGACCTCGCCCTGATGGGTGAATTTGATGGCATTGCTCACAAGGTTGGTGAGAATCTGCCGGAGGCGTCCGGGATCGCCCCTGAGAAGGGTGGGAACATCCGGGTCCAGGGCGAAGATCAGCTCAAGCTGCTTTTCGTGGGCGCGGATGGCTATGGAAAGGCAGAAATCTTCCACAAGACTTTCCAGATCAAAATCGAGAATTTCAAGGTCCATTTTTCCGGCCTCGATCTTGGAGAAATCCAGAATGTCATTGATGAGACCCAGAAGGGAGTGGGCGCTGTTGCGAATGGTCTGGGCGTAGCGGCGTTGCTCGTCGTTCAGGTCTGTTTCCAGCAGAAGGCCTGTCATGCCAATGACCCCGTTCATGGGGGTGCGGATTTCATGACTCATGTTGGCCAGGAAGGCACCTTTGGTCCGGTTGGCGGCATTGGCCTGCTCTGCCATGGATTGGGCCTGGCGCATGGCGCTTTCAAGTTTCTGGTTGGTTTCCAGGAGCGTCTTTTCCGCCTGCCTGCGCTGGGTGATATCAATGTCCGATCCACGGTATCCCTGCAGAGTGCCGTCCGGATTCAGGATGGGGAAGCCGTTGGTGGCGACCCAGAGGATGGTGCCATCCGGGGTCTGGATGGGGTTTTCCAGATTCTGGAAAGTTTTTTGGCTGCCAATGACCTGAAAGGCCGCATTCTTGAAAGATTCACGTCCTTCTTCGGGGTGCAGATCGAAAAAGTATTTTTTGTGTATGAGTTTTTCCGGCGGATAACCCCATACGGTTTCCGACGCCCGGCTGACATAGGTATAAAGCCCATCGGGGTTGACCTCCCAGACAATGGTCCGGCTTTGCAGGGAAGACTGTTCAAAGCGTTCTTCACTGATCTGAAGGGCTCTGTGGGCGTTCCGGAGAAAAAGAGTGCCCACGGAAAGCCCCAGAAGCCCCAGGCCTGCGATGAGCATATGTCCAAGAATCATCTGTCCCCGTTGCTGCTGGGTGGCAAGGGCGTAGGGAGCAAGGGGTACGGAAACACTGATGCCGCCGATGACATCCCCCTCCCTGTAGCCCTGGTGCCCATGGCAGGTGAGACAGGCGGTTTCAGTGGCAAGGGGGCGCATCAGCCTGAAAAAGGTCTCGTCATTCAGGATTTCAATGGTGGTTGCTTTGGCTTCCCCCCTTTCAAAGGATCGCAGGGCCTCGCTTTCCCAGGCATCGGGTATATTGGTGGGGCACAGGGGATTCAGGCTGGTGATGTGTCCCAGAACACCACCGGAATCCTTACTGAGTTCATGCACCTGTCGGGTCATGTAGGCGGGGTTGACCAGGGTGAGGGCCTGGCCGTCCGTGGTGACAATGTCCCGGTAAGGGAGGTGGGCGAGGTAGGGGTTGGGAGGGGTCAGGCTTGATGGAGGAACGTAAACGCCGCCATGCATGGCCGTCCAGCGCCTGTAAACAAGATCCTTTTGAAAGGAGGCGTTGGCTTCGGATTCGGCCAGGGTCAGAAGGGATTCGCCGATCTGATGCCAGTTCCAGAAAAAGGAGATCAGGGTGATGAGAACCCACGTCATCCCGGTGATGCGGATAAGGGGGGTGCTGGGAGTCTTGAGGTTGAAAAGGCGTTTTGGGAGCATGATGCCTCGGAAATGAAGTGAAGTTTGAGCCATGGAGGCCTTTGGAAGAAGGCGGCTCCTTCGGGTAAGGAGTGGGGTGTATGGAAACTCAGAGGGGAAAAGCACCCGGCGGCAGGCCGTGGGAGCTGGCGTCCCCCTCATGGTTCAGGGCTCTTTTTACCTGAAGGGCAAGTTCTCTGAGCGTGAAAGGCTTCTGGATAAAAGAGACGCCTTCTTCCAGAACGCCGTGATGGGCAATGACATTGGCCGTGTATCCGGACATGAAAAGACATTTCAGATCCGGATAAAGGGAGAGCAGTTTTCTGGCAAGGGTGCGTCCGTCCATTTCAGGCATGACCACATCCGTAAGCAGGAGGTGAATTTTTTTCCCGCAATGCTGGGCGAGGTGTATGGCCTTGACGGGCGAGGGGGCGGTGAGCACGGTGTACCCATGACTTTCGAGCATGGTTTGAGTAATGTTGAGAATCATGGCTTCGTCTTCCACCAGTAAAATGGTTTCATGACCCATGCACGGTGGATCGGCAGGATCGTCAAGGCAGGGAGTTTTGGCTTTGCAGGCGTGACAGGGCAGGTAGAGCCGGAAGGTGCTTCCCTGGCCGGGTTCGGTATACACATTGATAAAGCCCTGGTTCTGCTTGACAATGCCATAAACCGTGGCCATCCCGAGTCCTGTGCCCTTTCCCATTTCCTTGGTGGTGAAAAAGGGTTCAAAAAGATGGGAGAGGGTTTCGCTGTCCATGCCGCAGCCATCATCGCTTACCGCCAGCAGCACATAAAGGCCAGGGATATACCCCAGATGGTCCCGGCAGTAGGCGTCATCAAAATCCGCAAGGCCTGTTTCAATGATGATCCTGCCCATGTCTCCGATGGCGTCCCGGGCGTTGATGCAGAGGTTGGTGAGTACCTGCTCGATCTGGGAGGGATCCATTTTAACGGGTGCGATTTCCCTGCCTGGTTTCCAGAGCAGATCAATGCCTTCGCCAATGAGTCTTCTCAGCATATCAAGGGTTTTTTCCACTGCCTCGTTGAGGTCAAGGACCCTGGGAGCGACGGTCTGTTTACGGGCAAAGGCAAGGAGCTGGCGGGTGAGGTCTGCGGAATGCTCCGCAGCTTTCCGGATGGCCTCCAGGTCCTCAAAGAAGGGATCTTGGGGCTGCATCTGCATGAGCAGCAGCTCCGTATGCCCGAGGATGACCCCCAGCATATTGTTGAAGTCGTGGGCCACACCTCCGGCAAGGCGTCCCACGGATTCCATTTTCTGGGACTGGGTGAGCTGGGCCTGGAGTTTTTCCCGTATCTGTTCGGCCTGCTTGCGCTCTGTGATATCCAGGGCGGTGAAGGTCACGCCTGCGCTGAGATCCTGGGGATGAATGGGGGTTGAACTGAGAAGAACCTCGAGAATGGTTCCGTCCTTACGTCGCCAGCGGGTTTCCACGGTGCCAGTTCCGGTTTTGTGAATCTGCTCGTACTTATCCACGCCCACCCGTTCAAAATCCGCATCACTGGGATAAAGGAGGCGGGAGCTCTGACCGATGAGTTCTTCCCGTGTATACCCTGTCATTTCGCAGACTCTGTCATTGATGGTCATGAGGATGCGATTGCTCACCATCCCGATCCCTGTGGGGGCTGCGCGATAGATGCTGCTGAGCAGGTTTTCGCTTTTGCGTAAGGCTTCTTCCGTGCGTTTCCGCTCGCTGATGTTGCGCATGATGGTGGAAAGATAATGGAGCCTGTCATCCTTTCCCCGATGGGCAAGGATGACCTGGGACACGGGAATTTCCCGTCCTTCCCGATGGTAAACAGCCGTTTCTCCTTCCCAGTTTCCCTTTTGCCTGGCAGTTGTGATGCCCTCTTTACGGATTTTTTCCAGAGCCCAGGCGGGGTGGAGGTCTGCAATGGTTTTCTGATCCAGGCTTTCGTCCTGCCCCCAGCCTGCCATGCGACGGCCTGCCTGGTTGAGATAGGTGAGGCGGCCGTCG